>SXGQ01450896.1_pt1 | contig 15637 bp, 17 predicted proteins | sample 3178371 | NCBI WGS metagenome assembly SXGQ01 (sample SAMN11356859, study PRJNA531348) | freshwater metagenome | isolation source: freshwater sample F1-20 | place: China: Fuxian Lake, Yuxi | collected 2017-12-25
ATATCAAGGAAATCAAGGATTTCAAGGAAATCAAGGATTTCAAGGAAATCAAGGAAATCAAGGAGTAATTGGAAATCAAGGTAATCAAGGATATCAAGGAAGACAAGGATTTCAAGGAAATCAAGGCAGTATTGGTTCACAAGGAGATCAAGGATCTACTGGATCTCAGGGAGATCAAGGATTTCAAGGAGATGTTGGTTCACAGGGAAGTCAAGGATCTCAGGGAGATCAAGGATCTGTTGGATCTCAAGGGGATCAAGGATTTCAAGGAAGTATTGGATCACAAGGAGATCAGGGTTTTCAAGGAACTGCTGGAAATAATGGTTCACAAGGAGATCAAGGATTTCAAGGAGATCAAGGATTAACTGGCCCAGTAGCTGGATCTGCAAATCAAGTAGTTTATAAAGACGGCAGCAATATTGCTGCTGGATCTTCATCATTTACATTTGATGGAACAACAGTTTCTGTGCCATATTTAACAATTAATCCGTCTGCTGGCAATACTAATGAACTTCGATTATTAGAACTCGCAGCAAATGGAGCACATTATGTTGGATTTAAAGGTGCAGATAGCATAGCTGCTAATGTAATATGGACTTTACCATCAACAGATGGCAATAATACTGGTACAATATTAACTAATGGTAGTGGCACACTATCTTGGTCTACAGCACCATCAGCAGGAAGCAATATATTTTTAGCGAACAACTTTGGAGGTCTATAAAATGCCAGTTACACCAACACCAATATTTGTACAATCACCTTTGATTGGCTATTTGAACATGAGTGCTCAGACTGCATGTACTACTAGAGGAAGAACTGCAACCGCAAGTCTTGCAGGAGCGAATATTATACAATTATTGGATACTACTACTAATGGATGTAGAATTGATAGCTTTCAAGTAAATGCTTGTTCGACTTCTATAACAGCAGCTTCGGCAGCAAATCTTGTTGGCATATGGATTTGGGATGGAACTAATGCTCAATTATTTACAGAAATTGCAGTATCAGCTATAACACCGTCAACAACCACAGCAGCTTTTACTACAACTGTGACTTTAACTAATCCATTAGTTTTACCATCAACCCATAGATTGTATGCTTCACTTACGGTTACTACTACAGCATCTACAACTGCTTTACAATGTTTCTGTTTTGGGGGCAATTATTAATGCCAGCAGCTTTTTCGTATGGAATGATACCAAGTAATTCTCCAAAAGGATCTGCGTTTCAAGCAGTACAACCATCTGTAATACCTGTTGGTGTTATTGAAATGTTTGCTGGTTCTACCGCTCCTAATGGATGGCTAATTTGTGATGGAAGTAATGTTAGCAGAAAAACTTATAGCGATCTATTTAAGGTAATTGGTACTACTTATGGGGCTGGAAATTCTAACGATACATTTACTTTGCCAGATATGCGAGGAAGATTTGCAATGGGTGCTGGAACTGGAACTGGATTAAATAGTTCTGGTACTGGTGCTATTAGTGGATCAGCACAAACTGCTAGAACAGTAGGACAATGGTTGGGTGAAGAAACTCATTTGCTTACTACCGCAGAGTTAGCAAGTCATACTCATGCAAATACAGTTAGTGGTGGAAACACCGGAACTATGAACTCTAATGCTGCTCATACTCATACTGGGTTTTCTAGCCCATTATTGAAATATTTAGGGTCTGGTGGTAATCGAGCGGATTTAGCCTCTGGTAGTGTTTGGATAGGAACTGACTCTAGCACTACAACAGTTAATTCTCAAAATACCGACCATACCCATTCATTTACACCATCAATTTCTAATGTTGCTGCTGGTAGTGATAGTAGACATAATAATATACCCCCATGCGTTGTAGTGAATTACATAATAAAAATTTAGGAGAAATAATGTTAAGTCAAGTTAGTGTAAGCATTATTGTTGTTGATAATAATTATTCTATAACTTTGAATGCAATAGATGATAGTAATATATCTAAAACAATAAAAATGCCTGTCGATGTTAGTTCTGACGAAGGTTTATTTATCACTAATATAATCAATCAAGCTTGGGATTATATTCCAAATGCTGAACCAGATGAGTTATCTCAAGCAAAAGCCAGAAAACTACAAGACATAGACAATGAATGGTTTAACCTAGAAAAAAATGGGTGGGATTCTGGTCAAGGATTTAATCTAGGAATTACTCCCTCTGATGTAGCTCTTCTCGTAGGTGTGTTCTCTCTTGCAAAAGAGGCAGCAGCATTGGGCCTAAAACTTCCAAATCTAATTAGTATGACTAATACACCGATTAGCTTCACTTCTATAGAAGAAATGACCACGCTTCTTCTCCAATATGGGCAAGCTCGCTCTAACATGGCTAGTTCCTTTGCTGCTAGACGAAAAGCGGTAAAAGATGCCACTACAATTGAAGAGGTGGGTGTAATTTAATATAGGTAAACACATGTACTTTTTGAGGGTAGAACAATGGACGAAAAAGAAATCATACTTTTGGTTGAAAGACTTGGTGTTTCTTGTACTTTTTTAATATTTTTTGTTTGGACAACCTATAAAGCAGCAAATTGGTTAGGCAATAAGATTATCCTTCCCTTGCACGATAGACATATCAAATTTATAGACAGATTAGAAAACGGCCTGGAAAATGTGGTTAAAAGCCAAGAAAATACCATGACTATACTTAATCAGATATTGTTGAACACTAGAGAACTACAAGAAATTAAAAAATATAAGAAGGAAACAGTAAATGCAGAATGAAATTGTTTATACAAATGATACTTTAACTAAGATTGAATATACTGTTTTTAACAGCAATGAGTATATTTATATATGCACAACTGGATTTATTAAAAATGACAATGAGATGGTTTAATGGCAACTTGTTGTTTTCCTACATCTGGAGTTTTATATAAAAATAATGAATTTGTTGGAAATTTAACCTTTACCGATAATACTATTGGTGGAGGTTGGGGGGAAACAGTATGTAAAGGATTTACTTCAAATGTTGTTGGAAATAATGAAAAAGCTTATGTTGTATTTGAAAATGGCAATTATCAAAATCCATCTTTTAGTATTTTAAATAATAGTGGTAGTGCTACTCATTCAGTAAATTATACTTGTTCTACTACTACCACATCATACACTACATTTTTTCAAGATGAATATGCTGTAGATATAACATGGGGAGGTAGTTCAAACTGTGATTGTGCGGAACCTACAACAACGACTTCCGAACCGACTACAACAACTTCAGAACCAACTACAACTACAATAACTACAACCACTACTACTTTGCCACCACAACAATGTAGAAGTTGGTCATTAAGCTATAATGGAAATCAATTAGATATAATTTTATCTTTTGGGAATAACTCAACTGATAGTGGCACAAGTTCAGATTATAATAACCTTAATCAAGAAACTAGTTGGTCATTTGATGGGTCTACATTAAATTACTACGCAGGAAGTCAAGCAAGTGGATCAGTTATATTTTCTATAAATGTTTCTGCAATACTTGCTGCTAATTCATTACCATCTAATTACTTGGGTGGATCAAGTAATATGGGTGGAAGTTTAACTGTTGTTTCAAATACTTCCTCATGTGAAGCAACTACAACGACTTCAGAACCTACAACTCCAGTACCAACAACAACATCCGAACCAACTACAACGACTTCTGAACCAACTACAACGACTTCTGAACCAACGACAACAACATCTGAACCAACTACTACGACATCAGAACCGACTACAACGACATCAGAACCGACTACAACAACATCCGAACCGACTACAACAACATCCGAACCGACTACAACGACATCAGAACCGACTACAACAACATCCGAACCGACTACAACGACATCAGAACCGACTACAACGACATCAGAACCGACTACTACGACATCTGAACCGACTACAACGACATCAGAACCAACGACAACAACATCTGAACCGACTACAACGACTTCTGAACCAACGACAACGACATCTGAACCAACGACAACGACATCTGAACCAACTACTACGACATCAGAACCGACTACTACGACATCAGAACCAACGACAACGACATCAGAACCAACGACAACGACATCTGAACCAACTACTACGACATCAGAACCGACTACTACGACATCAGAACCGACTACTACGACATCAGAACCAACGACAACGACATCAGAACCAACGACAACAACATCTGAACCGACTACAACGACTTCTGAACCAACGACAACAACATCTGAACCAACTACTACGACATCAGAACCGACTACAACGACATCAGAACCGACTACTACGACATCAGAACCAACTACAACAACTACAACAGCTAGTCCAACTACAACGACTACAACCGCTGACCCAAGTGCAACAACAACTACAACCGTTGTACCAACTACAACGACTACAACCGCTGACCCAACTGCAACCACAACTACAACCGTTGATCCAACTGTAACGACTACAACCGTTAATCCAACTGTAACAACAACTACAACCGCTGACCCAACTGTAACGACTACAACGACACTAAGCCCAACCATCACTACGACTACAACTACTGTAAATCCCACTACTACAACAATAAGTCCAGTTGCGACAACAACTACGACAACCACATTAGCACCAAACATTAAGTCAATAAAATATAATGCTGGAAATGAATTAGAATTAAGACTTACAGATGATTATTACGATATAGATGGAAGAGCAATAGATTTCATATCTAATGATTATCCTGCTTTAAATAATGCTGTTACATCATTTTTTGTTGATGGAAAAATAAATTTTGTTAAAAATGTTATAGTTATAAGTAGTACTGTGCTTAGATTAGAAATAAATCATTTAGAATTATCATCTATTGGTGCTGGTAGATGGTCTTATGAAATAAGATCGACTTTTCAAAGTGGGCATATAGCAACATTAACCATAGGAAATTTAATCATAGTTCCAGCATTTGGAGATTAAAATGACATTTGAAGTTGGAATAAGTTTATTTTTTGGAAAAAAGTATGAGAATTGTTCAAACTTATCGGCACAATTAATAAATAGTAATGGAACAAATTATAATACTCCATACACAAGTGGTTTTGTAAATTTAACTAATGGTTATTTTTTATTTACTCCAACAATACCAACATCTTTTAGAGGTGGAATTAAATTTTACTGTGGAAGTGAATTTCTTGGTGTTTTAGCTATTAATCCAGAAGAATATGAAAACTTAGATGTTAAAATAAGCACAAGATGTAGCTCTACTGGAAATGGTGTTCCAACATTAACAAATCCAATACCAATTAATCCTCAAGACCCAATAGAATTAAGGCTTACTGATGATTATTTGGTAGAAGAATCTAGATCTATAGACATAACTTCTGTAAATTGGCCAGATTTAACTGATTCATCTACTGAATTTATAATAGATTCAATGCCAACATTTAGCAAAACAGCAGAACTTCTTAATCAAACATCTTTAAGGGTTGAACTAAGCAATGAAGAATTGCAACAAATTGGTGCTGGTAGATGGTCCTACGAATTTAGATCTGTTTTATCAAATGGTCATATAATAACTTTGGTTGTTGGCAATATTATAATAGTTCCACCATTTACTGATTAAAATACGGTGTATTAATATTTGCAATTACTACTAAGCAAAGAGGTGATTATGTACTGGCAAGCAGAATTCATAACACTATTAAGGGTTTTAATAGATGACTTGACATCTCCACAAACCTATAATGACAAAAGACTTACGCAAGTTTTAGCTGTTGCTGCTCAATTGGTTACAAATGAATTAAATTTTCCTAATAAGTTTAAAGTAGATATTCAAGCTTTAACAATTGACCCAAGTCCAGTAGATAGAGAATCAACTAGGGATGAAAACTTTATAAATTTAGTTTGTATTAAAGCAGCGTGTTTAATAGACCGTGGAGAAACAAGAAAGTCTGTTGGGCAGGGAATTGCTATTAGAGATGGAAGTTCTTCTATTGACTTGCGTGGTTCAATGGATGGTAGACTTAAGTTGCTTGAAAGAGGTTGGTGTGCAGTATATGATGATACTAAATTAGAATATCAAGCAAGTAGAAATGGAACAATTGCTGGTGCAGCTATTATGACTCCATTTAGAGTATTTGCTGGATTTAGGGATATGGCTTATTATCCTTATAGTAGAGATGGTAGAAACTTTATTCCGTAAGCGAGGTTTTTATGGGAACTATTCATATTCTTGGTGCTGGTATAGTAAATGGTTATTCAACAATTAACCCAACTGAAGGTAATCCAAGCGGTCAAATTATTAATTATGTTAGTGAAGGAAGAGCAACAACATCTAGTTCTTTGGATTATCCAGCCGTAGAAAGAAGTTTTGGAATTCCTATTGTTGATATTTCAAGACCAGCAGCTTTTTCAGATGCTTCTGGATCAATCAATGCTTCAAATGTTAGTCAGCAAATATTTGCAGCAAATGATGATAGGCATTATTTGTATTTCCAAAATGAATCATCTGATAGCATGTATGTTGATTTTGGTATTGCAGCAAATACAACTTCATCTTTTAAAATACCGGCGAGTGGAAGTTTAGTTTTTGATAGTGCGTTTATTCCAGCATCAACTGTTAATATTATTTGTGCTACAAGTGGTGCTGTATTTATTGCAAAAGAAGCTTAAAATATTATTTGATTGATAACAACTGCTATGATATATAAAGTACCATAGCAGTTTTTGTTTTTAGGAAATACAGGAGGAAATATGATTCTTACAATTGGTATGGCTACATATGATGATTTTGATGGTGTTTATTTCACTTTACAAGCTTTAAAAGCATATCAAGATTTAGAAGATGTTGAATTAGTTGTAGTAGATACAAAAAAAGAATCGTGCAAAGATACAGCAAACACATGCAATGCTATTGGTGCAAAATATTTTCATAAACCAGATAAAGTTGGAACATCTGCCTCAAGAAATTATGTTTTTGAAGTGGCTAATGGAAAATTTGTTCTTTGTATTGATTGTCATGTTTTATTAGTTAAAGACGCTGTTAAAAAATTAAAAGAGTATATTTATAAGAATATAAATAGCAAAGATTTGATTCAAGGCCCACTTCTTTATGATGATCAAAAAAATATATCAACTCATTTTAAGCCCGAATGGAGAGGGCAAATGTATGGTACTTGGGAAACTGATAAAAGATATTTAACTCAAGAAGAATTTGAAATACCAATGCAAGGACTTGGACTATTTTGCATGAGGAAAGACGCTTGGCCAAAGTTTAATTCTCATTTTCGTGGATTTGGTGGCGAAGAAGGGTACATTCAAGAAAAGACACGGCAAAATGGTGGAAAAAATATATGTTTATCTTGGTTAAAATGGATTCATAGATTTGCAAGACCTAAAGGTGTTCCATATCCATTAGACTTAAAAGATAGAATTATAAATTATTTAATAGGATGGTCTGAACTTGGTATGAACTATCAAGAAGCCTTGGAGTTTTTCAAGAAAACATTAAATGTAAATCAAATTGGAGATATATTAAAAGAATTTACAAAAGCTCTTGGAACACCAATGACATCATCTCCTGCTAAAGATTACAGATTAAATAAAGTTGCTTATATATTAGATGATGAAAATAGTGAAGTTTATAAAAGTTTTAATTGGCCACATGCAAAAGTATTTTTACAAGATAAATCTTTCATTTCAGCTATAAACAATTTTGTTTCTAGAGATGAACCTTATTGTTTAATTTTAAAAAATGGTGAAATCATTGATGAAAAAACAATACAAAAAATTGATGAGTGGATTGTTATAAAACAAAAAACTTTAAAAATTGCTTCTTTAATTGAAATTGAAAAAAATTCTTTGAAAAGAAAAAATGATTATTTTTCATATAGAATTGCAGATGATATAGATATAGACCAAAGCAATGCTTTAATTATAAGCAAAGATTTTGCCAGATTAATTTTAAATAAAAATCAAGATTTAAAACTATCGCAAGTAGCAAAAAATAATAATATCAATCCATTTGTTTTAACTAAAAAAGAAATTTTATATAGAGTGAATCCAAATTTAAATCATTTAGACAATGTTATTGGTGGATTAGATTTTTGTGATATTAGAGAAATTGTTTGGGCATCAAAGGACAGATGGTGCTTAGATGTTTCATCTACTTCTCTTCAAACAACATTATCTTTGTGTCAAAAAGGTCTTGGGATTGTAAGAGTTTTTGATTTCCAAAATCAAGACAAGGAAACTCTCAAAAAAGAAATGGATATATTTGGTTATGCAAACTTTATTATTGCTGACATAGAAGAAAATATAGAAGCACCAGAAAATGGTGGAAGACTTTTGTTAATAAATTATGAAAATATTCCAGATTACTTAAAAGAATTTGCATATGAAAAGCAATCTTCATTTTTAAGAAGTGGAGATATTTTTATAATTGTTCACCCAGAAGAAGAAATTAAAGATATTTTCAATGGTGTGAGTGATTATAAGGCTCAATTTATTTCAAATAAGTGTTTAATAGCAGTAAAGTCATAACTTTTTATCGGTGTATTTATTACTAGGAGTACACCATTATGGCAAAACTATTTACGCTTTCTGCTGATGTTAAAAAAATTGCACAAGATGCTATAGATGATCTAATAGATCAACTTGGCAAAGATTGTCTTCTTTTATATCCAGCACTTCCAGAAATTTGTGAAAATTGCATATTAGATCCTATTGGAAATAAATCTTCAAATCATTGGATTAATGGTGGACCAATACCATTTCCAAATGGTTCTATTTGTCCATTATGTAATGGTTCTGGTTATCATTTTAAACAAATAACAAAACCAATAAAATTATTAATTGGGAATAGTCCATCAGAATGGTTTGTTAAAATGCCCTCTAATTTGCAAGTTCCTGCTGGAGTAATACAGACTAAAGGATATGTGTCAGACCTACCAAATGTTTTACAGTCAAGAAAGTTAATTGTGCAAATAAGTTTAGAGCCTATGGTAAGATTTACATATGAGCTTTTTGGTGAACCTATAGATCAAGGCAATATAGTTCAAAATAGATATTGGGTAGGAATTTGGAATAGGGTAGGTGCTTAATGAATAAGTACACTATTAGAATTAATGAAAATGAATTTTTTACCGCAGCAAATGAAGAAATTCTAAAAGTAGTTTCAAAGTCCATTAGTTTTGCAATTTCAAAAACTAGACCTACTTTTGTTAAAGAAATAAAAAATGCATTAAGGCAAGATATCGTTTATTTAGAACTTTCAAATAAAATAGACGGAATACTTTATTATGATGTTGGTTTAGCAAATGCTGGACAAGTGGCAGAGCAAATAGTTGAACTGGTTTCAAATTCAATACAACTTAGAAAACTTCCTGCAATAAGGGGCGATTTAGGTGGAATAGGATTGACTGTTTTAAAAGATGGCTTACAACCAATATTGTCTTTGCCAATGGGTTCTTATCAATCTAAGGGTGGAAAAGTCGATTGGTTAGATTGGCTTCTTACTGCTGGAACATCGGAAGTCATTTCTGGATATAGGGTTATGTATGGATTTTTTGACACATCAAGGACTGGACAGGCTATTATGGTTAAATCAAAAACTAAGGGATTCAGCATTGACCCCGATTATGCTGGAACAGAAAACGACAATTGGATAACAAGATCTCTTAAAAGAGTTGAAGGAAATATATCAAATTTATTTCAAAAAGTTATAAAAGAATACATAAATACATAGGTGAATAATGGGCACACTTTCAAAATTTGCTGGAGTTTCTAATTATGGAGATCCATTATTTTCAGACACATTAGAATCATCTGTTTATATGTTTATGCAAGCAGCTTTTTTAAATATTGGTGCTTTTACTAATGTTGTTATACCTACTGGAACATATCCTTCTGGAATTGGATCGCATTCTTATGAACCTTATAAGCTTAGATTAGCAAGAGATCCGAGATACAGTTCTGGAAAAGCTTGGGAAGGAATCAGATCCGAATGGGTTTGGGAATCATCAGTTGATTATACAAATCAACCTATATCTATTAGTGGTGTTTTTGTAAATAATAATTTTTATCAAAACACTTCTGTTGGACCATCTGGTTTTAAAATAAATTATCCAGAAGGAAAAATCATATTTAATACAGCATTACCAGAAAATTCTGTTGTAAAATGTGCTCATTCATATAGAAATGTCAGAGTTTCATCTTCGGACACTAATTGGTTTCAATCTGTTCAATTTAACAGTTTTCGTGGAGATGATGTTCAATTTTCACAAAAAGGTTCTGGAACTTGGGATGTTTTAGCCATGAATAGGGTGCAGCTTCCTGCTGTAGTTTTGGAATCTCTTCCAGCAGTAAACATGAAGCCATATGAACTTGGGGCAATTAATAGAGTTCATTATCAAGATATGTTTATGCATGTAATAGCAGAGAATCCTTGGGATAGAAAACAAATACATGACATTATTGTAAATCAGTATCAAAAAAGAATATCTTTAATAAATAAGAAAAAATTATTGTCAGATAATAAGTACCCACTTAACTTTGAAGGTAATATAGCACCTTCTGGAATAACATATGATCAAATGTTAACTACTGGGTATAGTTTACAACCTGTTTCATGGGAAAAAATAAGATCTCAAGAGCAAATTACAGCACCACCTATGTTTGCAGCAACTATTAGGGTCACTTTCTCTGTAGATTCTTTATAAATTTGGTGTATTTCTTAAATGAGGGTTAGTTTTGTTGGACAGAAAATATACTTAGGAGAAAAAAAATGTCAAATAGAAGAATTTTTTATGCTTGCCAAGCTGTAGGTATTGGTGGCGATGGTGTTGAACTTAATAGTCAAGATTTTCGTGAAGTTCGTGGTTTGCAGAGTGTTGGTATTAATACCACCTTTAATCTTGAACAGGTTTTTGAAATTGGTATGATTTCAATTTATGAAAACATCGAAAATATTCCAGATGTTGAAGTAACTCTTGAAAAAGTTCTTGACGGTTTTCCTTTGATTTATCATCTTGCTACTAGTGATGGTTCTACTAGTGCTACTCTTGTTGGTAGATCTAATGCAAAAGCTGGTTTGGCACTTTCTATTGTTGATGATACTTTTGAAGCTGCTTCTGGAACTCCAAACACAACTTGTTTTATTTCTGGTTGTTTTGTTAGCCAAGTTAGCTATAAAGTTGCGGTAGATGGAAATGCTACTGAATCAGTAACTTTGGTTGCAAATAATAAAACTTGGTCAACTGGAACTACTTGGACCGCTGACTTCCGACCAGCAGATTACCCAGGAACTGGTGCAAATCCAGGAAGCACTTGGGATGCTGATCCATATGATGATACTGCTAATGCTGGTCAAATTGCTTCTGGTATTGCTCGTAGACAGCATGTGGATATGGTTGAATCACTATTTCCAAAATGTATTCCAGGAATTAATAGTTCTGGAAAAAATACTTTGGATGATGTTCTTAAGTGTTACAATACATCTTTTCAATCATTTTCTACTTCTGCAAACCTTGGTCGTGAGCAGATTCTTGAACTTGGTCGTAAAGCACCATACTTCCGATATGTTAAGTTTCCAGTTGCTGTAACTTCTGAATTTGCTGTAATAAGCAAAAATGGTGATCAGATTGGTGCAACTGAAGCTGGTGTTCTTGGTAATGGTAATAACTTAAGTGATGAAACCATTAAGTTGGTTTTAACTGAAGGAACTACTATTAATCTTGGAGCAAAAAATAAGTTACAATCTGCAAATTATCAGGGTGGTGGAACTGACGGTGGTAACGCTACTGTTACTTATAGCTTCCAGACCTTTAATGATTTCAAAGTAACTCACACCAAAGACCCAGGTGGTTTTGCTTAATAGTTAATGATTTGATAAACGAGTCGCAAGTAACCCTTGCGACTCCTTTTAATTTAGGAATATTGGATGGAACAGGCGATTAAGGAACTCTACATAAGTAGAATCATTTCTGGATTTTTTCGTTGTAAAATAAACGGAAAAGTCTATCTAATAAAACAACCAGATCGTCATACACGGCATATTGCTCAAGAAATATACTTAGAAGCATTAAGAGATGCTGAGTTAGATGGTTTATATAATGATAAAGAAATAAAAGAATTTTTATATCAAAACTCTATTTGGTCTGAAGAAAAAGAAAATGATCTTAAACAAATTCAAGAAGATATAGAAGAATACAAAGTAAAGCTTTTTCAAGCTGCTTTTAAATCTGAGGAAAGAAAATCTCTTAGAAAATTTTTAAGTATGGCTAAAGAAAAATTGTCTGAACTATTAGAACAAAAAAATTCTTATAATCATTTATCTTGCTCTGGAACAGCTTCAATGATGAGGATTCGTTATCTAGTTGGAAAAAGTCTATACAATGAAGACGGTACTAGAGTTTGGGAAAATGATGATTTTTGGAAAAATGTAGAGCCATTATTAGAAGAAGCCACAACTCTTTATGTTGATAGTAGAATAAGTGAAACAGATTTTAGAGAAATGGCTAGAACAGAGCCTTGGAGATCTACTTGGTCATGCAAAAAGTGTGAACGAGAAGTTTTTGGTGTTCCAACTGTTGATTTAACAGAAGATCAAAAATCTTTAGTGATTTGGTCTTCGATGTATGATAACATTTACGAACACCCAAATTGTCCACAACAAGAAATAGTGGATGATGATGATTTGATAGATGGATGGATGATTATACAAAGAAGGGAAAGACAAAAAAATCAGGCAAAATTGCAAGTTGATGATTTAATATCTAATGATAAAATTAAAAATAGTGGGGAAGTTTTTGTAATAGGTCAATCAAAAAGTGATCGTGAAAGAATTGATTCTTTAAATGATGATAATGCAAAAAACATAAAGAAACAAAGAATGAAAATGATTCAAGAAAAGGGATTTTTAAATGAGGCAGATATGCCAGATACAAGACTTGATTTACAGATGCAATCTAATAAATTAAGGAGATAAAAATGGATCTTGAAAAACAAATGCAAGATGCATTAAAATTAAGCGAGGAAGAAAATGAAAAAAATAAAAAAAAATATCAGGCAGATTCAAAGTCTAGGCTTTTTAAAATTACAAGTACAAAAGTTAGAACAGCATTTATTGGTGCTTTATCTTCTTTTGAGCAAAATTTTGGAGAGCTTTGGGGCCATAGACTACCAGACAGTCAATTGACGGATGAACAACTACAATGGAAAGAAGTGTGGGAAGAATGTAGGACAGCAGTACTTAATAATGGTAATCATCAAATAAGAGCAATAGAAAATGAAATGAGTCAATATTTGATTTCTTGGAATAGACACCAGACTTTTCTAAAAACAAAGGAGGACAAAGATGAGTGTCAACGATAACAAGAAGGTTTTTAAGGTAAAGCTCGACAGTAAAGAAGTTGAGTTGTGTGTTATTCGCCCTAATGTTAAACAAAGGCAAGAGGGGCAAAAAACATATAATAAAGCTTTTAGAGATGCTGTCGAATCTGGGGCAATTCTTCGTGCCAAAGTTAATACTGTTATGCGTGATCAAAATCTTTGGGATGACAACAAGGAAGCTCAATATAAAAAACTTGTTGAAAAAATTAATTCCAATGAAAGAAAGATTAAGTCTGGCGGTATTAAACTGTCTGAAGCAAAGGACTTAGCTCTTCAAATGAGGAAAGATAGGTCTGAACTTAGGACACTTACATCTGAGCGTTCTTCGTTGGATTCAAATACTGCTGAAGGTCAGGCAGATAATGCACAATTCAACTACTGGGTAAGTGCTTGTACGGTGTATTCAGATACAGGTAAAACTTATTATGCTAGTTATGAAGATTACCTTAATAGGGATGATGATCCAGTAACTAGTCCAGCAGCAAGTAATTTAGCATTAATGCTATATAATCTTGATCCAGATTATGAAAAAAAGTTGCCAGAAAATGAATTTCTTAAAAAGTATAATTTTGTAGATCAGGACTTAAATTTAGTTAATAAAAACGGTCACAGGGTTGATTCTGAAGGAAGATTGGTCAACAAAGATGGCAGATATATCAATGAGAAAGGTGAACTTATTGATATTTATGGCAACTTAGTTGATGAAAAAGGGGAGTATATTGTTGAATTTACTCCATTCTTGGATGACGAAGGTAAACCTTTGGCTGAAACAGTTGAAAAGGTTCAAGCGATTGAGCCTATTGAAAAGAAAGATATCGAAAGTAAGTAATAACGGACAGTATCTTCAAAGATGGGTAGTGAGTAATCGTAAATCTACGCTTATTCTCTACCCTTTTTTATTGGGGTAAAAAAAATGGCTTTTAATTTAACAGCACAGTTGAATGTAGCATTAAATACCGCATCATTAAAAAATGCTGCCAATACTATAAATAGTCAATTAAAAGATGTTGGTGCAGTATCTTTGGGCATACCAAATCGTGATGCCGACAATTTAAAATATATTAAAGTTCAAGCAGCAGAAGCTAGTACAGCGATGGAGCAATTTGGTAGACAATCTGGTTTAGCTGCTAAAAGATTTGTTGCTTTTACAGTTACTGCTGGTGCTATTATCACTTTTACATCTTCTCTAAAACAAGCATTAAGTGCTGCTATAGAATTTGATCGTGAAATGATTAGATTAACTCAAGTTTCTACAGATAGTGTTGGACAAGTTGGTGCTGTTGGTGAGGAAGTAAGCAGACTATCAAAAAATTATGGTGTTTCCAGCAAAGAATTATTGTCAACAGCAGTTACATTAAAACAGGCTAACTTAAGTCTAGCAGATACTAAAGTTGCATTAGAGGCATTGGCTCAAGCTGCATTAGCTCCAAGTTTTGACAACTTAAGAGATACTACAGAGGGTGCTATTGCAGTTATGAATCAGTTTGGCATAAGTGCCAAAGATTTGGGTAATGCTCTTGGTGCAATTAATGCTGTTGCTGCTGAATTTGCTGTTGAAGCTCAAGACTTAATTGAAGGTGTGCGTAAAGCTGGTGGTGCTTTTAAAGCTGCTGGTGGTGATTTAAATGAATTTCTAGCATTGTTCACATCTATTAGGCAAACAACTAGGGAAAGTGCAGAAAGTATTGGAACTGGACTTAGAACTATATTTACTAGGGTACAGCGTAACGAAACAGTTGAAGCTCTCAAAGATATTGGTGTTCAATTAAGATATACGGCAGAAGAAGCAAGATCTGCTGGAGATTTAGGTCTTACTAATCAATTTGTTGGCCCATATGAGGCTGTTAAACGACTATCTGCTGCACTTAATGAACTTAGGTCTACTGATCCAAGATTTAGTGCAATTGTTGAAGAGCTTGGTGGTTATAGACAGATATCCAAGGTCATACCTCTTATTCAAGAATTTGGAGTTGCCCAAAAAGCACTTGGAGTTGCTCAAGCTGGTGGTGCTTCTCTTGCACTAAATGCTGCACAAGCACAAGAAGCATTTGGTGTTAAAATACAAAAGGTTAAAGAAGAGTTTGCAGATTTTATTAGAAATCTTACTAATACATCTTCTTTTAGATCACTTATAGATTTACTTCTTGGTGCTGCTTCTGCTGGTATAAAACTTGCCGATTCTTTAAAAGGAATTCTTCCAGTTATAACTGCTATTGCAGCAGTCAAAACAGTTCAAAGCATAACTGGTTTCACAAAAGGTTTTGCC
>SXGQ01144144.1_pt1 | contig 15635 bp, 15 predicted proteins | sample 3178371 | NCBI WGS metagenome assembly SXGQ01 (sample SAMN11356859, study PRJNA531348) | freshwater metagenome | isolation source: freshwater sample F1-20 | place: China: Fuxian Lake, Yuxi | collected 2017-12-25
GCAGCGTCTTGACGACTTGGGATAAACGTCCAGTCAGATTGTCGAACATGGGTTCAAATACCGTGTTGGTGTAGACTTGAATGTCTATGAATCAGTCCATTTTACCGCATGCCGTATGCGCCGCTCTCTATGGCGCGCTGGCATTTTATTTCTGGCGCAGGCATTGGGCGGACGCGAATGATGCCGCCATCAGCGCCGAAACCGGATCACGCCACGGCATCGAGCACGCGGCATTGCTGGTGCCGTTGTCATTGCACACGTGGCTGCTGGCGGGCTCGATGTTTGCAGAGGGTGGCATGTATCTCGGCGTCGGCAACGCGTTGTCGTTAATCCTGTGGCTGACCGTTTTAATCTACGGGCTGGGCAGTCTCTTTTACCGGCTGGATGGCCTGCATGCGCTGGTGATGCCGGCGGCGGCCATTGCGGTGGTGCTGCCGTTTGTGTTCCCGTCCACGCGCGCGCTCGCCAACACCGAAACGGCGGCCTTTAAAGCGCATTTGCTGATTGCGATGGCGGCGTACAGCCTGTTCACCATTGCCTCGTTGCACGTGCTGCTGATGGCGATTATCGAGCGGCGCCTGCACGCGGGCGCGTTGCCGCCGGCGCTTGCCAATATGCCGCCGCTGCTGACTTTGGAAACGCTGCTGTTTCGCATTATCACGGCGGGCTTTGTGTTGCTGACATTGACCATTGCCAGCGGGGTATTGTTCTCCGAAGAATTGTTTGGGCAGCCCGCACGTTTTTCACACAAGATTGTTTTCGGTGTGCTGTCGTGGCTGATTTTTGCCGCGCTGCTCGGCGGTCGCGCAGTCTACGGGTGGCGCGGCCGCACGGCCGTGCGCTGGACGCTGGCGGGCTTTCTTACGCTGGTGCTTGCCTACATCGGCAGCAAATTCGTACTCGAAGTGATTCTGGGTCGCTAGAAATATCTCAATAAAAACAATTAGTTACGGTACAGGCTTGCGGCCCGCACAACTCGTCAGCTTGATCGCGCTGGGCGCGATCTGGGGTTCCTCCTTTCTGTTCATGAAAATCGCGGTGCCTGCCTTCGGCCCGGCGATGATGATTGGCGGGCGCATTGGCATCGCGGCTGGCGTACTGACGGTCTTTGCGTGGTGCTTCAGAAAATCACTCCCGCGTGGTGCGCAATGGAAGCCCGCGATCATCACCGGGATTTTTTATGCAGCCATTCCGCTGGTGCTGTGGGGGTACGCCGCGCAGTCGTTGAGTGTGTCGCTGCTGTCGATCATCAATGCGACGGCGCCGCTGTTCGCTGCAGCGATTTCGTTGCTGTGGCAGCGGGAGAAAACCAGCGCGCACGGGCTGGCGGGCCTGGCGCTCGGCTTCGCGGGGGTGACGGTGCTGGTGGGCGGTGAGGAGTTTCGCGCGGGCGAGATGCCCGTGCTGGCAATTGCTGCGGCGTTTGCCGCCAGCATTTTGTATGGCGCCATTTCCAATTACAACCAGACTGCAAAAATCGCTGATCCCTACTCGAACGTGTTGGGCGCGTTGTGGGTTGCCACGCTGGTGATGCTGCCTCTGATGGTGATGTTTCCCCTGCGCGAAGCGCCAGGTGCGTCTGCGTGGGCATCTGTGGCAGCGCTGGGCGTGCTGTGTACCGCCCTTGCCTACGTCGTTTATTTTCGCTTGATCGAGCAGATCGGCGCCGCGCCCACGCTGACGGTGACTTATCTGATACCGCTGTTCGGCGTGTTGTGGGGCGTTCTATTTCTTGATGAGCGCATCGGTCTGCATCACGTCACGGGAGCGGCAATGATTCTGGTGGGCATTGCGCTGGTGGCAAAATCGCGGCGTTCGCCGGCGGCGTAGCCCCTTACTTTGCACCGCCCGCGCCGGTCAGCGGCACGAAGCGCACTGCCAGCACGCGCCGCGTCTGCGTCTTGCCATCGGCGGACTTGTTGATTAACAGCAGTTCCTGATGACCGCCGGGCGCGCCTACCGGGATCACCAGTTTGCCGCCGGGCTTCAACTGTTCGATCAACGCGGGTGGCACCGCCGGTGCTGCGGCAGTGACCATGATTGCATCGAAAGGAGCCGCTTCACGCCAACCCTGGTAACCGTCGCCGATGCGTGTAATCACATTGCGGTAACCGGCGGCGGCCAGTCGCTGCGTGGCCAATCGACCGAGTACTTCGATGATTTCGATGCTGTACACTGTGCCGGCCAGTTCACCGAGCACTGCCGCCTGATAGCCGGAGCTGGTGCCGATTTCCAGCACCGTTTCGCCGCCGGCGAGATCGAGCAAATCCGTCATCAACGCGACGATGTACGGTTGTGAAATGGTTTGTCCACTGCCGATGGCCCGCGGCGTGTTGCGATAGGCGGCCGCTTCATCGCCCTCGGCCACGAAGCGGTGGCGCTCGACTTTGTTGAGGGCGTTCATTGTGCGAAAGCTGAATGCCGCACGACCGGTTTCGGCTGCGGTGTCGCGCGCCATGGCGGCGATTTCATCGGCCATTTTCGCGCGTGCAGCCAAGTAGCTGTCTTGCGCGATTGCGCCTGCCATGGCCGTAGCGAACGCGAATCCGATCAGTTTTTTCATGGCCGCGAATACGTTGATTTGCGGAGTTCAGTATGCCGTCCGGCGTTGCCATTTTCAATGGCATCCGTGTTTCATGGTTGAGTTTGGTGCGGGTTGGGCGCAGAATCACTGGCGTGTCACCACCTAGCGACCGCCAATTCCGGGAGGAGAACACAATGAATCTGCTATCGCGTTTGCCCCATCTTTATCTATCACGCTTACCCCGTATTTCCCTGATGTTGCTGGCAGCCGCGCTGGCGCTGGCTGGGTGTGCCAGCACGCCGTCCAACAGCGGTTGGATCACGCTGATCGACAACGGCAAGGGTCTTGAAAATTTTGACCGCATAGGCGATGCGAATTGGCGCGTAGAAGACGGGCTGGTCGTCGCCGACCGGGGCAAGGGCGGGCATCTGGTGACCAAAAACTCGTATCGTAATTTCGAGATCCGTGCCGAGTTCTGGGCCGCCACCGATACCAACAGCGGCATATTCATGCGGGCCACTGACCGCAACAAGATCGGTTCGGCAAACTCGTATGAAGTGAATATTTGGGACATCCGTCCCGACCCGAAATACGGAACGGGCGCGATCGTCGATGTTGCCGCTGTGCCGGTACCCATCAAGGAGACGGCGGGCGGGAAATGGAATGTGATGCAGATCACCGCCAATGGCCCGCAATTGACTGTTAGGCTCAACGGTGTAATGACCGTGAACGTAAAAGATGACCGCTACACTGAAGGCCCGTTCACGCTGCAATACGGTGCGGGCGTCAAAGGCGCGGTGGGTGGCCCGATCAAATGGCGCAAGGTGCAGGTGCGGCCGCTGTAAGGCGGTTTTCAGGGTTTGGGGAGGCGTGCAGCCATGAACAAACCCTGGATTCCCATCACCCCTGTCGAGCAGGCCACTGGCGACCTGCGCCGTGCCTACGACAAAATTCTCGCCACGCGTGGGCGCATACCCGACATTCGTGCGGTGATGGCGGGGGAGCCACTGACCATTGAGGGGTTTGCGTATTTCTTTCCTGACAACAATTACGCATGTACTTCGATAGACCGGCGGCTGTCGGAAATGATTGCCACCGTAGTTGGCGTAGCGAACGAATCCGCGCTTGGAGGGCCGGCGCACGCGCGGCAACTGGCGCGGATTAGCGGTGACGAGGCGTTTGCGCAGGCCTTGCGGCTCGACTACAAAACCGCCGGGCTTTCAGCCAAGGAAGTCACGCTGCTCGATTATGTGTGGAAGCTCACCAAAACGCCCGGTGCCATGACCGAGGACGACGTTAACAGCCTGCGCGCGGCTGGCTGGAGCGATCCGCAGATCGTCGCCACGGTGCATGTAACGGCGTTTTTTGCCTACATGAATCGCGTGGCAGGTGCGTTCGGCGTAGCCTGAGCCGAACATCCAGACAACGATTGGAACGCGGGCGTGATACTTAATCGCCCTTGTCACCCATGTGCACGTAAGCCCACAACGCTTCGATTTCCTCGGGCTTCAACAGACCTTCCCACGGCGGCATGCTGTTCTTGCCCTTGGCGACGGAGCGAATGAAGCGCTCCTTGCCGTCCTTGGGAAAAGTGGGCAGATCAAACGAGCCTTCCGGATTTTTCATGCGCGCGCCGTGGCACGCTGCACAATGGCGGGCATATGTGTCATTGCCCAGTTTGTATTGCTCGGGCGTAAAGGCCTGCGCCAGCGCAACACCACTGGCCACGGCCCATAGGCCAATCCCCAGATATTTTAATTTATTCATTTAAATCAATTAGTTACGTAAATTCTCTATTGCCAAAATAAAAATCCCGCCGGCAAAAGCCAGCGGGATTTTATGACAGCACACTACTATTCAATCGGAATGCTTGCAACGATTCCTGACGACCTAGTCCATCAGGGCAAACGTCCACACCGACCCGCCGGGCAGCACTTGCCCCGCTGTACCACGGCGCGACGAGGTACCGCCACCCAGGCCCGACAGCACCGACACATACTGCTTGCCCTTGTAGGTGTAAGTGATGGGCTGCGAGTTAACAGCTGACGGCGTCTTGAACTTCCACAACACCTGCCCGGTCGCTTCATCCAGCGCGGCAAACTCACCGGAGCTGTTGCCACTGAACACCAGCCCGCCCGCGGTCACCACGGCACCCGACCAGCTCGGCAGTTCAACCAGCGGTGTACGCCACACTGACTTGCCGGTCATCGGTTCCACCGACGCCCAATACGCCCACGGCTTGCCCGGTTCACGATCCTTGGTGGTGTTGGTGACACCGATAAAGCGCTCGCCCGGTTTGTACACCGGCAGGTCTTTGTTCAACTGATAGATCGCCACTTCTTCGAGCTTCGAGAAGTAGAGGCGCTCGTTTCTCGGGTTGAACGCCATCGGCATCCAGTTCTTGCCGCCGGTCCAGCGCGGTTCGAGTTCGACTTTCTCACCGGCACGCAGGCGCCGCGCGACATCAGTCTCGATCGGACGGCCGGTTTGCAGATCAACACCGGTGGCCCAGTTGGTTTTCACATACGGGTTACCCGCGAGCACCTGGCCGGTGGCGCGATCGAGCACGTACATCAGGCCGTTGCGGTCGGCGTGCATCAAGACCTTGCGCTTCTGCCCGTTGATGGTGAGCTCGCCCAGCACGTTTTCGTTGTTGCCGTCGTAGTCGTACGTTTCAGCCGGCGTCCACTGGTAGTGCCACACGATCTCGCCGGTGCGCGGACGAATCGCAATGACCGAGGCTACCCACAGGTTGTCACCGGGGCGCGCTTTCCATGTCCACGGGCCGCCGTTGCTGGTGCCCCAATAGGAGAGATCCAGCTCGGGATCGTACGAACCCGTGATCCAGGTCGATGCGCCACCGCGCTTGTAAGAATCATCCTGCGGCCAGGTGGCGTAAGCCTTTTCCGCCGGATCCGGCGTGGTATGGCGGCGCCATACTTCCTTGCCGGTGTTCGCATCCAGGCCCACGACGAAGCCGCGCACGCCGAATTCACCACCGGTCATGCCGCTCATCACGATGCCGTGCGCGACACTGGGTGCGCTGGTGATGGAATAACCTTCTTTCCACTCGGCGATCTTGGCTTTCCACACGCCCTTACCGGTCTTGGCGTCGATGGCATGCACGTGTGCGTCAAGCGACGCCGTGTAAACCTTGCCATCAAACACTGCCACGCCCTTGTTGTTGAGACCGCAGCACACGATGCGCGGCACGCCCGGATCCCACTCCAGCGGGTAGTTCCACAATTGCTTGCCGGTGCCCACGTCGACCGCGATGACCTGCTTCACATTCGCCGTGTAGAGTACGCCGTTATGCACCAGCGGCTGGCCCTGCTCGCCCGTGTCCGCGCCCGTCGATGCTGTCCACACCGGCACCAGACGCTTTACGTTACCTTTGTTGATCTGGTTTAGCTGGCTATAGCGCTGCTGGTGATAACCCATGCCGTAGGTCAGCACGTTGTCGGTGGTGCCGCCATTACCATCGCGATTCAGGTCTTGCTGTGATTGCGCTTGCGCGCCCGTGCTGAACGCGGCCAACAGCGCCGCTCCCGCCAATAACCTTTTCATACGCTCCCCCCCATGATAGTGAAATGAAACGCCGCAAGTATCCGGCGTAGGGGAAACCCTGTCAATTGTCGGCGCTGGCTGCTGCATGTTAGGCTTCCAACGCCCTGTTGCTTCATCAATCTCGAGGAACCCCATGCGTTTGAAGGCCCTGATTTTCGCCTTATTGACAGGCACATCTGTGTCTGCTGCGGCGCAGCAATTTCCCTCGCGTGCCATTCGCATACTGATTCCTTTTACGGCGGGCAGCGCTGCAGACATCATTGCACGCGCGCTGGAGCCTGCCTTGCGCGAACGGCTTGGACAGCCGGTGGTAATCGACAACCGGGGCGGTGCAGGCGGCAATATAGCTGCCGAGTTGGTGGCCAAAAGCCCGGCAGACGGCTACACGCTGTTGATGGCCACCATAGGCACTCAGGCGATCAACGTCAGCTTGTATACGAAACTCAACTATCATCCACAGAAAGATTTCACGCCGATCACGCTGGTGGGCGACAGTCCGAACGCGATGGTGGTGAACCCGGTGGTGCCCGTTAGAACCATGAAGGATTTTGTTGCAATGGCCAAATCCAAACTGGGCGTGCTGAATTATGGCTCGTCCGGCTCGGGGACCACAGTGCATCTGGCGGGTGAATTGTTCAGTGTCATGACCGGTACAAAAATGGTTCACGTGCCTTTTAAGGGCGCGGCCGAGTCGCTGACTGCGCTGATTTCCGGCGAAACCGATTTGCAGTTCGCCAGTCTGTCATCGGCCATCCCGCTGATCAAGTCGGGCCGTTTGCGCGCGCTGGGCATTACATCGCCGCGCCGTTCTCCGTCGATCCCCGAACTGGCGACGCTCGCCGAGCAGGGATTGGCCGGCTATGAAGCGGTGGCGTGGTTTGGCGTCGTTGGGCCAGCCAATCTTCCTGCCAACGTGGTCGCGACACTTAACAAAGCCACGCTCGATTCGGTGGGACAGCAGGATGTGAAAACGCGGCTATTTAATTCCGGCGTAGAAGCGCGTACGCTGGGGCCGGAGGAATTTGCCAAATACACCGAGAGCGAAATCCAGAAATGGGCGAAAGTGGTGAAGGCTTCGGGCGCGCGGGCGGGCTAAAGTAGATTCTAAAAAACTTCTTAAAAACAAATACTTACAATTATTCCTTTGTCACGCTGCGCTGGGGCCAAGGGTGGGGCGCACAGCAGGTAACCAGCAGATCAAACCAACAGGGGCTAAACATGAGCAATCTGGATCAGTGCTATAACATCTTCGATCTGCGCGAAGTAGCCAAGCGCCGCTTGCCCAAAGGCATCTTCGAATACGTCGACAAAGGCACCGAGGACGGCATTTCGCTGGAAGAAAACCGCGCCGCGTTTCAGCGCCTCAAGCTCCACACGCATTTTCTCAACGATTGGTCGCAGCGCGATCTCGGGACCGAAATTTTCGGCAAACGGATCGAGTTGCCATTCGGCATCGCACCCACCGGCAGCGCCGGTTTGATGTGGTATCAGGGCGAAGTGGAGTTGGCGCGCGCAGCCGCCGCAGCGGGCATTCCCTTCACGCTGGCGATGGGCGCGCTCACCTCGTTGGAAGAGGTCACCAAAGCTGTGCCTGATGCACGCAAGTGGTTTCAGCTTTACCCGTGGGCGGATGAAGCGGGCAACTACGAAATGGTCACGCGGGCGCGTGATCTGGGTTGGGAAGCGCTGGTGGTCACCATCGACCATGCGCCGGGGCGCGGGCGTGAACACAATGAACGCAACGGCTTTTCGTTCCCCTTCAAGCCCAATATGACCGCTGCGGTGGACATAGCAGTGCATCCGGGCTGGCTGTTGCGCGTGATGGGCCGTTACCTGATGCACGAAGGCCTGCCCACCAACGCCAATTACCCCGACCGCTACCGCTTTACGGTCATCGACGGCAAGACGCGCAAAAGTCCAGCGCGGTTCCAGGCGATGACGTGGGAACCCTGCAAAAAATTCCGCGCTTTCTGGCCGCGCAAACTCATCGTGAAAAGCATCCTGAGTGCCGCGCAGGCGCGCGCAGCTGTCGATGCGGGCGCCGATGGCAGTGTGGTGTCGAACCACGGCGGTCGCGCTTTTGACAGCGCCATCGCCACCATCGATGTGCTGCCGGAAATTGTCGAGGCGGTGGGCGACCGCTGCACTGTGATACTTGACAGCGGCGTTCGCCGCGGCAGCGACATCGTCAAAGCCATCGCGCTGGGCGCCAAAATGGTTTTGGTGGGCAGAGCCACGCTTTATGGTACCGCCTGTGGCGGACAGGCCGGCGCCGCACGGGCGATCAAAATACTGTCGGAAGAAATGGAGCGCAGCTTCGGCTACGTGGGCGTGCGGCGGGTTTCAGAGATTGGGCCTCAAATTTTTGCACGCAGCAACGCAGGTATTGGCAGGTGACCTCATGACCCCTCTAGAAATCGCAGCCCGCATTGACCTTACGGCCGCGTTGCGCAGCGCCTCGCGCCTGGGCCTGGGCGAAGGCATTTGCAATCACTTCAGTCTGGCATTACCCGGCGCCCCGGGTCATTTTCTGATCAACCCGCAGGGTTTGCACTGGTCGGAAATCACACCTGCGGATCTGGTGGTGGTGGATGCACAGGGGCGCAAAGTGTCGGGCAAACACTCGGTTGAACCTACGGCGTTTTTCATACACAGCGCGATCCACCGCGGGCGTGCCACTGCCGCATGTGTGATGCATACGCACATGCCGCACGCCACAGCACTGACGGTGATTCACGGTGGACGGCTGGAATGGGCCAGCCAGAATGCGCTCAAGTTCTACGACCGTTGCGCCTATGACGAACAATACAACGGTCTTGCGCTCGACGAAGCTGAAGGCGAGCGCATGTGCGCGTGCATGAAGGACGCCGACGTGCTGTTTCTCGGTAACCACGGCGTACTCGTTTGCGGCCCCACGGTGCACGCCACTTTTGACGATCTCTATTACCTCGAACGGGTCTGCATGCTGCAAGTGCTGGCGATGAGCACCGGCAAGCCGCTACGGCAGGTGTCAGAAACCGTGGCCGAAAAAACCAGCCGTCAGATGAACGAGGAAAGCGCACAGGCCCAATTACACCTCGCGGCGTTAAAGCGGCTGCTGGATCGCGATGAGCCGGGCTGGTCGAGGATGGACTAAACGCGCGTTCTACACGTCCATGCCGAAGTGCAGACGCCGGTAAGGAATGCTGATCACGTTGCGCGAGATGCGCAGGTCAATCACCATCGGCCCGCTGCCTTTCAGGAAAGCGTCGATCGCACTGCTGAATTCATCCAGCGTTCGAGCGGTGCGGCCTTCGCAACCGAAGTTACGGCCCAGGCCCGCGAAATCCGGCGAACGCACAAAAGATAATTGCGGATCGCGCTCATGGGCGCGAAGCTTGTGAAATTCCGCGCCGTAGGCCTCATCATTGACCACCACGTAGAGGAATTTCAGGCCCAGCCGCGCCACGGTATCGAGTTCCTGAATACTCTGCAGCGCGCTGCCGTCGCCCTCCACGCACACCATGGGGCCGGGCGCACCGACGGCCGCACCGACCGCCGTGGATAGCGCCTGCCCGATACAGCCGAACGCGGTGCAAAAAATCTGCAAGCCGCGCCGCCGTTTCATCAACATCACGCGGAACGAACACGCGTGCGCGTTGCCCGATGACACCAGATTGAACTCCGGCGGCAGTTTTTCGTCGAGCAGTGAAATGGCCTCGCGTGGGTCGACCGTGCCTTCTTCGATTTCGTACTCCGCCGGATCGCGCCCCGCGCCGGCGAGAATTCGGCGCACTTCCGCGGTGTGATAGCCGCGGTTCGTGCCTTCCTTGCCGAGGATTTCCAGCAGTTCCTGCATGGAAGCGGCGGCATCGCCCTGCACATAACAATGCGCGCCCTGCGCGTTGCCCATCATCTTGTGCGGCTCGATGTCGATATGCACGAAGCTTGCATTGGGGTAGGCGCTGCCACCGGCAATGGTGTGCGTGGAGACGCGCGCACCCACGGCGATCACACAATCGGCCTCGTCAAACAGCTGCAGCACTTCGCGCGCGGCAAAGAGACCCGACACGCCGACGTAATACTCCGAATCGGCGAGTGTGCCCTTGGCCACCAGCGTGGTGGCGATGAGTCCGCCGATACGCTGCGCCAATTGTTTGGCTGCCGCCATGGCTTCCGGCGTCATCGCGCCGCGCCCCAACAACACAACCGGTTTTTTGGCCTTGGCAATGATATCGGCAGCCGCACGCACGCGGTCCAGCGCCGGGCGGATCGACTGTTGGCCGGAGAACATCGCAGTTGACGGTTGGTACTCATCGCCGTCGGCGTCGCACTCCTTGTTTTGCACATCGATGGGGCCGCAGAGCCCGAGGGGCCGCGATTCGCGCCGTGCTCGATAAAAAGCATCACGTACCGCGTCTTCGGCGTACGCCGGATTTTGAATTTCGATGTAACCGCATTCAGCGGCTTCAATCAGCTTGTCCTGATTCAGATACTGCACGGTAGTTTCGTTGTTGGCCGGCGTCTTGCTGGTGTAGACCACCAGCGGCGTGCGCGAACGCGAGGCCACCAGCAGCGACGTGGTCATGCGCGCCAACCCCGGCCCCTGGGTGGAACTTGCGACGCCAATTTTACCGGTGGCCATGGCGTAGCCTTCCGCCATGGTGACGGCGCAACCTTCGTCGCGCACATCGACAATTTTCAATTGCGGATACTTCGACATGGCCGCCCACCACGTCATCTGCCCGTCGCCCAGCAAACCAAACAAGCTGGTTGTGCCTTCCCTGATGAAGGCGTTGGCCATTGCGTCATAGACTTTCATGAGTTTCCCCTGATTGGGTGTGTTTGCGGGAATAACCTGAAGGTTATTCGTTTGATCCGGTACATAGTACAAAAATTTTGGGATATCCCGTGCCGAAAAACAGTTGCAAGGACGCCATGGTGTGCGAGCCAAGCGCGGCGGGGCCGGGCACCTCGGTGCGAAGGGTCATGCCCAACGTGCGGGTTTCGCGCGCGTACCCACGTGTGTCGTCGTTAAGCCGAGTGTCCGCTGCGTTTTCCGGTAGGGAAGCCGTCAATAACGTGGCCGTTGAAACGGCCAGCGCTAGGCGCCTTTCGCGGTCGCGCCGGTTGATATCGATCATTCTAAGGACCGCAGCAACAGCAGGCTGCGATGAGCTGGCTGTCAAAAGAATCGCAAGCAACAAATCATCATAAGTATTCGATTTATTTGAATAATTTGTAAAAACTCACGACTGAGTCAATAGTCACTGCGTGCGCCCGGCGCCGCAGGCTTTGACGCCACAGGTGCCGCCGACGGCTGCGTACTGATGTCGATCCCGCCTCGCCTGGGGTTATAGCCATCGGTGAGCGTGAACAGGAACGCCACGATGTCGTCGATTTCTTCGTCGTTCAACTGCGGGCGCTGCTTGGGGCGGCGCTGATAAGGCGGCGTGTCGACGTCGACGTTGGCGTGATACGCCGCGGGCAAGTCGTTGAATTTTTTGCCTTGGGCGTACCAGCGCTCCGGGTGCGTGTCGCGCGTGGCATAGAACGCCACGGTATCGCGCAGGCTGTCGAACAGACCGTTATGCATGTACGGTGCAGTGATGGTGATATTGCGCAGCGTGGGCGTCTTGAACAGGCCGCAGGCCGCCGGATCGGTGATTTTTGGTGTCGGCGCTTCCGCGCCGGGCTTCAGGCCTTCCACCGGCACGCGCTCGCACAGCCCCAGATCGACAAAAGCGCTATCAGCGGCGTTCTTCGGAATGCGCATCCTGCGCGCGACTCCCAGTGCGCGATAACTGAAATCGGTAAACAGGGATTTTTTCGGATCGCGCGAGTCGGTATCGACGATGTGGCACTGCGCGCAATTGCCTTTCTGGCGGATGGTGAAGAGGCTCAGCCCGCGCTGTTCCTGCTCGGTAAATTTCGCCTCGCCGCGCATTACATAATCGAACTTCGAAGTAAAAGGCTGAAACACGCTGGTGCGTTCAAACGCGGCAATTGATGCCGCCACCGCGTCCAGTGCCGCATCGGCATTGCCGAAGATTTTGTCGCCCCATTCCTTGCGGAACTCGGCGGCGTACGGCGCCTTCGCCACCTTGGCGATCAGCGCAGGCGCGTTGGGGTTGTTCATTTCCAGCGGGTTAAAAAACGGCTGCTTCGCCTGTTCTTCCAGCGTGTCTGCGCGGCCATCCCAGAACAGCCCGCCCGCCGGCACCGGCTTGCCGTCGCTTTGAATGCTACCAAACTTGGGGACGTGTTCCAGATACATCGTGGTGGGCGCATCGCGCGTGCCAAAGGCTTCTGGACGGCTGCCCTGCGCCACGCCAATCAGCGTGCTGTTGTTGCCGGTGAAGGCTCGCCGCGGATCGTGGCACGAAGCGCAAGCGGTGCCGCCGGGTTCCGACAGCGTGGGATCAAAAAAAAGGCGAAGGCCGAGGCGCTCGCGCGGCGTGAGTTTGGATTGATCGATGTAGCCAGCCAGTGACAGGATAAACTCATCGTTGGTTTGCACCGGCTGAGCGTGTGGTGCGGGTGCGAACATCAAAAAAAACGTGCCCGCCAGCAAAGGCACAACCAGCGTGAGTCCAGCCAGGTGTCGGAGTAAGTTTTGTATCATAGGGGCCAATGTGCGATCAGCGTTTATTGCGGCTTGATGCCGATTTCCGGCAGCAGTTTGCGGTACAGCTCGTATTCGGATTTTATCAACGCGGCGAAGGATTCCGGCGTGGTGTCCACCGCCGGCACGCCACCCTGACGCGCGAAGCGTTCTGCCGTGTCGGGCCGCTTCAAAATGGTCACAATATCGGCATGCAGCTTGTTGATGATGGGGCGCGGCACGCGCGCGGGCGCCGCGATGCCAAACGGTGTTTCCACCACGGCGTCTGGCAGGCCTGCCTCGACCACGGTCGGCAGATCGGGAAAGCCGCTGGTGCGCGCCTTGGTGGTGACCGCCAGCGCGCGCACGCGCGGTTCGCGCATCATGGGTGTTACCGCCGGCGCGACGAACACCACGAAATGCAGACGGCCGGCAAACATTTCCGTCCACGCATCGCCTATATTCTTGAACGGTACATGCACCGCCTTGAAGCCCGCGGCCTTGGCAAAAATTTCCGCCGACAGGTGCGCCGCCGTGCCGGTACCCACAGATGCGTAGTTAAGCTGACCCGCCCACGGTTTGGCGTAGGCAACCAATTCCTGCACGGTTTTTGCGGGCACCGTTGACGAAATCATTACCACGCTGGGGATCAATGCCAGCAGCGCGATGGGCGAAAAATCCGTCGCCGGGTTGTACGGCTGCTTCGCATACAGCAGCGGCACCACCATCATCGAACTGGAGGCTGTGCCGATGGTGTAACCGTCCGGGTTGGCGCCCGCCAGCGTTTGCATCGCGATCAAACCGCCCGCACCGGTGCGGTTGTCAGCGACAACTTGTTGCTTGTACAGGTCCGTCAGCGCCACTGCGACAATGCGTCCAAAGTAATCCGCACCGGTGCCCGGCGACGACGAAATGATGAGGCGTATCGGCCGCTCGGGGTAGGCGCCTGCCGAAGCCGCATGAGCGGCGAAAGGCGCAAGAGGCAGCGCGGCGGCCGCCACGGCCAGCAGGATTTGCTTCATGACTTCCTTTCGCCAATATACAAAAAGTGTTTTAAAACAAATACTTATAACATCTTCGTCATTGGGTGCTAATTCAATGCGGTCATGCCGGCCGCCTTGACGATTTTTGCCGCCGTCGCCATTTCGCTGCGCAAATAGGCCGCGAATTCTTCCGGCGTGTTGCCCACCAGGATCGCGCCCTGATTGGTCAGCCGCTCTTTGATATCCGGAAGACTGAGGATGCGTGCGATTTCGGCATGCAGTTTGGTGATGCTGGTTCTGGGCGTGGCCGCAGGCGCCAGTATGCCGTACCAGTTCGACAGTGCATATCCCGGCACGCCGGCTTCAGCGATGGTCGGCACCTCGGGCAGTTGGGCGAAGCGCTGAGCGGTGGTCACACCCAACGCACGCACTTTGCCCGCACGCACGTACTGCGTGACTTGCAGGGCATTCATAAAATAAATGGGAATCTGTCCGGCGAAAAGATCAATCGCCGCCGGGCCCGCACCCTTGTACGGAATGTGATTCATGCGTACGCCCGACAGCAGCTTGAACAATTCGGCAGCCAGATGCGGCGGCGAGCCGTTGCCGGAACTGCCGTAGTTGATTTCGCCGGGCCGCGCTTTCAAAAAAGCGGTGAACTCTTTCACCGAGCGCGGCGGAAACGACGGGTGCACCGACAGCACCAGCGGTCCCTCGGCCAGCAGGCTGACCGGCGCGAAATCCTTCGCCGTATCGAACGGCAGTTTCGGATAGATACTCGGGTTAACCGCAAAACCGCTGGGGATCAGCAAGGTGGTGTGACCGTCGGGCGGTGCTTTCGCCACGTACGCCGAACCGATGGTGCCGTTGGCGCCGCTGCGGTTTTCGACAATCACCGGCACTTGCCAGGCTTCGTTCAGTTTTTGCGCGAGCGCGCGCGCGAAAATGTCGGTGCCGCCGCCGGGCGGGAACGGGACGACGATGCGCATGGGGCCGGCGGGGTAGGTTTGTGCAGTTGCCAGGCTTGATAACAACGACAGCAGTGACAGCAAAAATTTAGCGTGGCGCATGGCACTGAAACCACCAAAACTGTCGTTGCCTCGCCGGCGGGAACCCATGGGGAGTGCCCTATGGAACGGGTTTAGGCATTCCCGCCTGAGCGGGAATGACAGAGAAAGAAACTTGCACAGCAACATTTTGCTGCCTTGCCCGGCAGTCCGCACTAAAACTTCACCACCTTGGGATCAAATTCCAACCCCAACCCTGGCTTGTTCGGAACGGTGAGCACACTGTTCTTCGGCACCGGCACTTCCTTGTAGCAGCGGAAGGTCCACGGCATATATTCGACAGTCAAGCCATTGGGAATTGCAGAAACCGTGTGCACCTGAATCTCGGGTATCAAGTGGCTCACCACCGGCAGGTTGAAGGCTTCGGCCATGCCGGCGATTTTCATGAAGCCGGTAATGCCGCATGAGCGCATGAGGTCGATCATGATGATGTCCACCGAGCGCGCTTCCATCATGTGCCGGAACGGCACCGAGCCGTAGACATATTCACCGCCTGCGACCGGTGTATCCAGCGCATCGGTGACGCGTGCAAGGCCGGGGTAATCGTCGTGCGCGGTGACGTCTTCGAGCCAGAACAGGTGATACTTCTCGATCTGCCTGCCGATGGAAATCGCCTGCCTCACATCCCAGCGCTGGTTGATGTCGCACATCAGATCGATCTTGTCGCCGATGGCTTCGCGGATGCGGCGGATGCGATCCACTTCGGTCGGCGGATTGGTGTCGCCCGGCAGCGCCAACTGCGTTTTCATTTGCGTGTAGCCGCGTTTGACCAGTGTCTCGGCCGATTTCACCACCTGCTTCAAGGAAAAGCCGCGCATCAGCGCGCCGCTGGCGTACGTCGGCACGGTTTTGCGAAAACCGCCGAGCAGTTCCGACACCGGTTTGCCGTAAGCCTTGCCCTTGATGTCCCA
>SXGQ01622405.1_pt1 | contig 15633 bp, 8 predicted proteins | sample 3178371 | NCBI WGS metagenome assembly SXGQ01 (sample SAMN11356859, study PRJNA531348) | freshwater metagenome | isolation source: freshwater sample F1-20 | place: China: Fuxian Lake, Yuxi | collected 2017-12-25
AAGTCCGTCTGGCGATTCCCCAGCCTGGTGTTCGCCGGAGAACCCGGGGTTGCCGGGTTCGATGTGCTGGTCGACCTGACCCATCACGATGGGACCTCGATCCGGCGACGATCGGGTCGGATCGGTTCTTTTCCTGGGGCCACGATCACGGCGTCTGGAGTCACCGTGACCTACCGTTGGAACTGGCCGGATGGGCATCTTCGCGGGGCGTATACCATTGTGGCGACGTTCCCGAAAGCGCCCGACCCGAGGCAGCCGTTGTCCTGGGTGGATGCGCTGCAGGTGGACCTCAAGGCGGCCTATGAGATGCCGCAGCCGGCTTTCGATGCTCAGGGAGTCCGGAAGACGGTGACCTCGGAGTCGACACGGCTGGTGCCGTTGTCCCGGATCATCACGGGCTCGCTGCCGCGTGAGCGTCAGTTCCAGAAGGGGGCGGTCACGGTGGCGACCGACTACACGCTGTCATTCCTGAAGTTCGGATACCCGGGGATCGGGATCTACGACACGAAGAGCTGGCCCCTGGTGCAATGGCGGGGGACGACGCTGACGGGGTTCACCCGGGAGCCGATCCGTCTGACGGGGGTATTCTCGCAGACGTACGATTCGATCCGACACAACTTCTTCGAAAGCTTCCTCTTCGAGCCGAACCTGGATCCTGGGGTGTCGCCCGGGGTCTTGGCGGAGCTGCGGGCGGCCAACATCCGACGGATCCGTTTTGACCATGGGCAGTTCAACGCCAGCGAGATCTGGGTCGAGGGCTGGGACGGGACCGTACGGCTGGCGCGGTGAAGATGTGAAAGGCCCCGGGTCCAGGACTCTCAGCATCCCCAGGTGCCAGACGAAAAAACCCGCCGCGGGAGGCCCGGGGCGGGTTGGGTATGGGAAGGTTATGCGCGCTTCCGGATCAGCTGCCGGATTCGGTCTTCTCTCCGGACTTCTTCCAGCCGGCGATGCCCTTCGAATAGTGCTTCACGTTGGTGTAGCCCAGTTTCTTGGCGGCGGCGGCGCCAGCCTTGTAGGCGGAGCAGCGCTCATTGCCGCAGTAGGCCACCACGAGGGCGGTCTTGTCGGCCGGAAGCATCTTGGCGAGTTTGCCCTCGACCTTGTCGAAATCGAGGGCGCCGGGGATGTGTCCCTCCTGCCAGCTCTCGGTGCCGTTGACATCGAGCAGGACGACCTTCTTCGCGGCAATGGCCTGCTTGAGGTCCTCGGTGGAGATGCTGGGGAAGGCGTCATCGGCCAGGACCAGGAAGGCCGAGGCGACGACGGCGAACAGAGTGGTGATGGTGCGTTTCATTGTGAGGGAGCAACGGTAATCGGACCGGCTTGAACGTCAACCGGTCCGCCGCTCACTTGAGGGTGCCGAGGAATTCGACGACGTCCCGGAGTTCCTGTCGGCTCAGGAGCTGCCCCAACCCCTCCGGCATCCCGCTGAGCCCCTTGTCCCGAGAGACGATCTCGGGTTTGCGGATCCGGACCTCACCCTCCTCGGGCGCGATCAGGACCAGTTCCGTCTCCGAATCCGATTTCACCAGACCGGCAGCCGCGGAGCCGTCCTTGAGGGTGATGAGCGCGGTCTCATAGCCTTGGAGGATCTGGCGGTTTGGGAACACGATGCTCTCCAGTAGGTGTTCGCGGGTTGCCCGTGTGGCAAGTCCGTCAAGGGCAGGTCCGGCGTTGCCCCCGCCGTCGTTTCCAACCCGATGGCATCGGGTGCAGGCCACGGCGGCGTTCTCATAAAAGATCTTCCGTCCACGGGTGGCATCGCCTCCGAAGAGGGTCTCCCGATACGGGGTGAGGTGATCCTGGGGGAGCTTCCATCGTCCATAGGCCTCCAAGCGGGATTTCACGGCGTCGGATCCGCGTTTCGAGGCGGCTTCGATGAGATCCAGCATCACCTCAGTGGCGACCTCGCGCTTCATCAATCGGTCGAGCCACTCGGCCAGGAGGGCGTCCGCGGCTTCGGACTGGAGTCCGCCCAACGAGGCGAAGGCCGACTGTTGTTCCGCGAGTGAACCGGTGGAGAGTTGCGTGGCGAGTCGCCCCACGGCATCCCCGGGATTCAGTCGGGTCTCGAGGGTTGATGCAGCGAGGCGAAGTTTTTCGTCCCGGGAGTCCGCCGCCAGGGACAGGGCGGTTCCGAGCTTCCAGAACGCCTCTGCGATGGCGGGGTCTCCTCCCGGATTGCTGACCACCCGTCGTCCACCGTCCCGGATGATCCGCGTCGGCGCTGTGAAATCAGACGTCACGACTTCCGCCAAGGCCTGGAGTGCCCGGGCGCGCGACTCGGCGGGTGCCTTGGAGGCGACGATTCGGAAGAGGGCATCGGTACCGCCTTCGGGCCGCAGGCGGGACACCGCCTCGGCGGTCGCGGTCAGGATCGACGCCGGCGTTGTGGTGGTCCATCGGGTGTCGAGGGGACGGAATCCGGGGTCCTGTTCGGCGCCCTGTCGAAGGCGTTCCTTCTGCTCGGGTGTCAGCGCTGGGGGGCTTTGGAACGCCATCAGTTCCGTGAGCCTCGCCCCGAGGGCCTCCTGGGCTGGGCGGATGTCGCGTTCCTTCAAGGGTCGGAACACACCGACGAGACGGTCCCGCGCCGGAGGCGTAGGCCAGGATCCCAGAGCGACCAGGCATTCCGTCCGGATCTGCTCCGGCAGATCCTTCCGCGCCGCCAGCATGGCCAGTCGTTGGGCGGCTTCCGGAGTGCCGACCCGGAAATTGGCGTTTACGACCCGCAGGAGCATCGGGGTCAGGAGATCGACCGGGGCATTGGTCCAGGGCAGGGGCTGGTCGGCCCGGATGTCCCGGATGGCTGTTGGCGCGGTGGTCGCTGAAGCGGACAGGACCGTGTCGGGGAGGGTGGAATCCGGTCTGCCATGCGAGGCGAACTTCCCCAGGACGGCGTCCAGTCGTCCGGGGTCGCCCAGTTCGGCCAGCGCGGGCAGGGCGTTGGTCACCGGGACGTCGTGGATGGCACGGGCAGATTCGAGGACGACCAGCGGATGCGGGTCCTGGAGAAAGCGTCCGAGGGTTGGATCCTCCAGTCGCCGTCGAGCCAGAATCCCTAGCATCCGGATACGGGGATCCGCGTGGGTGTCAGCCAATGCCAACATCTGGGGAAACCCGTAGGCAGCGATGCGGCGAAGGCACTCGACCTTCGCCTGCCGCGTCACCGGGTCGTCCAGGTCACCGGCGACGAGGCCCGCCAGCACCAGGTCCTGTCGCAGGCCTGGCCCCTGGGTGAACGCGCTGTGGGCGCCCGCCGGCAGCGTCTTCAAGGTGGGGTTCCACCAGTTCATGAACCGGACCAGCGCGCGTTGGTCCAGATTCTGGATGTGGGCGGCGTTGCCTCGTGCGAACAGGCGTGGATAGGTCGTCAATGCAGCGGCCCGAACCCGCGGGTTGGCGTTGGTGGTGAGGGTTGCGACCTCGAGGCAGTGGTTGCTGACCGGAAGGTCGCCAAAGACCCGAAGGCTCTGGGTCTGGATCTCCGGGTCGGCATCGGTGAACAGCTCGGCCAGGAACAGGCCTCGGGTCAGCACTGGGGTGTTGGTGGTGTGACGCAGGATCTGGCCTGCTCCCCAGATGGCGTGGATTCGGGCCAGCTGGTTCTTCGAGTCGAGCGCGACCTTCCTGAGTCCGTCGAGCGACGCCGGTCCGCGGTGGGCCAGCTCGAACTGGGCCTCCTGTCGGACCCGCATGTCCCGATGGGCGAGGAGCGCGAGCAGCTCCTTCTCGCGGCGCTTTGTGAAGCCTTCGCCGAGGAGTTGGGCGGTCTCGCGGACGACGGGGTCAGCCACGACCTCCGGGAAGTAGGCCCGGTACAGGCGGCCCTTGTTGCTCTTGGGCCACCCCTCGTGCCAGTCGGCGAACAGGATGGCGCCGTCGGGGGTGAGATCGACGTCGGGGACCAGGGAGTTCCACACGAACTCGTCGTGGGCGACGAGTTCATATCCGGCACCGGCGGGTCGTAGCTGGAGCGCACTGATGCCGCTCTTTGAGCTGGTGCCCTTGAAGTAGGCGAGGAGGAACCGGCCCCGGAAGCGTTCGGGGAGGCTCGTGCCGGCATCGAAGACGAGTCCGCTGGGGCCGTCGCCGATGTTGGCGATGGGCGGGAGGAGGTAGGCGGCCTGACCCTCGAACCGTGGGACCCAGAGCCGTTCCAGGTTCCACAGGCCGGCGTGGCCCAACGGGGCGTGCTGGTGGCCGACGCGCCAGCCGGAATCCGCGCCCTCGATGATCTGCACCCAACGCTCACGGTCTCCCTGGTCGGAGTCGTTGTCGCCCGTGAAGAGGTCACCATACTCGTTGAACGCCAGTTCCTGTGGGTTCCGCAGCCCCCGATGCACCACTTCCAGATGGGATCCGTCGGGCTCACACCGGAACACCGCTCCCTCGTCCGGGAGACCGATGACGGTGCCCTCCTGGGTGACGATGTGTGCGCCACGGTCGCCGCATGAGAAATAGAGCCGGCCGTCGGGGCCGAACCGGAGTCCGTGGAGATCGTGCCCGGTGTAGCTGAACCGGATGCCAAAACCACGGAGGAGTTCCTCTGCGACGAGATGGGGGTCGTGGAGATGGGGATTCGAATGAAGGGTGGCCTCCTTGGGTGGTGGGGTTCGGTTGACCGTCAGGCTCGATTTGTCCCGCTGCATCAGGGCGGCTTCATCGGGTGTTGCGGGACGGAATCGCCACAGGCTGGGGATCTCCGTGAACCAGACCTCTCCATTCCGTGCGAGGACTCCGCTGGCGATTCCGCTGAGGGGACTGGTGAAGCCATCGGCAAAGATCGAGGACCGGTCCGCCCGATGATCTCCGTCGGTGTCCTCGATCCGTCGGATCACCTCGGTCTCCGCACTCAGGGCCCGCTCGCCGTCCGGACCGAACCATTTGCGGATCTGGGCCAGCCGGTCCTCGGTCGTCCTCGCCGCGAGGTCGTCCTCGAGCATGAACATGTAGTGTCGGATATCGAGGACACTGGTGCGGTACCGGTAGGTCTCGCTGGTGAAGACCCGGCCCTTCTCGTCGACGGTGAAGGCGACGGGGTTCGCCAGCATGGGTTCGGCGGCCCAGAGGCCCACCTTGAGACCCGGAGTGAGCTTGAACTGCTGGATCCGGATCTCTCCTTCCTTCGAGGCGGGAGCGATGACGGGCGTCGATGGTCGGTCGTCCCTCACCAGGGGCCTGAACCCGTGGCTGCCTGCGCCTGTCACAGCGGCTTGGATGTCGGCCGCCGGAAGGGGGTTGAGCAGGGGGAGCAGGCTGCAGCCGAGGGCGCCGGCGACGATGCGTGGGAACATGTTCTGAAGTCTGCGGAGACCGAAACCAGAGGCAAGGCGGCTTGCGAACTCAGGAGGGGATCCTGGCGCGGATCGAGGTCAGGATCGGGAGAAGGGGAATCCACTGTTCATTCCACCGCCTTGCCGTCTCCCGATCCGGGTGGTACCCACAAGGGGTCGTTGGGCGTGTGGCGCAGTGGTTAGCGCAGCAGTTTTACACACTGTTGGTCGGGGGTTCGAATCCCTCCTCGCCCACCAATCTCCGCACAGCAGCGGCTGTGCGGACACCGGGTCACGGTTTCGGCACCGGACGCCGCAGCGTGAAGCTGCCGTCGTCACCATCACTCAGGTACTTCGAGTCGAACTGGGTCGAGGTGACGCGTCCTTCCTGGTCGAACCGCCAGCCGTAGACCTTCTCCTGTCCCTCGAAGACGAACACATCACCCTGCCAGGATCCCTTCAGGGTGGTCCGGAACGTCCCGCTGAAGACGACATGCCACCAGGCCTTGAAGCGGGCCCGGTATTCGGTGTCGGACACCCGGGTGACGACGGCCTTGAGGCGGTCCTGATGGTCGTTGTTGGAATTCTGCCAGGTGCCCTCCCAGGCGCCGGTGATGTCCTTCGGATCGGCGGGCTGACGCGCGGCCGCCTTCCATTCCCGGGAGAAGGTGCAGCCGGTCGCGACGAGGCCGAGTGCGAGGAGGACTGTCGGAAGCGCGAGGTGTTTGACCATGCGATGGAGAGTAACCCGCCAGGAGGGGCGGAGAAAAGCCCGGGGGAGGACTGGCGTGACTTCCGTTGGGCTGCAGGCCGGTGGGGCCCACGTCATCCTGGGACTGGACACCGGACCCGGCAGCACGGGCATGGTCGACTCTCGACCGGATGTTGCACCGGGATGTGGGGTGGGCTGAATCCAGGGAGGGATCCGGGGTTGCCCGGGATCGTCTCCTCGGGAAAGGTTTCAACCGCACCGTCGTCCTACTGCATGAGAGTCCTTTCCTTGGTCCTTTTCGTGGCTGCGCTGTTCTTGGCGCCGTGTCTCGGCTCGTCACCGTCCACGGAAAAACCGGGGCCCGGGACATCGGTCCAGTCCGCCCCGGCACCTGCACGATTCGTTGCCGGGCGGCTGCGTCTGCCTGCGGACCAGCTGTGGGGACAACGGTTCCCGGTGCCTGCCTTTGAAGGCTTCCATGATTGGACTGTCCGGTATCAGGCCGCGGATCCAGCGGGGCGTGCGGCCCTCGAACGGGAAGGGGTCGACCTGGCCAAGGCACGTCGGGTGGAGCTGAAGGAACTCATCCAGTCGGATCCGTCCCTGGCCCTCGACCAGACCGTGCCCCTCGCGGTGCGGCGTCTCCTGCCGGAGGCCGTCGTGGAGCAGTTGGAGGAGCGGGTTGATGGCCGTGGTCAGTTGGCGGTGTTCGCGGCGCTGCCGGCCCCGGGCTCGGCGAACGATCTACCGGTGTCCTGGCGGACGGCAATGGTTGCCGGTCGACTCTTCCGCGCCCATGTCCATGGCCGTCGCCTCGAGGAACCGACGCGACAGGACGTCCCCGTCCTGGGGATCGCGGTCGACGAGAACCTAGCCGTCGACGAGAACCCCGCACGGGTCCTGGAGGCGGTTGAGGCGGAGGACGAATTGGAGAGGGATCCGGTCTGTGGGGTTGCGGGTTGGCCTGCGTCGTCACGGGGCGCCCCCGTGGTGCTCGAGACGGGCGGGACCCGGCGGCTGGCGCTATGTTCCGTGGCCCATGCCGAGTCGGTGAACGACTCCCTCATCCTCCAGGAATCAAACAGCGATGGTACCGCGATTGGAGAGGACGGAATCGTGCGTCCCGCCTCGGCGTACACGGAGGGTATCAAGCGGCTGATCCTCATCCGCGTGGATTTCCCGGACAAGGCCGGTGCGCCCTTCACCGATGTGAAGGGGACGAACATGGTCCGTTCGATCGACACCTTTTTCCGGACCTGTTCCTACGGACGTGCGGGATGCCGTCTGCTGGGCGAGGGGTCGGCGCTGACGCCGACGTTGCGTCTGCCTCGGACCACGACGGAATACGGGACGCTGGATGCCTCCAAGCTACGCGAGGAGGCCCGTGCGGCGGCCAAGGCGGCGGGCTTCGTCCTGACGAACTATGACTTCGATGTGATCTGCTTCGGCAGCGTCCCGGGCTACGGCTGGGCGGGTCTGGGCTACGTCGGGGGACCTGGGTCCTGGATCCAGAACTCCTTTGATGATGCCGCGGGTGTGTTCTGCCATGAGTTGGGCCACAACTACGGGCTCAACCACGCCAACTTCTGGGACACGGCCGGCGAGACGATCATCGGATCCAAAGGGACCGACGTGGAGTACGGTGACTCGTTCGACACGATGGGCAATGCCTCGGCGGGGCGTCGGCAGTTCAATGTCCGGAACAAGAACCTGCTCAACTGGATGCGCTCCACGGAGGTCAAGACGCTTGCGGTCAACGGGACCTATCGGCTGTACGCCCACGACTTCACCAACGCCGCCCCGGTCATGGCCCTGAAGGCCGTCCGGGACTCCAAGACCAACTATTGGTTCGAGTACCGGGCCCGGTTTGCCGACTACCGGTGGCTGTCCAATGGCATCGGCATCCGGCGGGCCCGATCCGACAGCTCCCGCCAGAGCCAGCTCATCGACACGACTCCGGGTTCCGCCGACGGGAAGAACGATTCCCCGCTCGTCATCGGGCGCACCTTCTCGGACCCGGCCATCGGGCTTCATGTCACGCCCATCGAGCGCTTTGACACCGAACCACCGTCGATCGATGTCGTCTTCAACCGCGGCCAATTCCCCGAGAACCGAAAACCGGTCGTCAAAGTGATTGCGTCCGTGCTCACCGCACCGTTGAACGCACCCATCGTGTTCCAGGCCACGGCCTCGGACGCCGATGGCGATGTGCTCGCCTATGGATGGGATTTCGGAGAGGGAAATTTTGGCCCGAATGCGGGGACAGTGACCCACAAGTGGACCGTCTCCGGTGACTACGTCGTCCGATGTGTGGTGTCGGACATGAAAGGGGGCGAGACCAGTGACTATGTGGTGGTGAAGGTGGGCAGCCCGTCCACGTTCCGCATCAGCGGCACCGTGCAGCGGGCAGGGGTTCCGCTGGAGGGTGTGCGGGTCCAGACCTCGAACACCCGGATGACCTATACCGGCTCCGATGGGACCTATGTGCTGACCGGACTCGCACGGGGATCCTACACCCTCAAGGCACTGGGCGAGGGGCTGATCTTCACCCGCTCCGGATTCGAGAATCCGATCAACCTCACGGCCAACCTCCAGGGTCACGATTTCGTCGGCTCGTTGCCCGGGGATCTGGAGCAGATGACCCTGGTGCCGGCGGGTGCCGTATGGTGGTACTCCGACCAGGGATTCGACCTGGGCACCGGATGGCGGGCTGCGGGTTTCGATCACACCGCATGGAAGAAGGGGGCGGCGCAGTTGGGGTACGGTGATGATGACGTGGTGACCGTGATCGATTTCGGCCCGGATGCGGCCAACAAGCACATCACCATCTACTTCCGAGGGGAGTTCCAGGTGGACGATCCCCAGCGGATCCTCTCCGCCACCCTGGGGCTCATGCGGGATGACGGGGCTGTCGTGTACCTGAACGGCAAGGAGGTGTTCCGCAGCAACATGCCGTCTGGGACAGTCACCTACAAAACGCTCGCCTCGGCGGCCGTATCCGGTTCGGACGAATCGACCTACTACGAGACGGAACTGGCGGGCAGCCAGTTCCTGACGGGACGCAACCTGCTGGCGATCGAGCTCCACCAGAGCAGCGCGTCGAGTTCCGACGTGAGCTTCAACCTGCGACTCGACGCCCTGCTCATGCCGAACTCCGGACCCGAGATCGTCCCGACGCTCACGGTTGAGCCGACCTCGGATGGACTCCGTGTCAGTTGGCCGACGTCGTTCACAGGATACACCCTCGAGGTGTCGCCCACGGTGGACTCCGAGGACTGGGCGCCGGTCTCGGCACCGATCCAGACCCAGGGGGACCGGCGCTATATCGTGATTCCGCCACTGGAGGAGCAGCGGTTCCTGCGACTGAGCCGGTAGGCTCTCCCAACCCTCAACTGTTTCCCGGCCATTGGTCCCGAGGATCGAATCCAAGGACCTGCTGGGCGACCGTGAGATCCAGTCGCACCTCCCGCACGGGACGGCTGGTGGCGTTGACGATGAGGAAGCGGAGGGGATCCGGGGCCTCGACACAGCGGGCGAAGAATCGTCCGGCATCGCCGGGGCTCAGGTAGACGTCGTGGGCCGAGGGGGTGTTGCGGAACTCCTCCTCCTGATCGGGCCGCGGACACCAGCCGATCCGGACAGCGATGACGCTCATCCCATGGACTTCGCTGAAGCTCCGTCCGATGGCCTCCAGGAACATCTTGGTCGCGGCGTACCAGCTCTTTGGGCTGACCGGTTGATGCTCGAACACGGGGAGGTCTCCAGCCATCTGCTGCCACCAGTTGACCTGCCCGCTGCTGGCGAGGACCAGACGACGGACCCCGGCGGCGCGGGCGGCTTCGAGCACGTGGTACAGGCCGACCAGGTTGTTGGGCAGCAGATCGGTCAGGAAGTCGGCGTCGTCGGGTGTCGCCGCGAGGTGCACGAGACAATCGACACCGGCCATCACACGATCCAGCGCTGCCCGGTCGCCGAGGTCTCCGATCTGCGTCGTGGGAAGGGCGGGTGAGTCCACGCGATCGAATCCCCGCACGTCATGTCCCTGTGCGATCAGTTCCGACACGACGGCACGACCCAGTTTTCCCGAGGATCCGGTGACGAGAACCGTCTGGCGCATGGGCCAAGGCTATCGGCGTGCGTCGCGCTGTCCATCATGGGCGCGGGCTGGTGGGTCGGGTTGAAGCCACCGGCGGAGCGGGGCGGCGGAGCGTCCACGGCGAGCGATCCAGCGGGCCGTGTCGTTTTGCCCCCACGAAGGCATCCTGGACTGTCTCAAGAGTTGCGGGACTCTCCACGGGACGGGGCGATCCTGAAATCCCGAGGCGGGGTGCAATTTCCCTTCGCCAGAGCTTGGGTGGCGCGCAGACTCGGGCCGTTCCTGCCCGGTCGATGTCCCTGAGCCGAACAGTCCTCTTCCTCTGGATGGGTGCCGCCGCCGCGGTGGCCGCCCCGGACTATCTCCGGGAGGTCAAACCGGTTCTCACCGACCACTGTGTCGCATGTCATGGCGCGGAGAAGTCCCAGAACGGGCTCCGTCTCGATACCGCCGCTGGCGCGCTCCGCGGCGGGGAACGGGGACCCGTGGTGGTCCCCGGACGGGCAGCGGAAAGCCTCCTGATCCAGGTGGTCGAGGGACGGCATGCGCAACTGGAGCGGATGCCCTACAAGCGCCCGCCCCTGTCAGGGTCCCAGATTGCTGCGATCCGGGGTTGGATCGATGCCGGGGCGCCGATGCCTGGCGTTGAGACCCCGGGACGCCGGATCCACTGGGCGTTTGTGCCGCCCGCGCGGCGGACCCTCCCCGAGCCGGTTCGGGGTGGGTTCCCCGGCAGCCATCCGGTCGACGCGTGGATCGGCCATCGGTTGGCCGAGGAGGGCATCGCACCGTCTTCGGAGGCCGACCGCACGACGCTGATCCGTCGGGTCAGCCTCGATCTGACGGGGCTTCCGCCGAGTCCCGAGCGCGTCGACGCGTTTGTTGCGGACCTGCGTCCCGACGCCTACGAGCGGCTCGTCGAGGAGTTGTTGGCCTCGCCCCACCATGGCGAACGCTGGGCCCGGTGGTGGCTGGATGTCGCCCGGTACGCGGATTCGAACGGATACAGCGCGGATGCCCCGCGTTCCATCTGGCCGTGGCGCGACTGGGTGATCCGTTCCCTCAACGCGGATGTGCCCTTCGACCAGTTTGTCCTGGAACAGTTGGCCGGGGACCTCCTTCCCGGGGCGACCCTGGATCAGCGCATCGCCACCGGGTTTCATCGGAACACCCAGCTGAATGAGGAGGGCGGCATCGACCCCGAGCAGTTCCGCATCGAAGGGGTGATCGACCGGGTGAACACCACCGGCACGGCGTTGATGGGGCTCACGATCGCCTGTGCCCAGTGCCACGACCACAAGTTCGATCCGATCAGCCAGCGCGAATACTACCAGCTCTTCGCCTTCTTCAACCAGCAGGACGAACCGACCCTCGAGCTTCCGTCCGCTGTTGCGGTCCCGGCGTCCAACCCGGGGCCGTCCGCCAAGCCCGTTGCGAAGCCCCCCACGACGCTGGTGTTGTCCGAGCGCAGCACGCCCCGGAGGACCGCGGTGTTCATCAAGGGCGACTTCACGCGCCCGGCCGACGAGGTCGGTTCCGGGACTCCGGCGGTGCTGCCTCCCCTGCGCTTCGACGGGGAAGGGACCCGCCCTCCGAATCGCGTGGATCTCGCGCGATGGCTCATGGATCCGCGGCATCCTTTGACGGCCCGGGTGACGGTGAACCGAGTCTGGCAGCAGTACTTCGGACGGGGGTTGGTTGAGACCGAGAATGATTTCGGGACCCAGGGCAGTCCGCCGACCCATCCGGAGCTCCTGGACTGGCTGGCGGTGGAATTCGCGTCGCCCGCCGCCGAGGGTGGATCGGGCTATTCGCTCAAGCGGCTCCACCGATGGATTGTCACCTCACGGGCCTATCGTCAGGCGTCGACGATCCGACCGGACCTCCAGGAGAAGGATCCGTCCAACCGCCTGCTGGGGCGTCAGAATCGGATTCGGCTCGATGCTGAACTGGTCCGTGACGTGGCCCTGGCGGCGAGTGGTGCACTCGATCCCGCGCTCGGGGGCCCGGGTGTCCATCCGCCGCAGCCCGACGGGGTCATGAATCTGGGGCAGGTCCGACGCGAGTGGAAGAGCAGCACGGGGGGCGACCGGTATCGTCGAGGCCTCTACACCTATTTCTGGCGGGCCACGCCCCATCCGGCGCTGGCGGTGTTCGACGCGCCGGACGCCTTCAGCACCTGCACCCGGCGGAACCGGTCGAACACCCCCCTCCAGGCACTGACGCTGCTGAACGATACGGCCTTCGTGGACTTGGCGGACCGCCTGGCGCAGCGCCTGCAGGCTGGGTTTCGAGAGCCTGATCGTCTGGCGTATGGGTTTCAGCTGTGCACGGGGCGGCGTCCGAAGCCTGTCGAGCAGGAGCGGTTGCAGCGTCTGCTGGACCAGGAGCTTCGGAGGGGATCCGAAGCCGAGGCGTGGCGGACGGTGTCCCGGGTGCTGATGAACCTCGACGAGACGATCACCCGGGAATGACCCGATGAACCTGCCCTCCGAATCCATCCTCGCCGGCCTCACACGACGCCAGTTCTTCAGCCGCTGCGGTGTGGGACTGGGGTCCATCGCGCTCGCTGCGTTGATCGACCGGAACGGCGTATGGGCAGCCGGGCCGGACGCCGGGGTCCAACCCCTCGCGCCGCGTCCGGTCCATTTCCGGCCCCGGGCCAAAAACGTCATCTATCTCTTCATGGCCGGTGGCCCGTCGCAGCTCGAGCTGTTCGACCACAAGCCCCGTCTCAATGCCCTGAACGGGCAGGCGATCCCCGACTCGTATCTCCAGGGCAGGCGCTTCGCGTTCATGGACAGCTCGTTCAAGAACCGGAGCACGCTGCTGGGGTCCCGGCGTTCGTTCCGACAATACGGTCCCTCGGGAATGTGGGTGAGCGAGCTGTTCCCGCACACGGCGGGCATCGCCGGGGACGTCACGTTCGTCCGCACCTGCGCCACCAACGTCTTCAACCACGCCCCGGCGAAGCTGTTCATGAACACGGGGTCGTCGCAGTTCGGGCGTCCGAGCCTGGGGGCCTGGCTAACCTATGGAATCGGCAGCGAGGCCGACAACCTGCCCGGGTTCGTGGTGCTCCAGAGCGGTCCCCGCGGACCCCGGGGCGGGGCGGTCAACTGGGGCAGCGGGTTCCTGCCCACCACCTTCCAGGGCGTTCCGCTGCGGGGCCAGGGAGAACCCATCCTGAACCTCACCTCACCGCAGGGAATCGATGCGGATCGTCAGCGTCGGACGATCGACGCGGTCCGGGACCTCAACCTCCAGCGCCTTGTCGACACCGGCGATCCGGAGATCGCCACGCGCATCGCGGCCTACGAGATGGCGTACCGGATGCAGACCAGCGCCCCCGAGGCGATGGACCTTGCCGGGGAGAGTCGTGCGACTCTGGACCTCTACGGGGTCGATCCCGCCAAGCCGTCGTTCGCCCGCAACTGCCTCCTGGCGCGTCGTCTCGTGGAACGCGGCGTCCGCTTCGTCCAGCTCTACCACACCAACTGGGACAGCCATGGAGGTCCGGGGGAGACCCTGGAGTCGGACTTCGAGAAGGTCTGTCGTGATGTCGACCAGGCCCAGGCGGCGTTGGTGAGGGATCTCAAGTCACGCGGTCTCCTCGAGGACACGCTGGTGATCTGGGGTGGTGAGTTCGGCCGGACCCCGATGGGTGAGAATCGGGAGAAGACGGGACGGAACCATCACATCGACGCCTTCACCATCTGGATGGCGGGCGGTGGCGTGAAGGCCGGCGCGGTGGTGGGTGAGACCGATGAGCTGGGCTTCGGTCCGATCCAGGACCGGGTCCATGTCCATGACCTCCACGCGACCGTCCTCCATCTGCTGGGACTGGACCACCAACGGCTGACCTTCCGGTTCCAGGGCCGGGATTTCCGTCTCACGGATGTCCATGGCGAGTTGGTCCCTGCGCTCATGGCGTGAGGGCGCAGCGGCCCGAGGTGGACAGGGGGGTTGATGCGGTGCGCCGCTTCACTGGGCGCTGGAGCGTCCACCGCTCCGGGGAAGGGGCTCCTTCGCCACTGCGAGGACCCGGGCCTCAGCGCAGAGGTCGGATTTCCATCCAGAACCCCGCCTCGAAGGAAGCCCCGGGCTCGAGGAACACCAGCTCCCCATCGCTGCGTCCCATGGAGTTGGGCAGGGCCGTCCAGGGTTCGATGCAGTAGAAGGGTGCGGCAGGGGAGGGAGACCACAGCACCAGGTATCGGTAGGCTGGATTGTGATCGAAATTCAGGCACACCTCCACCTTGCCGGCCTCGTCCCGCAGCACCGCCTCCTGGGTGGCCAGATCCCCGAGCAACACGGATCCGCTGACGTCCAGGGACACCGACAGGTCCTGGGCCGGGAAGGGTTCGTCGAAGAAGGCGCTCGCCTTGTCCACCGGATGGAAGCGTCGGGCCCTGGGAAGCCGGACCGTGCAGCGCTCGCGGGATCCTCCGGCCAGGGGAACCCGGAGATAGGGATGAAACCCGGAGCTGAAGGGCAGGGGCTGTGCCGACCGGTTCTCCACCGTCTGGATCCAGTGGAGGCGTCCCCCTTCGAGGAGATACCGGAGGCGATACCTGAAGGCGAAGGGGTAGCTCGGGAGGGTGAGGTCCGAATCCGACAGTTCGAGGGTGACCGAATGCTCCAGCCGTTCCACGACCTGCCAGGGGACGCGTCGCGCGAATCCGTGCTGTGGGGACTGATACTCGACGCCATTGAGGCAGTAGACCCCCTCCCTGCCGTCATGGACGTTGTAGCTGACGTGAGGGAAGAGGATCGGGTTGCCGGCCCACATCTGCTGCGGATACCGGGCGACCACGGCTGGGTCATGATTCAGCGCATCGATCCATCCGAAGTCCGGCAGGTTCCGGGCATAGCGGGTGAGCCATCCCCCGAGTTCCGGATGGACCTCCGCCAACGCCATTTCTCCCTCGCGCAGTACAATCGGTTCCAGCATGGCCAGAGCATGGAACGCACGGTGCGGAGAGCCTAGGGCAAAGGCGCAAACAGGCATGGATCCAGGGGCACGGAGCCTGGAGCAGAACAAGGTGCCCGTTGACGGTTGGATGAACCTTGGTAGCCTTGCCTCTTCTCTGACGCGGGCGGTCTTCTGCCGTCCGGCAAAACACCACTGACAGACATCACGCAGATATGCCTAAAGCACCGAAATACGTTTACACCTGGGGAAACAAGAAAGCCGATGGCGACGGCTCGATGAAGGCCCTCCTGGGCGGCAAGGGCGCCAACCTGGCCGAGATGACCCGCATCGGACTCCCCGTTCCTCCGGGATTCACGATCACCACCGAGGTCTGCACCTATTTCTACGCCCACAAGAAGACCTATCCCAAGGAGCTCCAGTCCCAGATGGAGGACGGCGTCCGGAACATGGAGAAGATCATGGGATGCAAGTTCGGTGACGCGAAGGGCATGCCGCTGCTGGTGGCCGTCCGTTCCGTTGCCCGGGACTCGATGCCCGGCATGATGGACACAATCCTGAACCTGGGTCTCAACGACGAGACCGTGGTGTCGCTGGCGTTCGCCACCAAGAA
>SXGQ01770631.1_pt1 | contig 15633 bp, 12 predicted proteins | sample 3178371 | NCBI WGS metagenome assembly SXGQ01 (sample SAMN11356859, study PRJNA531348) | freshwater metagenome | isolation source: freshwater sample F1-20 | place: China: Fuxian Lake, Yuxi | collected 2017-12-25
AGGTTTGGCGGATACGGCACTTAAAACAGCTAACTCTGGTTATTTAACTCGTCGTTTAGTCGATGTCTCTCAAGATTGCATTGTTATTGAAGATGATTGCGGAACTCATAACGGACTTTTAATCGAGCCAGTTATCGATGATGGCAGAACCATTGTTTCTCTTGCAGAAAATTGCTTGGGTCGTGTTCCTCTCGAAGATGTTAAAACTCTTGATGGAAAACGAATTATCGTTGAAGCTGGTCAAATGATCGACGAAGCTTTGGCTGATGAAATTGACAAATCCGGAATCAAATCACTCCGTGTTCGCTCGGTCTTAACTTGCGAAAGCAAAGACGGCGTTTGCGTAAAATGTTATGGTCGTGATTTGGCAACGGGTAATATCGTTAGTATCGGTGAAGCCGTAGGTGTTATCGCGGCCCAATCAATTGGTGAACCGGGAACGCAATTAACGATGAGAACGTTCCACATTGGTGGTGCGGCACAAAGGGGAGCTGAACAATCTTCAATTTCTGCAATCTCAGATGGTAAAGTTAAATTTAGCGAAAAATCAGCAATCACTAATCGTGATGGCAAAACCGTAGTAATCGCTAGAAATTCTGAAATTACTTTGGTTGATAAAAGTGGAGCAGAAATTCACCGTTATAAATTACCATACGGTGCCATTATTAATCACAAACATAATTCTGATATTAAAAAAGGCGAACATTTGGCAGAGTGGGATCCTTATAACATTCCAGTGATTGCCGAGGCAAGCGGTGTTATAAAATATAATGATTTATCTGAAAATGTTTCGCTTCGTGAAAAAATCGAAGAATCAACGGGAGTTTCGACTAAAATTGTTATGGATTGGAAGCAATATTCAAAACAAGATTTAAAACCGCGTCTTTCAGTTGAAGATGTCACGCAAAATCTTTTAAAAGAATATGCTCTTTCAATTGGCACGATCATTGGTATATCCAATGGTGACGAGGTTAAGGCGGGTGATGTTATCGCCAGAATCCCGAAAGAATCTTCAAAAACTCGTGATATCACGGGTGGTCTTCCAAGAGTTGCCGAGTTATTCGAAGCTCGTAAACCTAAGAATGCCGCCATCATGAGCGAAGTTGATGGTAAAATTGAATTCGGTAAAGATTATAAAACTAAACGTCGTATTATTGTTCGTCCGGACGATGCTTCAAGAGAGCCGATCGAATATAGTATTTCAAAAACTAAACATTTATTCGTAGGTGAGGGTGATTCGGTAAAAAGAGGCGATGTTTTGATTGACGGAAATCTTGTTCCGCATGATATTCTTAGAATCCAAGGCATGCAAGCCTTTACATCTTATATGGTAAATGAGGTTCAAAAAGTTTATCGCATGCAAGGTGTAAAAATCGATGATAAACACATTGAAGTTATTATTTCAATGATGTTGAAACGTGTTGAGGTTGTTAATTCGGGAGATACTACATTGTTAGTTGGTGAATATGTTGATCGTGACGTTTTTGAAAATGTTAATGTCAAAATGATCGATAGCAAAATGAAACCAGCGGAATGTTCTCCAGTGTTACTTGGAATCACTAAAGCTTCATTGCAAACTAAATCATTTATTTCGGCCGCTTCGTTCCAAGAAACGACTCGAGTCTTAACTGATTCAGCGGTTCAAGGTCGCGTTGATAGTTTACGCGGTTTGAAAGAAAATATCATCGTCGGTCGCTTGATTCCTGCGGGAACAGGCTTGATGGCGAGTCGATATAGAAAAATGGCGAACGAACAAAAATAGTTCGATAAATTAAATTTTATTAAATACAATTAGCCCTTCTCATTCTTGTAATGAGAAGGGTTTTTTATTGAGAAATTATATATGAAAAATGATCGAAATAAAAATCTTACATCGATGCAAAATATTAAAATGAATCTATCCAACTTTTCTTCCTAGAATTTTATAATTTTCTCATGATAATTTTGTAAATAAATTTGTAAAAAAAACGAAATTACGATAAAAAATTACAAAGAAAAATGACAAAAACTACAAAACACAAAGCCTTTTCTTTGATAGAAATTTCTATGGTTATTTTGGTGATTGGCATCTTGATTGCCGGTATTTCCCAAGGAATAGATTTATATGATGATTATCGACTAACTTCGGCGCGAAATCTTACCAAAAATTCGCTAGTCAACAGAATTCCTGATTTAGAAATGTGGCTCGAAACTACCTCCGAAAATTCCTTGGCGACTGGCACCACCAGCTTCACCGACAAAGCAAATCCAGCCGATCAAGATTCAATCGGCAGATGGAATAACATCAATCCCAACATCTTGCCAACCGCTCGCAACCACGCCACTCAAAATAATCCAACCGCTTCGGTTGATAATCAACCTAAATATATTCGCAAAGGCATGAATGGTCTTCCGGCTTTGCTTTTTGATGGAACGAATGATTTTTTTTCTTATAATGGCAATTTTTTAGTGGGTGCGGATTATACAATTTTTGTGGTGGAGGCGCGGAGTTCGGGTTATTATAATGTTTTTTTGTCTGGAAATGAATCGAATACAAATAAAATGCTTATTTTGGGTTATAATCAATTCGATCAAATTATTTATACACATTATGGAAGTGATTTGAAAAAGGGTATGCCAACATTTATATCCCCCATCCCCAGAATACATAGTTTTGTTTTTAATAAAATTAATGGAAAATCAATTTATACAAATAGCGGAACCGCAACCTCTAATGTCAACCAAACATCGCCTTTAATCTCCTATTCAGGATCTTCAATTGGAAATTATATTAATAACTATTATTACAAAGGATATATCGCCGAAATAATTTTCTACACTCGCGCCTTGACCGACAAAGAAAGGCAAGAAGTTGAGCTCTATTTATCAAAAAAATGGGGCATTAAAATCGGATAAATTTACAATACCTAATTTAAAAATATTTTAACTATAATTTGTGACAATAATGCTAAACCAAGAATTTATAATTAAATTCAAGAAAAATACTAGAGCCTACTATTCGCTAATTATTTTTAGTTTTTTATTTATAATTTCATTTTTTGCCGAAATTATTGCCAATGATAAACCACTTTTAGTAAGATTTGATAATCAATTTTTCGTGCCGATTTTGCAAGAAATTCCTGAAACAAAATTCGGTGGCGAATTATTGACGAGTGCTGATTATCTTGATCCCGAAGTGCAAAATTTAATTAATAAAAATGGTTGGATAATTTTTGCGCCAATTCCTTTTTCTTTCGACACAATTAATCTTGCTATTAAAGAACGAGCACCTTCGCATCCTTCAAAATCAAACCTTCTTGGCACTGACGATCAAGGGCGCGATGTTTTATCGCGAGTAATTTACGGCATTAGAATTTCGTTAATTTTTGGCTTAATTTTGAGTTTTTTTTCATTATTAATCGGCATAACTTTAGGGGCGGTGCAAGGCTATTTTGGAGGACTCATCGATTTATTTTTCCAAAGATTTATTGAAATTTGGTCGAGCTTGCCCGTCATGTTTTTATTAATAATTTTATCGTCAATAATCGCTCCAAGTTTTTTAACATTATTGATTTTGATGCTTTTATTTAGCTGGCTTGGCGTCGTTTCTTATGTTCGCGCCGAGTTTTTACGTTTACGCAATTTTGATTATATTTTGGCGAGTAAAGCCTTGGGGGCTTCAAGTTTTCGCATAATTTTAAAACAAATTTTGCCGAACGCATCGCCGATAATTATTGCCAATTTACCATTTTTATTGGCGTCTTCAATCACCACCTTAACCGCTCTCGATTTTCTCGGGTTAGGCTTGCCCGTTGGATCACCATCGCTTGGCGAACTCTTGGCTCAAGGTAAAAATAATATCAACGCTTATTGGCTTGGCATTTCTGGATTCGTAATTATTACTTTAATTTTAACGATTTTAGTTTTTATCGCCGAAGGTATTCGCGACGGATTCGATACCCGTAAGTAATTCTAATTTAGAAATAAAACTAGACTTTTAGTTGCTTAAAAATATTATTTCGGCAAAATTTTTTTCAAAAATTAATCAAATAATTACAAAATGCCAATTGAAATATTAATGCCCGCACTTTCTCCGACCATGAAAGAAGGCAATCTTGCTAAGTGGGTAAAAAAAGAAGGTGATAAAATCAAGGCGGGTGAAGTTATCGCCGAAATCGAAACCGACAAAGCAACCATGGAAGTTGAGGCGGTTGACGAAGGGACTTTAGGGAAAATTTTAATCGCCGAAGGCACTGAAAATGTTGCGGTGAATAGTTGCATCGCCTTGATTTTAGAGGATGGAGAAGATAAAAAAGCTCTCGAAAATTATGCGTCGGCAAATGCTCCAAAAAAAGTTGAAGAAGTTCAAAAAGTTGAAGAAAAAAAATCAGCTCCAATCGTTGATAATTCAACAAACTTAACACAAAATTCTAGCAAAAATTCTAGCGATTCAAATCTTGTTAAAGCCAGTCCGCTTGCTAAAAGAATTGCTAAAGAAGAGGGCGTAATTTTATCGCAAATTGCTGGTTCGGGACCGCGGGGCAGAATCATCAAAGATGATGTTTTGGGTTTTGTTAAAAATGGTGGTTCGCGTCAAGGGGTTGTTCATCGCAATCCGCAAGAATTTTATGCGGTTAAAAATAATAATGTGCGTAAAGTTATCGCCAAAAGATTGCTTGAATCTAAGCAAAATGTTCCGCATTTTTATTTATCTTGCGAGTTTAAAATCGATAAATTAAACGAACTTAGACATGCTTTAAATGAGGTCGCCGAGCTTGATGAGAATGGCAATCCGTCTTACAAAATTTCGGTCAATGATTTGATAATTAAAGCCACGGCGATGGCTTTGAAAAAAGTGCCCGAAGCCAATTCATCTTGGAGTGATGAGGCGATTTTAATTTACAATAATGTTGATATTTCAATGGCGGTGGCGATTGATGGAGGATTGATTACGCCAATCATTAAAAACGCCGATCAAAAATCAATTCAAGCTATTTCTAAAGAATCGAAACAACTTGCTAAAAAAGCTCGCGAGGGCAAGCTTACGCCCGAAGAATTTCAAGGCGGGACTTTCAGCATTTCTAATTTGGGAATGTTTGGAATCGATAATTTTTCGGCGATCGTAAATCCTCCGCAAAGCTGTATTTTAGCGGTGGCTCGTGCGGTTGAAAAACCAATAGTTGAACATGGACAAATTAAAATTGGACATATGATGAATGTTACTCTTTCATGCGATCATCGTGTGGTTGATGGGGCGATCGGAGCTGAATTTTTGAAAGCTTTGCGTCGTTATATTGAGCATCCAATTTTAAATATTTTGTAATTTCTTTCAAAAACTTAAAAAAACATTTGCATTAAATTAAATGAATTTTATTTTTAAATAATCTTAAACCTTAACTAATAACTTTTTTATGATCAAAACCGTTGAAGTAATTGTAATAATTGCATTGATAATATTTTCCTTTTTCTTGGGAGTAAAATATTCCGAATCAGTTAAGAGTCGCATGAGTTGGCTTGAAACTCAAGATGAGCAAGAAGTTGAATTGCCAGATTTGTCAAATGAAAATAGCGAAATTGGTATTTCTGCTGAAGAAGTGGTTGATCCAAACGCTCCTGCCCTTGATAATGCTGAAGCTCCAGTTAATCAAGTTGCTCCAGCGGTTCCAGCTGAAAATGTTCCAGCTCCAGCCCAAGCGGTTCCAGATCAACCAGCTCCAGTTTCGGCTCCAGTTGTGCCAAGCAATCCACGTTAATTTAATTTTACACCATAAAAAAACCCAAAACCCAATATCAAACACCACAAATTCTAAACCCAAATGTCAATTATCTTCAAGCTAGTTTTTCTAGCATTATTCTTTTTGTGTATTTCTTTTAATATCAAAAATTCTTTTGCCATCGAATCACGTTCAACCCGCGAGTCTATTGTTACGCCGAGAACCAAAAAATTTTATAAAGGCAGTCGAGCCAAACAATATTTATCATTAACGGGAAATTATTCTTCCAATAATAATTCGCGAAATTATCAAGCCACATCGCGTTATCTTTATCAAAGTGCAAATTTTATTCATGAATTAAATTTTGATCATGAGGTCAAATATGCCGATGTTGGCAGTGGTAAGAAAAAACAATATGATGTAAAAACTTCCGAGCTTTATGATGCAACTTTCGCCAGCAAAGCACGAATTTTATCGAGTAATTTTTATGGAGTTTTTTATCATCGCACAATTTATGACGACATGTCGAGTTTTTACTACGACAATCGGACGGCAACGGGGTTTGGTTATATATTTTTCAAAGATAAATTAGAGGTTGATTTAAGCACTTCAAATCATGTGATGAAAGAGCTGGGAAGTGAAGTAGATTATATTCTTTCAACCCGCTTAAATTACAAATTTTTGGAAAATTTTACGCTCAATCAACGCAGTTATTTTTTTATTGATCGCTATAGTTTAGATAATGAATTTAAAACCAGTTTAATTTACCGTTTAAATCAAAAATTATCGTTCGAAATTCGCCATAATTTTGAACAAAGGCGTTATCGTGAAGCACCCTATAAACCCTTGATTAACAATGTCTCGCGGTCAATCAATTTTGGCTTTGTTTTTGATTTGGGCGGAGGGTCGTGAGATAATAAAAACTCGAAACCAAAATGAAATTTTCAATTAAGAAAAGCGACGAAGCGTTTTTATCCACAAAGAAATTACAAAAACCCAAAAATTCATCGCGAATACGGCGATTTACTCGCCGTGAAGCGATTCAATTTATCCCTAAATTTGCTTTAGCAAATTTAATGCGTAGCAATCAATTTTGGCTTTGTTTTTTGATTTGGGCGGAGGGTCGTGAGATAATATAATAATTCTTATTGATAATTTAATTTAATTATTTTTAATAGATCTAAAAACAATGTATAACAAAAAAATTATTTTTTATGTTAAATTAAATAAATAAAAAGTTAATTAATTTATTAATGCCTCTACTTTCTTTAATGCCATTGTATAAGCCAAGGTTCGCAGTTCTAAATGAAGAGCCTTCATCTGTTCCCGATTCTGCAACAAGAAGCAAAAGAAGAGCTCCGGATGGTTCACAAGTGCCATATCCAAATTTATCAAAACGAAATAAAAAAGATTTAGTAAGAAGAGTTTTTTTGGCTCCATTCTCAGAAGACATATTTTGTATTGATTCGTCAACCATAGAGGATAAATTTTTTTTAGATCATTCTGGTCAAGCTTCATCCTTAAATAAGGAAGATGGCGCTATGGAGGATCAAGATTTTTTAAGGGAAGAATCTCGTGAAGCTACAAAAACTTTATTCGGAGTTAGGGGTAATTTTTACAGCATATCAGAATTTCATCGGAAACAATTGGAAAAATTGGAACAAGATAGCTTAATAAGCTCAGAAAAAATGCCTAATGAATATTGGGATGAAATTTACAATATTGATATAGAGGAAAAAAAAGTTATAGAATTAAAAGAGAAATATGAGGAAGGTAAAAAAGCAATCCTTGAACAGAAAAGGATTGCTGAAGATGAATATGAGAAAAAGAAACGTAAAATTTTATCTGATTATGATCAAAATATAAAATATTTGAAAAAAAGAGAAAATGAAATTAAAGATTCCCTCAATGCAGATAAAATGGAAAAAGAACGTTATTTTGAAGTCCAGGAAGATAAAGTTAGAGCTAATATTGCAAAAGTGAATAAAGATTACCAAGATCTTCAAAAAAAAACTAGATTTAATTATTCTGGTCATAGGGAAGACTTTGATGTTAAATTCGCGAATCAACAGGAAATTCTACTGAAAGATATTGATAAGGAGACAGAGAGTTGGTTCCAGCAGGAGCAAAAAAAGCTTGATGATGAATTCGAGAATCAGCAAAAAAAGCTTGATGATGAATTCGAGAATCAGCAAAAAAAGCTTGATGATGAATTCAAAAAAAACATTGCTATAGTTTGTGTGCCATCTCAGCCACTTCGTCCTTTTGCATTTCCACCAATGCCTATTATTATGGAACAAAAACATCAAATTATGGCAAAACTAAAATTAATTGTCACAGATCCAGTTTTTGTTAAGTTTTTTGAAGAAAAAGGTGTTTATAAAACGGTTTCAAGTTCAATTGCTATAGCTGGAGGAGAAAGAAGAAATTCAATAAATTTCAAAGATTTTACGGATGATGAATTGGAAGGTTTTGCCAAAGAATTTCTAAAAAAGCAGGAAGATAAAATAATTAAATCTTTTGTGAGGATATTAAAAGATGGTAAAGATGCTATAAATTATTTTCTTGGGCAAGAAGAGGGGCTTTCCATGTTAAAAGATTTTTTTTTAAAAATTACTTATGAGGATAATACTGAAAAAAGTAAATTTAGAATTAAGGATAAAAAAATTTCATTTTTTAATATACTTGGTTTTTTTATAGATTCAGATTTTTCTTTTAAAGATTTAAATACTAGAAATCTAATTAAATCAGCAATTTATCATAATTCTGCAAAGTTTATGAACAAAATTATTGAATCAGATCCTGATTTTTTTAAAAATCGTTCAAATGTTATTAAACATATTTTTGAATCTGCAAAGAAAGGCTCTCCCACATTATTTTCAAGTTTATTTTTGGCGACTGATGGTTGTTTGAATATAAATGAAAAAGATAAAAATGGAAACACAGTTTTAAATAGTGTTAATTATGTTGGTAGGTCTAAAAAAAGCATGGTTAGTTATTTGTTATTGTTAGGAGCGGATCCATTAATTGCAAACAATGTAGGTGAATTGCCAATTGATAGAGTTCCCGAGGGGGAAAATGAAGTTAAAAAATTATTTGAAGAATATGAGAAATGTGCAAGGTCTCAACCCAAAGTTGGGGAGGAAGAAGGTGTAATTGGAGGAGAAGGTGGAATTGAAGGAGAAGGTGTAATTGAAGGAGAAGGTGGAATTGAAGGAGAAGGTTTTCCGCAAGCCTCTATGGAAAGGATAAGAAAAAAACAATTAGATGAAGAAAAAGATAGAATTAACAAACAATTAGAAAGAATAAAAGCGACAACTAGACAAGAATTCCTAGAAAGAAAATCCTCATTGCAAAAACAAAAAATATATAAAAAAGAAAAATTAGTATCAGGGCTAAAAGCAAAAAAATCCCAAGAATTAGAGGCATACCTAAGAGATAATAGTTTAACAACACAACAAATAAATGAAGAAAAAGCTCAAAAATTAGAACAAATCGAAGCGGTTAAAAATCAGATTGAATCTGATAAAGCAATTTTTTTACAACAAACAAATCAAAGAGAAATTAATGAATTGCAGCCAATTCAAAAACAAATCACTAGTCAAGAGCAAAAAAAAGATGAGGAATTATCCTTTATAGAATCTAAAAAAACCGAAACATTAAGTTTTATTAGTTCAGAAGAATGCGCATTAACATTAGAGGGTAATAAAATAAAAGATTCGGAAGTTGATTTACAGATAAGAAGAAAACAAGTGGCGGAAAATTATAAAAAAGCAAAAGAAAAAACTAAGGCTCAGCTTATTTCTGATAAAGAAATGCTCGTTGCAGTGAGGAGTTGGGAATCAATGCCATGTGGATCCAGCAAAAGCAAATCGTGATTAATAACGTCTTAAGCTCAATTAATGTTGGTTTTGTTTTTGATTTGCGAGGAGGTCGTGAGATAATATAATAATTCATATTGATAATTTAATTTAATTATTTTTAATATAATACAAAAATAAATTTTTATGTTAAATATTAATTTTATTTCTATTAAAAAAAATAAAAATTAATTAAAGTATTTATGTCAAAATCAAAACACTCATCTAATAATAATTTTGAAGAAGGGTTGCGACCATTAGCATGCCCCCAAAGATTAGTTGAAATTAAAAAACCCATAACACAAAACGAAGAAAGAAAAAAATCTACACTAGGAAAAAGAAAAGCTTTAGAGCTTCAGCGCATGGAGAATTTGGGTAATCTTTATCTGACATCAGATAATGAGGGTGTAGGTGTCTCAATTAAAGAATTTGAGAGTGCTGAAATTGAAGAACAAATTGAAGAGAGGGGTGAAGAAAGTTTTTCTGGGCTCGAATTACTTTCTTTGGCCAGTATAATTTTATCACAAAAAGCTAGAAATGCTCCAATAACTCAACCAGTTGAATTTCAAGATTCAGAGCTTCCCTCGAGTGATATACAAGAAGATGATCATCTTGATAATCCTCATATAATTGAATTGGAAAAGGCTAAAAATGAAGAAATAAATAAATTAGAAAGAGAAAAAAAAGATAGAATTTCCGGAATTGATGCAGCAAAAGAAAAAATTATAAATTTTTATACTCTTAAAGGGAAGAGGCTTGTAAGTCAATCCTCACTGGCGGAAATAAATATCGAGAAGAAATTTATATCTAAACAGAGGCAATATCAAGCGAATTTAATTCAACAAAAACATCAAATTACAGAAGAATATATAGATATCGAGGAAAAATTGAACGCTGAATTTGAAAAAAGTCAAAAGACAAGAGAAGATGAAATTAAAAGTTTAAATCTTGAGGAAATTAAGTTTAATGAAGAATTCAATAAGGATCATTCCGAAATTATAAAAAAAATAGAAGAAAATCAAATTTCAATTACTAAAGCTGAAGATAGAGATTTTTCTTGGTTGCGTGATGAAGCTGATAAGATTAAAAATTCTTACCAAGAAGAAATTGATAAAGTTGAAGCTAATTATTTATTGGAAGTGAAAAATATTGAAGAAAGTTACCAAAAAGAAGAAATAAGTTTAGTTAAAGAAATAACAAAAATTATCACAGACGAAGAAACTATTAATTTCTTTAAGGAAAAAGGAGTTTATGAAAGCATAAGATCGCTGGATAGTAGTTTTTTGAAAACTAATTCTGATTCAAAATTCGATCATATTTCAGATGATGATTTGAGAGTTTTTGCAGGAAAATTATCAATAGCAGAAGGGGATTTTGATTTTTTTACGAGAATTTTAAAAGGTAGAAAAGATTTTATAAACGAAAATTTGGGTAAGCGCGAAGAAGAAAAAATATGGGATTTTTTTTATAAGATATTGAGAAAAAACAAAGTTTTTGGCATTAAAACTAATCAATCAGATTTGTTAAAAATTTTTATAGATTCAAATTTATCTTTTAAAGGAAAATTTGATAAAATTATAAACAGAGTTTTTCATTACAGAAATCCCGGACTTCTCAACAAGCTTATTAAAGATGATCCTGAATATTTTAAAAAAAATAAAGATAAAATTTATGATTTTTTTAATAGATTGGTAAGTCAAGATGCTCCTAAAATGGCTTTAAGTATTTTTTTGGCGACTGGTGGTTGGGATATAAATAAAAAAGACAAAAATGGGAATACGGCATTGCACTTGATTAGTAATAAACTGAATTTCAGCAAAAATAAAGGAACAGGAGCGGCAGCAGTAAAAGTAGTATCTCTTAGGTCTCAAAATGTTATGGTTAATGCTCTGTTATTATTAGGAGCGGATCCGCGGATTACAAATGCTGAAGGTCAATTGCCGGGTTATAATCTTACACATCCTCTTTTTAACAAAATAAATACATTATTAAGAGAGTATTGTGATAAAAAAAATTTCATCGAAGATCGGAGTGAGGAAAGCGGAAGAAGATTTGATAATTTTGCACAAGCCTTACTAAGTCTGCCTAAGGAAAGTGAGGTTTTGGGAGAAAGCGGAGAGGGAATTGACGGAGGAAGTGGAAGAGGGGGTGGAGGTGAAGGTGGAGAAGCTGGAGAAGCTGGAGGCGAAGGAGGGCAAGGGTGCCATATGGAAAAACCAAAACAAGCAAAAGACCTAAAATTTTATGGGCAAGAAAATAGAAGGAGTAAAAGTTTAAAATCTAGTTTAGATAAAAGAAATTTTAGAACATGTGATTTAAGGAAAAAAATAAATTCACTTGAACTAAATTCTGTTCAAATAATTTTAGAAAAATTTAAAGATAATTTAAAAAAATTAGAAGGTAATAAAAAAGAAATTGAAAATAAAAAATCAGTTTTTGATGATAAAATGAGAGAGAAGAGAAGTCTTGCATCAGTTAATTGGAAGGAATATGAAGATCTTTTTAAAAGACAAAAAAATATAGAGATAACAAATTTAAGGGAAAAAGCAAAAAAAAAAAATTAAAGAATGCGATGAGAAATTAAGCAGAATTGATGAATTATTAGAGCCCATAAAACAAGAAAAATCTCAAGAATTAGAAAAATTGAAAATAGAAGGAGCAAAAGAATTAGAAAAATTGAAAATAGAAGAGGCAAAAGAATTAGAAAATGAAAATGAAGCTGAAATATCTAGAATTTATGATGAAAAAATTAAGAAAATTGATTCTAATTTTAATTTAAGAAAGCAAGAAATTTTAACGAGATACAAAGCGAGTTCGAGGGGGGAGGCGAGCAATTATTCATCAAAAAGACCTAAGGCAAGTCCGAAATTATCATCGGGGCGGGGGGCAATTTCAAGAATTGAGTCCTCAGAAATTGAACTTCCAACAAGTTCCAGAGAAAGAAAAATCAGTCTAATGGCACCGTTAAGTCGAACAAGGAGGTAATTTCTGATTAACTGATTTAAGTTATAAATTGAGAGTTAAGATTTTTTATTTTCTTTTTCTCGATCAACCCTTGACTTATTCAGAGCATTACTTTCTTCGACCTCTTTTTTGATTTTTTCTTCATCTAAATCACTGCGAATTTCTTTGATATTATTAACCCGATGTTCATTGCCAAACATATCAACAATAATGGTTGAGTCTTCTTCCTCGACATCTTCATGTTTTAATTTTTCCGAAGCGATGGCTTGATTTACTTCATGCCGAAGGCTATCGAGCTCAAATTCTTTTTCCAAATCCGTCAAAGAATTTTTGAGTTTTTGATAAAGTTTTTTGCCGTGATAAATCGCCTTACCTACAAAGCGCGCGATCTCGGGCAGATCTTGCGGTTTAATAAAAATAAGAATTGCCAATAAAACTAAAAATAGTTCCGCTAAAGAAAAACCAAACATTATTATTTTGTAAAATTAACCAAAACGACCCGTGATGTAATCTTGAGTCTGTTGATGTGATGGGTTAGTAAAAATTTTGTCGGTGGTGCCATATTCAACAATTTTTCCCATATTAAAAAATGCCGTCATGTCGGAAACCCTTCCTGCCTGTTGCATTGAGTGCGTAACAATAATGATGGTAAAATTTTCTTTGAGTTCGTCAATTAATTCTTCAATTTTGGCGGTGGCAATCGGGTCAAGGGCGGAACATGGCTCGTCCATTAAAATAATTTCGGGCTCGATGGCGATGGTGCGAGCGATACATAATCTTTGTTGTTGTCCGCCCGACAAAGCGCTGGCTTGGTCGTGAAGGCGATCTTTGATTTCATTCCACAATCCGGCTTTGGTTAAGCTTTCTTCGACAATATTATCGAGCTCAGATTTTTTTCGAAAAAGTCCATGAATTTTTGGACCGTAAGCGACATTTTCATAAATAGTTTTAGGGAAGGGATTGGGTTTTTGAAAAACCATGCCAACCCTTGCCCGTAAAAGAACCAAATCAAGATCATCATGATAAATATTTTTGCCATCTAGTAAAATATCGCCCTCAATTTTGCAATTTAAAATAGTATCATTCATGCGATTTAAACAGCGTAAAAAAGAAGATTTACCGCATCCTGAAGGTCCAATTAAAGCGGTAACGGATTTTTCCTTAAAATCAATATTTACGTCAAACAAAGCTTGTTTTTGTCCATAGTGAAGATTAACATTGCTGGCGGTAATTTTATTTTCCATATTTTTTTTAAGTAATTTAGAAATCATTTTTTGAAATTATAAAACCAATTTTCACAAATGCAAAGGTTGAAAAAATTTATTCCCAGATCTTTATTCGGTCGCTCAATGATGATCATCATCGTTTCTACGTTGATTGTTCAACTTGTTTCGATTTATGTTTTTTATTACACTCATCTCGATGTAATCACTAAACACATGGCGCGAGGCGTTATCGCCGAAATGGTTTTTGTCAAAAATTCCGTTAACAAACCCGGATATAAATCATTGCTCAAAGAGCTTTCGGACAATACCGGAATGAAGTTTTCTTTTCAACATAATCGTTGGTTGCAAACTAAAAAAATTGCCGATAGCGATTGGCATAAAAGTAAATTTTATAAATATATTAATCCGATTATTGATCCATATAACCGCTTTAAATCCGAGCTTGATAATAATGGCTTGAAGCCCTATCAAATTTATGAAGATCATGAAAATACCGATATGATAACGGTGAAAGTTCAATCGTCGCGAGGCGTTTTGGCGTTCGATATTCCGATTAAAAAAATCACCAGTTCAAGTTCTTATGTTTTTACTTTTTGGATGATTTTAACCACAATTTTAACCTCAGTAATTTCAATTATTTTCTTTAGAAATCAAATTAAAGTGTTAAAAAATTTAAGTGATTTGGCGGAAAAATTTGGTCGAGGTCAAGATGTATCAAACATACGCCCCAGCGGTTCCCAAGAAATTCGTTCACTGACAATTTCTTTTATTAAAATGAAAGAACGCGTAATGCGTCAAATTTCGCAAAGAACGGATATGCTTTCGGCGGTGTCGCATGATTTACGCACTCCGCTTACGCGTATGAAATTGCAACTTGAAATGTTAAAACAAAGCCCCGAAATTGATGATTTAAAAAGTGATGTTCATGATATGGAAAAATTGGTGAATGAATATTTAGATTTCGCTCGTGGTGACGATAAAGAAAAAATAAATATTATCAAAATTAATAAATTTTTATTAGAAAAAATTGTTACTTATTACGTAAAAATGAATCACAATATAAGTTATGAAACTAAAATAGATGATAATTTTGAAATTCCAGTAAAAAAACTAGCTCTTAATCGTGCTTTGAAAAACCTTATAAATAATGGCTTGAACCATGCTAATAAAGTTTATTTAAACACTTATCTTTCGCAAAATAATTTAATTATTGAAGTTGAAGATGATGGTCCGGGAATTCCAAAAAAAGAACGACAAAATGTTTTTAAACCATTTTATCGAATTGATAATTCGCGCAATCTCGATAAGGTCAACGAATCGGTGGGCTCGGGGCTCGGAATGGCGATTGCGCTTGATGCCATCACCTCACATGGCGGTAGAATTTCTTTAGATGATTCCAAAAAATATGGCGGACTTTTGGTGCGAATTTTTATTCCGTTTTAGAAGTTAAATTTGCTTTGCTACGCATTAAATTTGCTCACGCAAATTTAGTTTTATATCGAATCGCTCCGTCGCGAATGAATCGCGACATACGCGATGAGATTTGTGTTTTTGAATTTATGTTTTGATTTAGTGTTTTTTCGCTTTCTAAGCTGCCTGCGCGGCAGCTTATTGAGTGAGTCAACAATTTGCAAAGCTGGGGGTTTTCTAAGCTGCCTGCGCGGCAGCTTATCAACGCACGGAAACCACTAGAGCCTTCGACATTTTCTAAGCTGCCTGCGCGGCAGCTTATAAAGATTAAAAAAGCGATTATTAATTTTTTATTTTTAAGCTGCCTGCGCGGCAGCTTATGCAACATTTACAAAAACCCAGAATTAATGGGATTTCTAAGCTGCCTGCGCGGCAGCTTATCTTCGAGCTTCAAGAAAAGCAATCTATATGTTTTTCTAA
>SXGQ01403490.1_pt1 | contig 15632 bp, 15 predicted proteins | sample 3178371 | NCBI WGS metagenome assembly SXGQ01 (sample SAMN11356859, study PRJNA531348) | freshwater metagenome | isolation source: freshwater sample F1-20 | place: China: Fuxian Lake, Yuxi | collected 2017-12-25
CCGCGCACGCGCGGTGCAGCCCGGCGACCACCAGCGGCAACACGGCCTCGGCGCAGCGGGCGGCCACCGGCGCCGTCGAGCCGAGCCGCGGCGCGATCCGCTGGACGTCGTCGCCGGCAGCGAACGCCGCGGTGACGGCGTCGAGGCCCCCGATCGAGGCGGGCGGCGGGCTCGTGGTATCGTCATTCTCTTCCATCGACCGGCGCCCGAAGCCTACGGCCTGCCGCCGGACCCGGGAGGCACGCATGTCCCGCACCACCGACGAGCTGATCGAGGAGCTGTGCGCGTACCTGCGCATCCCGTCGATCTCCTCCGGCGACGGCGACCCCGCCGACATCGCCCGTGCGGCCGATTGGGTCGCGGACCGGATCCGCGCCGCCGGCGGCACGGCGGACGTCCTCCACACCGCCGCCAACCCGCTCGTGGTCGGCGAGATCCCGGCGTCGCACGCGCCCGCGCCGCGCGTCCTGCTCTACGGCCACTACGACGTGCAGACCGTGGCGCCGCTCGACGCCTGGACGACGCCGCCCTTTGAGCCCGCGATCCGCGACGGGGCGGTCTACGCCCGCGGCGCCTCCGACGACAAGGGCAACTTCCATGCGCTGCTCGCCGGGGCGGCCGACCTCGCGGCCGAGGGCGCGCTGCCCGTGCACCTGACCGTGGTCCTCGACGGAGAGGAGGAGATCGGTGGCCACTCCGTGATCGACTGGATCGACGCGCAGCCCGCCGGCGCCTACGACGCCGCGGTCGTCTTCGACGCCGGGTTCGTCGAGCCGGGTCGTCCCGCGATCGAGATCGGCGTGCGCGGCGTGATCACCGGCACCGTCACGGTGCGGACCGGCGAGCGCGACGCCCACTCGGGCCTCTACGGCGGCGGCGCCCGCAACGCGGCCCACGTCCTCAGCCGCCTGATCACCGACCTCGAGCCGGGGCCCGACGGGCGCCTGCACCCGTCCCTGATGATCGGGGTCGAGCCGCCCGCCCCAGCGGAGACCGAGACCTGGGCGACCCTGCCCGACCCGGCCGGCGAGCTGGCGATCGCGGGCATCGCCCCCAAGGGCGCCGAGGCCCTCGCCGACTACTACCTGCGCACGACGGCCCTCCCCACCTTCGACGTCAACGCGATCACCTGCCGCGACGCCGGCGCCAACCGCACGATCGTGCCCTGCGAGGCGACCGCGGCGATCTCCTTCCGGCTCGTCGGCGGCCAGGACGCCGACGCCTTCTGGCCCGCGGTGCAGGCGCTCCTGCGCGAGCGCGCCCCCGCCGGCGCCGAGCTGTCCTTCGTGCTGCGCGGCCGCTCCAACGGGGCCGCCTTCGACCCGGACCTGCCCGCCGTGCGCCTCGCCCGCGCCGCCGTCGAGGAGGCCACCGGCCTGCCCTGCGCGGTCACGCGCTCGGGCGGCGCGATCCCGCTGGTGACCGCGCTCGCCGGCAAGGGCGTGCCGACCGTGCTGACGGGCTGTGCCCTGCCGAACGACCGGATCCACGCCCCCGACGAGCACCTGCGGATCGAGCAGTATGCGCTCGGCGTCGAGATGGCCCGCGCGATCCTGACCGCCTTCGGGCGGCTCGGCGACGGCGCGGCCTGAGCACCCGGGCCCGGCCCGCGGCGCGCTGCTAGCGTCCCCCTCCCAGGCACGCCCCCCGGAAGGAGCGCCCGATGCAGTCGGTGCAGATGGAGCTGATGACGACGCGGGAGTTCACCGCGGCGGGGTTCACGACGGCGATCGTCCCGCTCGGCGCGGTCGAGAGCCACGGCGACCACATGCCGATGGGGACCGACGGCTTCTCCGCCCACGCGCTCGCCGTGCGGATCGCCGAGCGGCTGGAGCGCACCATGGTCCTGCCGGCCAACTTCCTCGGGATGAGCGGCCACTACCGCCACCAGCCGCTGTGCATCAGCCTCAGCGCCGACACCCAGACCCGCGTGATCCGGGACATCATCGAGTCGTTGCACCACTGGGGCATCGGGCGCGTCCTGCTCCTCAACGCGCACGACGGCAACATCCCCTCGATCGAGATCGCCGCGCGCGACGCGAAGATCACGCACCCCGAGATGAGCATCGCCACGATCGACTGGTAGGTGATCACCAACCAGCGCCTCCCCGCCGACACGTTCGAGGTGTGGGGCGGCTGGGGCCACGGCGGCGAGGTCGAGACCTCGCTCGGCCTCGCGCTCTTCCCCCACCACATGCACATAGAGCACGCCCGGGGCCAGGTGCCGCAGGTCGACCCGTACGTGAAGGAGATCTGGCTGTTCGAGGAGCTGACGGCCTACGGCGCCTCCGGCGCCCCCAAGCGCGGCACCACCGAGAAGGGCCAGCTGATCGTCGACACCGTGATCGACTACATGGTCCCGTACATGCGGCGCTTCCAGGACCACGGGCTCGACCACGCCCCGGAGGACGAGCCGGAGCGCTGACCTCATGTCGTGACGTTGCCGATGACGACGGCCAGCCCGGTGCCGTCGATCAGCTGTACGTTCACGAAGCGGTCGCCGAATCGGATCATCGTGCCCTTGATGCCGGCCTGGTCGACCGTCTGGAGGCTCTGGCCACCCGCGCCCTCGAGCGCCGCCACGTAGGCGTCGTACTCGACCTGGCCGGCGTCGGCGAACGTGGCGGTCCAGGTCGGCAGGCCGTCGATCACGGCATCCGAGGCCAGGGTCGGCGTGCCCTCGGGCTTCGGGATGTCCGCCGGCCACGAGTCGGGGATCTTCGCGTCGGCGCCCTGGTCGACGGCAATGGTGTCGTCCCCCAACTCGACGGTCATGTCCTGACCGCCGTCCCCCACATCGACCTGCATGTCGCCCCCTCCACCGCCCCCCTCGGAGCCGCCGTCGGAGCCGCCGCAGGCCACCAGCGCGAGCGCCACGATGAGCGCGAGGGCGAGAGCGGCGAGACGGCGGTGCGAGAGCACGGTCGGCATCGGGCGAGCCTACGCCCCGTGGCGGCGGCGCGTCAAGATGCTGGCGCCCCGATCCCGACGAGCGGCGGCACGTCGCCCACGCCGGGGTCGTCGAAACTGACACCCGGGTACGGCGCAGGCATGGGGCCTGCGCTACTGCGCGGGATCTCGCGGCCGCACGGTGTAGGCCGCAGGCCGGCGTGCGCTCAGCACGGGAATCCGCCGGCGCATGTCGGCGACCCGCTCGCGGTCGATCTCCGCGACGCAGATGCCCTCGCCGTCGCCGGCGTTGGCGATCACGATTCCCCACGGGTCGATGATCATCGAGCGGGCATAACGGGCCGATCCGTCCCAGAGGCCGTGCTGGTTGGCGGCGATCACGTAGGCGCCGTTCTCGATCGCACGGGCCCGCAGCAGCACCTCCCAGTGGTCGCGGCCCGTGGCCATCGTGAAGCCGGCGGGCACCATGAAGGCCTCGGCGCCCGCGAGCGCGAGCTCGCGGTACTGCTCGGGGACGCGCAGGTCGTAGCAGATGGTCAGGCCCACCGGCCAGCCGGCGACGTCGGCCAGGACGAGCCGGTCCCCCGGCTTGTTGGCGGCCGACTCCCGCGCCGCCGCCCCCTCGACGTCGATGTCGAACATGTGGATCTTGCGGTAGGTCGCGACGCGCTCGCCCGCCGGGTCGAAGACCAGCGTCGTGTTGGACGCGCGCACGCCGGGCTCGGTGTCCTCGCCGATCGAGCCGCCGTGCAGCCAGACCCCGTGCTGGCGCGCCCAGCCCGCCATCGCTCGCGCGGTCTCGCCGTCGAGCGGCTCGGCCTGCGCGATCATCACGTCGTCGGGGCCGGTGCCGTTCCAGCGCTCCGGCAGCGAGATCACCTCCGCGCCCCGCACCGCCGCACGGGCGACGAGTCGCTCCGCCGCCTCGAGGTTGTCGGCGAGCGGCCGGTCCGCGTGCATCTGCACGCAGGCGACTACCGTCCGGGTCACGCGCTCTCGCCGGTCGCGGCGCCGTCGCCGAGCCCGTCGAGCAGCCCGCCGAGGTCGCCGAGCTGGTCACCGAGGCCGCCCAGATCGGGGAGCTGGTCGCCGAGCAGGCTGACGAGCAGGTCCGTGATCGGCTGCGCGCCCTGCGGCGCCGTCACCTCGACCGCCTCGGCCGGGATCACGGTCAGGTCGATCGAGACGTCGCCGCCCGCGGCCTGGTCGGCCGCGCCGTCCGTGCTGATCAGCACGCGCCGAACGACGCCGTCCTCCTGCGACACCCAGATCGAGATCTCCGCCTGGCTCTCGGCGAGTGCGCCGAGGTCGAGCGGCAGACCGAGCCCGTCGCCCGTGCCCTCCAGCTGGTCCGTCAGGCCGGGCGCCGGATTGAAGCGGCCGTCGATCCGGTCGCAGTTCACGCCCTCGATGTCCTCGACCGCGCTGGCCTTCGGGTCGACGACGACCTCGTCGAGCGGCCCGATCGCCCCGCCGAGCCCGGCGAAGTCGATCCCGAGCGGCTGGCCGAGCTCGTACCACTGGTCGCCGACCTGCAGCCAGGTGTCCTCCCCGTTGGCGCGGAAGGCGAGCGCGATGTTCACGGGCCCGGCGGTGATCTTGGCGTCACCCGTCACTCCCGCCTCGGCGTCCCCCTCGGAGGTCGCCTCAATCTGGATCGGCCCGCCGAGCAGCCCGCCGAGCGGGTCCTCCTCGGTCGTGGCGCCGTCCTGCGGGGCGGCGTCGCCCGGCGTGAACTCCACCTTCAGCTTGGAGGCGTTGGGGCCCGGGGGCGGCAGCTTCGCGGCGGCGAGCACGGCCTGCGGGTCGTCCGCGAGCTTCGAGCCGCCGCAGGCGGCGAGCAGGGGCGCGGCGGCGAGGAGCAGTGCGAGCAGCGCCAGGGCGGGGAGGCGGGAGGGTCGCGTCATGCGCCCATTCTGACGGACATCGCACGGCCGTGCGCGGGCCGGAGGCCCGCCGATGGCGGAGTCTAAGATATGACACCGACTACGGGAAGGTCTGTACCTACAGTTGGTTTTCACGAACTGGTGCTATTTGACCGCACCCGGTACTTGTGGCATGTGACAGAATTTGCGCATGGTCACTTCCACGAACGGCGCGTCGTCCGACGGCGCCGCCACCAAGAAACCCGCCCACGGCGACATCGGCAGGCAGACGTACGAGGACGTCCGCGCGCTGGTGGAGCAGGGCATGAAGAAGACCGAGGCGTTCGCCAAGGTCGCGAAGCAGTCGGGCCGCTCCGCCAACACCGTGATGACGCAGTACTACCGGACCGCCCGCGAGCAGGTCGACGGCGGCGGCGTCCGCCGCACCGCCCGCTCCGCCCGCACCGGAGCCCGCACCGCCGCGAAGTCCGCGAATCAGCAGACCGAGCGCCTGATCCAGGAGGCGAAGACCGCGATCGACGCCCTGCAGGCGCACATCGCGGAGCTGGAGCGCGACCTCGAGCGCGCGACGCTGGAGTCGAGGGAGCTCGAGAAGATCCGCAAGGTGCTGCAGAAGCGCTAGACGCGGGCCCTCCCCCGCTGCTCGTCGCGATGGCGCCCCGGCCCCTCAGGCCCGGGCGCCATCGTCGTTCTCAGCCCTCCTCGAGCTCGGCGAGCAGCTTGCGGTAGCTCGCCAGGCGCGCCGGGTCGACCTCGTCGGCGACGGCACAGCCCTCCTCGCCGACGTGCCCGCAGTCGCGGAAGCGGCAGCGCTCCGCGGCGTCGGCCACGTCCGCGAACGCGTGGCGCAGGTCGGACGGCTCGATGCCGGCCAGGGAGAAACTGCGGATCCCGGGCAGGTCGATCAGGGCGCCCCCGTCGGGCGTGTCGAGCCAGGTCGCGGTGGTCGTGGTGTGGCGGCCGCGCCCCGACAGCGCGTGCACGGCGGCCGTGGTCTGGCCGCCCGCGGTGAGCGCGTTGACGAGCGTCGACTTGCCGACGCCCGAGTGGCCGACGACGGCGGCGGTGCGCCCCGCGATCAGCGCCCGCACGGCCTGGGCGCCCTCCGAGGTGCGCACATCGACGCAGACCCCCTCGACACCGATCGCGGCGTAGTCGGCCAGCACCTGCTCGGGCGGCTCGGCGGACCGATCAGCGAGGTCGCGCTTGGTGATCGCGAGCAGCGGCACCATCCCGCCGCGCCAGCCGGCGACGAGGATGCGATCGATCAGGCCGCGACGCAGCGGCGGGTCCGCGATCGCCGCGACGATCAGCACGCATTCGGCGTTGGCCGCGAGCACCTGCTCCTTCATCGCCCGCTCGCCCTCGGAGCGCATCCGCTGCTGGCGGCGCAGCTCCGTGGCGCGCTCCTCGATGACGTCGATCCGGGCACCGCCGTCCACCTCCAGCAGGAGCCCGACGCGGTCCCCGGCGACGGGGCGCCGATCGAGCCGGCCGGCGAACTTGGCGACCCGCTCCTCCCCCGTCTCCGTGCGCACGGCGGCGAGCCCGCCGCCGACGGCGAGCACGATCCCGGGGACGAGCGAGCCTGCCATGCGAGAATCATCGTATGGGCTGGCTCCTCGTGGACGTGGCGTGGATCGCCCTCTTCGCGCTGCTGGGCCGTGAGAGCCACGAGGGCGACACCGCCGCGCTCGCCGTCCTCGGCGTGGCGTGGCCCTTCCTCGCGGGCTACGCGGCGACCGCGCTCGTGGTCGGCCTGCGCCGCCGTCCGCGCTCGGTGGGGCGTGGGGCCGTCGTCTGGCTCGGCAGCGTGGCCGGCGGGATGGCGATCCGCACGGTGCTCGAGGGGCGGCTGCCCGAGACGGCCTTCATCATCGTGGCCCTGGTGTTCCTCGGCGCGGGCCTGGTCGGCTGGCGCGTCGTGGCCGCGCTGGTCTGCCGGCGCCGGGGGGCGGCCGCGCGGTCCGAGGAGCCCTAGGGTCGGAGCAGCAGCTTGCCGCCCGCGCGGTTCTCGCGGATGCGGGCGACGGCGTCGTCCGCTCCCTCGAGCGGGAGCTCATCCGCGATGACCGCCTCGAGCGTGCCGGCGGCGACGAGGGCGTACAGCGCCTCCATCGTGCGGGCGGTCGCCGTCGGGGCGACGGGCAGGCCGCTGTAGCCGACCACGCGGGCGTTCTTGCGGTACATCTCCTGCGGGCCGAACGCGAACTCGGGCCCGGCGCTCGCCCCGTAGAGGACGAGCGTGCCCCTGGCGGCGAGGAGCCGCACGCAAGGTGCGGCGAACGGGCCCGCCAGGGGATCGAGGATCGCGTCGACGCCGTCGGGCGCGAACTCGCGCACGGCCTCCTCGAGCATATCGGCCTCCGCCACGACGACCGCATCGGCGTAGCGCGAGACCTGCCCGGCGCGGTTCGGAGAGGTGGTCTGGGCGATCACCCGCGCGCCGCGCGTGCGCGCGAGCTGCAGGGCGATCGTGGACACGCCGCCCGAGGCACCGAGGACGAGCACCGTCGAGCCCTCGCCGACCTCGGCGAGGTCGAGGCAGTCGAGCGCGGTCACGCCCGGGATGCCGAGCGCCGCCGCGTCGCGGTCGTCGCAGCCGTCCGGGATCAGGGCCAGGGCCTCGGCGGGCACCGCCACGCGCTCGGCCCAGGCGCCGTCGCGGACGAGGCCGAGCCCCGCGCCGCGGAAGCCGACGCGACGGCCATCGGCCGTCGTGCCGACGCCCTCGCAGCCCGGCGTGCGCGGCAGGGGGCCGGCCGCGGCCACGCTGCCCGCGCCGATCCAGACGTCGAGCGGGTTGACGGCGCCGTAGGCGACGTCCACGAGCTCCTCCCCATCCCCGCTGACGGGGTCGGGGACGTCCTCGACGACGAGCGGATCGCCGTAGGCGTGCTGGCGGACGGCGCGCATCCGGCTAGACCGTGCCCACGCCGCCGAGCAGCACGTACTTGACGTCGAGGTACTCGTCGATGCCGACGCTGCCGCCCTCGCGGCCGTAGCCGGACTGCTTGACCCCGCCGAACGGCGCGTTGGCCGCGGAGATGATGCCGGCGTTGGCGCCGACGATGCCGTACTCGAGGCGCTCGGCGACGCGCATCAGGCGCGCGTAGTCGCGGGTGTGGAAGTACGAGGCGAGGCCGTAGATCGAGTCGTTGGCGTAGTCGATCGCCTCGTCCTCGGTGTCGAACACGGTCAGGCCGGCGACGGGGCCGAACGTCTCCTCGTAGAAGATGTCCATCTCGCGCGTGACGCCGTCGATGATCGTGGGCGCGTAGAACGAGCCGTTGGCGTACTCGCCGTCGGTCAGGCGCACGCCGCCCGTGACGAGCCTCGCGCCCTTCGCCACCGCGTCCTGCACGTGCTCGTCGGCCTTGTCGACCGCGGCGTCATTGATCAGCGGGCCGATCTGGGTGCCCTCGGCGAGGCCGTGGCCGACCTTCATCGCCTCGACCTTCCGCGTCAGCAGTGCGAGGAAGTCGTCGTAGATGCCGCGCTGCACGAACACCCGGTTCGCGCAGACGCAGGTCGGCCCTGCGTTGCGGTACTTCGAGGCGATCAGGCCGTCGACCGCCGGCTCGAGGTCGTCGTCGTCGAAGATGATGTACGGCGCGTGGCCACCCAGCTCGAGGCTGAGGCGCTTGACCTGCTCGGCCGAGGCGCGGATCAGGTCCTTGCCGATCTCCGTCGACCCGGTGAAGGAGATCTTGCGCACCCGCGGGTCGTTGAAGATCGTGTCCGCCACCATCCCGGCGTCGCGCGAGGTGACGAGGTTGACCACGCCCGCAGGGGCGCCCGCGTCCTCGATGCAGCGCAGGACGAGCGCGGCGGTCAGCGGCGTCGCGCTGGCCGGCTTGACGACGCTCGTGCAGCCGGCGGCCATCGCGGGGCCGATCTTGCGGGTCATCATCGCGGCGGGGACGTTCCACGGGGTGATGGCCGCGACGACGCCGACGGGCTGGCGCAGGACCAGCACGCGGTTATCGGTGTTCATCGGGGGCGCGATCTCGCCGTAGACGCGCTCCGCCTCGCCGGCAAACCACTCGAAGAAGGAGGCGGCGTACTCGACCTCGCCCTTGGCCTCCGCGAGGGCCTTGCCCTGCTCGGCCGTCATCGTCTCGGCGATCTCGCTGGCGCGCTCGCGCATGATCTCCGCGGCCTTGCGCAGGATCCGCGCCCGGCTCAGCGCCGACGTTGAGCGCCAGCCCGGCAAGGCCGCCGCCGCCGCGTCGATCGCGGCGGAGACGTCCTCGCGCGTGCCGTTCGGGACGGACCCGACGCGCCCACCCGAGGCGGGGTCGGTGACGTCGAAGCGCTCGCCGCCCGAGGCCTCCGTCCACGCGCCACCGATCAGAAGGTGCTCATCGAGGTTGGGCAGGGTGATCGCCATCGGGTCGGGCCTCCTTGTCTGGCTGCATCCTAGGGCGTCCGTGCGAATCGATCGCCGTACGAACCCACCGGCGCACGGCACGATGCTCGACGGCGCCAGCCGCGATCAGGCCGAGCGCCGGCGGCACCGTCGCCGGCACGAACTGGACCCATGCGAAGAGCAGGCCAAGCAGGATCCCGCCGACGGCGCAGCCGGCCACGGCGGCGATGGTCGCCCTCCGAGACGCCGCCACGATCGCGCCGACCAGCGCCGCGATGTACGCGTCGCCCCAGCCCATCGTCGCGCCCTGCATCCGCAGCTCCTGCAGCGACGGCAGCCCACCCGGCGGCACGGCCGCACCGAGCGCCTGCGCGACCGGCTGGACCTGGATCTGCGCGACCTGCCAGATGTCGACGCCAGTGGCGACCAGGACGCCGATGACCAGGGCCCCGCGCGGCGACACCCAGCCGGTCAGACGCCCGAGGACCACCGCGGCGAGCACGATCAGGAGATCACCGGCCAGATCGGGCCACGGCCCGGGCGCGAGGCGCCACGCGGCGAGCCACAGAAGCGGCGCGGCGAACGCGAGCGGCACGGCCCAGCGGCGCACGTGCCAGCCCGCGGCGAGCGCGAGCACGGGCACCGCAAGGGCCGCAAGCGCGGTCGCCAGCTCGACGCCGCGGGGCCAGACGCCGAGCACGACCACCATGCCGCCGATCAAAGCCAGCGGCAGCAGTCCCAGCAGTGCGTGGCGGCGGATCCGCGGCAGTGCGCCCGGGTCGCGCACCACGGCCACGATCGCCGCCTGCAGGAGCACCAGCATGAGAAAGGGCCAGCCGTAGGGCATGATCGCAGCCTAGAGGCGGGACGGCCCTGGTCGCCGTCCCCGGTATGCCCATCGGGGTGCCCAGATTCGAACTGGGGACCTCTCCGACCCGAACGGAGCGCGCTACCAGGCTGCGCCACACCCCGAGCGGTCGGGAGTATGGCAGAAAGCCGGCGGCGGACCCGTCGCCCGGCGCGGCCACGGGCCGCCTCGCGGTACCGTACGTCGGTGACGAACCCGATTCGCATCACGCCGATCGGCGGTCTCGGCGAGGTCGGCCGCAACATGATGGTGATCGAGCACGATGACGTGCGCATCGTCATCGACTGCGGCATCGGCTTCCCGCATGGCTCCGAGCGCGGGCTCGGCGTGGAGACGTACCTGCCCGACGTGCGCGTGATGCGCGGTCGCCCCGTCGATGCCGTGCTTCTGACGCACGCCCACGACGACCACTGCGCCGCCCTCGCGCACCTGATCCGTTCCGGGACGCCGATCGGGCGGATCGTCTCCCTGCCCTTCACGACGGCGATGGTCGAAGCGAAGCTGTCCGAACACGACCTGCCGATCCCCCCGATCGTCAGCGTCGCCCCGGGCGACTCGATCGACGTCGGCCCGATCCGCGCCGAGTTCGTGCGCATGGCCCACTCGATTCCCGACGCCACGGGCATCGCCCTGACCACGTCGATCGGGACGGTCATGCTGACCGGCGACTACAAGCTCGACGCGACCGGGCAGGACCAGCGCCGCCAGGTCGACCGCGCGCGGCTGACCGCGCTCGGCGACGCCGGCGTGATCGCGATGCTCGGCGACTCGACGAACGCCGACCTGCCGGGCCGCACGCCATCGGAGGCGACGACGATCGAGCCGCTCAACGACGTCATCGACGAGGTGCCGGGCCGGATCATCCTGACCAGCTTCTCGTCGCAGATCGACCGCATCGACCACGCGATCCTCGCCGCCGACCGCACACGCCGCCAGGTGATGCTGCTCGGGCGCTCGATGCGCCGCAACGTCAAGATCGCCGAGCGCCTCAAGGAGATCCACTCCCCCAACCTGCCGACCCTCGGCAAGCGGGACCTCGAGGGCAACCCGAAGGCGATGGTCATCTGCACCGGGTCGCAGGCGGAGGAGTTCGCGGTGCTCTCGCGCGCCGCGCGCGGCGAGCACCCCGACCTCAACCCCGGCAACGGGGACACCGTGATCTTCGCGTCCCGCCCCGTGCCGGGCAACGAGGGCCCCGTCGAGGAGCTCCAGGCGATGCTGCGGATGCGCGGGGCCCGCGTGATCACCCACCATGACGCGTCGATCCACGTCTCGGGCCACGCCCGTGCCGACGAGATCGCCGAGATGGTGCGGATGCTGCGCCCCACCAGCGTGATCCCAGTCCACGGCGAGCGCTACATGCTGGAGGCGCAGGCAAAGATCGCCGCCGAGAACGGCGTCGACCCGGCCAACGTCCACGTCGGCCAGAACGGCGACGTCCTCGAGATCTCCCCGACCGGCCTGAAGCTGGCCGACCAGGTCGAGGCGATCGCGGTGCCCGCCGGCTCCGACGGCCTGCCCCTGGAGGCGGGGGAGCCGGGATGAGCCCCGTGCGGCTCGCGGACCTCGTCGACTGGATGGACGAGGCGCTCGCCGCGCCGTCCTTCCGGGACTACGGCCCGAACGGCCTGCAGGTCATCGGCGCCGACGAGGTCACGCGCCTCGCCAGCGCCGTCTCCGTCTCCCTCGACGTGATCGAGCGTGCCGCCGCCGAGGGTGCCGAGGCTCTGCTCGTCCACCACGGCTTGTTCTGGGACGGCGCCGACCTGACGATCGGGACACTCGAGCGCCGCCGCCTCGAGGCGCTGTTCGGGGCCGACCTGTCCCTGATCGCCTACCACTTGCCGCTCGACGCCCACCCCGAGGTCGGCAACAACGCGCGCCTCGCCGACCTGCTCGGCCTCGAGGGGCGCGCGCCGTTCGGCGATCACCGCGGCGTCATGCTCGGGGTCCGCGGGTCCCTGCCCGTGCCTCAGGCACCCGCCGACCTCGCCGCGCGGCTCGGTGCGGCGATCGGGTCGACGCCCCTCGTGCTGCCCGGCGGCGACCACCCCGTGCGCACCATCGGGGTCGTCTCGGGCGGCGCCGCGCGCGACATCCGCCAGGCCGCCGACGCCGGCCTCGACGCCTTCATCACCGGCGAGCCGAGCGAGGACGCCCCGTACCTCGCGGCCGAGCTCGGCGTCCACTTCATCGCCGCAGGGCACAACGCCACCGAGACCCTCGGGGTCCAGACGCTCGCTCAGCGGGCCGTCGAGCGGTTCGGGATCGATACCGTCTTCCTGCCGGTCGACAACCCCGTGTAGCCGGCCCCGCCGGCCGCTACGCTCGCGGACGTGGAACCCCGCGGACCCGCAGCCCTGCGCGTGCGCTCCGGCGCAGCCTGGCGCACCGTGACGCGCCCCGTCCTCGACCAGCGCGTCCTCGAGTACGCTCACGGGCTGCTCGAGGCTGGCTGCCGCCCGGGTGAGGTCCTCGCGCTCGAGGAGGCCCGCGAGGGCGAGGTGCTGGCGATCGTTCGCGCCGCCCTCGAGGCGGGCCTCGCGATCCGGCTGGGTCGGGCCGAGCCCCCGTTCGCGGCCGCCTTCGCCGGCGATCCGGCCCGCGCCGCCGAGCTCGCCGCGCTGGCCGGGGTCGACCAGGCACGCGTCCCCGTGCCCACGTCGCGCGATCGCGGCCTCAGCCTGGAGCGGCTTGCCGCCCACGGCATCCTGCACGCCGCCCGCGAACGACCCGCCCCGTCCGCACCCGCACCCGGCGCGCCCACCCTGATGACCGCCACCGGTGCCGTCCTCACCCGGTCCGAGCTGGCCGCGGGCGTCCGCAGCCTGCGGGAGGTCGGCGATCTGCTGCGGCCCGACACGACGCTGCTGATCGCCATGCCGCTGGACCGCCCGTGGCTCGTGGCCCTCGCGCTCGCCGCCCTCGAGGACGGGGCGGCCGTCGCCCTCGGCCGCATCGGTGACGCGGAGGAGCTCGGCCCCGACGTCGTGGTCGCCACCCGGGCCGCCGTCGAGAGCCTCGCCGCGGAGCTCGGCGAACCGGGCCGCCGCGCCCGCGCCCGCAGTCTGCGCATCCAGCCCGGCGACGCCGAGCGGCCGGCGAGGCTCCTCGGGTTGACCCGGCGCCTCGGTCGTGGGCGGTCGCGGCACCCGGCGCGCTGCCTTGTCGTTCCCGACGGCCTGATCCCGCGCAACCTCTGCACCGACCTGCACGTCGGCGGTACCACCGTGCTGCACGCCGCCGTCGACGACCGCGGCGCGGTGCCCCTGCTCCTCAACCGCCCGCACCGCTACCGCTTCGACGCGCTCGGGCTGCCTGCGCCCGACCACCGCTGCACCGTGGTCGACGGGCACCTGTCGGTCGAGGGCCCGGCCATCGCCGAACACGGGCTGGAGGTCGTTCTTGCCGCCCGCGGAGGCCCCGACGGGTTCCTGCTGCCGCCGGAGCCCTGAGCTAGGGTGGGTCTGGGGTCACGGTGCCCCGTGGACGCCATGCGACGACCCCTCCCGTTTCTCGCGCTTCTGCTCGCCGGCGCAGCCGCGACGCCCGCCGCGCAGGCGGCCCGGCCGCTGCCCGACGCCGTACGGGCGGCCGTCCAGCAGAGCAGTGTCGGCGCCGCCGCCTCGGTCGTCGTGCGCGACGGCGACGGCGCGGTGATCGTCGGCGTGCGCCCGAACGTCCCGAGGTTGCCGGCCTCCAACCAGAAGCTGGTCACGATCGCGACGGCGCTCGACGTGCTCGGACCGCAGGCGCGCCTGGCCACGACGCTCGTGGCCGCATCGGAGCCCGTGGACGGCCTCGTCACCGGCGACGTCTGGCTGGTCGGCGGCGGCGATCCCAGCTTCTCGACGAGTGCCTTCGCCGATTTCCACTGGGGCATCTACGCGCCCACTGCGGAGCGCCTCGCAGCGGGTCTCGCCGCCGCTGGCGTGACCCGCATCACGGGCCGCGTCAATGCGGACGCCTCCCGCTTCGACAACCTCCCCGGTGTCCCCGGCTGGAAGCCCGAGTTCATCCCCTTCCAATCGCCCCCGATCTCCGCGCTCACCATCGACCGCGCCGCGACGACCCCGTCGCTGCGGGCCGCGCGCGCCGTGCGACGCGCCCTCGTGCGGGCCGGGATCGAGGTCGGCCCGGCCCGAATCGCCCCCGCCCCCGCCGTCGACCCGGTCGAGCTCGCCCGCGTCGAGTCCGCACCGGTCGGCATCCTCGCCGAGTTCGCCGGGCGCGACTCGGACAACTTCGTCGCGGAGATGCTGCTCAAGGCGGCCGCCGCCGAGGCCACCGGACGCGGCACGACCGCCGCCGGCACCGAGGCGGAACGGGCCGTTCTCGCCGAGCTCGGGGTGCCCGATCGCGGTCTCACGCTCGTCGACGGCTCGGGGCTCTCCTACGACAACCGTGCCACGGCGGCGGCCCTCAGCCTGCTCCTCGCCCGCGTCGATGACGATCCCGTGCTCGGCCCGGCGATGCGCTCCGCGCTGGCCACCGCTGGCGTCAACGGGACGCTCGCCGGCCGCATGCTGCAGGGCCCCGCGGCCGGCTTCGTGCGCGCGAAGACCGGTACCCTCAATGACGCCTCGGCGCTCTCCGGCTACGCCGGCGACTGCGCCTTCAGCGTGCTCGTGCAGCGCACCTCGGTCGACCAGGCCGCCGCACGTGCCCTGCAGGACCGGATCGCCCAGCTGCTCGCGCGCCGCAGCACCGAGTGCTAGGGCAGGCGCCCCGCGAGCAGGTCCCGGAAGCCGGCCTCTTCGAGGATCGGCACGCCCATTTTCTCCGCCTTCGCCACCTTGGAGCCGGGATTGGCGCCGACCACCACGTAGGCGGTCCGTTTGGAGACGGAGTCGGTGCTCTTCCCGCCGAGTCGCTCGATCGCCTCCTTCGCCTCGTCGCGGGTGAAGCCCTCGAGGGTGCCCGTCACGACGATCGCCAGCCCGCTCAGCGGGCCGCCCGCGACCGGCAGCTCGTCGGCGCCGAGCTCGAGCTGGACGCCCGCCTCCCCGAGCGCGGCGACCTCCGCCTGGCGCTCAGGGTCGGCGCACCACGCGGCCACCGCTTCGGCGATCACCGGCCCGACGCCCTCGACCTCGGCGATCTCCTCCGCCCCCGCGGCGATCAGCGCCGCCATCGAGCCGAAGGCGCGTGCGATCGCCTGCGCCGTGACGAGCCCGACGTGCGGGATGCCGAGGCTGAACAGCACGTTGCCGAACGGCCGCTCACGCGAGGCCCCGATCGCCTCCACCACGTTGCGCGCCGAGGTCTCCTGGAAGCCCTCGAGCGGCATCAGGTCGTCAGGGGTGAGGCGGTAGAGGTCGCTCGGGCGCCGCACGAGCCCGAGCTCGTAGAGGCGCTCGGCGAGCTTTTCCCCCACGCCCTCGATATCCATGGCGCTGCGCGAGACGAAGTGGCGGAGGCCCTCGATGTCGCGGCTCGGACAGGCCGCGTTGACGCAGAAGTGCTTGGCGTCCTCCTCGTTCTTGACGACGGGCTCGCCGCAGGCGGGGCACTCCGTCGGCATCGTGAAGATCTGCTCGGCACCGGTGCGGTCCTCGAGCACGGGCCCGATCACCTGCGGGATCACGTCGCCGGC
>SXGQ01168853.1_pt1 | contig 15631 bp, 12 predicted proteins | sample 3178371 | NCBI WGS metagenome assembly SXGQ01 (sample SAMN11356859, study PRJNA531348) | freshwater metagenome | isolation source: freshwater sample F1-20 | place: China: Fuxian Lake, Yuxi | collected 2017-12-25
AACCAACTGCGCTACTGGGCCATACCTTCAAAGCTGAGAATTCAACTCAACCTTGACGCGTCCCCAACGGGATTTGAACCCGTGTTAACGCCGTGAAAGGGCGACGTCCTAGGCCACTAGACGATGGGGACTTACTAGATAAGAGTAATGCTCAGATAGTCCATCTCAAAACCCATGACCTGAGATAATTGGAGTGTGAAAGTCCTAAGTACTCCAAGCAAGCAAAACATTAAAAGTGCGGCCAGGGCACTAATCGAGGGACATCTGGTTGCATTCCCTACGGAAACCGTATACGGATTAGGAGGCAATGCAGAAAATGTACAAGCTATAGAAAAAATCTATGTGGCTAAAGGTAGGCCGATTAACCATCCAATTATCGTTCATATTTCATCTTCAACCCACTTATCTGACTGGGCGATAACCATTCCAGAATATGCCTTTACTCTTGCGGAGAAATTCTGGCCGGGCCCTATGACTTTAATTCTAGAAAGAAGTGAAAAAGCCGATGATTTCATTACGGGTGGACAAAAAACTGTAGGAGTTCGGGTCCCAAATCATATTGTTGCTCTAGATTTATTGAGAGAATTTAATGAAATTGGTGGCAGGGGTATTGCGGCACCTAGTGCTAATTTATTTGGCAAGGTTTCACCTACAAATGCTGAGGCAGTTGCGGACGCCATTGGATCAAAGCTTTCTGAGCAAGATTGGATACTAGATGGTGGAAATTGTAAAATTGGAATCGAATCTACAATTGTAAGCTGCTTATCGGCAAAGCCCTATATCCTAAGACCTGGAGCTGTGACCGAGGAGATGATAAAGGCTGTTGTGCAATTAGAAGTCAATACAGAAACTGAAGTAAAGCATTCTGGCAGTGGTGATAATCATTATGCTCCTATCGCTCAAGTATTTCTTGATGAAATTCCAAATATCGGAGATGGATTTTTTGCTTTGAGGGAGTTTCCAACGCCTTTGGGTGCCGTTAGGCTAGCTTCACCCAAAAACTTAAATGATTTTGCATCTGAACTGTATGAAGCTTTTAGACTGGCAGATAAAAAAGGGATCGATAAGATTTTTGTAATGTCACCTCCCAGAATAGGGTTAGGAATCGCAATTTATGACCGGCTCGCTAAAAGCAGGTATAAAAATTAAATCTGCTGCTTTTGGCTTACGGGAAAAATTCATATATAAATACAACAAGTTGATTTTAACTGACCCAGATTATTTCATAAAGAATAAGAATAAGCGTTTTTTTACTTTGGTTTACAACATTTTTTATTTTCTAGCAAATGTAATCTTTAATCGAGCAAGATTTCTTATAGGAATGAAGACTTCATATTTGTTTGGGGTAATACAACTTAAACATAAAAAGTTTGAAGCTAGCAATATTTACTTTACAAAATCCCAATACCACACAACCACAAGGATTCCGTCTCTCATAAAAATCGCAGATTACTTGTATAACAATAATGAATCAGAGTACAAAACTTTTATAGATTATCATTTTTCTGGTGATAACTATAATTATCAAGAATCAAACGCTTTAATCAGTTGGGCTTGGTGGGAAACTAGTCACAAAAATTTTAATTTCTTATTACGGAATAAGATAAGTAGATTGGAAAATATCCACATCTTTGCAGATAATTCATCAAGACTTTTACCTTACCACACAAGCAATCTTGGACACATAGGCTTTTTGCAAAAATATATTGATTTTTACAGTCAAGTAGATAAAAACAGAGTTATTGAAATTTGGCCAGATATTGCGCCAAATAGTTACTATTTGCAGAAAGTTATCGACAATTCGCCCCTGAAAATTGTGAAGAATGTTGGTAAACCACCAAGCATTCATAAAGCCCCAAGCATGGTAGATACTTTGTCATACAGTCAATTATCAAATTCTAAATGGCGAATTGAACTTTCGGCGGGAGCGTATTCCGGTCAGCAGTTCCTAGAACTAGATGAAAAACTCATTCAACATTTAAGCATGAACGCCGACGAGAGCATACAATCTGAGTATTTTCTGGAAAAAAACAGAATTGATGAACAGAAATGGTTTGTTGTATTGCATTTAAGACAAGCGCGAGAAAATTCCAAAATTTCTTTCCGAGCAGAAGATGCTAAAGTTGAAAACTATCGAGAATTTTGCCAAACAATTAATGAACTAGGTGGGCAGGTTGTTAGAATGGGAGATAGAAACTTCCCCAAGTTATCGGAAGATTTCCCAGCAATAGATTATGCTTACTCAGATTTCAAATCGAACTTTTTTGATACCTGGCTTTGGGCAAATTGCAGGTGGTGGACTGGAAACTTTAATGGTGCTTGCGTGCCTCCATTAACCTTTGGAGTTCCCAGACTCATTACAGATGCCTGGCCATTGGATATGAATGGACCCGCTACGGATGTAGTCATGCCAAAAATACTTACAAATTGTGAATCTAGTCGGAAAATGACCATCACCGAAACTTTGAATAATAAGTTGAGTAGAAATACAAAACTGGAACGTTTTGCAATGCAAAATCTAGAGCTGCGCGATAACTCATCGCACGAGTTGGTGCTAGCGGCTAATTACATGTATAGAAAAACCCAGCCTAATCATTTAAAATCAGGCAATTTACAAAATCCACAGAACAATCTGGCCTTAGAATTTAAGGTTCCCGGGAATTCATCAAGAATGTCAACGCCTACTTTTTTTCACAGTGAGTTATTTAATGGTTTAGATGATTCGGCGGGGAAAGCTAATGATTTTTAAAAAGCTTATAGAAATTAGGAGAATATTTCATCGCGCAATTAGTTCTTTAGTTCCAAAATTTTTTAAGAAACTTTTATTAAATAGCATTTTACTTACTAGATTTTATCAAACTATAATTGAAATTCGATGGTATTTGTCTCCCAAAAAGTTTTATTCGCAGTTTGGAGAGGATGCTGTTTTATTAAAACTCTTCGATTTATATGGGTTTGTTTCAGACAAAAATAATTTTTATGTCGATATAGGTGCCGGGCATCCAATTAGAGGATCAAACACATATTTTCTTTATAGGTTAAAGTTAAGAGGAATTTGCATTGATGCAAACAAATTCAATATTGCATTGCATAGATTTTTCAGGCCAAGAGATATCTCGATAAATGCTTTTGTTGGACAAGGTAAAGTTGTAAATTTCTGGGAATTTAATCCCTATGAGTACTCAACTGGCGATATTGCTAGAGCCAAACAATTAGTAAAGGGTGGAGTTAAACTCATATCAAAAACCAAGAAAGAATCTGTACCGCTTAAAGCAGTTATTGAAGACCACTTTGACTTTAATTCAAGATTCATTCTTCTCTCAATTGACACGGAAGGATTTGATTTTGAAGTGTTGCAAACAAACGATTGGGACAGATATCGCCCTAAGTTTATCAGTGTCGAAAATTCAGAAATCAGTAAAATTCAGAATTATTCAACAACATTTGAAATAAATCCTATTGATCATTATCTCAGCACCCTGGGGTACAAATTAATTGCCAAAATACACATATCTGAAATTTGGTTGGACTCAAAAATTAAAATTAGTTGATTCCTAATTTGAAGTCATGATTTAAATCTAGTCGATTCGTGTATAAGTTTTTGTAACTCTTACCAAGAATTGTGTGGCTATACTTGCCTAACTTCGGGCCTTTAGCTCAGTCGGTAGAGCAACGGACTTTTAATCCGTGGGTCGTCGGTTCGATCCCGACAGGGCCCACTGATTTAGGATACTACGCCCTTATACTAAGCCCCATATATAAGGGCTGAAAGATAGATTTAAAACTTAAGGGGATATCTTCATTTTAAAAAAAGTTTTAATTATTGGTGCATCAGGGCAAGATGGTTATTATTTGAGTAAGTTTCTTTTGAATGTCAAAGTAGAACTTCATTTGGTTATTAGAAGCAAGCACGTGAATGAATTTAAGAGTTCAGTGTTTAAGTCACCAGGAGTAAAAACTCACATGATTGATCTCAGAGACACTAATAGTTTGTTGGATATCATCAAAGAAATTATGCCTGAAGAAATTTATAATCTTGCTGGGCTCAGTTCTGTCGCACAATCATTTGTGAACCCTGAACTTACTTTTGAAATAAACTATTATTCAGTTAAAAGATTGCTTGATGGAGTTAGAAAGATTCCAAGTTATAATTTTAAATTTTACCAAGCGTCAAGTTCAGAAATTTTCGGATCTACCTCGCAAAGTCCTCAGGACGAAAGTACAGCGCTAACTCCAATATCACCTTATGGTGAATCTAAGGCACTAGCACATGAAATGTGCGAAGATTATAGAAATAGATTTGGCAATTTTATTTCAATTGGGATTCTGTATAATCATGAAAGTCCTATCCGACCCATTAATTTTGTTTCGAGAAAAATTAGTCACGGAATTGCATCCATTAAATTGGGTCTAGCTACGGACTTAGAGTTGGGTAACCTAAGCGTCAAAAGAGATTGGGGTTTTGCGGGGGACTATGTAAAAGCTATGAACGCAATAATTCAATATGATCAGCCAGAAACTTTTGTTGTAGCTACTGGAAGAAACCATTCAGTTATGGATTTTGTCAAAACTGCAATGCAGGCTGCCAACTTACAGTTAAATCCAGAAGATGTTATTCGCTGCAATAAGGATTTGGAAAGGCCTAAAGAAATCAATGAGCTGGTTGGTAATTCAAGTAAAATACTTTCTAAATTAGGTTGGATACCAGAAGTTTGCTTTGAAGATTTAGTAACTATGATGGTTAATCATGACTTGCTTCAGTTATCCTCCTTGAAGGGTGATGATTGAAAATATGGATATTCCTTGGGAAAAATTTTGATAAATTTCAACGATTTAGTTTGAGGGCGATGCATGATTAAAGTCGCATTCGATAACCAGATATTTCTTATGCAAAAATATGGAGGAGCATCAAGATATTTTTGCGAGATTTACCAAAATTTAGCTACAAACTCTGAATTAGATGCAAGGATAATTGCGCCTTTGCACTTTAATAAGCATCTTAAAGATTTGAATATTTCAGGTAATTTTTATTCTAAAACTTCAACGTCCAAGTATGGGTTTAACAAGACTTACTCAAAGTTAAGCCAGGCAATGACAAATCTAACAATAATGGGCTTTTCTCCAGATGTTTTACATCAGACTTATTATAATTCAAAGATTCCAAAAGATTATATAAAGAATAACGTATTGACTGTATTTGATTTAATTCACGAGAAGTTTTCTCCAGATGCTCCGATAATTGCCCATAAGAAAAAGAGCATACTTAAGGCTAGTCATATAATTTGCATTTCTGAGAGCACTAAAAAGGACTTACAAGAGTATTACGGAATAGATGAATGCAAGATTAGTACAATTCATTTGGCGGCAAGTGAGTTATTTTCAATTTCAACTGCGTTGATTCCAATTCAAAATAGAAATTGCAATATAGTTTTTGTTGGGCAAAGAAGTGGTTATAAAAATTTCACAAACTTTGTCAAAGCTTTCTCAAATACCTTGTATGTGAAAAATAGTTTTAAGCTAGTGGTTTTTGGCGGCGGTAAGTTTACCCCTTCAGAGCTTGAACTTTTTAATCAATTAAGTATTACTAGCAATATTGTAAAAATAGATGGCGATGACCAATTTCTTAGCCGATTGCTTAACTCTTCGATCGCATTTGTCTATCCTTCGCTTTATGAAGGTTTTGGCATCCCAGTCTTAGAGGCATTGCTTTCGGGCTGTATAGTGCTGACTTCAAATACAAGTTCTCTTCCTGAAGTAGGTGGGGTACATGTCAGGTATTTTGACCCAAGCTCTTTGGGGTCTATGCAGGAGGCACTTGATTCTTTAGAGTCTTCAATTTACACTCATGATCGACAGGCTCAATTGGATGGTGCTAAGTGGGCCCAGAAGTTCACCTGGCAATCCAGTGCTGCTAAGACCTTAAGCCTTTACAAATCTTTGATTTGATCAGATAAAATGGGGTATTTCCTGGCGCTCGCTTGGCGTATTCAAACACCTTCACTTCGTCGGACTGAATTTTATTTATAAAACGGACTAAACAGACATATCGACCAATAAGTTCACCGCACAGCAACATTTTCCTTGTTTTTGTGTCTTACTAAGTATAGGGGTCAAGACGTTGGCTCATCGAAAGCGGGAAATCAAAGTGTCATTTCGTAAGAAAGCTCAGGCCCCGGCAACTGTTGCTGCGTGGACTGTTTCTGATTTATCCGCTCTTTATACCCAAAACCGCTCATCACTGATCGCGCAAGCCCGCCGAATTCTTCGAAGCGATGCTGATGCAGCAGAGGTTGTCCAAGATGCTTTCCTTAAATTTATCTTGGCAGCTCCAGAGTTAAACACAGCAGATCGTGCCATGGCATATTTGCGCACCACAGTTAACAATCTGTGCCTAAACGTAATCCGCGCGACGGGAACTCGCCCTAACTTAGTTGCCCTTGATTCAGATACATCTCAAGAGCGCCTGTCTGAAATCGCAGCTGAAAATCACATCCCAATGGATGCCACACTTGCTGCAGCCGAAGATGCTTCAATAATCCGTGAAGCGTTATCTCGTTTATCTGAGACTCAACGAACCGCTCTTGTTATGTGGGAGATTGAAGGCCGCACCACCCAGGAGATTGCTGAGGCAATTGGCACAAGCGAGAAAAATGTTCGTCACGTTGTACAGCGCGCTCGCGCTTCATTTATTCGCGTCCTAACCGAATGGGTAGTTGACGAGAAAACAGGCTCCACCGCACTTGATGCTCTCTCTGGTACATATAAGAAAGCAGCTGATCTTGCAAAGAAATCTTCAAAGGTTGCACTCTCATTACTTATTGTGATGGTGGCATTCCTCGGGTTTAACTCTGTAACAGGTTCAGAGTTTAATGCACCAACTATTACTGCAACTACTAAGCAAGAGGTTCCATCTACAGTTGACTCTGAGGCTAATAGTAATTCATCACAATCTTCTTCAGAAGAGACTCTCTCAGTACAGAAAATAATTCAAGATAACTCAGTTATTAATTTCCGAACCTCTGATTCTTTATTTGCCGGCCTGTCAAAAGATGGATTGCCGATTGGTTTCACACTTTCAGATTCAGCTGGTGATGTTGGCTCTGTTAGGCTTTCTACGCAATCAACAATTACAAATCCAGATGGTTATGTTTTAGTCTCATACCTACAGTCTTACGGCGATAATGTGATAAATCTTTTGATGTCACAATCTGTCACTGTTGATGGTTCAGGGACTTCATACTATGCAAGCCCATCAATCACAGTCGCTGGCGCCTGGTTCCCATTGACCCAGACCGGTTCTGCCTCAGCAATTACCCGCCTTTCCAACGGAAATTACCTCCTAACCGCCACCCTATATGTGGAATCCACCATCGATTCACCCCTATTTGCGCCTGCTACTGGCGGGTTAGATGTCGATGCGATTCCAAATGAGATAACTAGCCGTATAATTTTGGACTCTAGCAAGAGCGCAATTCTAGCTCAGGCGATCAATATCAGCGCCAGGGGGGTTAAGTAATTGGCTCCATACAAAAAGGTTTCTTCTGTGATCCGGATATCACGGGAGGAAAGAGATGCGTCAGCACGTGCGACTCATCTCGAAGCCGCTTCTAGGAAATTCCTAGTTGCGACTAACGAAAGGAAATAATGTCTACAACGACAAACTTCAAGCGCATTGCTCTTGTTGCCGTTGCAGCGATAGGAATGGGTTTACTTAGCTCAGTCCCTTCGCAAGCTTCGATTACACCATCAAGCATTGTGCTTTCAACTACAGCTGGAACAGCTGTTAATGACCAAAGTACTGCGAACCAACAAGATAGTGCCACCGGCGCTCTTGTTTCAGTTCAATTCTTGGCGTCATTAGCAACCTCAGATTCAGTTTCTGTGGAGTTATCTGCCAAATCAAAACCAACCGTTGGATCTGTTTATCCAAAAGCATTGATTCAACTGGTTGACACTGCTAACGCTACAGCCCTAACTGCGGTCAAACTTGATACAAGGGCTGCTGCTGCGGGTGCACAGCCAGCCAATCCCCAATCAACAGCGCTTGGTCTAGTTAAAGAATCTCTGACTTCAGCTTGGGGAGTAAATGACTCCGGAACTGGTGCGGTCATCAGCACGCCAACAGCTAATACCTACGCGGGCGCTAGATTCCGAGTTTTCTTGGATACAGCAACTGCTCGAGTTGCAGGTTCATATGTTTACACAGTAATTGTTACGCCATATGAAAACTCCATTACTGCTACAACAGCAAGCGTTAAGACAATTGATGTAACGATCGTTGTTGGAGCCGCGGCTTCTAGTGATGCTGCCAATCCAGGCCAGTCATTCGCAGCTATGGTCCAAGCTACTTCTTGGGGTAACAATATAGCTGCTGCTGCAAACTATGTTGACTCAACTGTTTCCGTTTCATCAACTGCAGGTGCTTCAGTCAGGGCAGTAATTCGAGTTGGCTTGAGAGCCTTAGGTGGAACCGCAACCTCACAGGAATCTGTAACGGTTGTAACTTCGAGGGGATTATCAGGTAACGTCTCAGGTACGGCTATAGGTAAGAATGTTACCTATGCGTATACCACTGCGGTTAAAGATACAGGTTATCTAGAGTTATTTATTTACTCTGATGGCACCGCTGGAGAGGCAACTATTGATATCTCTACTACTAGCGTGACCTTCACACAGAAGAAAATTACTTTCTTCTCAACCACGATATCCAAATTAGCAGTAGTTAATGGTGCTCCGACTCTAAAGGTTGGATCCAATACTATGACAGGATTAACTTTGGGTACTGTTTGGGTTAAGGCAACTGATTCACTTGGTAACAATGTTGTTTCTCCTGCAACAGGCACAGGGGTTTTTGCGTACTCATCTGACACGGCAATCGTTAGTGACACTGCGACTACTTGTGTCTACAGCTCCTCAACAACCTACTACCACTGCAGTTTGACTGGTGTGACAGCCGGTACAGCTACTATCTCCATTGGAAACGTATCGTCAGGTATTGGAAACGCTACGGTAAAGGGTGACAAGACTGCATCCGTTACAGTACAAACTAAATCTGCGACAACTCTTTCATTGGCGTTTGATAAAGCAACCTATGCGCAAGGTGAGCGTGGATTTATTTACGTTTCTGCTAAAGATGCAGATGGTAAGCAAGTCCCACAACAAACAATTACCGATTTGATCTCTTCATCCGGTATTGTTGTGACCAAGGGATCTATAAGTGGCGCTGGTAATGCTTCATTAACATTATCTGGTTCTACTATTACCTCACCGGCATTGGCTGTACGTGTAGCATCTATCGATACATGTGACACCCAAGCAACAGGTACTGCAGTACATTGCATCACATTTATTGCACCTCAATCTGGTGGCACAATTGAGATAAGTGCAACAGGTGGCGGGGCATTACCTGCCGCAGGTCAAGTAGCAGTAAAAGCATCTGCGACAGTTACTGATAATGGTGCTGCAGCATTAGCTGCAGTACAAGCACTAGCAGTTACTGTGGCATCTCTAAGAACTCTTATCACCACATTGACAAATCTGGTGCTTAAGATTCAGAAGAAGGTTAAGGCTTAATCGCTTAATCTGATTATCAATCTGGCCCAGTATCTAATTTGGTACTGGGCCAGATTTTTCATGTAGACTCGATATCATGGTAAAAAAAACCCAAGATAAAATAATTATTAAAGGTACAAGACAGATTAAATGGGCCCTTTTCACAGCCTGTCTAATGACGCTCTTTATTAATCCAAAACTTGCAGACCCGTTTAATGCTCCTAAACTTTATGTATTGATTTGTGGAACCATAATTCTCGTAGGTTTTCTTATTTTCGATGAGTTTAAACTTGTAAAGTTTAAGGATACCCGCACCATTTTAATAATTATTTTTATCTGCACAATCGGGATTGCAGCTCTACTCACAGATGTAAAATATCAAGCATTTTTTGGTGAATCACTGAGACAAACAGGCTTCATAGCCTATTTTGGCTTTGCTATTTATTTATTAACTTTCTACAAATTTTTCACAATTTATTCTAAAAATCATTTTTATACCTCAATTGGCGTAACTGGATCTTTATTGTTTGTGTATGGAATAGTTCAAATTTCAGGCAATGATCCTTTGCCTTGGATCAATCAATACAATCCGATAATTTTAACTCTAGGAAATCCAAATTATAGTGGTGCCTTAATGGCAATCTTGGCAACTCTATCCTTTTCTTTTATTTTTGATAATCAAATGGCTACTAGGCAAAAAGTCTTTTTTTTCATCCTTACTATAGGACTGATATTGACTATTTATTTATCGAATGCAAGGCAAGGTTTGTTATCATTGGGAATTGGACTAGGCTTATTTATCTCTATAAAATTTCTGAAAATTAATAAAATTTTAGGATCCCTGAGTATTATTGGATTAACCTTGATATCTGTTTTTGCCTTGGCAGGTATTTTACAAAAGGGTCCTCTAGAAAGATTTTTGTATAAAGAAAGTGTAAGTTTAAGAGGTTATTATTGGCGCGCCGGCTTAGAAATGTTCAAAGAAAATGTTTTTTCTGGAGTTGGAATAGATAGTTATGGGAACTATTTTCGGTTGTATCGAGACCCTAGTTTTTCAGTAAAGCATGGATATGATTTAACCTCAAACAATGCGCACAATGTGCCTATCCAAATGTTTGCTACGGGTGGAGTTTTAGTTGGCGTGTCTTATTTAGCAATCATTTTTTTGATTGTAAAATATTTTGTAAAGGGATTTAAGCAACTCAGTGGTAACGAAGCAAATCTAATGTATGGAATATTTGCCGCCTGGGTCGCTTTTCAATCCCAATCGATAGTCTCTATTGACAATATTGGTTTGACCATCTGGGGATGGATTTTAGGAGGATTAATTCTTAGCCTTACGAAACCTGGCAGTCATAATTCAGGTCAACTAGATGATAAGACCAAGAAACAAATAGTAAAAGATTCAACATTCCTAGCGATGAGACCTGTTGTTACTGGAACATTGCTGGTGTTGGCTATAATAATGGTAGCAAAACTTACTCAATCTGAATCCTTAATGTTCAAACTTAGAAGCGATTTGAATTCTTCTGCTCTCGATCGGAGGGCAACTGTCACCGAATTGACCTCAATTCTTGATGATCCATTTGCACAGCCATGGTATAAAGCAACAGCTGCAGATACTCTGTATCAATTGGGATTAAAATCACAAGCCATTCAATCCATGGAGCAAATCCTAGAAATCGACCCCAAAAACCCAGTTTACTTGAATGTTTTGGCCTCCATGTATGAAGACACCAGTGATTTTGAAAAATCCATAAATTATAGAATCAAGTCATCCAAGTATGATCCTTATAACCTAAAAAATTATTTACAGTTAGCAAGATTATATAAGGCAACAGGAAACATTGTTGCAGCAAAAGAAATAAAAACAAAAATGAATAAACTCAATGCGGATTCAGAATTTGCAAAACTGGTTAACACGGAAATTGGCTAATTTAGTGGACCTTAAAGTTGCAATAGTGGGTCAGGGGTACGTTGGCTTACCCCTAGCAATGGCAGCAGCTAAAGCGGGTTTAAATGTAATTGGGCTAGATAATAATAGTAGTAAAGTTTCAAGTTTGAATGATTCTATTTCCACTATTGAGGGTGTTGATTTACGTGAATTAAAAAAGGTCATATCTGAAGGTAATTATTTCGCTACAGAAGATTTTAGTAAGATTGCTGATGTAGAAATAGTTGTGATTTGTGTGCCTACGCCTTTAACAACTGATGGGAAACCAGACTTAAATTTTTTGATTGAGGCAACAACAGAGGTAGCAAAAAATATGCTAAAAGGCACCTTAGTCATTGTTGAATCAACCGTTGCGCCAGGTACAATTAGGAACGTACTCGTTCCCACAATTAAAAGTGAATCGAAATTTGAAGATCATGATTTTTTGGTAGCTTTTTCCCCTGAGCGCGTAGATCCTCTGAATGATTTCTGGGGTATTGAAAACACTCCCAAGTTGCTGAGCGCTTTGAGTGAAGATGGATATCGATTGGCATTTGACTTTTACTCAAAATTTGTAAATACCATAGTAAAGTGTGATTCCGTTGAGGTTGCCGAAACTGCTAAGTTGCTAGAGAACTCTTTCAGGCTAGTGAACATCTCATTTATTAATGAGATTGCTATTTTTTGTCGGAAAATTGATATAGAGGTTGACCAAGTAATTAGGGCTGCTGCAACTAAGCCTTTTGGCTTTATGCCCTTTTTTCCAAGTATTGGAGTAGGTGGACATTGTATTCCAGTTGATCCTATTTATTTATCAAACAAGGCTAAGGAGGTTAAAGCACCAATTACAATGATTGAAAGCGCAGCTAATATAAATACATGGTTATGGAAATATTTTGTAAAGTTGGCTAAAAAAGAGTTAGGGAATTTGATCGGTAAAAGAATTTTGGTGATTGGAATATCTTATAAGCCAAACATTAAAGATATTCGAGAGTCTCCTGCAATCAAGTTGATTCAAGAGCTAAGAGCTCTAGGAGCATCTGTGTTTTGGCATGATAACTTAGTCCAAACGTGGGGGGAAGAAGTCTCGACAGATTTAAATGAAAGTTTTGATTTAGCAATTGTAGCTACTTATCATGAAAAATTGGAGCTTGCAAAGCTTGGCAACATGCCAAAAATTGATACCCGTGGGTTATTAGGTTGAGATATTTAATAACTGGAGGAGCTGGCTTTATTGGCTCTCATTTAGCAGAAAATTTAGTTGCACGAGGTGACGATGTATTAATTTTAGATGATTTTTCAACAGGCTCAGAAATTCATCTTAAAAATATCAGAAAGCAAATTGAAGTAAAGAAATTTAATATACTGAATGATAAAGGAATTGACAAGTTTGTTAAAAGTGTTGATTTTGTAGTCCATTTAGCTGCGGCTTTAGGCGTTTTCAATATCGTTTCAAAACCATTAGATAGTTTGAAAGTCAATCTGCAAGGAACTGAAATTTTGCTAGAATCATCGAGCAGGTATAAAAAACCCTTCTTATTAGCTTCTTCTAGTGAAATTTACGGTAAGAATACGAAGGTACCACTAAGTGAAGAAGATGATCGAGTGGTAGGCCATCCACTAAAGTCTAGATGGTCCTATAGTGAAGCGAAGGCGGTAGATGAAAGTCTTGCATATTTTTACTTTCAAGAAAAGAGTCTCCCGGCGAGAATTGTAAGATTTTTCAACACTGTAGGCCCGCGTCAAGTTGGACATTATGGAATGGTCTTGCCTCGATTTGTCGGCGCAGCCCTGAAAAACGAACCCCTCAGCGTATATGGAAGTGGTAATCAGATCAGATGTTTTTGCCATGTCAATGATGTCGTTCGTGCAATTTTGCAAGTTATCGATTCCCCTAAAGCTATTGGCCAGGTTTATAATGTTGGCAGTGATGAGCAAATTTCCATCATGGATTTGGCAAAAAAAGTAATTCAGGTAACTGGTTCAAAATCGGTAATTAATCAGCTTGACTATAATGATGCGTATCCATCAGGTTTTGAAGACATTCAAATTAGAGTTCCCGATATTTCAAAAATAAAAAGCTCATTGGGTTGGCAGCCAAAGATCAATTTGGACCAAATTATTAAGGACGTAGCTGCTTTTAATTCTATTCGATAATTGGGTGGATTTTATTTTAATGATCACTGAAGGACTTGGTAGCAATCAACTGCTCCGTCAAGAGGTGGAATTAAAGTTGGCTGCAATGATGAATAATGAAGCTTTTTCTATAGGTCAATTTGAATATAAACTAGTAAGACCAAGACAACTTCCCATCGCATTTAAGTAAGAATTGGAAACTGAATTGTATCACGCATCACTGCTATGGGCTTTACCCGGAAATGATCGATGGAATGGAAGTACAGTTAATGCATTCATGTTGCATAAACACTCCGCATTACTTGAGCGGATATCCACTAAGGAACGTGTCTTGGATTGGCATAAGGCGAATGATGGAACATATGAAATTCATGTCATACAAGTTTGTGATATACCCTTAATTACTGATGAGGGCATTAACGGGATTTTAGTTTTTAGATCCATACCACACTTGAAAGATCATTTACTTATTATTGAGATTTTAACTCATTTTTTGGCTCGCAAAGGTTAATCATTTTGAGTGATCAAATTTGGGTTGTTGGTGAAGTATTAATCGATTTAATACCGGTTGAACAGGAGTATTTACCAATTGTTGGTGGGGGCCCAGCAAATACTGCCAAAGCGCTCGCTAGACTAGGGATTAAATCTTATTTTATCGGCGGAATTTCAACCGATATGTATGGCCAAATAACTAAGTCCGAACTTCTTTCGAACAATGTTCGGCTTGATTATGTGAAGTTTTTAAATAAGCCAACTTGTATTGCGAAAATTAAGTTGTCTAATTCGGGAAGTGCTTTATATGAATTTGTGTTTAAAGATACTGCAACGTTTGATTTTTCTGCTTCATGGCTTCCCGTGCCAGATAAGTTTATACCGAAACTACTACATATTGGAACTCTCGCTACAGCAATTGAGCCAGGCGCCTCTGAGTTGTTCGAGTGGGCGCAATCGGTGGCAACTTTTGCGCCCATAGTTTTTGATCCAAATATTAGGCCAGTTGCAATAAGTGATCGCGAGCAATATGTGGCACAGGTAGAGAGGTGGGTATCAATCTCATCAGTAGTAAAGGTTAGTGATGAAGATATTAGGTGGCTTTATCCATCTCTTGGTATTGAGCAGGTTGTTAACAATTGGCTCAAAAAAGGTCCATCTTTAATTGTTGTTACTTATGGTGACAAAGGATTAGCAGGCTGTCGATTAGGTGAAAAGGTAAATGTTGAAGCTGTAAAAGTTAAGGTTGTTGATACAGTAGGTGCCGGGGACACAGTAGGCGCTGTTTTGGTTGAGGCGATTGTTGAAGATGGTCTGGACAGTTTGACGGGTTCGAGGCTTAAATCCATGCTTAAACGGGCGGCAAAGGCTGCTGCCATTACAGTTTCCAGGGTCGGTGCTAATCCACCAACGAGCGAGGAGCTTGAGTAATTGCTAAATATTGATTCAGATCAAATTTCAATTGCAATTGATTTAGATCAAGGAGCACGTCTTGCATCTGTTCAATGGCGGGATATGCAATTTGTGGTCCCCTTTAGAGGACAAGATCTCACTTGGGGTTGGTTTGCTATGGCACCTTTTGCTGGCAGGATAAAAAACGGTGTTGTTAGAGATTTAAAGGGTAATGAGTACCAACTACCAACAAACTTTGATCCGCCACATGCTTTAAATGGCCAGGCAGTACTTTCCTCCTGGGAGGATTTAGGAGGAGGAAGACAATTCCTAAAGCTTCCATCACCATATGATGGTGCAACAGTTAAGCAAAGTTATGAGATCTTAGATAATGCAATTCGCTGGTCACTTGAGTATGAAGCAAATGGGTGCCAGTTACCGGTGACCCTAGGTTTTCACCCCTGGTTTGCTCGTGAGATCGGAAAAGGTGAACCTGCAGAGTTGTCATTTAAAGCAAACAAGATGTTTGAAAGATCAAGAGATCAGATACTAACTGGTGAGTTAACACCACCATCTGCTCCACCTTGGGATGACACATATGTTGAGGTTTTAGGAACTCCTGAGATT
>SXGQ01237688.1_pt1 | contig 15631 bp, 8 predicted proteins | sample 3178371 | NCBI WGS metagenome assembly SXGQ01 (sample SAMN11356859, study PRJNA531348) | freshwater metagenome | isolation source: freshwater sample F1-20 | place: China: Fuxian Lake, Yuxi | collected 2017-12-25
ATAGATGAAACTCTTAAATTATTGACTGGAACAGACCTTAAAAACATGCCAAAATACATAGTATTAGGCGATGGTGCCGTGTATTTTTACCGTAAAGAGGAGCAACGATATGCCTTATGTGAACAAACCCCGCCCTTACAAAAAGGAATATGAACAGTATGATGGTACGCCAGCGGTTAAGAAGAAACGGGCGCAACGTAATAAAGCTCGTCGAATTATGGAAAAAGCTGGGCTTGCCAGTAAAGGCGATGGCAAAGATGTTGACCACAAAGTCCCTTTATCTAAAGGCGGAAAAACGGTACGCAGCAATCTTACGGTTAAAACTGCAAAGAGCAATCGTTCGTACGCAAGAAACTCAGATCACTCGGTAAAAACTAAACATGGAAATAGTAAATAACAAAGCAATAGTAATTACTACAAGACGCCCTAATCTTGTAACTGAATGCATCCCCAAAAGTGAAGTGATTGAAACCAACGGCGATCTACACAAGGTTGCTGTTCGGTGGGGTTTAGATGAAGCACAAGCCTTATCAAAGCTTAAGATTAAAAACGTACCATCTCCTATTCAAAGAGATTACAAGTGGCCTGGGCTTTATAAACCCATGGATCATCAAAAAGAAACGGCTAACTTTTTAACTCTTAACAAACGTGCATTTTGTTTTAACGAACAGGGCACAGGCAAAACAGCCTCGGCTATATGGGCTGCAGACTATTTAATAGAGCAAAAGAAAGTCTATAAAGTACTGATTATTTGCCCCTTATCCATCATGCAATCTGCATGGCAGGCTGATTTGTTTAAGTTTGCCATGCACCGCAAAGTTGGTGTTGCATATGGCGACAGAGATAAAAGAAAAGCAGTGATTGAAAGTGACGCTCAGTTTGTAATTATTAACTATGACGGCGTAGACATCGTAGCCGACGATATTGCAAAACAAAACTTTGACTTGATAATTATTGACGAAGCAAATGCTTACAAGACTATTACTACTAAACGTTGGAAGACGCTTAATCATATCATAACCCCACGCACATGGATATGGATGATGACTGGTACACCAGCAGCACAAACTCCTACAGATGCTTTTGGTTTAGCAAAAATGCTTGTACCTAATAATGTTCCTAGATTTTTTGGGGCATTTAGGGATCAAACTATGATACAAATTAGTAAGTTTAAATGGCTACCAAAACCTGATGCAAGCACAACTGTATTTGATGCACTGCAACCCGCAATCCGATTTAAAAAAGAGGATTGTTTAGACCTACCGGAGGTTACACATGTTTTTCGGGACGCCCCCCTTACTGCGCAACAGACGAAATACTACAAAACGCTTAGAGACGAGTACCTTATGGCAGCGGATGGCGAAGAAGTTAGCGCCGTTAATGCTGCGGTTAAGATTAATAAACTTCTACAAATATCAGGTGGGGCTGTCTATTCTGATACCGGTGCTGTCGTTGAGTTTGATGTTAGTAATCGTTTACGTGTTATTGAAGAAGTAATTGAAGAAGCTAGCCACAAAGTTCTTGTCTTTGTTCCGTTCACGCATACAATAGAACTACTCAAAACATATTTGAGAGGGGCGGGTATTACCTGTGAAGTTATAAATGGGCAAGTCCCCGTAAACAAACGCACTGAAATATTTAAACAATTTCAAGAGCAGACTAATCCTAAAGTACTAATCATACAACCTCAAGCTGCTGCACACGGAGTCACACTAACTGCTGCAGATACTATCATTTGGTATGCACCAGTAACATCTATAGAGACATACTTACAGGCAAATGCACGTATAGACAGGCAAGGGCAAAAGAATAAAATGACTATTGTGCATATTAAGGGTAGTCCCGTAGAGACTAAGTTGTACCATATGTTGCAAAATAAACTTGATGTACACACAAAAATAATTGATTTGTATCGACAAGAAGTTGACAATAAAGAATTGACAGAGTAAAGTAGTAGTTGTAGTATTAATTAACGGACTTAGATCCGATATATTTACAAGGAATTTAAAATGAATGATGCCGAAGCGGTAGTACAACCCGTCGCTGATATGGACAAACTGGTCAAAGTCTATATTAAAATACGTGACGCCCGTGACCAATTACGTCGTGAACTAGAAGAAAAAGAGACTGATCTTAATGAGCAGTTGTCTTTAATAGAACAAGAAATACTCGGAGTCTGCAAACAAACTAATGCCGATAGCATTAAGACTAAGCATGGTCTTGCCATGCGGTCGGTTAAAAGCAAATTTTGGACAAACGATTGGGAGAACTTCTATAAGTTTTTGCATGAGCACGAAGCTCCCGATTTGCTTGAAAAAAGAATTCATCAGACCAATATGAAGCAGTTTTTGGAGGAGAATCCGGACTTGCATCCCGCCGGTTTAAATGTGGATCGCACATACGCTATTACTATTAGGAGAAGCAAATGAGTAACGTCGCCTTATTTAATAACCAACTGCCCGACTACCTTAAAGAAGTCGAACTTGATGATGTAACCAAAGCCCTGTCGGGTGGCGGTTCACAAGTTAAGCGCATTGCGCTTGGCAATAACAAGTTTGTGCTTAAAGTTGATGGCACAGAAGTGTCTAAGACTAATACTGACAAGTTAGAAGTTGTTATTGTTAACGCTTCTAAGCATATCTCAAGAACATTTTATGCAAAAGCATGGGATCCAAAGGCTGAAGCTGCACCACCTGATTGCTGGTCTAACGATGGAGAGAAGCCTGATTCGTCTGTTAAAACACCTCAATCCTCTGCGTGTGCTAACTGTTCACAAGATATTAATGGATCAGGTCAGGGTAACACTAAAGCATGCCGTAAAAACCGTCGTATTGCAGTAGCATTAGCATCTGATTTGGATGGTGATGTTTATCAAATGACGTTGCAATCTAAGTCTATTTTTTACGACATGAAAACCCCTGGTGATTTAGAGCACATGCCTTTTAATCAGTATGCTAAGTATGTTGGCTCACAAGGCTACAACTTAAATAGCTTAATTACTGAGATGCGCTTTGATGAAGATTCAACAGTTGGTAAGTTGTTCTTCAAACCGGTGCGATTCTTAGAGCGCCATGAATGGGAACAAGCCAAGAAACTTGGTGAAACTCAAGCTGCTAAAAGCGCAGTTACTATGACAATTGCACAAGCAGATGGTATTAAACCTAAGCTAACTGCACCAACAGCAAAGGCAGAGGTAACCAAAGTTGAAGTTGAAGCGGAGTCAGTCCCTGAACCTAAAAAACGTGAAGAGAAAAAGGCTGAGCCGACCGCTAAACGAGACTTGAAAGCCGTGATGAGCGGATGGTCTACTGACGAAGAAGCATGAGTTTAAGAGGTTATAGTCTCCGTCTTGTTGATGCAATAAAAGCTGGCAACCCTCGGCACCCCGGGGTTCGCCTTGGCAAGCATTGCATTGCAAAGGGTATACCAGTAACACAGATAGCCAAGAAATTTGGCGTTTCTCGTATGACCATATATACATGGTTTACAGGTGCTGGTATGCCACACAAAAACAAGATTGAACTAATAGAGAAAATACTAAGCAGTTAACGTCTACGGGGACAGCTAGCTCGACGGAGCGAATCGGGATATTGCCGAATCCCTTGCTGTCCTTATTTTTTCGGTGTTGAGGTGATATGGCAACAACAGATCTACTGACAGCAATATTAGCCCCCGAAGGTGAAGGGTGGTATTGCATAGTTGGTTTAAGGCAAGATGGAACAAAAGCACCAGTGCAAACTTTCTACACAACTCTTGTAGAGGCAGAGGCACAAATTGATGTTTTGTTACAAGATAAATGCAACGTATATTTTGCGTGTGCTAAATACAAAGACCCCAAAGAAGGACGGGTTCAGCCCAATGGCGACATTATTAAAGCGTTTTGGGTAGATATTGATTGCGGTGAGGGTAAACCATACACAGATCAAACAATTGGTTTAGATGCGCTTAAACAATTTTGTAAAAAAATTAATATGCCACTGCCATCTGTGGTCAATTCAGGGCGGGGTATTCATGCGTATTGGAGATTAAAGACTGTAATTACTCGGTCGGAATGGCGTCCAGTAGCGGAGCGACTTAAAGCGCTCTGTGAAGAGCATGGTTTTGATGCCGACCCATCCAGGACCGCAGATAACGCATCTATTTTACGTGTATCAGAAACACTTAATTTTAAAGAAGATCCACCGCTTGCCGTAGATATATTAAAACTACAGCCTGAGATTGATTATGAGTATGTCAAACAAACTATTGGTGTATTAGTTGCACCTGACTGGATCCCTCGGCAATACAGCGAGTCTGCGTTAGCGCTACTAGGTAATAAGCAAAGCCGATTTAAAACCATCATGATTAAAACCATGAATGGGCAGGGCTGTGCTCAGCTTGAAAATATCGCAGTAAACCAAGACACGATTGAAGAACCATTATGGAGAGCAGGATTGTCGGTAGCGGCAGTTTGCGTAGATAGAGATGAAGCAATTCACAGGATTTCACAAGGGCACCCCGAGTATTCGCCGGAGAACACCGAACGCAAGGCTAATCAAACCAAGGGACCCTATACGTGTCAAACTTTTGAAAAGCTCAATCCTTCAGGGTGTGAAGGGTGTCAGCACAAAGACAAGATATCTTCCCCGATTCAGTTGGGTTCAGAGATTGCGGCTTCGGAAGAGAGCACTATTGTCGAAACAACGAAGGCTGGTAAAGAAGAGGTTTTTGATATACCGCCATATCCATTTCCGTACTTTAGAGGCAAAAACGGCGGAGTCTACATTGAGATTAAAGACGAAGACGGCAATGTCGATGCCGTAAACATATACGAACATGATTTATATATTGTTAAACGTTTGCATGACCCTGCAAAAGGTGAGTCAGTTTGGATTAGATTGCATCTACCAAAAGACGGATTTAAAGAATTTTCTATGCCAGCTACAGATGCAATGACAGCAGAGAAGCTGCGAGACAAACTAGGTTATTACGGAGTTATCGCAGGCAAAAAACAAATGGAGTCAATTATGGGGTATATGATTGCGTTTGCAAAAAACTTACAACATTCAATGGAGCAAGAAATTATGAGAGATCAATTTGGTTGGGCTGACAAAGACAAAAAATTTATTATTGGAGAGCAAGAAGTTTCAGCAGAAAAAGTAACATACAGCCCACCTTCAGTAGCTACTGGTTCTTTAGCTGATTATTTAAAACCGACAGGTAGCTTTGAAGAATGGAAGCGTATAGTCAAGGTATACGACCAGCCTGGATTTGAACCACATGCCTTTGGTTTCTTTACTGCTTTTGGTGCGCCACTACTTAAGCACCTCAAACTTAAGGGCGCAATTATTAACCTAGTAAATAACACCTCTGGTACTGGTAAGTCTACTGTTCTTAAAATGTGTAACAGTGTATGGGGTCACCCTGAAGAGCTTATGTTGCAATGGAAAGACACCATGAACTCCATGTTGCATCGCCTTGGGGTTATGAATAATTTACCTGTGACTATTGACGAAGTTACTAAAATGAGTGGTGATCACTTTTCAGATTTACTTTATGCTGCATCGCAAGGTAGGGGTAAAAATCGCATGAAACAGCACGAGAACGCTGAGCGTATAAATACCACTAAGTGGGGCACAATGGTTTTAACCAGCTCAAACGCTTCGTTCTATGACAAGTTGTCTACCCTTAAGGCTACCCCTGACGGCGAGTTCATGCGGCTTTTAGAGTACAAGATTGAACTAACAGGCACACTAACCAAGCAAAAAGCCGAAGAAATATTCAATGCTTTATACGAGCATCACGGGCATGCAGGCGTTAAGTACGCTCAATATTTAGTTAGTGACTTAGAAGAAGCTATGGATCTTGTTATGCAAGTCCAACAACGTATTGATAAAGCCGTTGATATGAGTAATCGTGAACGGTTTTGGTCGGCTGTAGCTGCGTGTAATATTGCTGGCGCTTTAATTGCTAAGGATTTAGGCCTTATTGATTTTGATATACACAGGGTATATACCTGGATTGTTGCAGAACTTAAAGTCATGCGGCATGATATTAAAGCTCCAAGTAAAGGTATGATTGATGCTATTAGTGAGTTTATTAACGAACATCGTGGAACCGTATTAGTAATTAATGACGAAGCCGACGGACGCACAGGCATGGAACAGCTACCTATTGTTGAGCCTAGATGGGATAAGCTGTACATCCGCATAGAGCCTGATACTAAAGAAATGTATATTAACGCTAAGCAGTTTAGGAATTATTGCACCGAGAATCAGATTACTTTGAAGGATGTGCTAACTGCCTTGGAAGTAGATAAAGCCTACCTTGGGCTTAAAAAGAAACGTATATCTAAGGGTACTAAAATTAAATCAGGGGCTATTGACTGCTTTGCTTTTGACCTGTCGGCTAAAGCTTTTGAGGATGAACAACTTATTGAAATAGCACAGGATACGCCGGAAGATGCTAATCCACGGTCTGAGCTTCAGAGTTAACTGGAAGAACTTTGTGGTTGGGTCATCCTTTTTTATACCTTGTTTGGATACGGAAGGGGCCCTAGCTCAAGTTAAACGCACCACAAAACGCCTTGAATATAGGATTAAAACTCAAATTGTTGTGGAAAAAGGGATACGTGGCTTGCGAGTATGGCGTATTAGGTAGTATTATCTAGTTGTAGCCAATGGCTACTTCATTTATTTCCTTGTTAAATGATGACTTTATCCCCCACTTCGGTGGGGGTTTTTTAATTTTCTGGATCCCCATAATCGTTCATAGCTGATAGCTGCCCAATAAGCTTCTTATTAAGGGACATACCACCAGTAATCTCAGCCAAACCACGTTGTTTATAGCGTGTAGTTACCGAGCGACTTAAGTTTGTGCCTGTAATAGAAACACCTGGATTAGCAGCATTAAACTTGGTTATGGTCTCAAGTGTCTCTTCAATTAGGTCGGAATCGTTGTTATCAACCCCCATAAAGAACGCATCTAGCAAAGACTGCCTACGGTTAAGGATGTTTTGTTCCGCCGTCTTCATCTCAATATTAGACTTCTGGCGTTGGGCAAGGCGCTCTGGAGAGAACCCCATAAATTGCAATCCTGCTTCGTAGCCCGAAACATCCCCTAGGAGCTCATTTCCCTTAAGGGTTGTGGCCCGCCCCTCAGAAGCTAAACGAATGCCTTTTAGAGCGTTTTTAATGACGGCTGGGGTACCTGTTTCAAAAGCCCTTTGGATATAGCCATCGTTATATTGTTTAACTGCCTCGGCACCATTAATAACCAAGCCTGCTGTAGGACCTAATAAGTTAATAAACATGTTTTGTACGGCTGTGACTTCATCGGAGCTTTTACGGGTATCTCTGTACCACATGTCATTTAAGCTTAAACGGCTGGCTATATCTGCACCAAGCGCTTGCGAGACTACCCCACGGGAGATAGAGTCGCCTACAAAACCGCCAAAGGTCTCGTTACACCAGTTTTTAAACCAGTTGTCAAAGTCCCACTCTTCTTCGTCTTCGCCAAATACAGCTTGCATTGCATTAACAACGCCAGATACAGCCCACCATAAGGGTAAACCCGAAGCTCCAGCAAATACTGCAGTTAACCCCAAGGTGCCAAGTAGCCTGTTACGAGCTTCTACTTGCATGTCCTTCATATATTCATCAACCGCTGCGTCTAATTCGGCTTCAGTTAAGGGCGCTGCATTAGGAGTGTTTAGCTTACGGCTTCCTTTTATTTGGTCGGCTATATCTTTGTACATGCCAAGCCTAGGATCGTTTGGATCTGCAGCTGCTATTTTTCTGCGCTCTGCAGCTGGAAGGATGCTTCTTTGCCATTCATACAAACTTCTAGCCAATAGGTAGGTCATTTGCTGGGCAAACTGCTTAAACTGAAGAATAACTTTAGCGTATGAACTTTGAAAATAACGTGGTTTATTCAATGTTGAGTAATCAAACATTGATTTGTAGGTTAGTTCTTTGGTAACTTCAATTGCTTTATCAAATGCAGCTTGATCTGTATACCCGTCAGCTTTAGCTTTATCGTAGGCTAAGTCAAATACGCTCATGCCCACAACTTCACGGTTAAATTTCTCAGCGCCATGGAACAAACCACTTAGCACTTTCATAACACCTTGGGTTTTACCAGTGTACAAATTAGAAGGTGCCTCAGCCATACCGACTATATCGTGCGATAACGTAATGTCAAACAAACCATCAACTACAAGTTTGTCGTAAGCACGCTGCTGCAATTCGGTTAATATGCCGGCTTTATTGTTTAGCGAAGGGAAAGCTGTATTGCCATCTTTGTCTTTAAACCCAGCGCCAGCAAACTTCTTGGCAAGCGCACTCATTTTTGCGGCAGTTTTTGCGTTACCAAATCTAGCACCTACTACAGGCAAACCGACTGCTACAACGCCTAGCATGTTTACCAATGCTGAAGCAGGCGAAGTCATAAACCAAATAAAAGAAGCGTTAGATAAAAACCCTGGTATTCCACCAGTGTCCGTAGGATTCATTATGTATTCCATGCGCTTTTCTAGCTCGGCTACATATTCAGCATCAATCTTGCCTTCTTTAGTATCTTTTTCTTTAAGTCCTTGTCTAGCCGTAGCTAAGTCATCAAACATACCACGGCTAAATTTATAACGAGAATGTTGATAAGACATATGGAACGCCGACGATGTAAACGCACGTAGCATGTCTAGCTCCATACCAGCAACGCCCTTACGGTTCATAAACATCTTACGAACGCTTTGATCTGGCAGGGTTAAGAAGTAAAGCTGCTCCAAGTTTTCTTCAATATTAGCCTTAAGCGCTTCGTTAGTCTCGCCTTTGCCAGACTTAATAATATTTTTAAGTTCTTCTAAGAACGTAAAGTCACGCATGTTATCTGCGGCAAGTTCTTGAATAGAGTTACGAGCTTTAACCTCAGTGCCAGTAAGTTTGCGGCCAAGGTCTTTTTCTAGTTGAGCTTTACGCTCGGCTAAAAACGCATTGCGTTGTGCAGCGCTTTCAAACAAATAAAATTCTTTTTGCTTGCCATCAAAGAACTGAACCGAGAACCTACCAAAACGACGTATTGGGAAGTACACGTCCACTTTGTGCTTAGAAAAATGCTCCCTTAATCGTTTAACTTCAGGGTTATTTTCTAGTTCTGCGGTTTCTAAAGCGTACTTAGGATCTTTAATATCTGCAGTGGTACGGTACTGCGCCTTCTTATTTTCAACGGCGTTGTTAATATAGTCGGCCAAGCTTTGCTTATAAAAGTCTCGTACTTCTCTGTATATAGCTTGCCCTTCTGTGCCAATTTCTTGCCAGGCTTTGTCAACTTCAGGGCGCTGAGTCTTACCTTTGTCCGGATCTTTATTTAACGTGAACAAATTACCCTGTTTATCTGTATAGGGTGGGCGATCATCAAGCGTAACGTCAATCATTAACTTGTTAAGTATTACTGCTTTTTTAGGGTTGTCCTTCTGCCACTTTTGCCAGCGTAGAGCAATCTTCCTAGTCTTTTCAAGCCGTTGATTACGGTCGTCAAGCATGCCCTCTACTTTTGCAATAAAGGTTCTAAACTGCGGGATTCTGTTACCAGCCAAATCATTTAACTGACGTAGGGTAAACCCACCTAAATAGTACTTACGGGCCGTATCGTTAACGTTCTCAAGGAAATCTCCCATGCCCATCTTTAGCATGTTCCAAGTTGGGCGTCCAAAGAATCTCTTATCTATAGTGTTTAAGAAGTTGGGATTAGCAGGCATATTGCCTTTTAATATTGATTTACCTCTAGCGGGGAAGGCACGCATATTAGCAGTAGTAGCTGGGGGAGCTTGCAATATGATGTTAGCGTTGGCAATTGTGTAGCCAAGCACGTTATCTAAACCAAAGAGCTTTGCAATAAATTTAGTAAATTTGTCCCATAAGCTTACTTTGCCGCCTTCATATCTAAGGTCTCGTAGCAGATTTTGGAACTCTTCATTAGCAAAAGCTTCAGATACAAACTCGTCTACGTTTTTAAAGCCGTACTCTTCAAACTCAGGTTTGCCTTCGTATTTCTTTTTAGCGTACTCAAACAGCCTGTTTAGCTCAGTTACAGCGTCTTGTTGCTGTTTGGTTAAATTGTTAAAGTTTTCTGGGTCTAAGGCATACATTGTTCCTGCATGGGTTACTTCATGCAATAACGCCCAAGTGCTCATCCCGCCTTTGCTTGAATTTAAATTAATGGTGTCTAAATAACCGCCATAGTACACACCAGCCGAGTCTATATGGCTTACTGCGTCTTGATATGCCTCAAGGACGGTATTAAATTGCCCAATAATGGGGGGTATTACATCTTTCATGTACTCCAGTCGGCCTGATGCAATCGCTTCCAAGCCTTCTAAATTGCCACGGAATACCTCTTCTGTATCCAATGGCTGGTCAAACTTATAGTGTTTAATAAAGTCTGGACCCCAATCATACGTTCTAAGGGTATTTAAAAAAGTGGGTTTAGCTCGTTTGGCGTTGTACTCAACTAACTCTTTAGCCAGGCGAACTTGTTGATTAATTACTACATCAGTTTGTAAATTCAAACCTTTTAATCTTCTAGCAAGATTAGTTATGAACTTATTGTAAGAACCAGTAACTGATTCTCTAGTTAATAACTCAAGCGCTCCGTTAAGATCCCCAGCTTCTATGCGAGCCTGAATTGCAGGGTGCATTGGGTAAAACAACTTAGGATCAAGCGTCTCAGTCTTGCTAGGTGGTTTGTATGGTTTAAGTCCCGCATCAAATGCAAAACCTTCAGCTTTACCAGTAGGGGCACGGCTAATAGTCTGTATGTATTTACGTGCTACGCCACCTTCTTTTTTAAGTTTGTCGGCCCGCTCTATAGCAGCGTCGGCATCCCTAACCATCTTCTGATACGCAGCTACTGTAGCGTCAAAGCGTTTTAGTTCTTTTGCAGGTAAATTATCTTCGACCCACTTTTTAAATAACGTAGCTTGTGCTTTATTTTGATCTTTAAATACTACGCCAGAATAAGTATTGTCTTTTATACCAAGGTCAAACGCAGCCGAACGCATAGCTAAGCTATATGTTGGGTAGCCGTTTCTGCCCCCAAAGTAAGCATATGCAGCATTTTCTTCTGGAGTTCTTTGACTTGCTGGGATTCCGTCTAATATGGTTAAAGCCCTTTGAATCTGTTGGGCAGTGTATGGCTCCATGTCATTAAGAGCTTCAGTAGCTTCAAACGGTAATACAGTACCTTCTATACCAAGACTTGCACGCTCGTATTTATTCAAAGCCTCTTTTAGCTGGGTACTAAAGTCGTTAATACCCCGTACAGTATTTAGATTAGGCGCAGAAGTTAACGACGCTAACGCTTCAGACTGGGATTTAACGTCCATACCAGCAAATCGCTGGGATAATCCAGAGGTCAAAGCCTCACGCTCTTTTGGTGCAATACTTAAGCTATCAAAGAACTGGCGTAAAAAGTTTAGTCGCTTGTCTAATTCTGGCCCAGCAAGTGGTGCACTAACATCAGGACCTTTACCTTCTGCTTCAAATCTGGCTACTTCTCTGCCAGTCTTAAACCCAAGAAACTCAGCAACATCATCAAGCATGTTATTTACTTTGTTTCTAAAAGAAACAGATTGTGCTGGGTTAGCGCTACCAGACTTTAGGCTATTAAAGAACGCAGTTAATGGCTTTAGTGGGTTGTCGGCCGAACCAATTAGCATCATCTGAGCACGTTCGCCTTCAGGTATAGCTTCAATACCTTTGGTTTCTGGCACATATCCAGCTGGTGCAGCTAGTTCAAACTCCGGCGCTTCTGTTTTAGGTTTAGTGGATTGAGCTGCAGCCAGCCTACGCTCTAACATCGCCACACCACTATCTATAGAACCATATTGTCTTTCTAAAGTATCGTATGCGTGTTTTTGATACTCTTCAGTAGACAAATTAAACTTACGATTCCAGTCTGACCCGAGTATTTGAGAAACACCATCTCTAGGGTCTTGCGCAAAAGCTGCATCTAATTGTGCTTTTTTATCAGCTTTTATTTTCTGTTTATTTATATTACTTTGTTTAACTTGGTCTACGTCTTCTTGGGTTACTTGACGGAATTGACCGCCTATCATTCTGTAACCTTGTTTTATTTGCTGGTATCTTTCAGGCCAAGGATTTTTCTTTAGCTGTTCAATTTCATATTGAGTAAACCCAGCGTCTTGCATTTCTTGGTCGGTTGGGGGTTCTTCTGGCGCATTAAAGTCAAGCCCCATTTGTCCAGCGGCTCTTGCTGCTTTGATTTTGCCCTGCCCAGCAAGTTCAGCTTTTGCCTGCCGTACACTTTGCAGTTCACTATCTATTTGACCAAATTGTTGCTCTGCTCCGCCAATACGCTCATCGGTAGGGTCAACCTCACTGATCTCTCTTATGTAGCCTTTGATGTTATTAAGTTGGCTAACTAAAGCGGCTTCTCTTGTATCTAGCTCGTTTAGTTGATTGTTGAGTTCCTCATCTCGTTTTGCAGCATCTGCAGCAAGTCGATTAGCTCTATCCAAGTCTGTTTCGGAAGGTTCTCCAGCTCCGGCGTCAGTTGCACTTTTTCTGAGTTTCTCTTTGTCAGATAAAGAAACGCCAGGCTCACCTGCTCCGGCGTCAGATTTAGTACCGTAGTCTCTTGCTTCATCTATAGCACTCCTGCCGGGCTCCCCAGCTTTTTGTAATTGACGCTCACGTCGGCCTTCTAAGTATGCGCCAGCACCAGAACCTGCCAAACCAAACGAACCGCCACCTACTGCACCACGTACAGAAGACTCAATAATGCGGTTAAATTCTTTGCTTCCCCAGATTTCTGGGTTTTCTTGGACAAACTTCTCGGCTGCAATACTAATTGCTTCTTGCCCAGCTTCAGTCACGCCTTCAGTTGCAGCGCTACCAATCGTAGTACCAACAACTCGTCTGGCTACTTCTGAGGGCATACCTGATTTCTCAAGTATTTTTTCTACAACCCCAGCTTTTGCATTTGGGCCAAGCTGTTTAAGAATAGCCACTGGCAGTACTGAATCTAGTGCGGCTGACACAGAACCAGCTAAAAGAGCTGCACCGGTCTCCATCTGACCAGTCTCTTCATATATGTTTTGGAATACTTCAGGGGCGTTAAGTGCATAAGAACCAAGAAAGGTTCCAGCAAGTTGCCCACGACCAGCACCTTCCGCCGCCTTCATTCCTGCGTATCTAGTCCCAGCTTCTGTAACTTTACGCTCGGCCAACTCTTTAGCAACTGCGCTAGCAGCCATACGTCCACCAGCAACGCCAAGTCCAGCACCGGGTATCAAAGCCGTAGCCATACCAGGTATTTGTTCTGCAACTGTTTCTAGTGCAAAGGGTATGTAGTCGCCTATGCCTTTGACGTCGGATAAAGACTTATATCGGGCACCGTACTTTTGCTCAATTTCTTTTTGAGTCTGCGCAGCTTCTTCCATCTGCTTAGCTGCGTACTCATCAGCACCAACAGCTTTGGCTGCCATGGCAGGTAATACATCAGCAAGCAAAGACCCAGTTTGTTTAGCGCCACGTACAACGCCACGCCCCATCATGCTTAGTACACCAGTGTCCTGTGTAGGTTCTGGTTCTGGTTCGGCTATGGCTACAGGTACTCCAACACCAAATTTAGTACGAATAGCTTCTTTGGTTGCATCGTTAGCATCCGCATAGTTTTTGTCTTGCGCCGAGTACTTATTAAAAATCGCTTCTTTAGTAGCCTCGTTTGCATTAACGTAGTTAGGATCTTTTAAGATCTCTAGCAAACTTGGCATCTTATGTTCCTAATAATGGATTTTTAGTATCTACTTGACCTTTTGCCCCACTAGCTGAAGCACCTGACCCCGTATTAAGAACCCCCATATATTGTGCAATTTTATTTTGAAGCATTTGTTCTGCTTTTTGTTTATCTTCAAGCTTAGGACTAGCCGTTAAACGTAAATACGTAAGATTATTTGCTAAAGCAGCTTCAGCTTTTGACATAGCAGTAAGTCTAGCCGTGTCATCTTGTAATGAAGATGTTCGTACAAATCCTTCATACGAAGGTGTACGCCCTGCAGCTTTTTCACTTTCTGCATAGAGCGCATATTTACGTTCAAAGTCACTACCCCTAGATAACTGCATCTGAGCAACTTTAAGTTGATTATCACGGTTAGCTGCGCTTTCGTAAGCTTTTTGTGCTCCTTCTACATCGCCACGTTGTTCAGCACGGCGGGCTTTATCTAGATCACCTTTAATCTTAGCGCTTTCAAACTTAATCTTATCCTCAGCATCTTTAGCAGCCTCAGCACCAGTTGCATATGTACCAAGACCTTTAGCTGCGGCAACACCAATAGGACCCGCTGTTGAGCCAAATTCAAGGAAGCCTTTAGCCATAGCCAAACGTTCTTTTCTACTTAAACGATCTTTATCCCCAATGTATTCGTCTATAAATTTTTCAAATCCTTCACCAACCTGTCCTTTAGGTCCTAGTTCTTTTTGTTGTTTAAAAAAGTCAGCTAATGTTTTTGGTCCTGTAACTACCCCAGCTTTACCTGACGTACCTTCGGTTGCAGCAGCGCCTTCTTTATTTTGTGCGGTTGAAGTTTTTTTAGTTGCTCGTTCTTCTTCAAAACGTCTTGTGGCTTCGTCAAATTGATCTAGATCTTTTTGCTCTTTTTCAGCCGCAGCTTTTTGCAATGCTGGTTTACGTACATTTTTATCGTAGTAAGGAGTTAAACTTTCAGTCATCGAAGGATCATCCCCATAAATATAGGGAATGTTAGCTCCTGTTACTGCCCTAGCTCCACGAATTCCAGTATTTAAAACTCCAGCAATTGCACGATTAGGGAGAGTCAAAACGTCCATGGCAGCAGAACCAAAAGATTTACCGCCACTTAATAATGCTGCACGGTCCTCTTCTAATTGTTTTTTTGCTCTTTCTTCTGGATCACCACCCTCACTAAAAGCCAATATACCCCCACCAGCGTAACCCATGGTATCAAACAACCCACCGCCAGCTGCGGCTATACCAGCATATCTAGCTTTATCTTTAGCTTTGTCATTTAGCGCTTCACCAAATATTTGACGTTCACTTGGAGTTATCTGTGGATCTTTTAGGCGTTCTTTTAATTGTTCCGCACTAAGCTTATTTGCCATTGCTTCAAGCTCTGGGTTAGAAATAGCCCCACCATATTTATATGAGTCGGCAATGCCACCTTCACGGTACTCTTTAATTGCACCACCAGCTGCCCTACCGCCAAACAATGAACCTGCAGCACCAGCCAGACCAATACCTTGTTGCAACATGGAAGGCTGAGCTTGATATAACTGAGTTGTTTGAGTTTGCATTGGTAAGCCACGTAACATGGCGTTCATCATGCCAAGTTGCATAAACGGATACTGCTGGGCAATAGCATAATCTTGAATAGCCTGATTAATTTTGTTTTGCTCTTGGGCTTGCATTTCTTTGCCCATCTGAGACTGCAAACCAATAATTTCTTTTTGAGCACCTAACTGTTGTCCACCAAGTTGACCTAAAGTAGAAGCAGCTTGTGTAGCTTGTCCAACACCTTGCAAACCAAGACCAAGACCCCCGTAACCAGCCTGTAGCCCTTGAAGTCCTAAATTAGCACCAAACTGTTGAGACTGTAATG
>SXGQ01012459.1_pt1 | contig 15630 bp, 18 predicted proteins | sample 3178371 | NCBI WGS metagenome assembly SXGQ01 (sample SAMN11356859, study PRJNA531348) | freshwater metagenome | isolation source: freshwater sample F1-20 | place: China: Fuxian Lake, Yuxi | collected 2017-12-25
CAAGTTCATCGAGGTCGTGGTGTCGGAGCGATTCTGTACCACAGCACTCAAGATGGACTTCTTTAAGCCCAAGACGCAGCACCAGGCGCACACTTGGATCAAGGACACCTACCTTCCCAAGGTGGAGTCACACGTGAAGCATGTTGAGACGATGATGGAGAAATATTCAGGCATCAAGGATAAACTTAACGACTTCATCGCACTGTCTCGTCAGATCGACCTTCTCAAGGGTCACAAGGAGAAGCTTCGCAAGTTCATCGATGTGTATGACGCTGACAACTGGGTGTATGAGCTCATTGAAGCTGAAGGCAAGTCGATGTGCAAGATCTCCTTCAAGCCCATCGACGTGGCACCATTCGCCGACTCCATGCTGTTTCGCCTCGGCGAGAGAGTTGTGCTAATGTCCGCTACAATTCTCAACAAGGAAGCATTCTGTCAGTCACTTGGAATTAAGCAGGAGGATGCAGCTTTTATCAGCCTTCCATCGCCTTTTCCAATTGAGAATCGTCCCATCTTCTTCTTTCCTGTGGGAAGTATGACGCAGGGTGGGATCGACAGCTCCCTCCCGAAGCTTGTGGAGGCAATTCGCAGCATCATGGAGGAGCACAAGGGGCAAAAGGGCATCATCCACTGCATCCACGGAGACTCGAAAGTTACAATGGCAAGTGGGCGACAAAAAGCTCTTCGTGATGTTCGACCAGGTGAATATGTTTTGTCTTATGACGAAAAGTCTAAGATGTTTGAAGCGCAAGAAGTAACTAACTTTTGGAACAGGGGAACTAAGCCTACACTAACGCTTAAGTTAGAAGATGGAAAGACTATTACATGTACTCCAGATCATAAGTTTTTGACTAGAAACAGAGGATGGGTCGAAGCTCAAAATTTGACCTGCGAAGATGATATTGTCGACATAAAGTGATTACATGTGACAATGGATTGATCCTTTTTGGCCATACTTATAGACATGGTCTATAAGCTGCCGTATGAAATTCCTAATCCAGTATTAGCAAATGATGTTGTCATCAAGCATGATACTTTCAAAGTATTCTTTAAGGATAGGCTTCTTTCGAAAAAAAGTAGATTTGAATACCACTGCACTAGCTGTTCTAAGGTTGCCATTACGACAAGGGGAAATCAAATGAAAAGAAAATACCCATGGCTGTGTGACTCTTGTACAAGGACTGTCGATTGGGCAACATATACAAGACAAGAGAAACAAGAGCGGCTAAAGAAGACCATAGCACATCTTAGATCTAGTGAGGCGCGCGAGCATCATAGAAATCGAATGATAGATCAGTGGGCAGACTCTGACTCTTGGTTTCGAACAAAGTTCGTTCCACCCATGTCAAATTCATCTTCCAGAAAAAAGATGAGCCAGACAATAAAGCAGAAACTATGCAATGATGAAACTTTTAGAGCAGAGTTTCATGAAAGAATGAAAAACAATGCTAGAGGCACTCTAATCAAATTTAGAGAACCGAATGGTAAGTCCATAACATTGAGATCAACATACGAGTTACGCGTAGCGTCTTGGTTGAATGAAAAGCTGTATGACTGGTTGTATGAACCGAATGCATTCTACCTTGAAGAACTCGATAAAACTTACACACCCGACTTCTATCTTATAGATCTCAATATTTGGATCGAAGTCAAAGGTTTTTGGCAGAGCGAAGAGTCAAAATTAAAGTGGGAATCTTTTAGGAAAGATCATAAAACAGTCTTGCTGCACAATCAAGATATTGTTGATTTAGAAAATGGAGGATCTCTTGAAGATAAAGTCAATTAAGTATAACAGCGAGCCTACTGAAGTGTTCGACATAGAAGTAGCAGGTAATCACAATTTTGTAGTAGAAGGCGTTGTTGCTCATAACTGTCACTCCTACAAGATTGGTTCTTACATCAAGAAGCACATCAAGTCCAAGCGCCTACTGATGCACGAGACGCACGACCGTGACGAGACTCTTGCACGGCACATGGCATCTAAGGAGCCCACCATCCTCCTTTCCCCGTCGATGTCAGAGGGCGTCGATCTCCGCCAGGATGCCTCAAGGTTCCAAGTTGTGTGCAAGGTTCCGTACCCATACCTCGGTGATAAGCTCGTGAGCAAGAGGATGCACAAGTGGGACTGGTGGTATCCGCTTCAGACAGCAAAGACAATTGTGCAGTCAGTGGGTCGATCTGTGCGCAGTGAGGATGATCACGCTGTTACCTACATCCTGGACTCCAACTGGGAGGCTTTCTATAAGAAGAATCGGAACATGTTCCCAGAGGATTTTGACAAGTGCCTAAAAAAGGGATAGCAAACATAGTTAGCGATCATGGCTAACATTCTAACAATATTTGACTTTGATGAGACACTAATTGTGTCTGAAACTGAGATCATCGTTCAGCACTCAGACGGCAATATCACATACATGAATAGTGAGGAGTACTCGAGGTACGTCCCCAAGCCTGGGGATAAATTTGACTACTCAAACTTTAACATGTATCCTAAGAGTCCAAAGAAGATCAAGCACACATTTGCAGAGCTCGAGGCGGCCCTATCTAGGGGAGACCATGTGATGATACTGACTGCCCGGGCCAACAAGGTTCCTGTTCAGGACTTTATGTGTGATCATGGCTACAGTGTGGAAGTCGTCACTGTTGGCAGCGGAAGTCCCCAGGCCAAAGCAAAAGTTGTGATGGAAAGAGTTCTCAGCACGGACTATGACATGGTGCAGGTGTTTGAGGACAATGCGACGAACATCAGAGCAATTAAGAAGGTTGTTACAGATGTGGGAATAAAATTTAGATCGACTAGAATTAGTGCCTCCCACAGGGAGCAACTGTTTGAGAGAAGAAACAGGAGGCGATGATGGGCAAGAGGTATCCAATCGGGGCAGGAATGGTAGTCCTTAAGGATTTTGGCCAGATAGGCACAAAAGTCCTTGTGCTTAAGTGCTTCGATGGGTCTTGGGACCTTCCTAAGGGAAGGCTAGATCTCGGAGAGACAATTCATCAGTGTGCCGTTAGAGAGACTCGCGAGGAGGCTGGCATTACTAGTGTGTCCTATCCATGGGGAAAGACGCACATGAAGCTGGAGAGCTTAACGTTCTACTTGTGCAAGACAGAGCAGGATCCTGTCATTAGGCCCAATCCAGCGCACGGTCACTGTGAGCATGAGTCAGCTTGGTGGGTAGATCCAAGCGATGCTGTTGGACTCTTACCAGACCTTCTTAAGCCTCCGATTAATTGGGTAATGAGCATCTTGGCTGAATAATTTTATTCTGGCAGTTGGGCATCCATACTTACATACAGGATGTCAATATTTAGAGAACACAAGACAATTGCTGCGATGAAAAGAGATGCCATTCAGAACAAATGGTTTGAAGAAAATGGTCTGAAGTTAGTTCGTATTACGGATGCTCAAATAAAGAGAATGAGTGATACTCAAGTAGAGTTACCTAATATTCTAGAGGAATCCTTATGAGTATTTTTAGAGAGCATAAAACGATTGCCGATCGTTCTGCATCTGATCGTGGTCGTCATAAGAAAAAAATAGAACAAGCAATAAAAGAAGGTATTCATAATGTTGTTTCTGAAGAAAGTATAATTTCACAGGACGGAAAGAAGAAGATCAACATCCCTGTCCGTGGAATTAAGGAGTATAGATTCATCTACGGAGAGAATGAGGGAAACAAGAAGGTAGGTTCTGCTCCCGGCAAGGATATCCAACGCGGACAGAAGGTCGGCGAGGCTGAGAAGAAGGACAAGGGAAAGAGTGGCAAGGGTTCCGATGAGAAGGGCACTGAATACTACGAGGTGGAGATCACCCTCGAGGAGCTGGCTCAGTACCTCTTCAACGACCTAGAGCTTCCTGACCTCGCCCGTAAGAGCATCAAGAACATCACCGGGGAGAAGTGGAAGCGCCACGGGTACAGATCCGACGGCATCAGACCACGCCTCGATAAGAAGCAGACCGCCATCAATCGCATCAAGCGGATGAAGGCGACGGAGCTTCGTCGTAAGCAGGAGGAGCTCGAGCCCAATCCCAATGCGACCCCAGAGGAGGAGGAGAGGTTCCCATTCCACGAGAACGACCTACGGTATCGCCACATCAAGAAGGACATCAAGGAGTCATCCAACGCGGTGATCTTCTTCCTGATGGACATCTCTGGATCAATGACGGCGAACAAGAAGTTCCTGGCCCGGAGCTTCTACTTCCTGCTCTACCACTTCATCAACTCACGCTATGAGAACTGCGAGGTGGTGTTCATCGCCCACGACACCGAGGCCTACGAGGTGGATGAGGACCGCTTCTTCAAGCGCGGAGAGAGTGGTGGCACAAAAGTATCCTCTGGGTTACAGATGGTGCAGGACATCATTGCCAAGAGATTCCACCCTGCCTCATGGAATATCTACTGCTTCCAGTGCTCGGACGGTGACAACTGGTCAGATGATGACCCAAAGACGGTCGAGCTCGCCACTCAGATCAAGTCTATCAGTCAGCTCTTCGGTTACTGCCAGATTGAGCCAAAGGACGAGAGATCAGGTTGGGACTCTTCACGCAAGCTCAATCAGACCTACTTCCCCCTCATTGACACAAACTTTAAGTGTGTGGACATCAGCGGCAAGGAGGACATCTGGCCTGCCTTCCAGAAGCTCCTAGGCAAGAGAGTGCAGGTGAAGTCATGACTAGAGAGAATCACGACGAGTGGACAACAGAGCTGCTTTCAGAGTACGATGAGAGGATTTGTGAGATTGCAAAGTCCGAGGGACTCGACTGGTTTCCCATCCACTACGAGGTGTGCGACTACTTCTCGATGATTGGCCACATGTCCTACCACGGAATGCCCACACACTACGGCCACTGGAGCTTTGGTAAGACATTCGAGCGCACTCAGCAGATGTACAACCTGGGAATGGAGGGCCTGCCGTACGAGCTCATCATTAACTCAGATCCCTCCATCGCCTACCTGATGAAGGAGAACCCTGCCTACCTGCAGATACTCATCATGGCCCACTGTGTTGGGCACTCGGACTTCTTCAAGAACAATAGAATGTTCTCTCAGACAAGGCCTGAGTCCGTTGTTCAGAGGTTCCGCAATGCAAAGAAGCGCATTCAGAAGTACACTGAGGACGTCAACATAGGCATTGAGGCTGTAGAAAAGGTGCTGGACGCTGCACACGCCCTTCAGTTTCAGACCGATCGGTATCCCACACAAAAGCCCACACACGCTGAGCTGAAGGCTAAATACATTGAGCTCATCAACAATGACGACAAGGGTGAGTGGAAGGGATTCGACATCAAGAAGATTCCACTGGAGAGGGACCACGACATCCTGGGATTCATCGCTGAGTATGGTAATGTGGAGGACTGGAAGCGTGACATCATCGACATTGTTCGTGATGAGGCCAAGTACTTCATCCCACAGATTCAGACAAAGATCATGAACGAGGGTTGGGCATCATTCTGGCACTACAGAATTCTGCACAAGCTCGAGCTCCCACAGAAGTACCACATCCCATTCCTCAAGAGCCACAACCAGGTGCTCCGTCCACACGTTGGTGGACTCAATCCATACCACGTTGGATTTGAGATCTTCAAGAAGATCGAGGAGAGGCACGGCATTGATGAGTGTTTCCTGGCACGCCAGACGTCGCACGATGCAAGCTTCCTCAGGCAGTACCTCACCGAGGAGGACTGCCATGAGCTGGGTCTATTTTCCTTCTCCAGGAAAAAGGATGACTATAAGATTGATGAGATATCCGATGTGGAGGGATGGAAGCAGGTAAAGTCTGCGCTTCTGAAGAACGTGGGCACAAACTCTATTCCCGTCATATATGTGAAGGAGCTCACCGAGGATGATGTTCTTGTTCTGGAGCACGACCACGACGGCAGGGACCTGGAGCTCACACACGCAGATGAGACAGTAAATCACGTTCACACTCTTTGGGAGAGTGAGGTTAAATTGTTCACAGTTGTCGAGGGTGACAGCTGGGAGATTTAACACTCACACGTGGCATATATTTTTACCGCATGGTGCAACAATGACAGCAACAAAGAAGAAGTTACTAGATCTAATCAAGAGCCAGAGGGACATCAAGAAGGAGAAGAAGTTCGAGGGAACTGTTCTCGAGTACATGGAACACGTCAAGGAGAATCCTGATGTTGTAAAGACATCCCACAAGAGACTCTGTGATGCGATTGAGAGCCACGGTGTCTCAGTGATGCCTGACTCTGACACTCGAAAGTCCAGGATCTTTGAGGGCGAGAACATCAAGATCTACGACTACTTCCAGGGTGAGTTCTTCGGCGCTGAGCGCACTATCTCCAAGGTGATGCGGTTCCTTAAGTCTGCCGCACACAAGGGCGAGGAGAGCCGACAGGTTCTGCTACTCATGGGACCTGTTGGTGCTGGCAAGTCAGCCCTCACTGAGCACATCAAGCGAGTCATTGAGCAGCTACCCTACTTCCACCTTGAGGGAGATCCACAGCGAGGCGAGCCCCTCCAGCTCGTTCCACGTGGACTACGCAAGGACATTGAGAAGGAGCTAGGCGTAGCCATCGAGGGAGACATCAGCCCCGTTGCCCGTCAGAAGCTCCTCGCCGAGTACGACGGCAAGTGGGAGGACTTCAAGGTCGTGGAGACCACATTCTCACAGCGTGGCCGTCGAGGCATCGCCTCAGTCCCTCCTATGGATGCCAACAGTCAGGATGTCTCCGTGCTCATCGGCTCCGAGGACATCTCCAAACTTGACGTTTATCCTGAAGACGATCCTCGGGTGCTCTCACTCAACGGTGCCTTCAACGTGGGCAACCGTGGTATCGTGGAGCTCGTCGAGGTGTTCAAGAACGAGATTGAGTTCCTCCACACGATTATCACAGCCACCCAGGAGAAGCGGGTTCCCTCGCCTGGCAAGCACGACATGATCTACTTCGACGGCGTGATCCTCGCCCACTGCAACGAGTCCGAGTGGAATCGCTTCCAGTCCGAGCACACCAACGAGGCGATCCTCGACCGCCTGGTTAAGATCAATGTGCCCTAAGTCCTCGAGCTCGACCAGGAGGTCAAGATCTACGAGAAGATCCTGGGCAAGGCGAACTTCTCGGCACACATTGCACCACACACCCTCAAGGTGGCCTCCATGTTCTCGGTGATGAGCCGCCTGAAGCCCTCCCAGAAGTGTGACCTCCTCACCAAGATGAAGATCTACAACGGCGAGGACGTGATTGAGAAGGGCCGGGTCAAGAAGGTGGACATCAAGGACCTCCGCGAGGAGGCACCCAACGAGGGCATGAACGGCATCTCCACCCGGTTCATCATGAAGGCGATCGATAACGCTCTCACGGACACCGAGAAGAACGTGATCACGCCCATCTCAGTGATGGATGCGCTGGTCAAGCAGGTGAAGGAGCAGATTGTCGACCAGGAGTTCAAGGACAAGTGCCTCGAGATCCTGCAGAAGGTGGTTCGAGAGGAGTACCTCAAGATCCTCGAGACCGAGATCGCAAAGGCCTTCATCACCGCCTACGAGGAGCAGGCCCAGTCACTCTTCGACACCTACCTCGATAACTCTGAGGCTTACACAACACGCCAGAAGATGAAGAATAAGGTGACCAAGGAGGAGATGCAGCCTGATGAGAACTTCATGAAGGCAATCGAGGAGATGATCGGCATCACTGGATCCGCCAAGGATGGTTTCCGCTCCGATGTCACTGCCTACATGTTTGCAAGGATGCGTCGAGGTGAGAAGGTGAACTACACCTCCTATGAGCCGCTCAAGGAGGCGATCGAGAGCTACATGATCTCCACCGTCAAGAGCATGGCACGAATCGTCACAAAGTCCAAGACCCGTGATGATGAGCAGAAGAAGAAGTACAGTGAGATGGTGAGGACACTTATCGATGATTATGGTTACAATGAGACATCCGCAGAGGAGATCCTCAACTACGCCTCTGCACACCTCTGGAGAGACAGTTGAACATAAAAATATCTGCTCCGGAAATTCTGATCGTGTCATCTTGTGTGCTCTTCTGCATGGGGCACATAACTGCCGCGATTGTCTTTGTCTCACTCGGCGTGTCTGGTGCAATTGCTCGAGTGGTGCTAGAGAACAACATAAGGTCAGAGAAGCTCACACACGAGCAGGAGCTACGGGATACAATCGGCAGGACCATCAGCTCAGTCGTGGAGTCTGTGATGAAGCACGCAGTGGTGCCTCCACAGTTTGGCTACGATGAAGACGATGACTCAAGCATAAACTAGACCTCCATGGCAGCAAAGACTGTAAGCCAGCGGGATATACCCAAGCTCGTCTCAGGAGTCGTTTCTTCCACACGGGTCGGTGTTGCTGCCATGCTCAAGGGAAGGCACCAGTTTAGCTTTGGAAACAGAGTTGTCCAGTGCCAGCCCATTGATGCAGTTAGGTGGATCACAGAGACCATCCCAGATTCTCCTCGAACCCTGCACATTAGAAACATCATGGTGAACGCTGTGAGTGATTCTGAGGCCTTTCAGGGATCCTCTGCTGTGGTCTGCGCCGCGGCGCTCGTATCCATTCTTCGCGTTCCACGGACGCAGGAAGCACTTTTCCAGGCAAAGCGGGACCTGACTGCAGTCTCCACACACTCCAGGCGGGCGTCGTCTGCGCAGGTACTTAATGCGATGTCGAGTCTTGACAGCGATCCCACGTCTTACGGGATAGCAAAATCCGCTATTATCGAGTGCTCCTCGAATGCCTCAATCCAGGTGACCAAAGGAACTCTCCGAACAGTCGTCAAGAGTGTGACGGGTTACAAGTTTCACACCCAGGTTCCAGAGCTATTTCAGGCTGCGGTGGGCGCGCACTCTGAAAGACACTTGACAGACTCAAGGACTCTGGTTATAGATGGGTTCATCGAGTCAATGTCAGAGATCGATGGATCAGTTCAGTCTTCGTATGAGACTCTGACGCCCCTCATCCTTGTTGCACGTGGATTTGCGCCTGATGTCGTCAACACTCTAGCAGTCAACTATGTGAACGGTCACCTGGCGGTCGTTCCTCTTGTCGTTCCTTTCGATGAGCTGGGTGTGAACATCATCAATGACCTGGCAGTTGTCCTCAAGGCAAATATTGTAAGCTCCACAAAGGGAGAGCTTGTTTCTTCACGGCGCTGGGACGAGCTTGGAACAGTCTCCGAAGCCAAGATATCCTTCTCATCAGGCACCATCACAGTTCTTGATGAGAGCCACAGAGATGCAGTTTCTGCCCAGCGAAAGTTTCTGAGGAAGCAGCGGCAGGAAGCCGAGTCTGATAGCCTTCGTGACCTGTACGATAAGCGACTGTCATGTCTGATGGGTGAGGGGATAGTGGTGGAGCTGGGTGAGGACCTTAAGGACCTCGTGGGTCTATACACAGACCGTGTAAACTCACACATAAGAAACTATCGATCAGGTGCAAAGTGGGGACTTATTGATGTAAGATCTTGTAAGGCGGATGTGAAGAGCCACATCACTGCAGAGACACTAAACACACTTGGAAAGTTGTCTGACGTGTACACAACAAAGTCACTGCTTGTGGGCATCCAGAGCGCTTTGACTTGCGCATCAAATATAAGACAGATCGGAGGGATCATCTACAATGATAAGCGAAGGTAGCAACGCGTGGATAGATCCTGCAAATGGAGCTCCTGTCTCAATGGAGCACATTGTGGAGAGGATTCACTCCAACACGGGATACACAGTCCACATTGGAACTGACTCACACAGAGTGAAGGGCGAGATGATGGCCCACACATTTGCCACAGTGATTTGCCTGTATGAGCAGGGAAAGGGTGCGGACTACTACTTTAAACGTGTCAAGAGACACGGTAAGTACTCCAGTCTAAGGCAGCGAATAATGGAGGAGGTGTCCTTCTCAATTGACACAGCAGTTGACCTAATGCAGCACGTTCCTCACAACAATATATTTGTACATGCAGATGTGAACTCAGATCCGCAGCACAAGACATTTAACTTCTTGAGCCCCATTCGATCATGGGTTTCTTCAGCAGGTTTTAAGTTTAAGTGCAAACCGGAGTCCTGGGCATCGTCAGGAGTCGCTGACAAGCACGCAAAATGATATTTACAGTTTGACTACAGAGCATAAAAATGTACATCAGACAATAGTTGCTGAGCCAAAGAAACGAGAAATTATGAGCCTTCAGACAAAGATTGGTAGATCAGTTCTTGACCTCGGGGACATTGTGAAGACCTCAGTCATCAGCTCTCTCGCGAGAGCAAAGTCTGAGGGTAAGTTTAGCGTCTCTGATGCTGACCTCACTGTGATTGCGAACATTGTCTCAGCAGAGATTGATGCCGGCATGAGAAACGGTGCTGATATGGTTACTAGACTAGTGAAGTGAGATGAAAACCTGCCAGAAACACCTGATACAGTGTCACTGTATTCTTCCGCAGTTCAGGAAGTCTGCGAATCCTGTGTTTCATAAGTTCATTGTGTTTTCGGTCATCGAGAATGATGTAGTAGTTCCAAAGTATGTCCAGTGCAACAATTGCAATGCAGTTCACAAGGTTTACGACATTTGTAAGTCGGAGATGATCCCAGGCAAGGATGAGCTCAGATCAGTGACGACAATTGATGAAGTTAGAATGTTCCTGTCCTCCGACATCAAGAGTCTGTTGGACACTTATAAGTGTGACCTGCCTATATGGGAGCACATTAAATTTTGCATAGATGAAAAGCTGTGGGGCGACAAGGTGATTTTGACACGTGAGTCAATAGACGGAGAGACAGTTGGGAAAATACTGACTGTTGAGTCTAGAGATAGATTTACGCTTGAGAGCTACATTAGTAGAGAAGAGATTGTCTATGAGCAGTGATGATAGGGCACTAAACATTTCAAGTGAGCTTCCAGGCGCGAAGATGTCTGAGGAGGACGCGTCTCACACGTTTATGGCACGTGAGATTGTCCAAGAAATACTAAAATTCGGAGTGAGTCAGACCACTCTAGAGAAAACCATAGAGCTGCTTGCTCTCGAGCTCGAGAGCCGAGATAAGATGCTAGCAGTAATAGACGCTGTCAGGGGTAGCATTGTGACCAATGGCTCACCCATAATAAGTGAATAACTTACAAAAGGAGAAGAGAAATGACTGTACTCGATAAGTGGAAGGAACTCAAGCTAATTGTTGAGAGCATCGACCTCGATGTTCATAAGAATGCCGGGGGCAATGCCTCTGCAGGTGTTCGGGCCCGCAAGGGACTTAGAAGCCTCAAGTCAGTGGCAGCTGACCTCGTCAAGCTCACAATTGAGTCTGAGAAGACTGAGAAGAAGGATTGATAATTGGGGGCGTCAAGGCTTCGACGGGGCCATGATGTCACTGGTTGCAGGCGGTCATGACAACGACCTAAAAGTGTCAAACGATAAGCGCCAACGATAACGCTTACTCTGATCTCGCACTAGCTGCCTGATCATGCGGCTTCCACCTGCCGTATCAAATAATGGTGGATTGCCGAGTGGTCCTGGCGGTCAAAAATTCTAGGACTCAATGGTTACCCCGTTTGTAGTGGGTGGGCCTTCGAGGTCGCATAGAAGGCGGTTGGAATTTGCGAACTATTTGTCAGTTAGAAAACTGTCCAAGCCTGTGAATGACCCAGTGATTTAGTGATCTCGGACGCGGGTTCGACTCCCGCCGCCTCCACCAGGAGATATTATGGCATCATCAATGACGAGAATGATTGGCGCGGCACACCCTGCTAAGCCGCCTGAACAGCCTCCTGAGCAGTTGCTTTCTACTGAAGTTGCTCCACCAGCTGAAGAGTCTGAGCTGCCTGTACCTGCTCCGGAGACAGAAGCACCCGCTGCTGAGACGGTTAAGCTCCCAAAGAGAAAGCCTCCTCCTAAGAAGAAGGATTCTCTTCCCTCAGAGATAAATACTGTGTCTGGGTCACCTGCTGGGCTTGCATCTCCAGCAGTAAGTCCAGAAGAAACCGCAGAGCCGGCAAGCTCAAAAAAAAAAGAGAAACGGGAGAAGAAGCGATGAGCAACAGTGATTTTGACACAGATGACTTTGGCTTTGTTGAGGCCTACGATGACTCAGTCAAGGCAGACGACAGGCTCCTGCCAGAAAACTCTGCCACATCCGCAGTAAAGTGTGGATTTGTCGGAGTCGGCGGTGGAGGTGGCAAGCTAGCCAAGGCGTTCCTAGACATTGGATTCACGAAGACTATCCTCGTGAACACCACCACAAAGGATCAGCCCAATGGCGTGGATCCCGCCCACTTTCTCCTCATTCCAGGCGCGGACGGTGTTGGCAAGGATGTGGCGCTGGGACGCAAAGTTCTCGCAGAGAACTCAGCCCTAGTGGAGGATGCGCTTCGCACTCGACTAGGCAAGGTGGACTGGCTCTTCGTCCTCCTTGGGGGCGGTGGAGGCACAGGAAGTGCCGGGTTCGCTCTGGATGATGCCTTCAAGCGCCACCTGCGCTCCAACGAGGCATCGGGGAAGGTGTTCTACATCATCTCTCGGCCCACAGCTCAGGAGCTCCTTAATCCCACTATCACCCAGAACTACGAGGCAGCGCTCAAGGCAGTCGCATCTGAGCCCCACCTCGTTCTGGACAACGAGCGCCAGCTTCAGCTTCTACGCGGCAAGGTGGGCATGCTGGACATGTTCCCCACTGCAAACAAGAACTTCGCCAAGCTTTTTGCCCAGGTCCTGAAACTTGCGTCTGAGCACAGCGCGATCCAGACGTTCGACTCCAAGGACCTCGAGAAGTGCCTAGGGACTCCAGGACGCCACGTGATTGGCAGCACCGTCGTGAAGGACGTCTCCCGTTCCGACCTGGGTGCCTCGATCTTCCAAGGATGCCTCAAGGCGTCTCCCTGCCCCACCACATCAGGCCAGTCGGAGACGGGCGTCCTGCTCCTTGTTGCCACTGAACAGATGGCGGGCGATCCTGACGTGAGCAAGAGACTAGAGTCATCATTCTCCTACGTGGGTGGGAGGACAAAGACACTGTTCTCCGGCGTCTACGTGAAGGAGGGACTTCCAGGGCTGATCGCCATCTCAATGCTCGGCGGCTGCGCCTGACTAGGCGAGATCCTTGGTGTGATCTGACAGCTTCTGGAGGACTGTCTTCTCTATCTGACAGATCCTCATTCTGGTCACATCAAAGATCTCTCCAATCTCCTGCAGGGTCATGGGTCCCTCCTTGGCAGCTATGACAGTGCAGTTGAGGAACTTGTCTGACTGCATCCAAAGACGACAGCTTGACTTTTTACACTTGGCTCCTATTTCCTCGTGTGCCTTGAAGCAAGTGAGATGTAGTTTAGACAATCGGCGACCTCCAGTGTGATATTTACTGACGTTGGAATAGTACTATACAGTCAACGTGTGTACAACACAAGTCCTGATCCAACGTCAACATCACACTGAAATGAGACGCAACTGGTGAGAAAAACATTCGTAATCGACACATCGGTCCTGCTGTACGACAAAGACTCTATCAGATCCTTTCCGGGCAACGATGTGGTGATTCCACTCATCGTCCTTGATGAGCTCGATAGGAACAAGGAGAAACCGGGGATCGTGGGCGAGAACGCCCGACACGTGAACCGCTACCTCGATGGACTTCGAGAGATTGGTCGTCTGGACAAGGGCGTGAAGCTGCCTGACGAGGACCAGACGATCCAGGTGTACACACAGGAGCCTGAGGAGCTGCTCCACATTGACCTGGACACCAAGAAGGGTGACAATAGAATCATTGCTGTGGCACTCAGCCTGAAGTCAAAGAATAAGCGCCGACACGTGATTGTTGTCACAAAAGACATCAATCTGCGAGTAAAGTGCGATGCGCTGGGGATTCAATCCGAGGACTACTACAAGGACTACATAAACCTTCAGGACAATGAGGACCAAGCAACCAGGACAATCCTGGTGTCATCGGCAGTGGTCTCTGAGATCTACTCACAAGGTGTGGCACTCGGCGAGGTCGAAGGCCTAGGACTGGCTGAGAATGAGTACGTTGTGTGTAAGTCAGAGGGCACCAGCAGCAGTGTCCTGTGCCGACACAGGGGTGGCAGCCTCTACAAGCTGCGCGCTGCGGAGTTCAAGAAGGTGGGAGCCATCAGTCCCAAGAACAAGGAGCAGCACTTTGCACTGGACGCACTGTGGGACGAGTCAATCAGCCTCGTCTGCCTCACAGGAATCGCAGGATCCGGCAAGACCTTCCTCACCCTGATGACTGCTCTGGAGGCAATGCAGTCTGGAAAGCACGAGAGGATCGTGGTGACACGGTCCATCCAGCCGGTGGGTCGGGACCTTGGCTACCTTCCCGGTGATATGAAGGAGAAGATGGCTCCCTGGATGTCGCCTCTCGTCGACAATTTTAGGCACGCTTTCAAGGATATGTCATACTTTGAAATGATGGTGAGCAAGGGTCTCATCGAGATCTCACCGCTCTCCTATATTCGAGGCAGGACGTTTAGCAATGCCTTCGTGATTGTTGACGAGGCACAGAATGCCACCATCCATGAGCTCAAGACCATCATCACGCGTGTGGGAGAGAACACCAAGATAGTCCTGATGGGCGACACTGATCAGGTGGACACTCCGTACATTGACAAGCGGTCAAACGGCCTGTCTATTGTGATCAGCAAGATGCAGGACAGCGATCTTGTGGCCCACGTTCACCTTCCAAAGGGTGAGCGCTCTGCACTAGCTACTCTTGCATCAAAGACACTGTGACCTAGAGTCGAGTCCTCGAATACTTAGATCTGAATTGTGCTTCATGCACGATCCCACCTGAGGACACTACTCAATGACCACAGACTTTAAGGCCACACAGGTACAGACCAATAAGATCATTGTCACAGGCAGCTTTGCCAACAACGGATCGAACCAGCTCCTTATCTACAACTATTCTGCAGACGACTCTGGAACTCCCAATCAGGGCGTGATCGATCCGTCCAAGTTCGACACGACCTCTGGTATAGGCTCAGATGTGTTCCTCTTTGTTTCCGGTGGTGTATCCACCCGAGGCACAGGTGGGTCCTACGGAGTCACTGTGATAGGCGGAGACCTGCATGTGTCCGGCAACCTCACTGTGGGCGGCACATCACCAGGAGGTGGTGGAGGAGATCAATACTGGTTCAGCGAGACAGCTGATGTAATTGAGACTTCCGGAAGTGTTGAGATCACAGGCAGCATTATTCATGGAGGCGCCGGTAACACAGCATCTGGAAACTGGGTTACCGTGATTGGAAGTAATAACTTTGGATCCGGAGCCTCTGTCTTTGTGCATGGTGCCGGAAATACTGCCAATGCAAATGCAGCCCATGCAGAGGGTGGAAATACAACTGCGTCCGGACTCAACTCACATGCTGAGGGTGATGGCACCATAGCATCAGGAGCCGGCTCTCACGCAGAGGGCTACAGCACCACTGCTTCAGGACTTGCATCACACGCAGAGGGAGAGAGCACAACAGCATCAGGAGGCTACTCACACGCAGAGGGCGTCAGCACAACTGCATCCGGATCTTATTCACACGCTGAAGGTGAAGCAAATCTTTCGTTAGGGATCGGTTCTCACGCAGAGGGACAATACACAACCGGATCAGGAGACTATTCACACTCCGAGGGCCAGTACTCAATATCTTCAGGCACACAC
>SXGQ01606366.1_pt1 | contig 15627 bp, 15 predicted proteins | sample 3178371 | NCBI WGS metagenome assembly SXGQ01 (sample SAMN11356859, study PRJNA531348) | freshwater metagenome | isolation source: freshwater sample F1-20 | place: China: Fuxian Lake, Yuxi | collected 2017-12-25
ACGCCAGCATTCTTTGAACAGGCTCGCCGGTCTGGCGAGAGAGCGGCGCGGCTTTTGTTACCAAGCCTTCAGGCCGCGATGGCTGCGGCTAATGCGTCGCGTGCCAAGTCAGTCGGAGTAGGCCACCTCACTCTTGACTAGGACTGACGGTGCCCCAGGCCAGTGATGAAGTTCGAATCCCCAGCCTCACCAAAAACAGGGGGTCTGAAAACTGAGCGAGTTAGTTAAACAATCTCTTCTGCCCCGCCAAATTGTCAAGCAAATAGGGGCCCTTAGGGGCCTCTATTTTTTTGCCCAAAGATTTCCTCGCGAAACCAAAATTGTGCTGACCTCAAGTTTGTAGTGCTTGTTCTTAGGTTTTAGAAAAAAGCCGATGAATAGCACTTCGAAGCCATGCATGGCCCGGGTCTTTTTGCAGGCGCTGATGCCAGTGAAGCTGAACATCGATCACTGGCGCTTTGACTGGCGTCGGCACTGCGCGCACTTGGCCGTGTTGCACGCAAAAGTCGGCCAGGTCTTGGGGCACGGTTGCCATTAGGTCTGTCGATTCAATGATGGGCAACAGGCTCAAAAAATTGGAGATCTCTAGCACCACGTGCCTTGTGATGCCTTGTTGCAAAAGGTGTTTTTCAAAAACATGCTCGCGGCCATGGGGCTTGACGACCACATGGGAGGCTGCCATGAAATCGTCCAGGCTCATTTTCTCGCCAATCACAGGATGTTTTGTTCTGACCAAACTCACATGCGATGAGCGCATCAAGCGCTGCTGAAAAAAGCCCGCCTTCTGCAAATCTGGAAAGTAGCCCATTGCCAGATCGGCTGCGCCAGATTCCAAACTTTCGGCAGCGGCATGTCTTGGCATAGCCAAAGTGCAAAGTTTCAATTGAGGTGCATCGCGCGTCAACATGGCCAATATGCGAGGCAAGAAATTAGCTTCACCAATGTCGGGCATCAGTACCGTGAAAGTTCGAGTGGACGAGCGTGCTTCAAACTGGGTGGGTTGCAATATTTCACTTTGCACCATCTGAACAACCTGCCTAACCGCCGCGCTCAACTGCAAAGCGCGGGGTGTGGGCTTCATTTCTAATCCAGCTCGAATGAACAAAGGGTCATCTAGCAAGAGTCGCAAACGACGCAAAGCTGAACTCATGGCGGGTTGACTCAGGCCAATGGCTTCGCCAGCGCGGGTTACATTGCGGTGTTCCAGCATGGCGTGAAAGGCCACCAGAAGGTTTAAATCGACGGCTGCAATATTCATCAGGTGAATTCTACCTATACAAATAATTGTCTGGATGAATTAATTGTCGGTCTCTAAACTGAGCGGCTTGGATCTAGTTCCAATCTTTGGAGACTCCCAATGAATGTTCTCTATTAACATGAACAGCTTCACGACATGCCCTTGCGGTGTCGATGTGCATTCGCACATCATTCCGCACGATTTTCCAGACTATTTGGGGGGCGCTGCCCCTGCAGGTTGGCCTTCCATGGCGCCAGCGCATGCGTGCCATCGGCACGTCATGATTGACGGTAAAAACTACCGCACCGTTTCAGACAAAAGCTGGTCTACCACCAAGCGGTTGGCCGATTTTGATGAAATGGGTCTGAGCCTCCAGGCCATTTCGCCCATGCCAGAGTTGCTCTCGTATTGGCTTGCCCCAGCAGCCGGGGCGCAGCTGGCCCGCTACCTAAATGAACAGATTGCACTCATGGTGGTAGAGTCCACTGGACGTCTGGTGGGCCTGGGTGCAGTGCCTTTGCAAGACATCGATTTAGCACTCAAAGAACTGACCTATCTCAAGCACAGCCTTGGCTTTGCAGGCGTGGAAATTGGCAGCAACATCAATGGTGTGCCCATTGGCGACATGCGTTTCGATTCGTTCTTTGAAGCTTGCGAGGCGCTTGACTTGGCGGTCTTTGTGCATGCGCTCCGACCCACAGGCATGGACCGCCTGGTGGGCCCAGCCCCTCTGCAGCAGGTGCTTGCCTATCCTACGGATGTGGGCTTGGCTGCTGCTTCTGCAATCACAAGCAATTTGATGATTCGCCGGCCACGCTTGCGAATCGCATTCAGTCACGGGGGTGGTACTTTGGCCACGCTCTTGCCTAGGTTAGAGCAGGCTATCTCGGTGTTTCCTGACCTGCGCGAAACGGTACAAAATTCTCCCATCAATCAGGCTCGTTCTTTTTATTTCGACACACTCGTTTTTGATACACCGACGTTGAAACACTTGGTGGCATTGTTCGGCGACACGCAATTGATGATTGGCACCGACTACCCGTTCAACTTCCATGAGCCTCGACCTGTGCAGCGCATTGGGCAAGCCGGCTTCGATGCTGGGGTCGTCCAACAATTGGTCCAGACCAATGGTCTGAGATTTTTGGGCTTGCCCGCACTTCCTTGAAAACGATTTATGACCCACGCCTCTTCATTGATTTCTGCCCTGCGCAGTGTTGCGCTCACGGTGCCAGACCTTACTTTGGCCGAAGATTTCTTCACTCGCACCTGGCATTTGCAGGTGGTGGCCCGCACGGACAACGCTTTGTATTTGCGCGGCGCAGGTTCAGACCACCATCTGCTGGCTTTGCACCATGCCCCAGGCGCAGCGCGTATTCTGCACATCACGCTTAGAGCGCGCAGTTTGAATGCGCTGTCACTGGCTGCGCAAAAAACGGTGGCCGCAGGTGGCCATGTGCTTGCGCCGACTGCGCCTTTGACTGAACCTGGCGGTGGCCAGGCCATGACCTTGACAGACCCCGATGGCCGCGTGTTCCGTTTGGTGTACGAAGACGAGCAACTCGATACCATCGATGCGCCAGACATGCCTCTGCGCCTAGCCCATGTGGTGCTCAACAGCAGCCATATTGAGAACACTCGCCAATTCATGGAGACAGCTTTGGACTTTTCGATGTCGGACCGCACCCGCATCATGGCTTTCATGCGTTGCAACAACGACCACCACAGCGTGGCGCTGGGTGACACCGATAACAATGCGCTGAACCACATTGCTTTCTTGATGCCTGACATCGACGCCGTCATGCGCGGTGGTGGCCGCATGCAAGAGGCAGGCTTCCCCATCGAATGGGGGCCAGGGCGACACGGTCCGGGTGACAACGCCTTCAACTATTTCATTGGACCCTTTGACCTTGTCATTGAGTACACCGCCGAGGTGGAACAAATCGATGACAGCTACCAGACCGGCCAACCGAGCGACTGGACCTGGCCGCCTGGCCGAGTCGATCAGTGGGGCATTTCGCCACCACCCAGTGCACGCCTGAAAGAGGCGCAGCGTGCTGTTGTGTTTGCCAGTTGAAGGAGACCCCAGTGTTTGATGTCGCCATCGTTGGATTTGGCCCTACAGGCGCGGTGGCAGCGGGTCTATTGGGTTTGCAAGGTATCCGTACGTTCGTGTGCGATGAACAGACTGCGGTGTATGACAAGCCGCGCGCGATTGCACTAGACCACGAAATCATGCGCGTCTTTCAGCAACTGGGCATCGCTGAAGCACTAGAGCCCTATATGGAGCCCTTCACCAACTCTGAGTTTTATGGTGTAGAGGGTCAGCTCATTAAATGCATGTCCACTGTGGCGCCGCCTTATCCGCTGGGCTTCCCGCCTTCCTTGGTGTTTACACAACCCGCATTAGAAGCTGTGTTGCGTCAGCGTATCGGCAGCATGCCATCTGTGCAAGTGAAGTTAGGTCATCAAGTAACAGGTTTGCAGACAAGCGATGACGCGGTCTCACTGACCGTGACCGACGCACAAGGACAGCTTAGCCAAGTGACAGCGCGCTATCTGATTGCATGCGACGGGGCTTCGAGTTTTGTTCGAAAACAAGTTGGTATTGAATTAGAAGATTTAGGCTTTGACGAACCCTGGCTGGTGGTCGATGTCAAGGTGAACGACAAAGGCATGGCCAAACTGCCCAAAGTCAGCGTGCAATATTGCGAACCGCAAAGGCCTTGCACTTATGTCATCGGCCCCAAAAACCACCGGCGCTGGGAAATCGCTATCAACCCGGGCGAGGACCCTCAGCAGATGGCCACACCCGAAGCGACTTGGAAGCTTTTGTCGCGCTGGCTGAAGCCTGATGAAGCCACCTTGTGGCGTCAGGCTAGCTATCAGTTTCATGCACTGGTGGCCAAAGAGTGGCGTCACAAGCGAGTGTTTCTTGCGGGCGATGCCGCACACCAACAGCCGCCATTCTTAGGCCAAGGTATGTGCCAAGGCATTCGTGATGCAGCCAATCTTTGCTGGAAGCTTGCCGATGTGGTTCGCGAGCGCGCAAGCGATGCATTGCTAGACAGCTATTGCACTGAACGCAAGGGCCATGTGACCGAGTTGACTTCACGCATCAAAGGTATTGGTCAATTGGTGGGCCAGCGTGATCTGCAAAAAGCCAGGGAGCGTGACGCCAGATTGCTGGCTGAATGCGGCGGTCAGGTGCAGCCCACACCGCGGCAAAACGTTCAGCCCGCACTTGTTGATGGCTGTCTGGATACGTCCAAGCATTCGGCGGTGGGCACCTTGTTTCCGCAAGCCTGGATTGAACAAGCGACCAGTCCCGTGCGCATGGATGAGTTGCTCGGCTGTGGCTGGCGCTTGCTGCTGCAATCTGATGTGGATGCCTCTTGGACACACGCTGCAAGCGCTGCTCAGCCTGGCTTGAACCTGAAAGTGCAAAGACTGAATGCGACCGGTTTTCAAGAGTCTTCTGGGGTGCTGGCGTCATGGTTTGAGCGCATGGCTTGCCAGGCGGCGCTTGTGCGCCCAGACCACTATGTCTTTGGCGCTTTCAACAGCGCGCAAGAGCTTCAGGCCGCGCTGGTTGAGAAGAGTGTCATATTTTTTAAAAATGAAACAGGAGACAAGCATGCAAAGAAGATCATTCAATAAAGCGTTGTTATCGGCAGCTGCCGCATTGACCGCAGGTACGCAGGGCGTAGCTTGGGCGCAGGCTTGGCCTGCTCGGCCTATCAAGTGGATCTTGTCGCAGCCTCCAGGTTCAGGGCCAGATATCTTGGCGCGTTTTGTCGCTGACAATTTGAGCCGTCGCCTGGGTCAGCCCATTGTGGTGGACAACCGACCTGGTGGACAAAACGTTATTGGTGCGCAAGCGGCCATGCGTTCTCCCGCCGACGGCTACACTTTTTATTACGCCACCACCGCGGCCATGGTCACCAACGTCTTTACTTTCAAGGCTTTGCCTTACGACCCAGAGAAGGACTTTGCGCCTGTGCGTTTGATTGGTCGCAGTCCGTTTGTCATCGCTGCAGGCCCCGCTTTCAAAGGCAACACCTTGGCCGATGCCATTGCTCTGGCCAAAGCTCAGCCCGAAAAAGAGGCCATTGCCACGGAAGGTCCCAAAACCTTTTCGGGCATGCTGGCCGATTCTTTTGCCGCTATGGCGGGTATCAAGTACACCCACGTACCGTACAACAAGGCACCTGAGGCCATTCAGGATTTGATCGGCGGTCGAGTGAACTTCATTTGTCTACCAGAGGCCGCACTCTTAAGCTACATCCGGTCTGGCCAGATCAAGGCGCTGGCAGTTAGCTCAGCCCAACGAACAGCCAACTTGCCCAATGTGCCCACCTTGTCCGAGACCTTTGCTGGTTTTGAATACACCGGCTGGAACGGGCTGTTCGCGCCTGCCGGAACGCCTGCTGCCATTTTGGAAAATGTCAATCGTGAACTGGAGGCGGTGCTCAAACAGCCTGAAGTGGGTCAGCGCTTGTTGGCATTGGGTTCAATTCCGGAAGTCAAAATGAATGTGGCTGAGTTTGACGCATTCATGCGTGCTGAAAGAACACGCTGGGCGGGCATTGTGAAGGCGATTGGCATCAAGCCGGAATGAGTCAAATGGAGGGCTGATATGGTTTGACTATCCAAACCCTCAGCCTTCATAAAACCAGTTGGATAAGCGCCAAGCCAATATTCAAAGCGACTTGGCCAGATCCGACACCAACTGGCGAAACCATCGATGACTGGGCTCATTGTGAGTCCGTTCGTGCCAGTACATGGCTTGTCTGATTTCTGCAATCGCCATTGGAATCGGCACCACCTGCAGTGCAAATTTAGTTGCCAGAACGCGCGCAAAACGCTCTGGCAGGGTGCCGATCAGGTCTGAATTCGTCACCACGTTGCACAGCGCCAAAGCGTCCTGTACTTTGTACTTAACCTCCAGTTGCCGATGGCGCAACAACACGGCCGCTTCTATTGCCCGTCTGGCACTTGTCATCCGTTCGCTTTGGACCACATGCGGAATGGACATGAACTGCTCCTCAGTGATCGATCCTTTGATCAATGGATGACCGGCGCGCGCCACGCAAACCAAGGGGTCGCGCATCAGCCTTTTGGCGCGCAGTGCTGGCGCAGACTCGGGCCACCAGCCCAAGCGAAAATCAAGTTCACCGCGTTCAAGCCACTCCAAAGCCCTGGCGGGTTGGGCGCTTCGAAAAGTCACGCGCACCATGGGCGCTTCTTCATTGAGCCGTGCGATCAGCTTTGGCAACAATAGGTATTCCACGTACTCGGCCGTCATGACGGTGAACTCATGGCTTGATTCGGCCGGCCGGAAAACGGATCGCTTTTCCATCAGTCGGTAGGCTGCCGACAAGGCCTCTCTCACTTGCGGCTCCAGCACCAGTGCCCGTGCGGTGGGTGTCATGGCATCCCGCCCTCGGGCCAGCAGCGGGTCGTCAAACAGCGTGCGCAACCTGCCAAGTGCGTGGCTCATGGCGGGCTGACTCAGGTTCAGCCGCTTGGCGGCTCGGGACACGCTGCGCTCCGTCAGCAAGGCTTCAAAGCAGCGAAGCAGCTGAAGGTCAAAATTCAGATTGATATTCACGTCATCAATATTTGACATTGATCAAGACTCGTTTCCAAAATTATTCTACTAATTATGATGGAACGCACATTTAAACATCATCCTGCTTAAAAAAGGCCATCATGAGTGCAGTTATTAATGGTGAATTGAAGCCGATGACGGCGCAAGAAACATCTTTCAAAAGCGCAGTCCTTCCCATCGTAGACGGGCGCTTGTACGCCTTGCAAAACTCGTTTGCACTGGGAGGGCGGGCCAGTGCTTACCCAGCCAATGCAGAAGGTTATTCGGTCTGTAATTGCTACCTTCTTAAGGAGGGCAACCGCGCGGTTCTGCTCGACTCCGGCCTCACAGTGCATGCCGAATCTCTAATTTCTCAAGTTGCCAGCCTCATTGACCCTGGAACCCGCTTGTCGGTGTACCCCTTGCGCATCAATGAGTTCATGTCGGTTGCCAACGTCGAGGCGCTGGCAGATGCGTTTGATGTGGAGCAGTGCTATTCGAGCAACGCTGACGCAGCGGTATGGGTGGACTTTGGTGCGCGTTCTGACAAGCCTGGCGCCAAGGTCTCGCCGCTGGTCACCACCATGGTCAAGCGCAGCCAGCGGCTTTATGTGGGCGATGAGGACCGGGGCCGCGCCCTTGAAGCCTTTCAGGCGCCCATTCGCCTCATCGGCACGCGCTGGATTTACGACGAAGTAACGCGCACTCTGTTTACCTCAGACAGCTTTTCGTGGGAGTGGAGCCAATCAGAAGACGGGCCTTGGTTTCTGGACAACGCCACGTGCAGCACCACCGCCGCCCACGTGCGCAGCTTTTTGTTAAATACCCGGTACTGGTGGCTAGAAGGTGGTGACACCGCAACGCTGCGCCGCAAACTCGCGCTGGTTTTTGAGCAATACGACATCGAAAATCTGGCCCCTGGCTATGGTCGAGTTTTGCGCGGTCGGGACTTGGTCCAACGCCAATACCAGCTGCTCGATCAAGTGCTGGCTGGCTTGGACAAGAGCGTGGTGCAAGCGCGCTACGTAGACCGTGACGAAATCAGATAACAGTTAACACATCACAGATAGTTAAGGCACTTCAAATGCAAACTCAAAAAACACTGCCGCGCGAACTGGTTCCTGGACTCTTCTGGCTGGGCGATTGCCTGGAACAAAAGACGGCCGGAAAGATTTACCACACCTACAACGCCGCTTACCTGCTGGTTGGCACCAATGCCTGCGCCATTGTGGAGACCGGCCACCCGAAAGACTTTCCGCTGATCAGCCGTCAGCTAGACGGTTTGTTGCCTGGCCTGCCGCCCCTCAAATACCTTTTTGTCACGCATCAGGAAACTCCGCATTCGGGTGGCCTGGGTCGGATCATGCACAAATACCCAGAGGTATTGCTGTGCGGCGACATGTGTGACTACGCGCTGGCTTTTCCGCAATTTGCCCATCGCATGGTGGCCATGAAGGGCGGAGACGAAATCGATCTTGGCGGACGTGCGCTCAGGTTGGTAGAGCCCGTGATCAGAGACTTGCGCACAACCTGGTGGGGCTTTGACACCCAGGAAAAAGTGCTGTTTCCGGCTGACGGTTTTGCTTACAGCCACTACCATGAAGATGGCCACTGCGGCATGTGCGCCGAAGAGGCTATCTCGCTGGACATTCCCGAAGTTTCGGCTGTCTTTGCCGACCGGGCTTTGTTCTGGACCAAGTTCACCGACATGAACATCTACATTGACCGCTTGCAATGGCTGCTGGACACCCTTGAGGTCAAAGCCATTGCCCCAACGCACGGGCTGCCCATCATGGATCCCGCACTCACTGTGCCGCGCATCAAAGAGGGTCTGCTTTATGGCAGTGCGGTAGCCGAAATGGGGCCAGACGCTGGCGGTCTGGCGGCAGACCCTATGGAGAAAAGAGTCATTGAAAGGATCTGACCCATCGCATGGAGTCATGAACTTAAGGTCAGATTTTTTTGTGCGTAACAGGTGTTGGTGTATTTGTGCAAACTATTAAATAAGGAGACAAGACAATGAAATTTGGTAGCCACTCAAGGTTTTTTTCCAGTGACTCAGCCCCGGCTTTTTTTCCAGCCAAAAGTTCCTCAAGGCGCAAGCTGGCAGCGGCGCTGGTGCTTGGTTTCAATGCGCTGCTCATGGGCGGTATCAGTCCTGCCTTGGCTCAAACTTACCCCAGCAGGCCCATCACGGTCGTGGTACCCCAAGCAGCGGGTGGTGGCATGGACGCTATTGCACGCGCCGTCACCCTGAAGATGGGTACCCTGCTCAACACCTCGTTTGTCATTGACAACAAACCAGGTGCTGGTGGCAACATCGGCGCTGCCCAAGTGGTCAAAGCGCAGGCCGACGGGCATACCATCTTGCTGGGTCAAACCTCGCAGTTTGCAATCAACCCGCACCTTTACACCCAAATGAGCTTTGATCCACTCAAGGATCTGGTTCCCGTGGTCATGCTGGCTGATGCGCCCAACGTGATTGTGGTGGGCGCTGACTCACCTTTTCGCACACTCGCCGACATTGTGGCCGCTGCAAAAGCCAGCAAAAACTTGCTTGATTTCGCTACACCGGGCGCCGGCACACCTTCGCACCTGATTGGCGAGATGTTCCAGGATGTGGCCGGTATCAAATTGGTTCACGTCCCTTACAAAGGCGCGCCTGCGGCCATCACCGACACCATTGCCGGCCGCACCGCCTTCATGCTGTCTTCCATTCCATCGGCCTTGACACAGATTCGCAACGGCAAGATGCGCGCCATTGCCGTTTCTGCAGACAAGCGCAGCCCCTCTTTGCCTGACGTGCCCACCATTGCAGAGGCGGGTTACCAGGGTTTTAATGCAGGCACTTGGTACGGCTTGTTTGTACCCGCTAAAACACCTGAAGCCGTCATACAGCGCCTGAACACCGCTGCCAATGAGGCTCTGAAGGCAGAAGACGTGATTGGCCGCGTTAAGAATGAAGGTGGCACGATTCTGGGTGGCACCAAAGAAATATTTGCCGAAAAGATCCGCCAAGACCACGCCAAACTTGGCAAGGCCGTGCGGGACTCTGGCGCCAAGATCGACTAAGGGTGGGCCAAGACCATGCAATCGCTAGACATATTCAATGTCCCCACCGCTAGCCGATGGCGTCTGTGCATTGGTTTGGCCATTGTGTTTGGTGGCATTGCTGTAGTGGTCAATGCTTTGTATGTGCGAATGACCCTAGACGATGCCCGCATGGGTGGCGCTTTGCTAGGCGGGCTGATGGCCGCCTTGGCTACGGCGCTGGGTACCTTGCCTGTGCTTTTCTCACATCAGTTGTCACAAAAAACCTACGACACCTTGCTTGGGTTTGGCGCTGGCGTGATGCTCGCGGCCTGCTCGTTTTCTCTGATCATCCCCGCTCTGGCAGCTGCAAAACTGCAAGGCGCGGGCGCATGGGGTTCAGGAGGAATTGTTGGCGCCGGCATGTTGCTAGGTGCTGGCTTTTTGCTTTGGGTTGACCGAGCCTTGCCCCATGAGCATTTATTCAAAGGGCTGGATGGCTCGCAGGCCATCGCCATCAAGAGGGTTTGGCTTTTTGTTTTTGCTATTGGACTGCACAACCTGCCGGAAGGATTGGCCATTGGTGTGGCGTTTGCGGGCTCTGACTCAACAGGCGCGGTGGCGTTGGCAACCGGCATTTCCATTCAGGATGTACCCGAGGGCCTGGTGGTTGCAATGGCCCTCCGAAGTGTTGGCTACAGCAAGGGGGTGTCGGCGGGCCTTGGTGCCTTGTCCGGGCTTGTAGAGCCCTTGGCCGCAGTTTTTGGGGTCATGGTGGTTGGCCTGTCTGCAACCCTGCTTCCCTGGGGCCTGGCCACAGCAGCAGGCGCCATGCTTTTTGTGATCAGCCATCAGATTATTCCAGAGTCGCACCGCAAAGGTCACGGGTCCTTTGCTACCACTGGCCTTATGTTGGGCTTTGTTCTCATGATGCTGCTGGATACTGCATTGGGCTAAGCCAAGGGGCCGTTAGACAAACCACGCTGCTGCTCTTGAAGGATGCTAGCCAATCCTACAACTTGGTCGCGGCGTTAAACATAGCGAACAATTCTTCCTGCCAGTTTCCTTCATGATCTACGGCTGTCTGAACAAGGACTGTTTTGCTGACCATGTCGATGATGACGCGTTGCCCATGATGGCCGTTGAAGTAAAGCCATGAACCGTCACTTTTGGCGTGCCACATCAGCGCCTTGTACCCTGCATGAGGCATCGCATAACCGACCCGTCCTTGCTTGTCCTTTTCTGTCCACTGGGTGCACTCTCTGATCCAAGCTTCACTGACGATTTGACGACCTCCGACAAGCCCTCGATCTGCAACCAGCAATCCAATCCGCGCCCAATCGCGCAGACGGGCAGCAAGTCCAATACAGTTAAATTCGTTGCGCTCCGAGTCAGTCAGCCATGTCGCGTCGGCTTCGGCCCCCATCGGTTGCCAAAGCGCAGTCTCTGCAAATGCTGACATAGACATGCCTGTCACCTTGCGGATCACCATGCCTAAGGTGAGCGGGCAGAGCTCGTTGTAGTTGTAAGTTCGGCCTTGCTCTTCCTTGCGCTGATTCCAAGCAGCGACTGTTCGCTTGATGCTGGACTGGCGTGACATAAACGCAGAGGGGTAAATGGACGGGTTATCTCTGTCGTGCAGAACCTCGGCACCGCTGGACATGTTTGCAAGATTTCGAAGGGTCGTGGTGCCATGCAAGGTGCCTTGGAGCTCAGGGACATATTGTTCGGCTGGATCATCCAATGACTTGATCAAGCCGCGATCAATGCAGATGCCAAGCAACAGTGACGTGACACTTTTTGCCATCGACCAGCTGGTAAAGCGTGTCTCGGGTGTTCGTCCCATTCGATAGCGCTCAAATAGCACGTTGCCTCCACGGCAAATGAGTAAACCTGTCACAGGCCATCTCTCTAGATACTCGTCGGGTGTCTTGCCAAAAAGGCCCCAACGGTATGAGAAGTCTGCTTTTGGCGAGGAAGTAAGTTCGCGCGATACGCCTGAAGCTTTGATCACATGGTGAGGAAAAATTCGCTCGAATCCACCTGAGTAATTTCCCACCCTGTAGCCAGGGTCACGCGTAAGCCCTCCAGCCATTCCGGTAGGGTACCCAAGCAAGGCTCCCCACTTGTCTTGGGCATGTGCAAGTGGTGTCAAGGCAATGCTTGGTATTGCCATTGTCAGCTGTAAGACTTTTCTTCGTGTCAACATGAATACATCTCACCAAGGTCGATTGAAACATTGATCTTACTTGCTGTTAGCATTTGACAATTGCCAAGGGGAAACTTCATGATTCGCATTAACGCCAAATTTTTTCTCATCCCCGCAACATTCATGTTGCTTGTTGGCTGTGCCGGCATGACCAACAGCCCGCCCGCAAACGATCCCGTCATGCTGCGCGTCAATGTATTCCGAAGTGCAACCAATATTCCCATCTACATGGCAGAAGAAAAGGGGGCATTTGCCAAGCGAAATGTTCGTCTTGAGCTGCAGTTCACGCCCAACTCTTCTGAGCAGCGCGCAGGACTTGCTGCCGGGCGAAGTGATATTGCGCACACTGCGGCCGACAATTCTGTGGCAATGGTTGAAGTTGCCAAGGTGGACACCGTGATTGTTGGGGGTGGTGACAGTGGCCTGTTAGAGCTTTTCGTTCGTCCCGAAATTAAATCGCTTGCGGATGTCAAAGGCAAAGCGATGGTGGTGGATGCACCCAACACCGCCTACGCATTGGTTGCTAGAAAAATTCTCAAGAATGCTGGTTTGATCGATGGGCGAGATTACCGACTTGCGCCCATCGGTGGTTCCGAAGGCCGTGCCAATTCGTTTTCTCAGAGCCCAGACAATGCTGTGGGCATGTTGAACCCACCTTGGACATTTGTTGCTGAAAGTCGTGGGGCTCGAAGCTTTGGTCAAGCAAAAGATTTGTTTGGGCCCTATCAAGCTATTGTGCCAATTGCAATGCGTTCTTGGGCGCAGTCAAACAGTGGTGCGCTTGAGCGCTATTTGGCAGCTTACATTGAGGGCTGCCGCATGACATTCGATCCATCAAACCGTGCAGAAGTGATAGCTGTCCTTCGCAAACGACTTAACTTGACTCAAGAGGTTGCAACTCGCAGCTATGAAGGTTTGATTCAACCAGGTTATGGACTTTCGCGCGACTGCCGCTTTGACATGGCGGGCTTTCGCAATGCACTGTCCTTGCGTGCCGAAATAGAGGGTCAGTGGGGTGGCGTTCCACCTGAACCTGATAAGTATCTTGAGCTCAAGTACTACGAGCGTGCAATGAAGTTTGCAGCGCCTTAAATTGACGAGTTCTAGTCTTTGGTCTGACTCGGTCATGTATCGGCAATGACTCAGGTTTTGTATTTCTCAATGATATGATCAATGAAACATTTAGATTGACTAGGAGACAATAGATGAGCCGCAGGAACAGCATCAAATTTCTCGCGACCCTTTCCCTCCTGGCTGCCATGGGCACAGTCCATGCTCAGGCCAACTATCCGAACAAGCCCATACGGCTGGTGGTGCCCGCAGCCCCTGGCGGTGCAGCCGATTTCTTCGCCCGTCTGGTTGGCCCCAAGCTGGCCGAAGCTCTTGGCCAGTCAGTGGTCATCGAAAACCGCTCGGGTGCCTCGGGCACCATTGCAGCCGATTTGGTTGCCAAGTCTGCTGGCGATGGCTACACAGTTTTGATCGGTCAATCGACCAGCGTGGTGGTAGCGCCGCACATGTACGCCAAGCTCAATTACGACACTCGCAAAGACCTCACACCGATCACGCTGGTGGCCGAGATTCCCAATGTGCTGGTGGTGCACCCCAGCGTGCCGGTCAATAGCGTGCAAGACTTGATTAACTTGGGACGTTCCAAGCCCGATGTTTTGAACTACGGTTCTTCGGGCAATGGTGCACCGACCCACTTGGCTGGCGAGATGTTTGAAATGGCCACCGGCGCCAAAATTCGCCATGTGCCTTATAGAGGTGCAGGTCCTGCCACCAATGCGCTCCTGGCTGGAGAGGTTCAGGTCATGTTTGGCCCAGCGGTTGCTGTGATGCCGCAAGTGCGTTCGGGCCGAATCAAAGCGCTGGCCGTCACATCGGCTTCTCGCTCTGCTGTTGCTCCTGAGCTTCCCACACTGGCCGAGGCTGGCCTCAAGGATTTTGAAATCACCTCTTGGTTTGGCTTGTTTGTGCCGTCTAGTACGCCAGCGGCCGTTGTCGACAAGTTGCACCGTGAAACGGCCAAGGTGCTGCGCCTGCCCGACGTACAAGAACGCTTTGCCAAAGAAGGTGCCACAGCGGGTGGCAATGCGCCAGCTGCCTTTGCCGATTTTGTGCGTGCCGAGTACGACAAGTTTGGCAAGCTCGTTAAAAGCAAGGGCATCACTGCCGATTAAAACCACGGGTCAACCCTCTCTATTGCTCATTTTTACAGGAACATTCATGACCAAAACCGAACTCACTTCCTTGCGGCCCCGGGCCGATCAGCCCATGTCGCTCAACATGAAGCTGATCTCGCACAACGAGCTTCAGGGCTTCGGTGGCATGGGCGAGGGTGTTGCCATGCAGATGGCCGACGACGGTCGTCGGATTCTTTGGCTGGCGCATGAATCAGCCCCCAAGAACTTCACTGGCGTTGACGTCACAGATCCCAAAAACCCTAAGGTGATCGTCCAGACTGAGCTGCCGCACATGAAGATGCGCTCCAACTCCTTGGACGTGGTGGGCAACATCATGGTGATGGCCAATCAGGTGAAGGAGTTGGGTGACAAACCCGCTGGTATCAATATTTATGACATCAGCAAGCCTGAGACACCCAAGTTGTTATCTCACTTTGATTGCTCTGGTCCTTACTCACGCGGTGTTCATGCGGTCTGGTTTGTCGATGGCAAAACGGTGCACATGGCTGCAGGTGCGCACGACTTTCAGCCGCGCAACCCCAAGGACGATCAGATCTATCGCATCATCGATATTTCCGATCCCACCAAACCCTTCGAGAAGGGCCGTTGGTGGTATCCGGGCACCCGCGAAGGTGACAGCGCGCCACCGCCCCCACGCTTGCCAGCTCAGTTTGATACAGGCTTTCGTGCGCACAACACCAACGTCTTCCCTGAAAGGCCAGACCGTGCCTACCTCGGTTACATCGATGGTGGCGCCATTGTTCTAGACATCAGCAATCCCGCTGACATCAAGATGGTGTCGCACTGGAACCATTCGCCACCATTCAACGGCTTTACCCACACACTTCTGCCATTGTTTGAGCGCAATCTGTGGATCGTCTCGGATGAGTGCGTGCAAGACGACGGCAAAGACTGGCCCAAATTGGTCTGGGTGGTCGACTCGCGCCTAGACAGCAACCCGCTGCCCATCGGCACCTTCCCCGCACCGCCTTACGACACCTTTGCCAAGCGGGGTGGCCGCTTCGGTGCCCACAACCTGCACGAGAATCTGCCTGTCTCTTGCTCCTTCCGTTCGGAAACGCTGTTCATCGGTACGTTCTTCAATGCGGGCGTTCGCGTCTACGACACCTCCAACCCTTACCAGGTGCAGGAAGTGGCTTATTACGTGCCGGCCGCACCCGCGCTATCGCCCCAAGGTGCTGTACAGCTCAACGACGTGTATGTGGACGATCGGAAATTGGTTTACACCGTCGACCGGTTCTCGGGTGGTCTTTACATCCTCGAAATGAATGTCTGACGGCTTTGCAACGGCGGGCGCACGTGATGTGCTCGCCAGCAAGATTCCGGTCACCCTGATCACCGGCTTTCTGGGTGC
>SXGQ01620262.1_pt1 | contig 15625 bp, 15 predicted proteins | sample 3178371 | NCBI WGS metagenome assembly SXGQ01 (sample SAMN11356859, study PRJNA531348) | freshwater metagenome | isolation source: freshwater sample F1-20 | place: China: Fuxian Lake, Yuxi | collected 2017-12-25
ACCCCGGGAGCCTGAACCCGTGGCTCGCCGGCGTCCTCGCAGCCGCCCTCGTGACCTGGGTGACCTTCGTGCCCTGCTTCCTGCTCATCTTCCTCGGCGCGCCGCACGTCGAGGCGCTCCGCCACAACGAACGCCTGTCCCACGTCCTCACCGGCATCACCGCAGCGGTCGTCGGCGTCATCGCGAACCTCGCCCTCTACTTCGGCACCCACACCCTGTTCTCCGACGTCGACCGACAACGCCACGGACCCCTCCGGGTCGACGTGCCGACCTTGGCGAGCATCAGCCAGAGGGCGGCCGCCGTCGCGCTCGTCGCCGGGGTCCTCCTGTTCCGGTGGCACTGGAGCGTCCTGCGGACCCTGGCCGTCTGCGCCGCAGTCGGGGCGACCGTGCACGTGCTCGCGTGAAGGAAGGACATGCTCGCCGTGAAGGTCGGCGAGGTGTTCGACCGGCGGATCGAGGACATCTTCCTGCGCTGACCGCCACCGGGCGAACTCGGTCTCCGACCGCTGTTCCCGGCTCGCGCGCCGATACCGTCCTGCGCCGCTGGGGATGTCGAGGAGGAGTGGTCAGATGCGCAGGTTCCTGAGCCTGGTGGCGGTCGCGGTGGTGGCCGCGGTGAGCGTCGCCGTGCACGTCCCCGTGGCGGGCGCGGCCCCGCAGGCCCGGTCGACGACATCGGCCTGCACGTTCCCCGGCGGGTTCGAGGACGGCTTCGCAGACGTGCCGACGGCCAACGCGCACGAGGCGAGCATCGACTGCATCGTCTACTGGCAGATCACCACCGGGCTGCGGCCGGGCGTCTACGGGCCGTCGGGCACCGTCACCCGCGGCCAGATGGCCAGCTTCCTCGCCCGTTTCGTGGAGCGGTCCGGCGGAGCCCTCCCGTCCAACCCGCCCAACGCCTTCTCCGACGACGACGACACCACCCACGCCGCCAACATCGACAAGCTCGCTGCGGCGGGCATCGCTCGCGGCAGGGGCGACGGCCGCTTCGCACCGGAGGCCCCGGTCACCAGGAACCAGATGGCGTCGTTCATCGTGCTCACACTCGAGTACCGCCTCGGTGCACCCCTCGAGGAGGGAGTGGGTGCCGACCACTTCACCGACGACGACGGCGACACCCACGAGACCAACATCGACAAGGCCGCGGCGCTCGGCATCACCGGTGGCACGTCCGAGACCACCTACGGGCCGCGGCTGCCCGTCCGCCGCGACCAGATGGCATCGTTCCTCGCCCGGTCGCTGGCCGAGCTCGTCGATGCCGGCGAGGCGACATTGCCGGCCCGGCCGCCCAAGTGCGACCTCGACAACGGGATCGAGCGCACCGACTCGCGGTGCCGCCCGTGCCCGACGAACCCGAGCATCGGCGCGTCGAACCCGGGCTGCCAGACCTGGTCCGGACCTCCGCCGCTCGGCGACCCGGCGCTGCGCCAGACGCCGAACGCACCCCGCGTCTGGGACAACTCGGACCCGAGCGTGCTGGTCGACGGGCAGAACGTCTACCTCTTCGGCTCGACGAACAACATGCGGGCGCCGGTCCGCCAGATCACCTCGTTCGACCAGTCGCTGGCCGACAGCAAGCGGGCCTGGGACACCCAGCCCCGGAACGCCATGCCGAACCTCCCCGCCTGGGTCGACCCGACCCGCAGCCCGGCCGGCGAGTCCGACATCTGGGCGCCCACCGTGGCCAGGCTCGGCTCCCAGTACGTGATGTGGTTCGGCGCCCACCACCGCGACGCGACCACCGACGAGGACAACGACCAATGCATCGGCCGAGCGGTGGCGTCGAGCCCGACGGGCCCGTACACGCCGGATGCGCAGCCCGTGTACTGCGGTCTGCCGCCCGAGGGTGCCGCCAACGGCCTGCCGGCCTCGAACAGCTTCGGTCGCGGCGCGCTCGACCCCCAGGTCTTCCGGGCCCCCGACGGCACCCTGTACCTCCTCGTCGCCATCACCCGGACCGAGGCCAACATCGGCGTGCTGCGCCTCAACGCCGACGGATCGGTGCAGGGCGGGCGCAACGCCACCCCGACCATCCTCCAGCGCCTCGCCTACCCGTGGCACGACGGCACCGACGACGGCACCCGTCGCGGCGGGTTCCTCGAGAACCCCTCGATGGTCTTCGAACCCCAGACCGGCACCTACCTGCTCTTCTACTCCGCCGGCGTCTGGCAGACGACGAACTACAACACCGGGTTCGCCCGCTGCGCCACGCCGACGGGACCGTGCACGCCGGACCCGCGCGGGCCGTTCCTGAAGAGCGGCCCGACCCGCACCGGTCCCGGCGGGCTCACCGCCTTCACCGCTCCGGACGGGTCGCTGCGGGCGGTCTACGCCACGTGGCTGGCCGGACGGGAGAACCAGAGCGGCGGCAACGCCGGCGAGTACAGCCGCCAGTCGCACTGGGCTCGCATCGTCGTCACGGCCACCAGTGACCCCGCCGCGCAGCGGGTGTCGCTGGGCTGACGTCGTCCGGCCGGTGGTAGCTTCCGAGCATCGCTGACCGGATCCGATCACTACGCACGCAACAAGGTCTGTCCCAGCAGCAGCTCGCTGACCGGGCCGGGCTGACCCGATCGCTCGTCGCTGCGGTCGAGGCTGGCCGGCAGCAGCCGAGCGTGTCCGCCGCGCTCGCCCTCGGCCGGGCCCTCGGGACCACCGTGGAGGACCTCTTCGCCGCGGCGCCGCAGCCGATCGACCCCGTGCTCGGCTCCCCCGGCGGGCCGGGCTCCACGGTCCTGACGGTGCGGGTCGGTGATCGCGTCGTGTCCGAGAGCACCACCCACCAGGTGGCGACACCCGAGCGCTGGGTCGCCGGCGACGCCGTCGTCGGCGGGGACGGCGTGCTCGCAGCGCTGCCCGGTGGACGCACCGACGGCATCCTCCTCGCCGGCTGCGATCCCGCCCTCGGACTGCTCGGTGGCCTCGTGTCGGCGTCGTCCCACCACCGGGTCGTCACCGTCCACGCCTCCACCGGTCGCGCGCTGGAGGCGCTCGCCGCCGGCACGGTCCACGGTGTCCTCGTCCACGCCCGCACCGGTCGCCCGCCGACGCCGCCGGTGCCGGTCCATCGCTGGCACGTCGCCTCCTGGGCGGTCGGGCTCGCATCCCCCGAGGGGCGCCCGCCGTCGGTCGTCGAGCTCGCCGAGCGAGGCGCCACCGTGGCCCAGCGGGACCCCGGAGCCGGATCCCAGCTGGCGCTGGTCCGTGCGCTGCAGGAGGCCGGCGTCGAGGGCGGGCTCACCGGTCCGACGGGCGACGGTCACATCGATGTCGCACGGCTGGTGCGCGCCGGACAGGTCGACGCCGGCGTCACGATGGAGGCGGCAGCCCGGTCCCTCGACCTCGGCTTCCAGCCGCTCGAGGTGCACGACGCCGAGCTCTGGATCGACGAGCGCCACGTGTCGCTCCCCGAGGTCACCGCGCTGTGCTCCGTCCTCTGCGACGCAGCGTTCCTCCGTCGAGCCGAGCTGCTGCCGGGCTACGACGTGTCCGGTTGCGGCGTCGAGCGGAGCGCATCGTGATGCGACTGCGGCCCGTCGCGACGGCACTCGCCGCCCTCCTCCTGCTCGGCTGCGGTGCCGACGGCGACGACCGAGACGCTGCGCCGGTCACCGTCGCTGCGGCCAGCGACCTGCGCCTCGCCTTCGAGGAGCTCGGCGAGCGGTTCACCGCGGAGACCGGCACCGAGGTCACGTTCTCGTTCGGCTCCTCCGGGCAGCTGCGCGAGCAGATCATCAACGGTGCCCCCTTCGACGTCTTCGCGTCGGCGAACGTCGACTTCGTCGATGCCGTGATCGAGTCCGGACGGGGGCGGGCCGACACCAAGGCCGACTACGGGTTCGGGCGGATCGTGCTGTGGGCTCCGCCCGGCGTGGAGCTCCCCGACGACGTCGCCGGGCTGGCCGACCCGTCGTTCCGACGGATCGCCGTCGCCAACCCCGAGCACGCCCCATACGGGGTGGCCGCCGTCCAGGCCCTCGAGGCCGCGGGCATCCGGGACGCCGTCGAGGACCGCCTCGTGTACGGCGAGAACATCTCCGACACCCTGCGCATCGCCCAGTCCGGCAACGCCGACGTCGGCATCGTCGCCCTGTCCCTGGTGATCGCCGACGACGACGCCGAGTACGTGCTGGTGCCCGAGGACCTGCACGACCCCTTGCGCCAGGCGCTGGTGGTCACTGCGAGCGGCGCTGCGGTGGAGCCGGCCACCGCCTTCGCCGAGTTCGTCGGCAGCCCGGCAGGCCGGGAGGTCATGGTGGCCTACGGCTTCGTCCTGCCCGGCGAAGCGCTCCGGTCCGGCTGATGGCCGACTGGTTCCCCCTGTGGCTGTCGCTGCGGGTTGCCGTCGCTGCGACGGTGATCGCCGGCACCCTCGGCGTCGCGCTGGCGTACCTCCTCGCCAAGGCACGGTTCCGCGGGCGTGGGCTCATCGAGGCGCTGGCCACCCTCCCCATCGTCCTGCCGCCGACGGTGCTCGGCTTCTACCTGCTCACCAACCTCGGCGTGAACAGCCCGGTCGGGCGCGCATGGGAGGACACGTTCGGCCGGCCGCTCGTCTTCACCCAGACCGCGGCGGTGATCGCTGCGTCCGTCTCCGCGCTGCCCTTCGTCGTGCGGACCGCTCGCGCCGCCATCGAGACCGTCGACCCACGGATCGAGGCCGCTGCTCGCGTCGCCGGGCTGCCCGAGTGGCGGGTCGCCGCGCTCGTGACCCTCCCGATGGCGCGCCGGGGCGTCGGCGCCGGCGTCGCCCTCGGCTGCGCCCGGGCGCTCGGCGACTTCGGAGCCACGGTCATGGTGGCGGGCAACATCCCCGGCCAGACCCAGACGCTCCCCGTCAAGGTCTTCGACGCGGTCCAGGCTGGTCAGCTCGACGAGGCCCGCACCGGTTCGCTCGTGCTCGGGGCGATCGCCGTCGTGGTGCTGCTCGCCGTCACCCAGCTCTCCGGGCAACGGGCGTGACCACCCTCGCCGTCGACGTGACGACGACCGCCGGGACGTTCACGGTCGAGGCGAGACTGAGCGCCGACGTCGGGATCACCGCCCTGACCGGTCCCTCGGGCGCCGGCAAGAGCGTCACCCTCGCCACCGTCGCCGGGCTGCTCCGACCGGACCGGGGCACCATCGAGATCGACGGGCGCACGGTGGCCGATGCGGCGGCCGGCGTCCACGTCCCCACCCAGGAGCGCAGCATCGGCATGGTCTTCCAGCACGCCGCCCTGCTCCCCCACCGCAGCCCGCTCGACAACGTCGCCCTCGCCGTGCGCGGCGCGCCGAACCGCGCCGACCGTCGCGAGCGCAGCCGAGGCCTGCTGGCCCAGGTCGGTGCGGAGCACCTGGCCGACGCGCCGACGACCTCGCTGTCGGGCGGCGAGCAGCAGCGGGTCGCGCTCGCTCGCGCGCGGGCCGGCAACCCCGCCCGCCTGCTGCTCGACGAGCCGTTCAGCGCCCTCGACCACGGGTCCCGGAGCGCACTGCGCGACCTGGTGGGCCGGCTGGTCGACGACCGGGCCATGACCGCGCTGCTCGTCACCCACGACCAGGCCGACGTCGACGCCCTGGCCGCTCGCACCGTGACCTTCGAGCCCGGCCGCACCACCTGACCGGGCGGCTCAGGTCCCCAGCGGTGCGCAGTCGTGCCCGCAGCCGCCTGCGTCGGCGTCGCCGGCGGCAGGCCGGTGCAGCACCGCACGGACGGGGACGAGCCGGACGGTGCGCTCCTCGCCCTCGACGACCTCGCCGGTGGCGTCGAAGATCAACGAGTACCCGTCGACCTCGTTCGGCGGCACCACGACGCTCACGTCGGGGCGATGGGCGAGGTTGCGAGCCGTCGTCCCACCGCAGCCGGCGACGAAGGCACCGTCGGACCACGTCAGGTAGGTGGCGACGAGGTGCGGCGACCCCTCCCGCCCAGCGGTCACGACGTAGGCGGGCCGCTCGTGCGCGCCCACCTCGTCTCGCAGCGCACCGAGGTCCACAGGGATCGACATGGCCCGAGCGTAGGGCCGACGGCGGCGGCGTCCCCGAGCGCCCTACGTTCGGGACGTGCGATCCGCCCGCGCCCGACGGAAGGCCGCAGCGGCCACCCTCCGAGCCCGTTGGCGAGCGTGGCGCGTCGCGTCGCAGAACCGGGCCGTCGCTCGCGAGTGCTTCTACTGCGGGGTGGGCTTCGCCCCCGAGGGTCCGGACCACCGGACCGTCGACCACCGGGTGCCCCGCAGCCGAGGTGGCACCGACTCGCTCCGCAACCTGGTCTTCGCCTGCTACGCGTGCAACCAGCGCAAGCGGGACCGGGACGAGGACGACTTCATCGGGTCGGACTGGCTCGCAGCCCGTCGCGCCGACGTCGAGGAGCGCTCCACCGCGGCGTCGCCGGCTCGACGGCGGCGGCTGAACGGCGGACGCAGCGGGTAGGTCGAGCCATGTCCCAGCACCGCTCCGTCTGGTTGGCCACCGCCGACCATCCCACGTTCGAACCCCTTCGCCGCGACGTCGAGGTCGACGTCGCCGTCGTGGGCGGCGGCATCACCGGTCTGACCACCGCGCTGCTCCTGCAGCGCAGCGGCGCCCGGGTCGCGGTCGTCGAAGCCGACCGGGTCGGCCACGGCACCACCGGTCACACCACCGGCAAGATCAGCTCGCAGCACGGGGCCAAGTACGCCGGTCTGATCGAGAGCGCCGGCGAGGAGAAGGCCCGCCTCTACGCCCAGGCCAACGAGCAGGCGATCCGCACCATCGCCGGGCTGGTGGAGGAGACCGGCGCCGACTGCCGCTTCGAGCGGGCCCCGTCGTACCTGTACGCGACCGACGACGCCGAGCTGGCCACGGTGGAGCAGGAGCACGAGGCGGCGGTGCGGCTGGGGCTCCCCGCCACGCTGACCACCGAGACGGACCTGCCGTTCCCGGTGCTGCAGGCGCTGCGCTTCGACGACCAGGCCCACTTCCACGCCGCCGGCTACACCGCGGCGCTGGCCCGCACGCTCGCCGAGCGAGGGGTGCAGATCTTCGAGCAGACCCGCGCCCTGGGTCTCGAGGAGGAGGGCGAGCAGGCCACGGTCAAGACCGAGCACGGCGACGTCCGGGCCGACCAGGTCGTCATCGCCACCCTCCTCCCGTTCCTCGACCGTGGCGGGTTCTTCGCCAAGGCCCGTCCCAAGCGGGCCTACGGCGTCGCCGCGGTGCTCCGTGGCAGCCCCCTCACCGCCATGCACATGAACGCCGGGTCACCCACCCGATCGACGCGACCCTGGGTCGACGGCGACCGACACGGGATGATCCTGGTCGGCGAGGACCACGAGACCGGCACGACCGACGCGACGCCGGCCCGGTACGGCGCGCTCGAGCGGTGGGCCCGCGACAACTTCGACGTCGAGTCCTTCGAGTACCGGTGGTCGGCGCAGGACTTCATCCCCGCCGACGGCATCCCCTACATCGGGCGCTCCCCCCGGTCGGCCCGCACGTTCGTCGCCACCGGCTTCCAGAAGTGGGGCCTGACCAACGGCACCGTCGCCGCCGAGATCCTCTCCGAGCTCCTCGCCGGACGGGACCACCCGTGGCTCCAGGCCTTCGACGCCACCCGCATCGGTGACCCCTCGACGTTCAAGGACCTGGCCAAGGACAACCTGAAGGTCGGCGCCCACTTCGTCGGCGACCGCATCGCCCGCCTCCGTGCCGACTCCGTCGACCACCTGGCTCCCGGCGAGGGCGGCATGGCCGAGGTGGACGGCCAGACGGTGGGCGCCTACCGGGCTCCCGACGGCACCGTCCACGCCGTCTCCCTGAACTGCACCCACATGGGCTGCACGGTGAAGTGGAACAGCGCCGAGACCACGTGGGACTGCCCGTGCCACGGCTCCCGCTTCGACTGCGACGGCGCCGTGCTCGACGGCCCGGCGGTGCGCCCGCTCAGCCAGGTCGAGGTCGAGATCGACTGACAGACGTCAGGCGTGGGTCCCGTCGTCGTCGGGCGAGCGGCCCACGACCAGGCCCTCCCGCATGACGGTGACGGGGCCGTCGTCGCTGACGGCGACGACCACGGCGGCGGGATCGTCCCAGCTGTAGCGGAGGGCCGAGGTGTGCTTCGTGCCGCCGAAGGACCGCACGGCGTCCTCGGCCTCGCGGCTCGGCACCAGGTGGATGCCCATCCGCCGCAGGACCCCGTCGGCATCGAAGACCGTGGCGCCGTCGGACTGGGCGAGGCCGTGGCGGAGCGGGGCCAGGTCGTGGGGCCGCTGGATGCGCAGCTCGGGCGGCACCGGCAGCCGCTGCTGGTGACCGGCACCGAGGTCGCCGGACGGGTGCATGATCAGGAGCGCGCCGATGTTGCGGGCGCCGAGGTCGTGCACGGCGAAGTCCAGGAGGTGGCCGAGCACCGTCCGCTGCCCGGCGGCGAGGCAGCCGGGGATCTCCTCGATCCAGGACTCGAGCGGCGGCTCGTGGTGCCAGCCGGCGACGTCGGAGCGGACCACACCGAAGGAGCCCACGACCCGCACGATGCCGGCCTCGTCGCGCTGGACCAGTCGTGCCCCCGACGCCGCGGCGAGCACGACGAGGTCGCGCTCGGACCCGGCGGACCGGTCGAACACCACGAACTCGTCCAGGCCCGAGGGGCCCCGGACGGCCCACGCCGAGAAGCCGTCGGCGAAGCGGCGCACCTGGCCGTCGCGGTAGGACGACGTCTGGCGGCGTGACACGCTCAGCTGGGTCGACTCGTGCCATGCGTCGGCGTCGACGGTGGGGCCGACGATGGCCCCGTAGGTCGGGACCCGCTGCTCGTGCACCGGCGGCCGGAGGGCGTAGTCGAGCTCCTCGAGCAGCGGATCGTCGAGGCCGGCGGGCAGCACGAAGCCGACGCCCTCCTCCTCCAGCTCCTCGCCGAGCCGGCGCATGCGGGCGGTGCTGGTCGCAAGGCGCTGGGCTTCCACGCCTGCACGATACGAGGAGCCCCCGCCACACCGGCGGTACCGTCATCGGACCACCAGCTCGGGAGCGACATGGCGACAGCCGGCACGAACCAGATCCTCGCTGCCCTCCCCGCGCCGGAGGACCGGCGGGTCGCCGTGCGGGTCACCCCGGACGCGCTGCGCCACATCCGAGGGGGCCACCCCTGGGTCTACGACGGCTCGATCGCGTCGACCAGCCACGACGCCCCTCCCGGCGCCCTCGCCGTCGTGTTCGACGACAAGCGACGGTTCGCGGCGGTGGGCCTCTGGGACCCGACCTCCCCCCTGCGGGTGCGCATCCTCCACGCCGGCAGCCCGGTCACGGTCGACGACGCCTTCTGGGCGGCGCGCTTGGCGCAGGCCACCAATCGGCGCCGGACGATCGTGGACGACCCCGGGACCACCGGCTTCCGGTGGGTCAACGGCGAGAGCGACGGCATGCCCGGGCTCGTCGTCGACCGCTACGGCGACACGGTCGTCGCGAAGGTGTACAGCGCCGCCTGGTTCCCCCACCTGCCGGCACTGGTGCCGTTCCTGGTCGACGACGGCGAGCGCCTGGTGCTGCGCCTCTCCCGTGCGGTCGCCGACGGACCGACCCACGGCCTGGCCGACGGACAGGTCCTGTCCGGCACCCGCCCCGACGGTCCCGTGCCGTTCCTCGAGCACGGTCTGGCCTTCGGGGCCGACGTCGTCCACGGCCAGAAGACCGGCCACTTCCTCGACCAGCGCGACAACCGAGCCCTGGTCGGTTCGCTGTCCGCCGGCAAGGACGTGCTCGACGTGTTCGCCTGCACCGGGGGCTTCGGCGTCCATGCCGCCGCCGGTGGCGCCCGGTCGCTGCACACCGTCGACCTCAGCGAGCCGGCCGTGGAGACCGCGGTCGCCAACATGGGCCGCAACCACCACCTGCCGGCGGTCGCCGCCTGTGAGCACACCACCGAGGTCGGAGACGCCTTCCGGGTGCTGGAGCGACACGCCGCCGCGGGCCGTCGCTGGGACGTCGTGGTCATCGACCCGCCGTCGTTCGCGCCGCGACAGGACGCGGTGCAGCGGGCACTGAAGGCCTACGCCCGGCTCACGTCGCTCGGACTGGCGGTGACCCGGCGCGGCGGCCTGCTCGTGCAGTCGTCCTGCTCCAGCCGGGTCGATGCCGACACCTTCCACCGCCAGTTGCGCGACGCCGCCCGCCGCAGCGGTCACGGGCTGGCGGAGATCGCTCGCACCACCCATGCGCTCGACCACCCGGCGACCTTCCCGGAGGCGTGGTACCTGAAGACGGCCTTCGTGCGGGTCGATCCCCGCTAGCCGGCCTCAGCGTCCGTTGGCCGACAGGTGCATGTGGTCGAGCAGCGAACGCCAGAGCCCGCCCCACTCCCAGCCGGCGGCGGTGAACCCGGTGACGTCGTCCAGCACGAGCATCCCCGGGCGGAGGTTCCCACGGTCCACGTAGGCGGTGGCGAGCTCGGGCAGCACGACGTCGCCCTTCACGTACGGGTTGTGGAAGGGGTTGATGTCCACGGCTCGTCCCTGGGCGTGCTCGGACCAGGTCCCCGACCCGCGACTGGGACGGCAGACGAAGGCCGTCGTGTTGTTGCCGTCCCCCGTCGGCGGCAGGTCGAGCTCGGACGACTCCACCACCCGCATCTCCTCGATGGGGAACCGCCGCTCGTGGAGGTGGGCGAAGCCGGCGACGACGGCGTCGACCGCGTCGGCTCGCAGGAGCAGCTCACCGGTGTGCGCCTCGCCGTCGAAGCCCCAGAAGGTGAGCAGCACCCAGCGCAGCTCCTCGCGGGGTGCCGGGCACTCCGGCCGCCACGTCGAGCGAGCCAGCACCTCGTCGGGGACCGTGGCGACCTCGGCCCGGAACTCCGGGGTCGCTGGTCGGGGCAGGTGGTCGGGCGTCTCGAGGCGTCGGTCCACCAGCTCGGGCGGGGTCGGCTGCGCGGCGGCGAAGCCGTTCGGTCCGACGGGCAGCACCCTGGTGCCGAGCCACTCCGGTCGGGGGGCGGCGAGCGGTGCCACGGCGGTGGTGGTCGTGGTCAGCGGCGTGCTGGTGACGGTGGTGGGAGCGACCGCCGTCTCCTCCGCAGGTGGGAAGGTCGTGGCGACGGCCCGGTCGACGGTGACCTCCGGCTCGGAGCCGCAGGCGACCGCGCCGAGCAGGACGAGCACCGACGCGACCGCGAGGGCGGCTCGTCGGGCTGCGGATGCGCTCACGGCGACCCGAGCCCGAGCAGGTGGCCGACGTCGTTGAAGCCGTGCACGGACGGACCCCGGTCACCCACCGCGATCCGGGTGATCGATGCCGGCGCCACGAACATCCGCCAGGAGATGTCGTCGCTGACACCGAGGGCCCACGCCACCGCAGCCTTCACCGGCGACACGTGGGTGACGACCACGACGTGGCGGTCGCGGGCCTCGTCGGCGAGGTCCTCGCACGCCGCCCGAACGCGGCGGCCGAGCGCCTGGAGGCTCTCGCCGCCCGGCGGTGCGAACGCGACGTCGCTGCGCCACCGGGCCCAGAGCTCGGCGTCGACGTCGCCGAGCGCGGTCCCGTCCAGGTCGCCGTAGTCCAGCTCGATCCAGCGTACGTCCTCCTCGACCGGCACGCCCCAGGCCCCGGCCGTGGCGCGCGTGCGCCGCAGCGGGCTGCAGACGATCCGGTCGGCCGGGCCGACGGCGCGTGCGGTCGCCGCAGCCTGGGCCTCGCCGATCGGGTCGAGGTCGACGTCGCCGCGTCCCGACAGCAGGCCGGACCGGTTCGCCTCGGTGCGCCCGTGGCGCACGATCGTCAGCACGAGCCCTGCAGGGGCGGTGCGCCAGCTCGCGGGAGGCGGCCGGTGCGGCGGAACTCGTCGCGGGCCGCAGGCTCGTCGAGGCCGGTGCGCCGCACCCACCACACGCCGAGCGCGATCCCCACGACCTCGAGCAGGAGCGTCAGCGCGCCGCGAGCCAGCTCCGGCGGTTCGGCACCGGACAGCTCGATGCCGGTGAGCGGCCACCAGAACGCATCCGTGTCGGCCCAGACCCCGCTGAACACGAGGTGGGCGAAGAGGCCGATGGGCACGCCGAGCAACCGCCGGCGCAGCACCCGCCTGCCCTGCGTCGCCAGCATCACCACGCCGAGCACCGCCACCGCGGTGACGAGGGAGTGCAGCGGGCCGGGTCGGCCGAGCGCGACCTCCCCCACGGGCAGGACCGCACCCACGACCACGAACCGGTAGTCCAGGGCCGGGCTGTCGAACACCGCCCACACGCCGACGACGGCGGTGGCCACGTACCAGATCAGCACCGGGGCGGTCGACTCAGTCGCGCACGAGGAACCGGCCGCAGTCCTCGCAGCGGACGGGTTCCTCGGGGCTCAGGTGCAGGATCCGGTCGTGCTCCACTGCGGACAGCTTCATGTGGCACGCGCCGCACGAGCCGTGCTCGAGCCGGGCCACGGCGACGCCCCCGAGCTGGCCCCGGACCTTCTCGTACTCCTGCACCGCGGCGGGTTCGATGCCGGCCACGAGCTCGTCGCGCCGGGCCCGGACTTCGTCCCGCTCCCGGTCGATCTCGGCCTCGGCCTCGGCGAGCGACGCCGTGAGGGCGATGGCCTGTCGGTCGAGCTCCTCGCGTTGCGCGGCGAGCCCGGCGAGGCGCTCGTCGATGGGTTCGACCTGCTCCATGAGCGCCAGCTCCTGGTCCTCGAGCCCCGAGATCCGTCGGCGCAGGGCGCCGATCTCCTCCTGCAGGACCTGCAGCTCCTTGACGTCGGAGCTCCCGCCGTAGAGCTGGCGGTCGGCGCTGGCGATCTTGTCCTCGATCGAGGCGATCTCGTCCTCGATCCGGGTCTGCTCCTTGTCGAGGACGTGCTTCTCCGACTCGACCGCAGCCACCTCGGCTCGGAGGGCGGCGAGCTGGTCCTCGATGGCGACCAGCTCGGCCCGCGCCGGCAGCTGCGAGCGGCGGTGGTCGAGCTGGGTCGAGACCGTGTCGACCGCCTGCACGTCGAGGAGCTGCTTCCAGGGGTTCATGGTTCGACGAAGTCTCCCGAGGTCGGGGGCGGGCCGCCGCCGTTCCCGTTCCCGTTGCCCCCGCCGCCGCCGTTCCCTTCGCCGGGATCCGGAGCCGGTGCGGGTGCCGGTGCCGGTGCCGCAGTCGTGGCCGGTCGGGAGGGCGCACGGGTCGACCGGGACGGCGTGCGGCTCGGGGTCGTGCTGCGCCGGCGGGTCCGCTCGGGCGCCTGCGAGTACCCGTCGAGGTCGATGTTGCGGTCGAGGCGCAGCGCCCCGGTGCCGCGACGGGGGGGCGGCTCGGCGAACGGGACCGGCTCGACGCCGGGGAGGACGGCGTTGTAGAGCCGTCCGAACATCTGGGCGGGGTACGAGCCGCCGGTGACGTTGCGGCCGCCGACCCGCTCCATCGGCACGTTGCCCTCCATCGCTCCCATCCAGATGGCCGTGGAGAGCTGCTTGCTGAAGCCGGTGAACCAGGCGTTGGAGAAGTCCTGTGCCGTGCCGGTCTTGCCGCCGACGTCGTGGCCGGCCACCCGCGCAGCGGTGCCGGTGCCGCCGGTGACGTTGTCCTTGAGGATGTCGGCGGCGATCTGCGCCGTCTCCACCGTCATCACCCGCTCGCCCGGATCGCTGTGCTGGAAGAGGAGGTCGCCGTCGCGGTCGAGCACCCGCTCGACGAAGTAGGGACGGTGGTAGTGCCCGTCGTTCGCGATCGCGGCGTAGGCGCCGGCCATGCCGAGCGGCGTGACCTCCTGGGTGCCGAGCGGCGTGGAGAAGATGCTGGGATCGAGCGGGACGATCTCGTTGCCGGCGTTGCGGGTGACCACGCCGAGCTTGCCGGCCAGCTCGGTGACGTTGTCGATGCCGGCGATCTGGCCGAGGCGCACGTAGCCGCAGTTGGACGAGGCGATGGTGAGCGCAGCGATGGAGGCGACGGAGCCCCGGGAGTTGCCGAAGTTCTTCACCTCGTAGGGCTCGGGCTCGCTCGGGATCCTGAACCGGCAGGGGGCCCGGCCCGAGATGGTGTCCTGGGGCGAGTAGCCCTGCTCGAGCAGCTCGAGCAGCACGAAGGTCTTGAACGACGAGCCCGGCTGGCGGTAGCCCTGCGTCGCCAGGTTGAACTTGTACTCGTCGCCGAATCCAGGCCCGCCCACAAGAGCCCGCACGGCGCCGGTGGCGGGCTCGACGGTCGCCGCCGCCACGGTGCCGATGGCGTCCGCTCCGGCCATGTTGCGTCCGGCGATGAACAGCGCCGGCTGGCCCTCGATGGCGAACGGTGCGAGCGTCTCGTCACGAGCGGCGAGGGCTGCGGCCTGGACGCCGGGGTCGAGGGTGGTGTGGACCTCCAGGCCGCCGCGGAACACGGCGTCGAAGCGCTCGGTGGCGGTCTCGCCCAACCTCGGGTCGGCCAGCAGCGCCTGCTTGACCTCCTCGACGAAGTAGTCGTCGGGCGGTGGCGTGTACTGGGTCGGCTCCGTCGGGAGCGGGACCTCGCCGTACAGCTCGGCGGCCTCCGGGGGGATGATCCCCTCGGCGACCATGCGGGACAGCGCGATGCGGCGCCGCTCGACCGCGACCTCGGGGTACACGAACGGGTTGTAGTCGATGGGGTCCCGGATCATCCCGGCGAGCAGCGCGGCCTGCCCCGGGTCGAGCTCGCCGACGGAGACGCCGAAGTAGGTCTCTGCGGCTGTCTGGATCCCGTAGCTGTGGTTGCCGAGGTAGATCGTGTTCAGGTAGCGCTCGAGGATCTCGTCCTTCGACATCTGCTCCTCGAGGCGCACCGCCAGGAACACCTCGCGGGTCTTGCGATCGAAGGTCTGCTCGGAGCTCAGCACGCTCTGCTTGATGAGCTGCTGGGTGATCGTCGAGCCGCCCTGGCTCGTGCCGCCCGCCTCCACGTTGGAGAGCAGGGCACGGACCGTGGCCCGGACGTTGACGCCCTTGTGCTTCCAGAAGCCGGCGTCCTCGACGGCGAGCACGGCGCCGACGACGTGGTCGGGCACGGCGTCGAGGGTGATCGGCGCCCGGTTCTCCTCCTCCTGGAGGGTGGCGATGAGCGTGCCGTCGGCGGCGTAGATGTAGGAGCGCTGGGACAGGCCCCGCAGCTCGATCTCGCTCGCCTCGCCGTGGGCGGCCTCGGTGAGCCCGGTGAGCTGTGGCGCGACCGCCATGCCGATGGCGGTGACGACGACCGATGCCAGGGCCAGGAGGAGGCCGATGCGCACGAGGGAGTTGAGGGCACGGCTCACGAGCGCGCGATCGTACCGGCGCACGGTGGTGCTCCACCGATCACGGTGCCGGGCTCCTCGGTAGGTTCGGCCCGATGACGGAGACCTCGCCGTGACCGACTGGGCGCTCGCCGGCGCCGGCTGGATCAGCGCCGTGCACGGCCTCGCGATCCGGGCCCTCCCGGACGCCCGGGTCGTCGCCGTCGCCTCGCGGACGCAGGAGTCGGCCGAGCGACGGGTGGCCGAGACGGGCGGCCGGGTCGTCGCCTACGACGAGCTGCCGGCGGGCGCCGACATCGTGGTCGTGGCCACGCCGCCGGCACGTCACGCCGCCGACGCGCTGCGGGCCATGGCCGCCGGCGCTGCCGTGGTCGTCGAGAAGCCGCTGTGCACGACCCTCCAGGACGCCGACCGCTTGGTGCGCGTCGTCGACTCCGGCGGGGTC
>SXGQ01832885.1_pt1 | contig 15621 bp, 10 predicted proteins | sample 3178371 | NCBI WGS metagenome assembly SXGQ01 (sample SAMN11356859, study PRJNA531348) | freshwater metagenome | isolation source: freshwater sample F1-20 | place: China: Fuxian Lake, Yuxi | collected 2017-12-25
CTTGCCTCCGGAAAGCGAAACGAAGCATGGGCGTCAGGGTCAGCGCGACGACCGCAGAGAACAAGACAGAAGCGGCCACCGTTAGACCGAACTCGCGGAACAAACGACCGTTGTCGCCAGGAAGGAAGGAGAGCGGCACGAACACCGCAACGAGCGTCAACGTGGTGGCGATGACCGCGAAACCGATTTCTCTGCTACCTCGGATTGCGGCAACGATCGGAGGCTCGTTGAGTTCGGCACGCCGATGAATATTTTCGAGAACTACGATCGAGTCGTCGACGACGAGTCCGATCGCGAGCACCACGCCGAGTAAGGTAATGACGTTGAGTGAATAGCCGAGTGCATAAACGAATATGAATGCGGCGATCACCGATACCGGTATCGTGACCGCAGGGATGATCGTGGCGCGAAGTGTGCCGAGAAACCCGTAGATGACGACGAGTACCGAGACGAACGCGAAGATCACTGCAATCAGCACCTCGCGTAATGCGGCCTGAATAGCTACGCCGTTGTCGACGTTGACGACGAGAGAGGACCCTTTCGGTAGCGTTTTTTGCAGGCGGTCGACTTCGGCACGAACGCCCTGGACGACATCGAGCACGTTGGCTTTCGAGTTCGCTTCAATACCAATACCTACGCCGGCGCGGCCATTCGTGCGCAGCAGCGTTCGATCGTTCTCGGCTGCAATGCGAACATCAGCTACCTCACCGAGACGTACGAGATGCCCATCAGAGTTGCGACCGATGACTAGATTTCTGAAGTCTTCTTCGGAATCGAGGCCCACTTCGGTTCGAAGTGAAAACTCGCGCTGCTCAGATTCAATACGTCCTGCAGGGAGCTGAACGTTTTCGCGACGCAGCGCCGATTCGATATCGCCGACGGTAAGTGCACGAGCGGCGAGAGCCTGACGATCGATCCAGATGCGCATCGCAGCGCGTCTTGAGCCGGAGAGCGCGGCGCGTGACACCCCCGGCACCGTCGAAAGACGATCGACGATGTATCGCTCCGCATAGTCTGTCACTTCGAGCGGAGTCATCATCTCCGAGTTGAAGCTGAGGAACATCACCGATTCGGCGTTGGCATCCGCCTTGACGACCTGAGGCGGATCGGTCTCAGGCGGCAGTTGCGTCAGTACGCGAGAGATTCGGTCTCGAACGTCGTTAGCGGCATCGTCGATGTCGCGCGCTACGTCGAATTCGACGCGAATGCTCGATCGCTCGTCGGAGCTGTCCGACTCGAGCTTTAGGATCCCCTCGACACCCGCAATGCGATCCTCGATGACTTGGGTAACTTTGTTCTCGACGACGTTGGCGGATGCACCGCGGTAGATTGTGGTGATCGACACCACCGGACGATTGATGTCCGGATATTCACGCAGGGTCAATCGCTCGAGCGTGACGAGGCCGAAGATCACCAGCATCAGGCTGAGTACGGTCGCAAAGACCGGTCGACGGACGCAAAATTCCGAGAGTTTCATGCGCGGGGCTCGGCGATCACCTTGCCGCCGTCGCGAACGCGTTGGGTTCCCTCGACGATTATGGCCTCGGAGCCATCGAGGCCCTCGAGGATCGCCACGTAGCCCGGCTCGCGCCCGCCTGTGCGGACTTCACGCCGAATCGCTTTTTCGTCTACAACGACGAATACGTAGGTTTTGCCCTGCTCCGGTACGAGCGCTTCTTCCGGGATCATGAGCGTATCGACAGATTTGCCACGCAGTCGAGCACTCATGAACAAACCCGGGCGCAGTGCGCCATCCGAGTTCGCGAGTTCAGCGCGTACCCGGAGCGCACGCGTGACGGGGTCGATACGCGAGTCGATGGCCGTGATTTTACCGACGAAGACGCGATCGCCGAGGCCTTCGGCGCGGGCCTCTACGGGCAGACCGAGCGATAAATCTTTGAGGAACGACTGAGGCACGGTGAACTCGAGCTTCATCACCGAGGAGTCGTCGAGCGTGGTGATGACCGTACCGGGATTCACGAGGCCGCCGGGGCTGACTTTTCGAAGACCCGTACGTCCTGCGAAGGGTGCGCGGATCATGGTGTCTTCGAGTCGTGCGCGCGCAGCATCCACGCGAGACTCACCGGTTTTGACCGCCGTCTCAAGCTGATCGAGCTGTGCCTTCGAAAGCGCTTGAGTGACTGAAAGGTCACGTCCGCGATTGAACTGGTTACGGGCCTCTGCAAGGTTGGCCTCCGCCTCCGAGAGCGCCGCCGATGCCTGTGCGCGATCGAGTTCGACAAGCACGGTTCCGGCTGCAACGAGTTGTCCCTCAGCAAACCGAATGCGGGTGATGACGTTCGCGATCTTGGAGGTGATCTCGACGGACTCTCGGGAGAGCGCAGTTCCCACGGCCTCTATTTGAGGGCCGAAAGGGCGACGATCGATCTTGGCCGTGATGACCTTGGCGGGGGGAGGGCCGCCAGAGCCAGCAGGGCGATCACTGCCCGGGGCGCCCGAGGGCCCATTTCCGCCGCAGCCCACGAGCACCGAGAGGGCGCCGAGCAAAAGTGAACCGAGAACAGCGCGAGACATAGTGGAGATCATCGGTGATTTCGGGGTCCGGGGATGGGCCCGGGATTCTACATATAAGGAGGGTAGATTCCATTGGGACTTCCCCTCAATCAACCTTTGATCACACCACCCGGTGCCGAGTTCCTCCGGCCCGCCAATCCGCCACGTTGGCGGCCACCTCATCCAGGCAACGCTGACGAGACTCCACGGCTGCCCAGGCGGTATGCGGTGTGACGATCAGGTTGGGCAGGTCTGGGGCGAACAGAGGGCTGCCACCCACGGGGGGCTCCACGGGCAGTACATCGATGGCGGCACCCCCGAGCCGGCGGTTTCGCAGCGCTACCGCTAAGGCGTCGACATCGACGAGTCCGCCCCGCGCCGTATTGATGAGGATGGCATCGCGCTTCATGAGTGCGAGCCGCCGCTCGTCAATCATGTTCGTGGTGGCCGGAGTCAGCGGACAGTGCAGGGACACGACATCCGAGCAGCGCAGCAGATCATCGAGATCGAGACGACCGTCGACGGGCTCCCCGCCGGGACGATTCGCGACCACGACACGCATGCCGAGCGCGCTTTCGCAGGCTCGTGCAACGGCCCGACCCAACACACCCCAGCCGACGACGCCCAAGGTCAGTCCGCGCAATTCGCGTATTCGATGGCCGAGCAAGGTGAACTGCGAACCCTTCGCCCAGGTTCCGTCACGCGCCTCGCGTGAGTAGTCCGGCAGGTGATGCGTCAGCGATAACAAAACCCCAAGCACATGCTGAACCACGGAGGGCGTGCAGTAGTCGGTGACATTACATACAGCGACACCGCGTTCCTTCGCCGCCAGAAGATCGAGGTTGTTGGTTCCGGTCGCCGAGATTGCAATGAGCCGCAATTGGGGAGAGTTCTCGATGATGCTTCGATCAAGCCGCAGCTTGTTGGTCATCACTATGGTGTGACCTGCGATGCGATCGAGCACATCTTCTTGCGGTGTCGCGGGTAGCAGTGTCAAACCCGGAGCAGCGCTCTCGAGCCAGGAGGTATCGAGATCGCCGCTACCTAAAGTCGCAAAATCCAGGAAGACGGACTTCATCGTCTGAAGATCAGAGCACTTCAGGTCAAAACACGAGGCGCATCACACTTTCGGCGATGCAAGCGGGTTTCGGGGCACCCTCGATCTCTGCCGTGTACTGCTCAGTGATCTGCAATACGTTGGGGGCAACCTGTTCCACGGCCTGCAACGTGAATCGGCCGCGAATTTTTGAGCCAACACGGACGGCGTTTGGAAACCGTAGTTTGTTGAGTCCGTAATTGATGACGTTGCGAACGCCGGGAGCGATGGGTTTGGCTGCATCCACCAAGCCGCGTAAAGGGACGCTGAGTGACAGTGTCAGATAGCCATGGGCGATCGGTGCGCCGTAGGGAGACTCGCGAGTCGCGCGCTCGACATCGACGTGTATCCACTGGGGATCGTCAGTCGCAGCAGCGAAGGCGTTGATACGTTCTTGCGAGATCGTCATCCAGTCACTGACATGAACCTCATCGCCGACTCGGGCTTGAAGGGCGGTGAGGGCGGAGGCAATCGCATTTTCGGTCATCGGTGCATCTTCCAGTCTGCTCGTTGGGAGCTGCGAGGCTAACCTAAACCGCGTGCGCCGTGGATGGCTCTCGGCGAGGAACGAGGGGGGTCTCATGCGAATCAGCGTCATCGTGTTTTCGGCACTCTTTGCTGCGGCCTTGTCGGCCGCGCAGCCTGGCACCGAGCGAAACGCCGGAAGAATTGCTGTTCTCGTGACCGACTGGACCGAGCCTGAAGGTATCGACCCGCTCTACCGAAGGCAGGTACTCAACCGCAGTTTCGGGGCTAGCGCGTCAACGATGGACGAGCCCTGTACCGAGGATTTCGTCGGAACCCCACCGTTTCGACAGCAACTGGGGCTCATCCCTTATTTTCTCGGCTTTAAGACGCGTGGGCTGGAGGGCGCCTACGACGCCATGGGTTTGTATCGGCGCTCGTCCGACGGTTTGTACTGGGTTTCCATCTATGACCCGAGGGTAAAGCTTTCGGTCAAAGACGTCCCTGACCTGCCGGGAATGATCACGCCAGCCAAGGATATGAAGAACCCGCAGCAGCGCTCGTTCTGGGCAATCGATCCGCGTGACGGCACGAATTATCTCGAGGGTGTCGTCATGATCGGTTCGAGTTCTAGAGGCCCAGGACCGAATCCGCTTGCGATGCCGAACGGCATTCGCGACGCCGACGAAATATCGATGGCCTCGGGCATCACCGATTTCAGCATCCTGCATGACGATCTGACGCCACGACTGTCACCTATGACTGACGAGGTCAAACAAAAGACAGGGCGCATTCTTTATCAAATGTTTGGCGATCAGATCGACGTACGCTTCGGTGCGTACTCTCCCACGACCGGGCTGACGCGTTTCGAAGAGGATGTTGCGCTCGATTTCGCGCATGAAGGGTTTCGAAAAATGGTGCTCGTTCGCGAAACGACCGACAACAATAATTACGCCAACAACTTCATGACCCGCGGCTACATTCAGCGCGCACTGTGCTTAGCCGGACACCGCGATACATTTACCTACCAGCAAGCGCGGCAGGTCGGCCGTACCCCTGAGTACAACTTGGCGCTGCTGCATGTGGCAAAGAAGCATCTCGATCGATTGCCGCGTGGAACGGAAGTGGCCGTGCTTTATACGACTTACGGATTACCTTTCCCCGATCGGGCGGGCGTCGGTCCGTTTTCCGCACCACACCCGTGGTCTAAAGAGGTGTATCACGAGAACGCATACAACAACTACATCTCGTTCAAGCGGTACCTCGAGGCATATTTCGGCGATCGCTATGCCTTGAGATTCAATCCCGTTGGAAAGTCTGGCGATATCCGACTCGATAACTACTACTCCTACGGCTTGTCGTTGCCGCAAGATTTCACGTCTGCCGATCCGGAAAATAGATTTCGAACGCTGCGCGAGAATATTGATTTGGCCAAGCGAGATGGGCGCCGTGAAATTCTCGTGCTGTTATCACACTGGTATCACGACGGACGGGATCCGCTGCTCGCCATCAGGAAAATGCAGCAGATTCCGCTCAACACCCGAACCGACCTGCGTCAAGGCAAGCGTTGGGTCGAGTGGTGCGAGCGCGTGGACTCGCCGACGCCGGTCGAGTGCAATCCGTCTGACTCATCGATCGTGAAGCTTCAGTATTCCGAAACCTTCGATGCCTGGGGTCGGGAGTTCTCGATCGGGTACGCAAACAACATTCGAACTGCCATCGAGCGCTTCGGCGTGTTCCCCGTCGGTACGAATCTGTCGATTGTCGCGACGGGCACTGTCGATCGTGAAGGGGGCGGCAGCGTCGAGGTAAAGTCGGGCGCATTGCGCGGCTCGAAGCTCGTGATCGCCAGGGACGCCTATCCCGGCGAACCTGAGTCGTTCGATGCGAAGAATTATCGGGCGTTTCGCGATCCGGCGGATAACCTCGTTTCCGCTTGGGACAGCTTTGAGGCGTATATCGGCTCGCAGAGCGTTCCGGTTCAGCATCTTCGCGATCATGGTGAGCCGGTGAGTCCGGCTGTGCTCATGGGGCCTTATCGCACTATCGTCAATCGGCCAGCGACGATCACGCTGCCGATCGCAGACAAACGCAAGCTCAACGCCGACGAAATATCCCGATTGAAAGCATTCGTCTACAACGAAGCCTCTCTCGGATGGGATCCCGTATTCGTACCCGCTGGTTCGATGCCTCTGCGATACGACCCCAAAACGCGAACGGCAAGTTTCGACACACAAGTGCTCGGCGTATTCGCTCTGGTAGTGACCGACTCAAGTTGGACACCATTCAACGCCATCCGTCATCGCTATCCGGTAGGCATCGATGCGGTCGATCTCAGCATCGGACTCAGCGCCGGCGCTTCACCGTAAGCGCAGCGTCGGCTATGGTCATCTCATGCTCATCCGCTTTCTAACGAGCTCGCCCGCCTCCTGATAGGTTTGAGGCAACTTATCGAGGAAGGCGTTTGGCTGAAATAGCGGCTGATACTGCTGCAAGATCGGCAAGAGGATCGCCATGGGTAGTTCTTGTACCCGACGAGTTTTTCGGAAGTCGGCGATCGGAATGCGCGCGGTGATGATGTCTTCGTGGTGATTATCCGTTTCAGCGAGTACGGTACCTCGTGGATCCACGATCACCGTTCCTTGATCTCGCGTGCCCGAAGATTCGGGGAAGCCGATATTGTTAGGCGATACTGAGTTCCCTACGCCCATGGTGTAGATCCGCGCTGAGCGTGCCGTCGCCTTTGCAGTTTCGGCGTTGCTCCCGCCCGTAACGGAGAGTACGAGCACCTCTGCGCCTTTGAGCGCGAGACAGGTATAAAGAAGGGGCTCGTTACCAACCGCAGTGATAGCGATATTGCCGATATCAGTACGAGCCACAGGCATCACCGCATCCCAGCCGTACATTTCTACATAGCGATCGAGTACGTCGTAAACCGTCGTACCGATGAGAGCGCCGTCTCCGAAAAGCCCGAGGATGTTTCGGGCTTTCCATTGCTTACTAACAATTTTTCCATCAGGGCCTGTGAGTACCGACATATTGATCACGTGGTCGGGCCAGTCTTTTTCTTTGGCGTAACATCCCCACGAGATGTAACAGCCATAACGCCTGGCTCGCTCGCCGATCGCTTCGGACTCGGGGCCTGGGAGCTCGAAAGCGATCTGATTGAGTTCCTTTCGATTCCAAGGCTGAAACCCTTGGATCGGGAATTCGTGCATCGCGATCAAGTCAACCTTAGAGCCCCAGCGTCGTTCGCCGTTCCACTCCTCCGGCGAATTCTGCGCCAGATCGATGAGTCGGAGCACCCGATCGAGATTGCGCTTGAGCGTCTTTGCGCGATCGCGCAGATCGATGGAATAAAGTTGTGATTGAACAGCCGCGACGTTGATCGAGTCCTGCTTCAGTGGAACCGTCGCGTATTGGCCTCGATTGGCCACTTGGATGTCGTTGTTGGCTTGCGACATCGAGCGGCTCTGCGCCTTCGCATCTGAAATGCCATCACGACCGGCGATGGCGGCAACGCTGGCGATCGCAGCACCCGTGAGCAAGGAGCGTCGATCGAGTTTCGAAAGTTTTCTGGCCATGCGTGTCAAGTCCTCTGCAGGGTTGAGTCACAAAAAAGTACTAGATCGGTCGACGATATCCCCGAAGGTTTGCCAAGACAATCGAAAATAATGCGATGGCCACTAGCCGGCGACACATAGTAAAATCCAAGGCGAAAACCATCGAATCTGATGCCAAGGAGGCACGTTGATCATGGACGAGACCCGTCGAGGGTTCGCCTTTTCTTGGGCGACGATTTTTGCTTTTACGCTTACCGCTTTGCCGACCGCGTCCGCTCAATCCGTCGAGCAAGATGCTCTCGTGCTCGAAGAGGTGGTGGTAACCGCGCGAAAATCAACCGAGTCTCTCATCAGCGTACCGCTCGCAATCACCGCGTTCACCGCCGAGGTTATTGAGGCACGGGGTATTGCCAATCTCGACGATGTGTCGTCGTTCACCCCAGGTCTCACATTTTCCAACGTGCTCGGCGATTTTTTGCCCGCCCCAGTCATTCGTGGCGTGGCACCCATCGATATTTTCGGTGAACTCAACACGGCGATTTTCTTTGACGGGGTCTTTGTCTCAGGCCGGGAAGGTATCAACTTCAACCAACTCGATCTCGAGCGTATCGAAGTAGTCAAAGGCCCGCAGGCCTCTCTCTATGGTCGAAATGCGTTCAGCGGTGCGATCAACTACGTTTCGGCAAAGCCTGGTGACATCTTCAAGTCCCGCGCTACGTTGACTGCCGGAAATCGTGGCAAGCGACTGGCATCTTTGACGCTGAGCGGCCCAATCGTCGGCGATTTAAAGGGGCGCGCGACCTTCCTCCACGATGAGTGGGATGGTTCCTACGAAAACCAGTATTCGGGGTCGGGTCGCAAGGCCACGATCGGCGGGTATGAGTTCTCGACCTTCAACGGCTCCTTGCTTTGGGACGTCAGCGATCGATTCGCCGCAGAGCTCGGTCTTTATATCTCGAGCGACGATGTCGATAATACTGCGACCACCGGCCTTGCAATGAATTGCGAGGATCGACGGGTCCGCGATCAGAACCTCGGGCTGAGCGGTATTATTGCCGGTACGACTTACCCTCGTTCCAGCAGACTGCTCAACTACTGTGGTGAGCTGCCCGCAATCCAAAAGGATTCTTTGACCACCATGCCGGATGCCACCGGCGAGAAGCGACATCTCATTCGCAGTTACCTCAAGCTTAGCCAAGACTTGGCGGGGGGCACGCTAGAGGCCATCACTGGCTACTCACGCGTGAAGCAGGGTTATCTCGTCGACGGCTCTCGCAATACGGGTAATACCGTTTGGTTCACCTATCAGCCGGCGCCGTTGGCGCCCTTTCCGCTCGGGCCCGGTGTGTTGGGTACTCGATCGGGTCCGCTCAAGCGATTTCAGACCGGTTTGTTGCAGGTCGGCGGTGTAGACAACACGTACGACAAGAGCCAGGAGATTCGATTCGCAAGCGATCGAGAAAAATCGCTGCGTTATTCGTTGGGTCTCTATTATTACGAGACGTCGTCGGGCAGCGGGATCGACGGAGCGATCGCCACAAGCGCGTTGCCGTCTGATTTTGGTTCATTCTGTTTGGCCTGTACGGCTTTCGGTCCGACAACAGTTGTCGATTTCGTCCGGGATGGCGGCAACGCGGTGTTCCTACCGTGGTTCCAGGATCCTTCCGGTGGAGCGGGCTTCGGGGCAGTCATCATCGAGGAAGCATCGGCACCCTCGACCTTTGGGTCCCTCGAATACGACATCACTGAGCAGCTCACCGCATCCGTCGAGGGGCGATACACGGACGAAAAGCGCTCCTTCGTCGATAAGAGCACTCAAGCCAGTCGCGAGAACAGCTGGGGCCTTTTCAGCTGGCGTAGCACCTTGCGTTTCAAGTCATCGGAGCGCATCACGTTCTTTGCAAGCCTCGCGCACTCCGAGAAGTCTGGCGACTTCGATCCGACGAGAGTGCGTTTCGTCGATAACGCGGCAGTCGAAGTAACCGTTCCCGCGCCCTTCGATCCTGAGACGCTCAAGAGTTACGAACTTGGTATGAAGGCCGAGTTTTTCGATCGTCGTCTAGGCGTTGAGTTCGACGTCTATCAACTCGACTGGTCCGACATCGTCATTCCGCAGGTCATCTCGAGGATCGATGGTCGCGAGATCGTCTCCGCAACGGGAGTGAACGTGAATGCCGGCGATGCGACCGTCAAGGGACTCGAGCTCTCGCTGCTGGGCAGACCCTTCCGTGGCTTCGAGGTTAACGTGGGCGCATCCTTCGCCGACCCGAAGTACGACAAGGCGCAGGTCGAAACTTTCGGTGACTTTCCGAGTTTTGCGCCGACGGGGGATATCTCGGGTAACCAGATCCTCCGAACGTCGAAAGTCCAGGCGAATGCGGGGATTCAGTACTCGACGAATATCGCCAGTGGCGATGAGATTTTCGTCCGTAGCGATGTATCTCATCGTGGACGCCAGTTTGCCGATGCGTCGAATCAAACCATCGTTCCGGCCGCCACATTCGTGAACGCATCATTAGGACTGCGTTCAGACGATTGGTCGGTGGAAGTGTGGGGACGAAACTTGACGGACGAAGATGCGCCGACTGGAGCGTTCCGCGATGCGTTCCCCAGCAACACCTTGCCGAACGGCACTTACTCGACTGGGACCTTCCTGCCTTTCCGGTACAGCGTATCGCACCCACGTCGAACGACTTACGGCGTGACCCTGCGGTATACCTTTTAAAACTAGCGCGAGTTGTGATTCGCCCGTTATCCTCGTCCAGATGACGAAGCGATCCGCTCTGGTCCACGAAGATGTCGGCGCTGCGATGCAGGCAGCTATCCCGCCAAGGCGGGTTCCGCTTGGCAAGCGAGTGTTCTGGCGTGTCGTGCTTTGGCTGATGAAAACATCGTCGGGGCGCGCTCTAATCGCGCGCCGCTACCGCACCTAAGAGAGGTTAAACCCGTGCATAGCGTTTCCATGCTGCTCGCGTTCCTCGTCGGAGCCGGTCTCGTCATCCAGGTCGGTTTCAACATGGCGGTCAGCCGTGCACTCGGTGGTGCGGTGTACGGGACACTCACCAATTTTTTGGTAGGGACGACGGCGATCGCCGTCTTTATGTTCCTGACGCGACAGGCCTGGCCGGCTCGTGAGGCTTTTGCGAGCGTTCCAGTTTGGGCATGGCTCGGGGGCTTGTTCGGCGCGCTTTACGTCGGGGTAGCCACCTTCGCAGGCCCACGGCTTGGAGCATTGCTGCTTCTAGCCCTGACCGTCGCGGGGCAGATGTTGGCCTCCGTAATCGTCGACCATTTTGGATTACTGGGTTTCCCACAACACCCCATCAGTGTCGGACGGGTAGTCGGCATTGTGCTTTTGATCGTGGGAATTTGGCTGGTCGCCACCCGCTAAGATCGATCAATCGGCGTGCGAAGCCTCGCAGTCGCCGCATAGCCCTTTGATTTCGAGCGACGTCGGTTCGATTCGAAACCCTGCTGCGAGCGATTTTTCCGCGAGCAAGCGGTTGACCCCCGGGTCATCGATCTCCACGACGCGATGACATTTTCGGCAAACCAGAAACTGCGCGACGTGCGTGCGAGCAGGTTCGTCGCAGCCGATGAATGCATTGAGTGAGTCGATGCGGTGCACGAGCCCAGCATCGATCAAAAATTCGAGGGCGCGATATACCGTGGGCGGTGCCGCCTTGTCTCGCTCTTTGGCAAGTTCGGCGAGGATTTCGTAAGCGCCGATGGGCTCATGAGCGCGCCACACGATTTCGAGAATCCGTCGTCGCACAGGCGTCAGGTTGAGCCCCCGTTTGGCGCAGACCTCCGCAGCATTTCGAACGGCCTCGACGATACATGCAGCGTGGTCGTGCCCCGCCGTATGCGAGTGCGCATGAGTCGACACGGGATCGCGAGGTTTTGCCATGCCGTACGTTATCATGTGACCCCTATGGCGACCACGGATCGGGTACCCGTCACCGTCCTGACGGGATTCTTGGGGTCTGGAAAGACTACGCTGCTCAACCGCATCCTCTCTGAGAACCACGGCAAGCGCATCGCCGTGATCGAGAACGAGTTTGGCGAGGTGGGTGTCGATCATCAGCTCGTCATCGGCGCCGAAGAGGAAGTCTTCGAAACCAATAACGGCTGCATCTGCTGCACGGTACGTGGCGATTTGCTGCGCATCCTCGGACAGTTGCTCAAGCGCCGTGACAAGTTCGATTACATCATCGTCGAAACGACGGGTATGGCCGATCCGGGTCCGGTAGCACAGACCTTTTTTCTCGACGACGACTTCAAGCAGCAGTTTCTGCTCGATGCGATTGTTACGGTGATCGATGCGCGACACATCGAAAAGCATCTCGATGAGATGAAAGAACCCGGTGAGCAAGTCGCCTTTGCCGATGTGATTCTGCTCAACAAGACAGACCTCGTGACCGATGCGGAGCTTGAGCGCATCGAGCGTCGAATCCGGGCCATGAACGGTACGGCGAAGATTTTCCGCACCCAAAACGCCGACGTTCCGATCGATCGAGTACTGGATGTTGGTGCGTTCGACCTCCAGCGCGCTCTAGCTGTCGATGGCAGTTTCCTTGAGCCCGAGTACCCATTCGAGTGGGGCGGCGTCTACGAACTACCCGCAGGCCGATCCACATTGCGAACGGGCTCTGAAGCGCACGCCCACCACGATCATCATCACGACCATGATCATGGACACGGTCACGATCATCACGAGCATGGGCACGAACACGACCACCACCATGACCATGGCCACGATCATGCTCACGCAGGCGGCCTCGGATTCGTGATGCTTCCTGCAGCGGAGGTGACTGCCGCAGCTCTCGATGCGTCCATCGAGCGAGCGGTACGTGCCTTCGCCGAAGACTCGACTCCCGTGGCTTGCGGTGGCCGTCTTACGCCAAGTGACGGACGATACGCGATCGACGTCGAGCACGACGGCAGCCATTTCGATATCGAGGTGGCGAAGGCGGGGGCGTATGCGATTTTCTGCGAGCACGCTCCTGCGGAGTTCAATCTACGGATCGACGGTGTTCGACCGACGGCTCAGCGTGCTTTTGCCTCACATCATCACGATGAAGAGATTTCTTCGATCGGTATCAGCGACCCGCGCCCCCTCGACCCCAAGAAGGTCAACGATTGGTTGTCCTATCTGCTGCAGAGCCGTGGCGCCGACATCTTTCGCATGAAAGGCGTGTTGTCACTCAAGAGCGAGGATCGCCGATACGTCTTTCACGGCGTACATATGATGTTCGACGGGCAGCTCGAGCGGCCATGGCCGTCTGGCGCTACGCGGCAGAACACGCTGGTCTTCATCGGACGAAAACTCGACCGGCAAGAGCTCGAGGCCGGATTCCACTCCTGCATCGCGTGAAGCAGCCCTCCGCCATTCTCGAACGTCGCAGCAGCGTCGCTCTCGATGACTACGTCGCTGAGGTGTCTTGGTCTACCGACTCGCGTCGGCTGGCCGTGGCGGGCGGAGAGGGCAAAGTATTCCTGCTCGCGCCCGGTGCATCGTCGATTACGGCGCGTACAGTCGGCGAGCATGGTATGGGCGCAATCACGGTAGCTTGGCAGCCGCGTGGGGAGGCATTCGTCACCAGTGGTCAGGACTCTCGCCTCGTGCTTTACGACGCCGAGGGCAAACTCGTTTCGGAGCAGCGCCCAGCGATGGCCTGGACGACCGCCGTGGCTTGGACATCTGATGGAAAACGCTTGGCTACGGCTGCAGGCAAGCAGGTCACGCTCTGGTCGCCGTCACTCGAAAAAGAGTATGCGTTTGCGCCGTTATCAGCCACCGTCGTCGCCTTAGGGTGGGATAAACCGGGCCGGGATTTAGGCGCGGCGATCAATGGCGGTCTCGTGGTGCATCGCGTCGAGCCACCGAGATTTCAGGTGCGCCACTACAAATGGACTGCGCCGTGTCTTGCGGTCGCATTCAGCCCCAATGGTCGATATCTCGCTACAGGAACGCAGGATGGGTCCGTGCATTTTTGGCATCTGTCGACAGGGCGTGATTCGCAGATGAGAGGCTACCCTTCCAAAGTCGACCAGGTGTCTTGGAGCGGAGACTCGCGTTATCTTGCGACAGCAGCTGATGATCAGGTCGTCGTATGGGACTTCAGCGGCAAAGGCCCTGAAGGCTCGCGTCCTCTGCAGCTGCGAGGGCATACCGATCGCATTGAGTGTGTCGCGTTTCAGCCTGCCGGCAATCATCTCGTCACAGGTGGTCGCGACTGGCGTGTCTCGCTGTGGTTGCCGGGTAAATCCTCGAATGCGCTCGATGCCCAACTGACCGACTCTGAGCCGACCTGCGTTCGTTGGTCGCCGGATGGGCGCTTTGTGGCCGTCGGTGAGCGAAACGGAAAGCTTTCAGTCTTCGAACTTGTTCGTATCGCGGGAGGTTGATCATGCTGCGACTCAAAGGCTTCAAGATGGTGCTCGTCGTCTTGTTGTGCGCCGGCACCTTCACAAGCGCACAAGATCTCGGTGCAAAACTCGATACCGCGATCACTACCCTCGAGCCTCGCGTCATCGAATGGCGCCGCGATCTTCACCAAAATCCTGAATTGTCGAACCGCGAGTTCCGTACCTCCAAGATCGTGGCGGACCATCTAAAGCGTCTCGGCCTCGAGGTGCAGACCGGAATTGCAAAGACCGGAGTCGTCGGAGTACTCAAGGGAGGTAAGCCCGGGCCCACGATTGCGTTGCGCGCCGATATGGACGCATTGCCGGTTATCGAGCAGACAGACGTTCCGTTTCGCTCGCGAGTGACGACGACTTACCGAAACCAAACTGTCGGGGTCATGCATGCCTGCGGGCACGACGTGCATACCTCAGTACTGATGGGGCTCGCCGAAGCCTTCGTCGGCATGAAATCCGATCTCCCCGGTACGGTGATTTTTTTGTTCCAGCCCGCCGAAGAGGGCGCGCCGGAAGGTGAGACTGGCGGCGCTTCACTCATGATCGAAGAGGGCGTACTTCAGCGTCATCGTCCCGAGGCGGTGTTCGGCTTGCACGTTTTCGCAAATATGCCGACCGGCATGATCGGCTATCGTGGCGGACCACTGATGGCAGGCTCCGATACCTATCGTATCCTCGTCAAAGGCAAGCAGACTCATGGGGCGCGACCTTGGAGCGGCATTGATCCGATCGTGGTGTCTTCGCAAATCGTGAGCGCTTTGCAGACGGTGGTAAGTCGTCAAACGGATATCACGGCCAACCCTGCAGTGGTCACGGTCGGGGCAATCAAAGGTGGAATCCGATTCAATATCGTGCCGGATGAAGTCGAGATGCTCGGTACGATCCGTACTTTCGATCCTCAGCAGCGCGCGACGATCATCAAAAATATCGATCGGATGGTCACGAACATCGCCGAGGCGAGCGGGGCGATGGCCACGTTCGAAATTCAGCCCGGAAGCAACCCCGTGGTTCGCAATGACCCCACGCTGACCGAGAGAGTGCTTCCCTCCCTGAGGCGAGCGGCAGGGTCATCCAATGTGCGAGCGGTTCCGCTCGTCACCGGAGCCGAAGACTTCGCTTTTTTCGCGGAAAAAGTAACGAGCTTCTTTTTCTTTGTCGGGGTGACGCCGCGAGATCAGAACATGCTGACCGCTCCATCTAACCATTCGCCCTTGTTCTACGTGGACGAAACGGCGATCCCGATTGCGAGTCGCGCTTTCGGACAACTCGCCCTCGACTATCTGACCGGTGGTGCTGCTGGCGAACCGGCCGTTCAGGTCTCGAAGTAATCGTTACGACGGTGTAGCGAAAAGACTGCCCAGCAAAGCGGGCGTACGCCTTTACTCAGGTGGTGCCGCGCTTAATTTCGGCAGCACGCTTCACAGCGGCGCGAATGCGAGGGTAGGTTCCGCAACGACAAAGGTTGCCGTTCATCGCCGCATCGATGTCGTCGTCGGTGGGGTTGGGCTGGACTTCAAGAAGGGCTGCCGCCGCCATGATCTGGCCCGACTGGCAGTA
>SXGQ01879993.1_pt1 | contig 15618 bp, 13 predicted proteins | sample 3178371 | NCBI WGS metagenome assembly SXGQ01 (sample SAMN11356859, study PRJNA531348) | freshwater metagenome | isolation source: freshwater sample F1-20 | place: China: Fuxian Lake, Yuxi | collected 2017-12-25
ACACGCGGTCATTCGCTCCAGTTGCGCCACGCGGTGCAGTGGCGCCGCGACCATTAAAGAAACAATCGTGGTGCAATTTGGATTGGCCACCAAGATTGGTTTGCTTTTTAATAATTCACCATTGATCTCGGGCACAACAAGTGGAACCGCGGGATCCGCGCGAAACGCGCTGGAATTATCCACCGCGACAATATTCAATTCGGCAAGCACGGGCGCCAGTGAGCGCGCCGTTGTGGCGTCCGCGCACAAAATGGCGTAATCACTGCCCTTCAAGGCTTCGCGTTCCACGGTGCGAGCCACCAATGTTTGACCGCGAAACTGAAATTTTTCACCCGCTGATCGTTCGCTGCAAAAAAGACGAAGTTGTGAAACCGGAAAGTTTCTTTTCTCCAGTAGTTGAATTACTTCGCGACCAACCGCGCCTGTGGCGCCGATCACAGAAATACAAAAAGTATTTGTTCCAGCTTTTGATTTATTTGTGGTGGACACGGCAGAGTATGAACCAGTGTTCACTCCGCTCACTGATGCGGCCCAATGAGGAAGAAGCGCGCGATCTCAACTTCAAACAAAGATCCATCATCGCGTTCCATCACATACATCCCCTGCATGGTTCCCCAAGCGGTTTGCAATGGACAAAAACTTGAATATTCAAACTTTTCACCAGGCGACAATTTTGGATGATGTCCAACCACCCCAAGTCCTTGAACTTCATGCCGTTCACCAGCCGAGTCAACAATTATCCACTTGCGACTGCGAAGCCGCGCGCAACTTTCACCCTCGTTATGCATCGCCACTTTATAGTTGAACAGGTAGCGGCTATTTTCTGGATCTGAATGTGAAGGTAGATAGTGCGGATCAACCGTGATACGAATTCCGTGCGTCACACACTCACTGCCCTTGCATATTCTTGCTGAAGGAGTTGCCATAGTGATGACACGATATGCGAGACAAGCGTTCTTACCAAGTCTAATTCATGCCACGGGCAAAGTTTCACCGGGACCAAGAATGGCGTCTATTCAAACCATCCTTTTTTGCGAACATTCACCTTGATCACTTCTCCGTCTTTCAAAGTGCGCCAATCAAGTCCTAGAGAAAATCGGTGGTACCCAGGACACTCCGTTTCAATCACAAGCGGCATCATATTTTGAATAGGAACCGGTGCCGTCAGCCCATTTTCATCGCTCACAACGGCGAACGCATTTGGGCTTGTCGCAAGACCGTTTCGCTGTTCATTTAAGCGCACCACGACATTTGGAATTGGTTCTTTGCTCTGCGCATTCACCGATTTAAATTGGATGGTCTTATTTTGAAGGCGTCGAAGTTGAAGAACCAATTCATATTCAGAATTACTGGCCGTAAAATCTTGCCGGACCTCTTGATAACCAGGCTTGCGCGCGGTGATCACGTTGCGAAATCCAGAGGAGTGATTTACCTGTGAGTATCCACCCTTGTCACTGCGAAAATCTTGTAAATCCGGAAAGCCCCATCGATCCTCAAGGCCTGGCATAGGCAAATATAAAAAAGTTGTGGCAACGAGTTCGGCGTCATCAATCGGAGCGCCATCAGATTGCTCGACCACCCGTACCTTGATCGGCACCAACTGCACGGGAGTGAGCCGCATATCGTGTTTGATTTTTTCATCCAGATCCTGAAATCGGAGTGTTTGATACGAGGAACTTTCCGACACCAGCATGTTGGCGGTGGTCTTGGATGCGAACACGTCAATTGTCGCGGGCTCAAATCCAGGCTGAAGCATGGTCAACTTTGTGTTGAATGGGGGCACCCAAATTCGAGCTTCGCCGGTCTTGTCACTTTTGACCGCGTTGGAATCCGTGGCCAGAAGCGAAAGCAACGTCACGCTGTGCCGATGAATTGTCACCCCCTCCACGGGTTTGTTGTTCGACGCGTTTGTAAGTTGCAAATCAAGCGGGCGCGGAAAGCAACCGGTTTGAAATAATAAAACGCAGATCGCGGTTGCTGGATACAGAATGCGACTTATAGATGTGAAAATAATATAAAGAGAGCGATTCAAATTAGGAATACTTTGGTTTATAAAATGCGTCAATAGAAGATTTTTGTCTTTGGGATTCCCAATGCATCTCGGGAAAATTTATACATATCGGATCGTGAAATTTTATTCAGAAAGCGAGTGGGAATTTGAACTCAGAAAGAGCGCGGCTATCAAGATCGCCGTCGCGGCAAGTATGGCACATCCACAGATTCGCGCCCATGCCGAAAGTGTTGTTCTTGAACGAATCATGGGAAACTCACCCAGCCAAAGTCCTAGCGGCGCGATTGCCGCAATCACCCAACTTGAAATCGGTAGATTTGTTGTGTCATAACCAAATCCAGTTGCGGCACCAAAGGCGGCAATGCTTGCGATCACAACCGCACCACTCAAACCCACAGCACGATCAAGTGACTTTGATTGAATTGCAATATGAATCAGTGAAATAATGCCAAGACAAAACGAGACGGCTCCAATGGGTATGGCCAACTTTGCGAAGCCGGAAAGCATGGCGAGCACGGATGGCCCAATCAATGACAGGCTCAAAGCTATATAAGTGGAAATGTTCGCTCGTCTTTTGACAACCTGCGCCAAAAATATGGCGGATGTTGCCGCACCTACCCCAAGAAATAATCGGTTTGTGAAAATTTCCCATGATGGAATATTCAACAGAATGGCGGCCGATATTGTGGATACCAGAACAACCAGGGTTCGCGCGAGTGGCGACTGCGCGAACAAAAGACCCGCGCCAACCACAACCGCGCCCAGCAACATGGAAATCGGAAACCACAACCACCTGTTGAGCGCCATAAATTGAATCAGTGAGTCTTCCGAAATTGCGCTTAAAAACAAAGTAGTGGCAAGGGCTAATCCAACAAAACAATCTGGCCGCCCCGCTTGTGTACGCCGCATGAACCAAATGCCAAATGCCGCGCCAACGAATGATGGCAAAGCAATTCCAAACAACAAAATTTGCAATTCCATTTATAAAAAATCCTTGAAGCGCAACAATGTTAGGCACGCCCAACGGCATGTGGTCTACATCCGTGCTGGTAACGCGCGATACATATACAACAGAAAAAGTTTAAGAAGACCCGGCTTCAAGAGCGACAGTTATTCGAACACTATTTCCAATCGCATTTTTTTCAACTCCGTATGACATTCCAAATTCACTGCGATCGATTGTGAACACTGTTTCAAATCCAATTTTCTTTCCTCGAGGGGATTCGGCCTGACCAGTCATCTCCACATTGGTTGTGATTAATTTGGTTACTCCGTGCATGGTGAGATTGCCGGAGACCTCCCACATATTGCCAGGAAGTTTTTTGGAGGAGGTGCTCACGAATGTCATTGTCGGAAATTCTTTTACGCTAAAAAAATCCGGACTTCGAAGATGGCCATCTAAATCTTTATTTGCGCTCGATACAGAGTTGGTGTCTATGGAGACATCCAGCGCGAGAGTTCCTGTTGGTATACCGCTCGTGGTAATTATTCCGGTGACGCCATCGAATCTTCCCCAGAACATTCCGGCCCCTGAATGCTGAACACGAAATAATCCCATGGAGTGCGTGTCATCAATCTTCCAAACTGTTGAGTCTGCGGCTGATTTATTCTGGGTTGTTTGCGCGGTGGTTGGCGCAACGGTTGGCGCCGCCACGGGAGTTTGTTGCGTGTTCGCAACCGATATAAATAATAAAGATGCTGCGATTGAGAGAGTTGGTGCGAGAGATAGAAACATAAATGCTCCGTGTTTGGGTTATTAGAATTGTTGAGAGTGCGATTCACTATACACATACAATTGATTTATCATTATAAATTTATATAACCGCAATTGAGTTTGAATTAGGAAATACATGAATGTGATTTTTAACCGTTTCGTTGGTTTGACGGATTTAAAAATATCTCAACCCAGGGATAGGTCGGAAATCTAATTCCGTGCGGATCAATTATTTATAAAGCTCCGATGCTTGTTAAATAGCCAAATAACAAGTCCTATAATATATAAATAGAAATTGTTCCACGTGGAACACAATTTAATGTTTTGGCTGTTACATTAAAGTCTTAACCTTAGAGGATAAAAATATGCCAAGCCAAAATAGTAATCCAAGTAATGATTCTTCAAAAATATCAGGTAAATCAGTTGATTCAAATGCATCAGAAATACCCGCTAAACCAGTGGCACCACAAGTTCCAGCAGGGAAGCTTGGTCGTGGACTTGGTCGACTAATTCCTGTCAAAAATACAGCGGATAATGCATCAAATGCCAGTTTTCCAAATATTGATTCTAGGGCATCTGCACCACCGGTGATCATAAAACCTACAAGCACCCCTGTTAATGATGCACGTGTAATTCCTGTATTAATTCAAAAAAACGATGATTTTAAAGCTCCTGGCGTTGTATTTGGAAAGGGTGTAGATCAGATAGAAGTCTCTAAAATTAAACCTAATCCAAGACAGCCCAGAACGGATTTCAAGGCAAGCGATCTAGAGAGTTTGGCGGCATCAATTAAATCAAGTGGCCTACTTCAACCAATTATCGTGCGGCCACTGGATGGATTTGTTGGGCAGTATGAAATTGTTGCAGGTGAACGCCGATGGCGCGCCTTCAAGATGCTTGGAAAATCTTCAATACCCGCAATCGTAATTCAGTCTTCAGACGAAAATTCTGGTGTTAGTGCTTTGATTGAGAATGTTCATAGAACAGATCTCAATCCAATGGACCGAGCCATTGCAATACTTAAATTGTCTGAAGAGTTCTCTCTTACCCACGACAAGCTTGCTGAAAAGCTCTCTTTAGATCGATCTACAGTCACTAACCTGCTTCGATTGGCAGAACTAGATTCAGTAACGGCCGGCATGGTGAGGCAGGGATTAATTACTCAAGGCCATGCAAAAGCCCTGCTCGGAGTGTTAGATATTAAGACTAGAACTACCCTCGCCGAATCTACCGTGCGTGGCGAATGGTCTGTTCGAGCCCTGGAGCGCGAAGTCCAAAGACTTTCATCGGATGCAAAAGGCAGAGTTCCACGTGGAACATTGCCAGCAAGGCGCCAGGCAAATGTCAAAGATTTAGAAACAAAATTGAGCCAACTTTTGGGTACCCGAGTGACTATTCAATTGGGTAAAAAACCAAACACCGGCAAAGTTTCAATGGAATTCTTTTCTTTAGACCAATTCGAAGGCATGCTGGCGAAACTTGGACTTCGAACCGATCAAATTCGATTTGATAATTGAATTTAGCTGCGTTTTTAATGTAAGTTTTAAAACCAAAAAACAACAACTCAAATTTTTTCGCTTTGAATTTCAAAGCGGGTTATATATAAATTTTTCGCTCTCTAAATTATAAAAATGCATAAAAACAGGCTTTTTATGCTCAAATTAGAAAAAGAATATATCAACAAAAATTAAGTTATAAGACTTCAATACTCTTCATAAAGTCGGGCAACTCAGTTTCTAAACCAAGCGCTGATTGAATAGCCCCAGCAAGCGCAACCCGCGAAGCCTGCTCGCCGTGATTCAAAATCACTCGGGGAGTTCCACCTTCACGCGCACCAATCCAAGCCACTAAATCGCCCTGATCGGCATGACCACTTAATCCTTCCAAGTGAACACGCTCGGCTTTCACCTCGAAGATTCCTTCTTTTAACTCGATCAACTTTGCGTGATGCAAAATCGAGTGGCCAAGCAGGCCAACGATTTGATGACCCGCAAAAACAAGAGCGTTGCGTGAATCTGCCACAAGCGCCGCAAGGTGGTGCAAGACCGGACCCGCGTCGCAAAATCCACTGCCCGCCAGAATAATTCCAAGCTGCGAACTCTTGGTCAACTTCAAGCTTTGTCTGCGATTAAATAAATGTTGCAGGCCCGCGAAGTGAAGCGGATCATTTCCGGCTTCGGCCGCGGCGCGAAGTTTGGGCTCAAGTAACGACGGATATCTTCCGCATAATTCCGATGCGCGAATAGCCATTGGTGAATCTAAATACACATTCATTCCGTGCAGTTGATTTGATCGTGACAAATCGGCCAAGCGCAATAATAAAGTTTGAGCGCGTCCAAGCGCGAATGTAGGAGCGAGTATTTTTCCACCACGGGCCGCAACACGTTTTACAACATCGCCAAGCGCATCCGCGGAAGAAGTACTCGAGGAAAAGTTACGCGCTCCATTTGTGCTTTCCATAAGAACAAGATCAACATCTGGAAGCAACTCACGCGGGCGAAGCAGGGGACTGCGTGCGGGGCCTAAATCCCCAGAAAAAAGCACCTTTTTCTCATTTCCATTTAGTATAAATGCAATTTCAACACTGGCCGAACCTATAATGTGGGACGCATCATGAAATCGAAATCGAAGACCTGGTTTAATTTCCCGCCACACATTATATTCAATTGGGCATATGGTTTCGGCCGCAAGTATTGCGTCGTGGGCATCATATAAAATAGGTGGCTCCGGGCTCGAACCCTTGCTCTTAGAGCCAGGCTCTGGCGGCGGGTCGATCACTCGAGCGATAGGCGTTGTTCCATTGCGCCACTCTTCGTGGCGAAGCACTTGCAACGACGCGCTGGATCTTAAAACACGTGGCAATAAATCGGCGGTGGGTGGCGTGGCAAAAATTGGAGCCGCGCAACGAAGGCGCGGCAACATTCCAAGCCGACCGCAATGGTCAACGTGGGCGTGGGTGACAATGACGCCATCCACGTGCGGCCAATCAATTTCTGGAACCTGTAGATTTCTGTGCTCTTGCTCTGGCGATCCTTGGAAAAGTCCAAAGTCGATCACCACTCGCCCTCTTGGCGTGTCAAGCAATGTGCAAGACCCCGTTACTTCTCCAGCGGCGCCTAATAATGTGATTGTTGCTCGTTCAGACACGGAAACTGAGCATAGCGATCATTTGAAATCGCGCACTAAATAAGCAAATCTTTAGATTTAGTCGCCCGCGCATGCGGCGATGGCCGCCCGTAACTCCGCTTTGGGATCCTTCGAGGGCATAAACTCGTGCCCAATAAAGCCGCGATACCCCGTGGCAACAATCGCACGCATGATGGCCGGATAATACAACTCCTGCTGCGTATCGAGCGGACCCCGACCAGGCACGCCAGCGGTGTGATAGTGAAGAATCCATGGCGCGGCTTTCTGTATGGATCGAATCACATCTCCTTCCATTATTTGCATGTGATAAATATCAAACAGCAAACCAAATCGATGGTCGCCGACCGCTTCGCAAAGTTGCAGACCCCAATCGGTATGATCACCCATATGGCCCTTGTGATCAACTCGCGAATTGAGCAACTCCATCACCACGCCAAGATTTGATTTTTGTGCGATGGGCAGAAGCCGCTTTAAACCAGCCACGCAATTCTGCAAACCTTTCACGTCATCAAGACCACGGCGATCGCCAGCGAACACAATGACAAGTGGCGCCCCAGCCGTGGAAATTTGTGGGAATAAAATTTCCGCGCGCTTTATTATGTCATCGTGATGTTCCAAGCGATTTAAGCCGTTCGCAATTGTGGTGGGGCCATTCGCAACAGGACAAGCTAATTTTGCGGCCCGCACCTTTTGAATGTCGGCAGGATCAAGAAGATCAATACCATCCAAGCGAACAGACTTTGCCAAGTCGATCACTTGTTCAATGGTCATGGCATTCAAGCACCAACGCGCCACGCTTTGACGAAGCAAGCGTTCTTCATCTTGAGCAGAGAGACCCCTTGATTGAGGCGCAGCTTCCGCCGTCACGGACACCGCATGCGCGCCATGAGCCGCCGCCGCCAACAACCCAACGGCGAGAACTTGTCGGCGATCCATTTCTTACTCAGTGGTACGCGCTTAACGGCTCACATGAACACACAAGATTGCGATCACCATATGGATTGTCCACGCGACCAACCGCCGGCCAGAATTTTCTATTGCGAACCCACGGCAACGGATACGCGGCCTGCGCGCGCGTGTAATTGTGGTTCCACGTGTCCGCACAAATAGCCTCCGCGGTGTGCGGCGCTCCTTTGAGAGGATTATCTTTACGATCGCTTTTTCCCTGCTCAATCTGCGCAATTTCGGCGCGAATTGCAATCATGGCTTCACAGAATCGATCCAGCTCCTCTTTGGATTCACTTTCAGTTGGCTCAATCATAAGCGTGCCGGGCACCGGCCAACTCATGGTGGGCGCATGAAAACCAAAGTCCATCAGTCGCTTCGCAATGTCATCAATTTTAATTTCCGCGGTCTTGTCAAACGAGCGACAATCAATGATGAACTCGTGGGCGCAACGGCCGTTCTTATTCACAAACAAAACTTTGTAATCATTTTCAACGCGCTTGGCCATGTAGTTGGCGGCAAGAATTGCAACTTGAGTGGCTTTGCGCAAACCATCCGCGCCCATGAGGGAAATATACATCCATGAAATTGGAAGAATGCTGGCGCTGCCATATGGAGCCGCGGACACCGGACCAATAGCGTGCTTGCCGGCGTTGGCTGGATTGATTACGGGGTGACCAGGCAGGAAATCACAAAGATGCGCGGCCACGCCAATTGGTCCAACGCCTGGACCGCCACCGCCGTGCGGAATGCAAAATGTTTTGTGCAGATTCAAGTGGCACACGTCGGCGCCAATTTCACCAGGGCGCGTTAAACCAACTTGCGCGTTCATGTTGGCGCCATCCATATAAACCTGACCGCCGTGTTCGTGAATAATGTCGCACAACTCCTTGATGCGATCCTCGAACACTCCGTGCGTGCTTGGATAGGTCATCATGCAACACGCCAAATCATCTTTGTGCAGCGCGGCTTTGGCGCGAAGATCGGCAAGATCAACATTGCCTTCGCTGTCACAATCAACGGCGACAACTTGCATGCCCGCCACAACAGCGCTCGCCGGATTTGTTCCGTGCGCGCTTTCTGGAATCAAGCAAACATTGCGATGACCTTGGCCGCGATGGTCGTGATATGCGTGAATAACCATCAGCCCCGCGTATTCACCGTTGCTTCCAGAGTTTGGTTGCAGACACATTCCCGCGAAGCCGGTGATGTCACACAACCAATTCTCAAGCGTTCGAAATAGTTCCGTATATCCAGTGCATTGATCAAGCGGCGCGAATGGATGCATCTTTCCAAATGTCGGCCACGTCACAGGAATCATTTCCGCCGTGGCGTTCAACTTCATGGTGCACGAGCCAAGCGCGATCATGCTGTGCGCAAGACTGAGATCCCGTCCTTGCAATTGGAAGATGTATCGCAGCAATTCAGTTTCGCAGTGGTAACTATTGAACACATCTTGCGTCATGAAACTTTTGGTGCGCTTCAGGGAGTTTGGCAGCGCGTCAAATGCGTGCAGCGACGAGATCTTGGGAGTTGGCTTGCCCGTGCCCGCGGCGAAACATTCCAGAATGTCTTGCAAATCATGTGGCAGAACCGTTTCGTCCAGTGAAAAACCAATGGTTCCGTCGGCATAATTTCTAAAATTAATCTTATGTTTCTTGGCGGCCTCATTCACATTGTCCGCGGTGATTCCCTTGAGTTGCACGCGCACTGTGTCAAAGAAATGTTCCGGACCAGGAGTGTGTCCAAGCAATTTTAATCCCGCGACCACGGTGGTGGTTGCGCGGTGCACACGTTCCGCGATTCGCTTTAAACCATCTGGTCCGTGATACACGCCATAAAATGCGGCGATATTCGCCAACAGCGCTTGCGCGGTGCAAATATTGCTGGTGGCTTTGTCGCGGCGAATATGTTGCTCGCGCGTTTGAATGGAAAGTCGAAGCGCCGGGCGACCCGTGGAATCGCGGCTGACACCAATCAATCGTCCAGGCATTTTGCGAACATGTTCAGTCTTTGTTGCAAAGTACGCGGCGTGCGGACCGCCGTAGCCCATGGGCACGCCAAATCGTTGCATGGAACCAATCGCAACATCGGCGCCCAATTCGCCGGGTGGAGTGAGCAATGTCAGCGCGAGTGGATCCGCCGCCATAATCACCAACGCGCCACCCGCCTTGATTTTTGTAATCACGCCGCGCCAATCGCGAATACGTCCATCGGTGGACGGATAGGAAAGCAACGCGCCGCAAAATTCATTTTTTGAAAAATCAATTTTGTCGACGTCGCCAACTTCAACCGTAACGCCAAGACCATGAGCGCGCGTTTGAATCACGCCGATGGTTTGCGGATGCGTTGCCGCGTCGATGAAAAACTTGGAGCAACCATCTTTGGCCATACCAAAGGCCATGTTCATGGCTTCGGCCGCGGCGGTTGCCTCATCAAGCAAACTGGCGCCCGCGATTTCAAGACCGGTGAGTTCAGTGACAATGGTTTGAAAGTTCAACAAACTCTCAAGACGGCCTTGTGAAACCTCCGGCTGATAGGGCGTATACGGGGTATACCAACCTGGATTCTCAAGAACATTGCGCAGAATCACCGCGGGCGTGAGGCAATCGTTGTAACCCATTCCTATATAGGAGCGGAACACTTGGTTCTTTCGCGCCAACTGACCAAGAGCAACAAGGGACTCAGCCTCTCCGCGCATTTTGAATCCGTTGCGATTGGTTGGATCGTGAATCACAAGCGCGCGCGTTGATCGAATAGATTCTGGAATAGCAGCACTTGTGAGCGCGTCCAAACTTTCATATCCCAGGTAGGTGAGCATTTCAGCAATGTCCGCGTCGCTTGGGCCAATATGACGGCGCGCGAATGTGTCGAGCGGCTCAAGCGAATTGAGGGTGCTACTGGTTGAGGACGCAACTTTTTCAAGCATGGACATGCGCTAAGTATAGAGAGAGTGAATGGTTGAATTCTTCCCTTGGCGATTTGATTTTTGCAAAATTACATTTTTAAATTATGCGGGGGTTGGTTGAATGAGTAAAAAAAAACCGCCTTCGGGGGCGGTTTCAATGTGTTTCAATTTTAGGCGGGGCGAAGCGGAGGCGCGCCCGCTAATCCATGTTCATGGGTCGATAGTTGAATTGCTGTCCACCAATGGATGCGTCAAACATTAGCCCGGAGGAGTTGGTGATAAATACCGCGACCCCTTCTTTATATGAAGCGCTACTCGCGGAGCCCGCGGCAACGGCCACCGCCGAAGCGTTGGCGGCGAAGACAAATTTCCCGTTGATAAAGTTCTCGTAGCGCTCTTTGTCCTTGAAGAAGATCAACTCGGAAAATGTTTGGCCGCCCAAAGTCGCGCCAATCGTTCCCTTGCTTAGATCACAATAGCCCGTGGCTTTGCCGCCTTGAAAGACTTGACCGCGTCCGTAACTGAACGCCAGTCCGGCGCCGCCGTTTCCAACCTCGGGGAAAATTGCGTAGCCGTAGCTGTCTTTAAAAAACTTGTCCAGAGACGGGTCCTTCGCTTTTGACTTAGCAATAGCCGCAGTCGCCGATGCTGCAAGCGCCTCGCGGTCGGCTTTAGTTTCTGGCACCGTAGAACAATTCACCATGGTGAGCGATGAGAACAATAAACCGAAGCAGAGTGTGAGTTTTTGAAACATGAATCTTTCTTCCTTTGGAATATGCGAACAGGCCCTTGCGCACGCCGGGACCAATTTAAAAGGAGTCTATATGAAATTATTTGCAAAACAGATTTTTTTGCAAATTCAACCGCCATTAGGGTGCAAATAGAATCAGTGGTTCAGATTTCTTTTTGCTAAGCATTTGAGCAAAAACGCTCTTAGTATGAAAGCCCTTAACCACGGAGCCACTCATGCACACAGCCAAAAAATATCCCGCCATTGTATTCGTGATTTGCTCAGCCGCCGCTTTCGCGGTTGCGCCGCCGCCAGCAACCGCGCCCGAATCGCCAGTTGTTCATGAAGCAACAGCCACAAAAAATCAAGCAGCGCCCACCGATACACAAATCGATACATCTGAAAAAACCACCGCTTCAACGAATCCCATCACGCCGCCCCACCAAGGTGAATTGGTCGAAGGCAAGTCCGTCAATCCCTACACCTATTCACCGGATGAAATTCCAGCGGATCCAAACAATCCAGCTGAAACTGATTTGCGCGCGGCTCTTACCGCAATGGGTCCGGTCGCAATTGAGTGGTATCAACACGTGCAAACACTTTCAAATCCTTTTTTTGAAGGACGTGTTCCAGGAAGTCGCGGCAATGATTTGGCCGCGGATTATGTCGAGTTCTTTATGAAGCAAGCGGGACTTGAGCCAGCGTTTGCCGGTATCGGTGAGGCAAAAAATAAAAGTTACCGTCAGCCATTTGAACTTCAGGGAGGCGCACCCCAAGTTGAAACCGCCGTTGTAAGCATGAATGGAAATTCACTCAAGCGTGGTGATCAGTTTGAGGTGTTGGGAAGTTCCGGCAACGGCGATGTGACCGCGCCACTTGTGTTTGCGGGTTACGCCATTGATGCGGGTCAAGATGGCTACACCAGCTTCAGTGAAAACGATGATTTTTCGGGCAAAATAGTTGTATTTTTGCGTTATGAACCGCTGGATGAAAGTGGACGGAGTTTATGGAGCGATCGGCGATTTAGTGGGTACGCAGGCATGCGCCCAAAGCTTGACGCGCTTTCAGAGCGCAAGCCAGCGGCGTTGATCATGGTGAATCCACCGGAATGTAAAAGCGGAGCCAAAGGATTGGAGAACACCGAGAGCAGTGTGTTTGGTTCAAGCTATGACTTTCCAATTGTGCAAATTACGCAAGAGCAAGCCGACGCCTTGTTAAAGTCCGCCGACGAAAGCGGTCGGTCATTGATGGACTTGCGCCATCTGGCCGACGATGGAAAAATAAAAACCCTCACGCTGAAACCCGATGTCAAGGTAAGCATCAATGTCGCCATTTCTGAAAAAGGATTGGCGGCGCAAAATGTTGGCGGCATCATTCCAGGCAAGGGCGCGTTGGCGAGCGAGTGGGTGATTCTTGGAGCGCACTATGACCACGTCGGAATGGGCTACTTTGGCGCACAACCAAACAATCGCGGCAAGTTGCATCCGGGCGCGGATGACAATGCAAGCGGAACTTCGGCCATGTTGTGTCTTACGAAAAAGTTGAAGGATTACATGGGCTCCAAGGAAGCGCCAGAAAATTGTCGCAGTATTTTGCTCATGGCGTTCACCGCCGAGGAAATGGGACTTGATGGAAGCCGCGAGTATGTGAAGCATCCGACAATTCCAGCCGACAAAATTGCGGCAATGGTGAACATGGATATGGTTGGCCGCCTCAGTGGTGATCGTCTGGCCATGAGCGGCACTGGCACGGCCGAGGGTTTTACGGATCTCATCCGTCCTGCGGTTGTTGCGAGCGGTTTAACGGTTGATGCGGATTCCGGCGGGCGCGGTCCAAGTGATCACGCCAGTTTTTACGCCGCAGGCATTCCCGTGTTGTTCCTCTTCACGCGAACACATGACGAATATCACACGCCACAAGATCAAGGATTCACCGTGAATCCATACGGCGCCAGCAAAGTGATCGCGTTGGCCGAAGGCTTGATGCAAATCCTTGTTACAACTCCAACCAAGCCCGTGTTTAAAAGTACGGACAGCACTGGAGGCGCGAGTCGCGGTTATGCAAAAGTTCGACTTGGAATTCAACCAGCCACGAACAAGCGCAAGGAGCCCGGTTTGGAAATTGAAGGAATTAGCGAGGGCACAAGCGCCGCGGATGCTGGCTTGCAAAAGGGCGATGTGATTTTGAAGTGGGATGATCAGCCCTTGAACGACATGGGTGAACTCGCGACTCATTTACGTGAGAAGAATCCTGGCGACGTGATCACGCTGCACATCAAGCGTGATGGTTCCGAACAAGATGTCAAGGTGACGCTGAAAGCTTCTAAATAATTGCATTGACTACATCCAGCTCTTCAAAGCCATTTCATACAACACGCATTGCCTGTGGCGTGAATCTTTGGGTCCAAACGCCAATTGAACGAACGCCGAATTATTGAAACCCAATGGGAAATCAAGCCTAAAAACTACAATACGTAGATCGTTAGTAATGCGTATCGTTGCGGCATGAACCACAACTCATTGAAGGATTACGTCACGCTTGGTCGCTCTGGTTTGCGCGTTAGCCCAATGTGCTTTGGCTCCATGACCTTTGGCGATGAATGGAAAATTGGAACCGACATTGACGAAAGTTGCTCCATGCTGACGCAGTACTTGCATGCCGGCGGCAACTTTATTGATTGCGCCAACATGTACAACAAGGGCCACAGCGAAAAAATTCTTGGCGATTATTTTTCCGCTGGCGCGGGTAAGGGCACGCGCGATCGTGTTGTGATTGCCACAAAGTTCATGGGCAACATGTGGCCCGGCGATCCCAATGGTGGAGGCGCCGGCAGAAAAGCCATCCGACACGCGGTGGAAGATTCACTGCGCCGTTTGCAAACCGATCACATTGATTTGTTGTGGGCGCACTTTTGGGATCAACACACGCCCGTTGAAGAAATGATGGCGCAAATGGATCAGTTGGTGAAAGATGGAAAGGTGTTGCACATTGGTTTGTCCGATCATCCAGCGTGGGTGTGTGTGAAATGTCAGTACACGGCGTTGATGCGCGGTTGGGAACCGTTGTGCGCTTTGCAAATTGAATATTCACTTTTGCAGCGCACCGTGGAAAGCGAACTCATGACCATGGCGCGCGACCTCAATCTTGGTGTTACGCCGTGGGGGTCATTGCGTGGCGGCGTGCTCAGCGGCAAGTTTGATCGAAATCATTTGCCCAAAGATGACGGCTCAACGCGCGTGAAATCAACTTCACCCTGGATGGTTGAAAAAACATTTGTCTTGCTTGATTGCCTGAAGGAAATTGCCGCGGCGCATCAAGCCACGGTTGCGCAGGTTGCGTTGCGCTGGGTGCTTGATCAACGCGGCGTGACAAGCGTCATTATTGGAGCCCGTCACAGCGCGCAACTTGCCGACAATTTAGGCGCATTTACGGTGAAATTGACAGCAGAAGAGCGCGCCACATTGGACGAACTAACCAAGTTTGAGCTGCCGTTTCCCTGGAAATTTTTTGAAACCATACCAACCGCCATTCAAAATGGAACCACAGTCAATGGACAAAAGTCGGATGTGTGGGACGGCTCACCCAAGACCGCGGCCGAGCGCTTCTAAAAATTTTTTTGGCTCCCGAAATCGAAACGCGTTTCAATGACGCGCATCAATTTCGCACATCAATCCCAGCGGAAGACGCCCTTGCGCCACGCGTAGATGTACGCAATCACGCTTGTTCCAATAAAGAACAGAATGCGCGCCAAGAACAGCAACGCCTCTGGACTCTTTGGTTCTAGTTGAGTGAAGGTGACGGCCCATGGGTACAAGAAAATAATTTCCACGTCGAACACCAAGAAGGTCATAGCCAACACATAGAAGCGAATATTAAAACGCTTGCGCGTGGTGCCAATGGCATCCATGCCGCTTTCCACAGGCGTGCCCTTTGTGGCGCCAACATTTTTTGGCCCAAGAAACGAACTAGCAATTTGATTGAACGCAGCAAAGCCAGCCGCCATCACAAATACAATTAAAATTGGCGCATACGAGCTCAACATGAAATCGGTTGGTGCTGGTTCGGTCATCGCAAGTTCCGTAATCATTGCATCCATGAATTCCTGAAACCATTCGTTCAACAACGCCACTTCATTGATCGGTCAAACTTCTTCCAATCTTGCA
>SXGQ01595570.1_pt1 | contig 15612 bp, 17 predicted proteins | sample 3178371 | NCBI WGS metagenome assembly SXGQ01 (sample SAMN11356859, study PRJNA531348) | freshwater metagenome | isolation source: freshwater sample F1-20 | place: China: Fuxian Lake, Yuxi | collected 2017-12-25
CGCCAGTCGGGGTCGGTGAGGTCGGCGAGGACGTTCACATGGGCGTGCGCATCCCCCGCATGTCCGAAGATCACCCCGCGACAGCCGGCACGGGCGAGCACCTCCCGTACGCCACGCACATAGGTCGCGAAGTGCGCGGGCGGCACACAGCCATCTTCGATGAGTTGCAGACTCTCCCACCGCGGGGCCAATCGCGCGAGGATCGGGCTCGCGGCATGCCGCAGCTCCCAGAGCGCCTCGTGCGACGAGGCATCGGTGGGGAGGACAACCTGGACGGCCCCGGCGGTGCGACACCAGGCGGCGAGTCGCTCGGCGTCACCCTGCGCCGCGGCGATGTCCACGCCCTCGACCTCGATCAGCAACACCGCCTCGAGCGACGGCGCCACGGGAAGCGTCGCCCCCTCGCTCGCGGCGATCTCGAGGAAGGAGCGATCGAGGAGTTCGACCGCGCTCGCGCCTTGGGTGGCGAGCTCCACCGCCGCCTCTGCCGCGGCCTCGAGCGTGTCGAATCCCGTGAGGAGCACCGCGATCGCGCCGGGGCGCGGGGTGAGCCGCACCTCGACCGCCGTGATGAACGCGAGCGTCCCTTCGCTCCCGAGGAGGAGATCGATCGGATCGCCGGAGCTGTGATACGGGGCGAGCGCGTAGCCTGACGATTCCTTACGCACCCCGGCATGGCGGAGCGCGTCGAAGGTGGTGGCACGTACGGTGGAGAGGAGCGTCGATGCCGCGCGCTCGAGGATCGGGAGCGCCGGGGTGGGATTCCCACGGCGGACCCAGGTCTGCGTGCCATCGGCGAAGACGCCATGGATCCCCACGATCCAGTCGCGGAGCGGACCATAGCGGACGGTGCGGCTCCCGGCGGCGTGCGTCGCGCACATCCCCCCGATCGTCGCGAAGGCGCCGCTCGACGGATCCACGGGGAAGGTGAGGCCCGCAGCGTTCGCGACCGACTCCAATCGATCGCGGAGCACCGCGGCGCCGAGGGTGAGGGTGCGGCGATGGGCATCGACCGCCCCGACCTGATCGAAGCGGGCGAGATCGACGATCACTCCATCGCCGATCGCGCCACCGGCCATCGAGCTTCCCGAGCCTCGCGGGATGAGCGGGTGTCCCGTTCGCGCGGCCCACCGCATGAGGGTGACGAGATCGTCCTCGTCTGCCGGCACCGCCACCGCACGCGGGACGATGCGGGCCACCCCCGCCGCCTCGCTGTACACCGCACAGGCGAGCGCGTCGGCGCGGAAGATGCCGCGGAATCCCTCCGGCGCGTGGCGCGTCATGGGCGCACCCTCCGTCACCCGACGGTGGGCACCAGTGAGAAGGGGCGCGCCTGCACGCGCGCCGCGAGCCGCCGGAGCGCGGCGTTACTGGCGATGGAGAGGAGCCCAGCCACCATGAGCGCCTTCACCTCAAGCCGCGAGATCTTCACCTGCCCCCCGCGCGTGAGCATCGCACGCGACCGACGGAGGTCGCGCAGCGTGGCATAGGCGAAGAGGAGCGGCAACACACAGAAGGCGCGCACGCGGAAGGCGCGGCGTGGGATCGTCAGGGTGTACTCGAGTGCCCGATCGAGATCGGTGCGTGCGAGGGCGATATAGCGATCGACCACGATATGGTTCTGCTCGAGATGCGCTGGCGAGAGGATCGTCGCATGCCCACTCCCCTGGGCCTCGAGCTCGGTCGCCGGGAGGTAGATCGCATTCTCGTGCTCGGCGTCATGCGCGATGTCCTTGAGGATGTTCACCGTCTGCAACGCCTCGCCGAAGCTCTGGCAGGTGGCCCAGAGCCGATCGAACTCCCGCTGCCCGACCGCCGGCACATGCTCGTGCCAGAGCTCGGTGAGCATGCATCCCACCGTCCCGGCGACGTAGTAGCAGTACTCGCGGTATTCGGCGAGCGTCTGGATCCGAATCCCCGTGGGATAGCTCCGCACGAACTTCGCCATCCCGCGTCCCATCTCGCGCACCCAGTGGGCGACCCGCTCACGGGTGCGCGGCGGGAGCGCACGGAAGGCGACGAGGACGCGGTCGGTGTGCGCGACGAGCTGCAGATGGGCGGGGTCTCCCTGCAGCGAGGCCGCGAGTGCGGGGAACCGCTCGGCGAGGGCGGCATCATCGAGGGCCGTGAGGAACTGCTCGAGCAGCGCGGCGCGGGCCTCCGGCGCCGTGCTGTTGTCGTCCTCGATGGTGTCGGCGATGCGACAGAGCAGGTACGCGGTGCAGACGGCGTCGCCTAACGTCCCCGGAAGCGCCTTGATGCTGATGGCGAAGGTGCGCGAGACCTCGGGGAGGATCGCGCGGCCGAATCGCGCAGCCTCGCGCACGCGCTCGGGGGTGTCGTGCCCCGGTGCGGGGGGCGCGGTGGTCACGGCAGGGGTCGGCGGGGTCGTGCGATCGGACATGATCGGAAAGCTACTCGCTCAGGTCGCGGCTCAGATCCCGCCGAAGGCGAGATCGATCTGCCGGCGCATCGAGGCCACCATCTCCTCGGGCATCGGGAAGGCTTCGGCCAAGGCACCGAGCGCCCCGCTCGCCGGCACCGCCAGCCCCGCCTGCGCGAGATAGTAGCGGGCGTAGCGCTCTCCCAAGGCCGGATCGATCCGCGCCACGAGCAGCGCCCCACCGCGCACGAGCCCGATGGTGCTCAACCGCGCACCGGCGCCGGCCCGTTGCTGCGCCGGCGTGAGATGGTCGTTCACCGCCACCTGCACCACCGTCCCTGCCGCCTCATGCGCGAAGGTGAAGAGGAGGGCCTCTGCGGAATCGGCGGTGGTCGGCCAGTGGACCGCATACTGACTCGCTTGCTTGCCCGCCGGGACGGCACGTCCCTCACCGCCGAGCACCATCGACGGGATGAGATCGCCGTTCTGCTGTTGGGTCGCGTTCAAGAAGGGTTGGAGTCGCGAGCGCCAGACCGACTGCCAGAGGGAGTCACCGGTCGCGAGCCCGGCGGCACGGCGACGTGATTCGGTGAGCCACCAGTCGTGGAAGAAGGTCGACCGTTCACTCTCCAGTGCGGAAACGAATCGTCGGGCCCAGTCGCGGTCCTCGGCGCGTGGGAACTGCTGTGCGAGGAAGGCGACGATCCCTTGGACCTCGCGATTCGTGGCCCGCGCGGGATCGCCCTCGGCCCTGAGGAAGTACCCCATCGCCTGTTGGAGTTCGTCCCAACTTCCGAAGTAGAGCGCGAGGAACTGCGCCCCCTCGAGTCCCGGCCGGGCGCGCAGGGTGGTGCGGAGCTGACGCGAGGCGGAGTCGAATCCGGTGTAGAGGTTGCGCGCGTTCTTTGCCACGGTCACGCGCTCCCGATAGCCGCGATCGAAGAGCGGGACCTGCGCGGTGTCCTCCAAGAGCAGGGCATAGCCATGCAACCAGAGATCGACGTGGGGCCGCGCCTTCACCGGCCAGCGTGCGGTGCTCACCGTCGGGCGGAGCGGGGCGACGGAGCGTTGCCCACCGGCGCAGGCGCCAAGGGCGAGCACGACCATCACGGCGAGCAACAGGCCGAGTCGTCGCATCAGGTCGGGTGCCCGCAGGTGATGCAGAAGATCCACGATGCCTCGAGCGAGGAGCGACACATCCGGCAGCGGGCGAGGAGATGCTGACCACACCAGGGGCAGTAGCGCGCGTCGCGCCCCCCGGGGAGGGGACGCGCGCAGTACAGGCACGCCGGCTCCCCGGACCTTGGCCCCGATGCCGGCTCGACCATCGACAGGGCCGATGGTGCATCCACCAGAGGGGACGACGCGTCGGGCTCGAGGAGGGGAGGCACCGAGGGGCGCTCGACCATCGGTGCCATCACCACGGTCAGGAGGCGATCCCCGTAGGTCTCGAGGAGGGAGAGGTCGGGGTGGCGTGACGCAAGGGCGCCACTGCAGGCCGCTCGCACCTCGGGGTCAGCCTCCACCAGGTTCCGTTCGCCCGAGACGAGCCGCATGACGAGCTGGCGGTACTCATCGAGCAGCTCGGCGATGCGGGTCGGTCGCACCACGCGATACGGAAGGAGATCCTCGAGGATCTCGCGGATCGCGATGGGGCGATGGAGCGCACCGGCCTGCTCGGCGGCACGCACGAGCTCTTGGAAGAGGCGATCGAGGGGATCCACGGGGGCCGTCCTGGTCACGAAGGCTGAGGCAAGGTAGGGGAGGGACGGAAGGTCGCGCTATCGGGGAAGGGATCGATCGCCCCCTTCGCGCCGCCCTTCACGCGGCGCGCGGCGAGCCACTCGTCGAAGCCCGAGGGAACGAGGCCTCCCGAGTTGCGCTGCTCGGTGGCGGCCCGTACGGCGAGATCGTTGGCGTATTCGTTCTGCGGATGGCCGGCGTGGCCCTTCACCCACTGCCAGCAGTACTCATGGCCCACGGTCGCGCGGAGCGCCTCTTGCCAGAGGCCGAGGTTCTCGATCGGGCCGGTCTTCCGCTTCCATTCGTTGCGCGCCCAGCCGAAGACCCAGGCGCCGAGCCCATCCACGACGTAGCGGGAATCGGTGGTGAAGCGCACGCTGAATCGACCATCTTTGGCGCCGAGGGCGTGGAAGGTCTCGATCACCGAGCGAAGCGCCATCCGATTGTTGGTGGTGGCGGGTTCCGCGATCCAGAGATCGCGCCGCGTCAGCCGACCATCGAGGTGTTGGAACTCGACGAGCGCCGCCGCACCGCCGGGGTTCGCGCCCTCGCGCCCATTGCCCAGGCACGATTCGTCGGCGTAGACCGCGACGAGCGGCCATCGCGCGCTCATCGCACCACCTCGATCGCATCGCACTCGATCAGCCGGAGCTCGAAGGGCGCGCCGGTGGTCGGATGGCGCGTGACGAGCACCTCCTGGCCCTCGCGCACGACGAGCCGCTCGGGGATCACGAGGAATTCCGTCCCGCGCCGGCTCACCGCGATGCGCCGAGCATCGATGATCGCACGTTCCAGCGCGTCGTACTGGGCGACGGTCAGCGACGCCATGTGCTCGCCTCGTCGCGGTCCCAGCGGTGGATGCACTCGGTGAGGATCGCGGTCGCCTGCTGGATCTCGTCAACGGCGACCCACTCTTCGGCGGCGTGCGCAAGGGCGATGTCACCTGGCCCGAAGCAGAGCGCGGGGATCCCCGCCGCGCTGAGGAGGGCGGCATCGGTCCAGCAGGAGAGCCCTTCGATCCGTGGAGCGACCCCCTGCGCGGTGCAGGCGGCCTCGAGGGTGCGCACGAGCGGATGCGAGGGCGCGAGATCGTTCGGCTGCTGCGTGAGGCCGATCGTCACGGTCGCGTGGAAGTCCCGGTGGCGGGCCCGCACGCGGGTGATCGCCGCGTCGAGCTCCTCGGCGAAGATCGTCTCGCGTTCCCCCGGGAGCGTGCGCCGCTCGAACGTGACGGTGCAGCGCTCCGCGTAGGTGGAAGGGCCGGTGCCACCGACGATCGTGCCCGCATGGAGCGAGGCGCGCCCCAGGAGCGGGTGCGTGATCCCCGTGAGGACGGTGCGTTGATGCGTGTCGAGCTCGGCGATCACGAGGGCGGTGTGCGCGATCGCGTCGACGCCGACGTCGTGGCGTGAGCCATGCGCGGCGCGTCCGTGCACCGTGACCTCGGCCCAGGCGAATCCCTTGTGGCTGGGGCAGATCGCGAGGCGCGTGGGCTCGGTGACGATCGCGGCGTCGGCGGTGATCCCCCGCAGGAGCAGGTGGCGGGTGCCCGCGCTGCCGTATTCCTCATCGACGACCGCGGTGACGAGGAGCTCGCCGCTGAGCCCGGCATCGACCGCGCGGACGGCGGCGGCGCACATCGCGGCGATCCCCGCCTTCATGTCGGTCGACCCGCGGCCGTAGAGCCGGCCGTCGCGGAGATCGGAGGCGAACGGGGGATGGGTCATCCCCTCGGTGCCGACGGTATCGAGATGGCCGTTGAGGAGGAGGGTGCGACCGGAGGTCGCGGGGCCGATGCGCGCGAGCAGGTTCGGGCGCCCCGGGAGGGCGTCCTGGAGCTCGACGCGGAATCCCCAGGCGCGGAGGACCTCGGCGAGGCGGGTGGCCACCGCGTGCTCCCCTGGGCCGTCCGTGGCGAGGGAGGGGTTCCGAGAATCGATCGCGACGAGGTCGCGCGCGAGGGTGAGGGCGTCGCCGCGGGGGATCGGCGCGGTCATGCGGCGGGGGGAAAACGAAACGAGCGCACCCCGAAAGGTGCGCTCGTGCAGGGTCGGGTGGGACCCTGGTGGATCACTTCTTGGACGAACCCTTCTTGGCGGGCGCCGCCTTCTTGGACGAGCCCTTCTTCACGGGCGCCACCTTCTTCACCGCCGGCTTGGCTGTGCCCCTCTTGGCGGCCGGCTTCGCCGCGGGCTTCTTGGCGACGGGCTTCTTGGCGACGGGCTTCTTGGCGACGGGCTTCGCCGCCGGCTTGGCTGGACCCTTGGCCGCGGGCTTGGCTGGTGCAGCCTTGGCGGGTGCAGCGACCGGCTTGGCCGGCGGGAGCTTCCCCTTGTTCTTCTTCGCGTACGCCGCCTCGGCAGCCGCGATCAACTTGTCCGCCTCATCTTGCGCCATCTGGCTCCGACGCACCATGTACTGCACGAGGTCGCGAGCGCTCTCGATCGAGAAGGCGGAGAGGCCAGCGGCGGCGCCGATGACATCCTTCATGGCCGCGGCCATCCGGCTCCCGGCCTCCAGGGAGATCTCGTGGGCCTTGGCCGTCATCTCGGCCACGGTGTCGCGGACATCCTGTCCCCGGTGGCCGGGGCTGCGCTTCGGGGGGACGGTCGGCGTAGCCACAGCCGGGTTGGCGGATTCGGGCATATCGGGAGAGATTTGGGGCGTCCTGGTCGGGATGGGGGGTGGATCAGGGCGTAAGTATATGATTTTCCGTCATGTACGCAAGATGCACAGGCGGTGTATTCTTGCGCTCGTTTCTCGAAATTGGCTGCCAGTTTTTCTCGATATCAGCAAAACATCATCTGCTCATCATTAAGCCATATCATGCTTTTCGGAATAAAAGTTCTTGATCTCTCTCGGGTCCTCGCTGGACCTCTGGCCGGTATGATCCTGGGGGATTTCGGCGCCGATGTCATCAAGATCGAGCGGACGGGGGCTGGAGATGAGACCCGCGGGTGGGGTCCCCCGTTCGATGACCGGGGGGAGAGCGCCTACTACCTGAGCGCCAATCGCAACAAGCTGAGCGTCGCAGCTGACCTCACACAGGAGGCCGATCAGGCCCTCCTGCGGACGTTGATCGCCGAGGCGGACGTGGTGCTGGAGAATTTCCGGCCGGGGACCCTTGAGCGATACGGCCTGGGGGCGACGGCGATGCTCGCGCAGCACCCTCGGCTCCTCTGGTGCACGATCACCGGGTTCGGGCTCGACAGCCCCCGTCCGGGCTACGATTTCGTGGTGCAGGCCGAGAGCGGATGGATGGCGATCACCGGGGAGCCTGACGGGTCGCCGATGAAGGTCGGGGTCGCCTTGGCGGATGTGTTGGCGGGGAAGGACGCCGCCATCGCGATCCTCGCCGCGCTTGCCGGCGGGCGGCCGGAGCCGCGGTGGCTCTCGGTCTCCCTCGCGCACAGTGCCACGGCGGCGCTCGTGAACGTGGCGCAGAACGCGCTCGTGACCGGGACGGAGGCGAGACGGTGGGGGAACGCCCATCCGAACCTCGTCCCGTATCAGCTCTTCCAGGCGTCGGACCGACCCGTCGTGATCGCGGTGGGGAGCGATGCGCAGTTCGCGGCAGCGATGCGGGCACTGGAACTGCCCGCGCTCGCCGGGGACCCCGCGCTCGCCACCAACGCGGGTCGGCTCGCCCACCGGGATCGTGTGGTGGCGGCGATCGCCGACCGGGTGCGCACCGCACCGGCGCGGACGTGGATCGCCCGGCTCGAGGGGGTCGGGGTCCCCGGTGGGGTGGTGAAGCCGGTGCTCGAGGCGCTCCAAGAGGTGGCGAGCTCTCCGCTCACCGGCGTGGCGCCTCAGGCGCCCGGGACCATCCGCCGTCCCCCGCCGCGCCTCGACGAGCATGGGGCGTCGGTGCGGTCCTCCGGGTGGGGGGCCTTCACCCCGCTGTGACCTTCCGGTGGCCGACTCGTCCTCCCCATGCGACAGAACCCCCGTCGGTGGGGGCGCTCTGGCTCAGGTGGACCTGTCGAGGCGTGGCCGCGTGAATTAACCTTGCGGCGTGCGCACGGTAGCTCCCCCCACGGTCCAGGACGATCCCATCGACGCCGATCAAGCGGTCATCGACCGCGTGATCGGGGGGGATCGCGACGCCTTCGGCATCCTCATCGAGCGGTACAGCGATGTGCTGTTCCGGCACGCGTATGGGATGACGGGCAGCGCGGATGTCGCGGAGGACATCCTGCAGGTCTCGTACATCAAGGCGTTCCATCACCTGGGTGAGGTCCGAGGCCGGTTCGATGCGTGGGTGTTCCGGATCGTGGCGAATGGGTGCAAGGACTGGCTCAAGAACATCCGGCGCACCCACCTGAGCTACGAGGAAGACGACCAGCCGTCGGGGTATGAGACCCCCGAGGAGGAGCTGGATCGAGGGGAGATGCGGCGCGATCTGGATCGTGCGCTGGCGGCCCTGCCGGACTCGCTGCGGGAGGCCTTCGTGATGAAGCACGTCGAGGGGCGGTCCTACGAGGAGATGGCGGACCTGCTCGACGCGACGGTCGGTGCCCTGAAGATGCGAGTCCACCGCGCCCGTGAGGCGCTGCAAAAGCTCCTGGAGGAACGGTACGCATGATGTCCCACGAATCGCTCGACCCCCGCAGCGCCGTCCGCACGCCGGACGCCGACACCCACCGCGCTCCCGCGGCGGAGCCGACGGCTGACCGTGAGGTTCCCCTCACGTCGTCGGAGAACCCCGCCCTCTGGGCGGCGATCGACGCCGAGACGGCGCGTCGTCGCACGATGCGCGCGCCGGATGGGTTCGCCGCGCGCGTCCTCGCGAAGCTGGCGGACCGCTGACCCTCGCGGTCCGCTCGGCGCGCCCCGGCGCGGACGAGTACGCGCCCTTCTACGCCAACTACTTCGCCCAGGTCCCTGAGGGCGATGTGGTCGAGGCGTTGATCGGCGGTGGCGAGATCGCCGCTGCGCTCTTGCACGACGTCCCGGAGGAGATCGCGGCCAAGGCCTACGCCCCGGGGAAGTGGACCCTCAAGGAGGTCATCCTTCACTGCAGCGACGCCGAGCGGATCTTCGCCTACCGCGCGCTTCGGATCGCTCGAGGGGACACCATCGCGCTCCCGGGATGGGATGAGCAGGCCTATGCCCCGCTCAGTGGCGCCCACGCTCGGTCGGTCCTCTCGTTGCTCGACGAGCTCGAGTCGGTCCGTGAGGCGACGGTGACGCTCTTCGAAGGGCTCCCCGACGCGGCGTGGGAGCGACGGGGCGTCGCGAATGGACATCCCTGTTCGGTGCGTGGCCTCGCCTGGATCACGGCGGGCCATCTCCTCCATCACGTCGATATCATCACCGAGCGCTATCTGCGCTGAGGTGAAGGTCAGATGTGCAGCGCGCGCCCGAGGGCGCCGAGCGCCGCTTCCCTCACCGTCTCGCTCAGCGTCGGATGCGAGTGCACCGTCGCCCCGATGTCCTCGGCCGTGCCACGATACTCCATCGCGAGCACGACCTCGCTCAACAGGTCGCTGACGTTCGGCCCGATCATGTGGCAGCCGAGGATCTCGTCGGTCGTGGCATCGGTCACGAACTTCACGAACCCCTCGGTGCTCCCCATCGTGCGCGCCCGCCCATTCGCGGAGAAGGGGAACTTCCCGACCCTGATCTCACGCCCCGCCGCCCGCGCCTCGGCCTCGGTCACCCCGCAGGTCGCGATCTCGGGCCAGGTGTAGACCACCGCCGGCATGTTGTGGTAGTGCATGTGTGCCGGCTTCCCGGCGATCACCTCGGCGGCGATCGCCCCCTCGTCCTCCGCCTTGTGCGCGAGGAGCTTGCCGCCGATGGCATCGCCGATGGCAAAGACGTTCGGGAGGTTGGTGCGGAGCTGGTCGTCGACGACGATCTCGCCTCGTGCCCCGAGCTTCAACCCGAGGGCCGCGGCATCGACCCCGAGGAGTGAGGGCTTCCGCCCGATCGCGACGAGCACGTAGTCGGCCTCGAGCGTCTTCGATTTCCCGTCTTGCTCGACCTCGATCGTCACCTGGTCAGCAACGCGCTTCCCCCCGGTGACCTTGGTCGCGGTGTGGAGGATGAGCCCCTGCTTGGTGAAGATCTTCGTCGCTTCCTTCGTGATATCGGCGTCGTTCCCGGGGAGGATCGTCGGGGCGTACTCGATCACCGTGACCGTGGCGCCGAGGCGCCGCCAGACGGAGCCAAGTTCGAGGCCGATGACGCCGCCGCCGATCACGATCAGGTGTTTGGGCACCTCGGGGATCGTGAGGGCGCCGACGTTCGAGAGGACGCGCGCCTCGTCGAAGGGGAGGAAGGGGAGGGCGGCTGGCACCGACCCCGTCGCGAGGATCACATGCTTGGGTGTGTACGTGGAGACGGTGCCATCGTGCCCGGCGACCTCGACGACATTCCCTGCGCGCAGCGTCCCGGTGCCCTTGGCCCAGGTGACCTTGTTCCTCTTGAAGAGGAACTCGACCCCCTTGGTGTTCTGCGCGACGACGCTGTCCTTGCGCCGCATCATCGTCGCGAGGTCGAGCGTCACCCCGCTGATCTGGATCCCATGCTCGGCGGCGTGATGCCGCGCGAACTCGAAGTGTTCGGAGGAGCCGAGGAGCGCCTTGGAGGGGATGCACCCGACGTTGACGCAGGTGCCGCCCAGGGTCGTGTCGCGCTCGACGCAGACGACGGAGAGGCCGAGCTGGGCGGCGCGGAGGGCGGCGACGTAGCCACCGGGGCCACCGCCGAGGATGAGCAGGTCGGGGGAGAGCGAGTCGGTCACGGTCCGGGGGGTCGCACCGGCGCGGGGTACCGCGCCGGGAGGGTCAGGGTCAGTCGTCGAGGAGCATGGTGGCGGGGTCTTCCATCAGCTCCTTGAGCCGGACGAGGAAGAGCACCGCCTGCTGGCCGTCGATGATGCGATGGTCGTAGCTGAGGGCGACGTACATCATCGGGCGCACCTCGACGCGGCCACCGATCGCCACCGGGCGATCCTGCGTCTTGTGGAGCCCGAGGATCGCGACCTGCGGGTAGTTGATGATCGGGGTCGAGATGAGCGACCCGAAGACGCCACCGTTCGTGATGGTGAACGAGCCGCCGGTGAGGTCGTCCATCGTGAGCTTGCCATCGCGCGCGCGCTTGGCGACGGCGCCCATCGCCTGCTGGAAGCCGATGAGTCCCATCCGATCGGCGTCCTTGATGTTCGGGACGACGAGGCCGGCGTCGCTCGCCACGGCGATGCCGAGGTTCACGTAGTGCTTGTAGATGACGCCGTCGCCGTCGATCTGGGCGTTGACCACCGGGAAGGCCTTGAGGGCCTGGCAGGCGGCCTTCGCGAAGAAGGGCATGAAGCTGAGCTTCACGCCGTGTGACTTCTCCACGCGCTCCTTCATCCGCTCGCGGAGCGCCGTGACGGCGCTCATATCGATCTCGTTGAAGGTCGTGAGGTGCGCGGTGGCGTGTTGCGCCTGGAGGAGATTGTCGGCGATGCGCTTGCGGCGCGTCGTCATCTTCTCCCGGGTCTCGCGCGTCCCGGCGGGCACCGGGGCGGGAGGCACGGGGGCCTTCACCGGGGCGGGGGGAGCGGGCGCAGGAGCCGGGGTAGCACCACCGCGCGCGTCGAGATGTGCTAGCACGTCAGGCTTGCTGACCACGCCCCCGCGACCGGTGCCAGCCACCGCGGCGAGGTTCACCCCCTGCTCGGCGCCCAGGCGCGCGGCGCTCGGCGCGGCACGGACCTCCGCGGCGGGCGCGGGGGCCGCGGGCTTCACGGGGGCCGCGGCGCGGGCGGTCGCGGTCTCGTCGAGATGCCCGAGCACCTCGGCGAGCCGCACCACGTCCCCCTCCTGCTTGAGCCGCTTGGTCAGGACCCCCGCATTGAGGGCGGGGACCTCGACGGTGATCTTGTCGGTCTCGAGCTCGACGAGGGTGTCGCCGATCGCGACGGCGTCGCCCTCCTGCTTGCGCCAACGGGAGACGGTGGCTTCCGTGATGGATTCACCGAGGGGGGGAACCGTGATCGGAATCATGACCCGAGAATATAGCCGATGCGCGCGCTGACGATCGATGCGCACGGGGGGCTCGACGCCCTCCGGTACCGGGACGATCTCCCCGCGCCCGTGCTGCCGGAGGGGGGGAGCGTCCGAGTCCGCCTGCACGCCGCCGCCCTCAACCATCTCGACCTCTTCGTCCTCGGGGGGGTCCCGGGGGTCGCCATCTCCCCCGGGTGGATCATGGGCGCCGATGGGATGGGGGTGGTGGCCGAGGTGAGTCCCGGGGTCACGACGGTGGCCGTGGGGGACCGGGTCCTGATCAACCCGGGGATCTCCTGCCGCGACTGTGAGTTCTGTCGGGCGGGGGAGCAGTCGCTCTGCGTGCGGTACCGGCTCCTCGGGGAGCATCTCCCGGGGACCTTCGCCGACGAGGTGATCGTCCCCGCGACCAATGTGCGGCGGTGCCCGCCAACCCTCTCCGATGAGGCGGCGGCCGCCTTCACCTTGGCGACCCTTACGGCGTGGCGGATGTGCGTGACGCGGGCGCAGGTCACGCGCGGCGAGGAGGTGTTGATCTGGGGGATCGGGGGCGGGGTGGCGCTCGCGGCGCTCCAGATCTGCAAGGCGCGCGGGGCGCGGGTCTGGGTGACCTCGTCGCGACCGGAGAAGCTCGCACAGGCCGCCGCCCTCGGCGCCGATGAGCTCATCGATCATTCGGCGGGAGACGTGGGACGGGTGATCCGATCGCGGACCGGGAAGCGCGGCGTCGATGTCGTGATCGACTCGGTGGGGGAGCGCACCTGGGAGCAGTCGCTCGGGGCGCTCGCGCGGGGCGGGCGCCTGGTGACCTGCGGCGGGACCTCGGGCCCCAACCTCGCGATGGATGTCCGGCGACTCTTCTGGAACCAGTGGTCGATCCTCGGCTCCACCATGGGGAACGATGCGGAGTTCGATGCGATCGTCGCCGAGGCGGCGGCGGGGCGGCTGATCCCCCCCGTAGATGCGGTCTATCCGCTGGCGGAGGGGCGGGAGGCGTTCGCGCGGCTCGAGGCCGGGGCGCAGTGCGGGAAGGTCGTGCTCCGGATCGGCGATGGCTGAGGCCGCCTCGTTCACGCCGGTGGAGGAGCGTGCGGTGCGCGAGGCGTACGCCGCACAGGGACACGCCGACTGCCCGCGATGCGCGGTGCGGATGCGCGAGCGATCGATCGGGGGGGGGAGCTTCGGCTTGGGCTATGCGCGCCAGCGCGAGTGGTTGCTCTGCCCGCAGTGCCATCGCAGCGTACTCTTCGACCTCAAGCGCGGGACCCGCAACTAGATTTCGCCGTCATGACCTGGATCCGTCGTCATCTCGCCGCGCTCTGTTGTGCCGTGGGGTTCGCCGCACCGATCACCGCCGTCGCGGCGCAGCGGTCGGCGCTGGCGGACCGCTTCATCCGCGACCAGACGGTGTTGGGGGTGACGGTGTACGGGCCCGCCTTTGCGCTCGCGGTGGCGGACGACGCGATCTCCGGCGCGGCGGCGTACCTCGTGATGGCCGGGGGGAGCTTCTTCGCCTCGGCGGAGGCGACGCGGCGCGTGGAGATCACCGAGGCCCGGTATCTGCTGTCGCGCGCGATGGCGACGCGCACCACGGGGAGCCTCGTGATGCTGAGCTCGCTCAACGGATCGTCGCCGCGGCGGGTCGCTGGCGTGGCGCTGTTGGGTGGGCTCGGCGGGACGGCGGCGGGGCTCGCCATCGGCGGTGGCCTGACGGCAGGGGAGGCCGCGGCGACGGTCTTCGGGCACGATCTGGCCTATCTCTCGGCGGTCGCGTTCACCACGACCTCGGATCCCGATCCCTTCGATGAGCGGAGCCCCTCGATGGGGCGCGTCGCGACGACCTGGACCCTCGCGGGACTGGGTGGCTACGCCGTCGGGCGGCTCTATGCCGGGAACACCGACCATCAGGTGACGGTGGGGGATGTCGAGACGCTCTGGCTGACGGCCGGGATCGGTGCGCTCGCCGGAGCGACGGCGGTGGCCGACGCCGAGGCGGAACCGCAGACCAGGGCGATGGCGATGCTGGGGGGCGCCCTCGTGGGGACAGTGGTCGGGGAGCGCACGTTGGTCCGGCGTCGGGACCTCACGCCGATCGAAGGGCGGCGCCTCGCCCTCGGGGCCGGGGCGGGGGCGCTGATGGGGATCGGGATCGGCGTCCTCACCCTGGGCGAGGCGGAGGCGAGTGGGTCGGGCGCGCGCGGCTTCGCGACCGCCGGGGCGATCGGCGGATTGGTGCTGACCGAGCGCTATCTTCAGCCGGCGGCCGATGCGGGGCGGTATGGGGCGCTCTCGCGGCTCCGGGTCGATCCGATCGCGATCGCGTCCACGCTGACGGGCCGCCCTGGCCGTCATGCCCTGCTCGCCTTCACCTTCTAGTTTCCACTCGCCTGCCTCTCTCGCCGTGACCGACTTCCTCGAACGACTCACCGACAGCCTGCTCGGGCTCCTCGCCTTCGTCCCCTCGCTCTTCGGCGCGGCGGCGGTGCTCACCGTGGGCTACGTGCTCGCCAAGCTCGCCCAGCGTGGGGTGGGCCGGATGCTGCGACGGATGCACCTCAACGACGTGCTCAAGCGCGGTGGGATCCCCGCCAAGGACCACACCGGTCAGCCGGTGAATCCCACCCGGGTCGTGGCGAATCTCGTCTTCTGGTTGATCCTCTTCACCGCGATGCTGGTCGCGGCGGACGCCCTCGGGATCGACTACCTCGGGCAGATCTTCTCGGAGCTCCTGAGCTATGTGCCGAGCGTGATCGCGGCGGTGGTGATCGTGATCCTAGGGATCGTCCTCGGGGACTTCGTCTCGGCGCTGATCGCGGCCTCGACGCAGAACCTCGACGGGGGGCCGACCCTCGCCCGGGTGGGGAAGGGCGGGGTGATCCTCCTCGCGGTCTTCATGTCGCTGCAGGAGCTCGGGGTCGCGACCGATATCGTGACCACCGCCTTTGCCATCATCTTCGGGGCGATCGCCCTCGCCCTGGCCCTCTCCTTCGGGCTGGGGAACCGGGAGCTCGCCGGGGAGGTGACGCGGACCTGGTACCAGCGGTGGCGTCGGGAGCGGGAGGCGATCGCGCAGGAGCTCGCCACGGAGGAGGCCGAGGACGCCGCGGCGGAGGGGGCGCCGCCCCCGGCCGCGGGGTGATTTCGCTCTGGGAATTCGATTGAATTGACCCGTCCTGGCGGGTAACTTTGGGGGTCGCGTCCGAGGGGGCGCGACCCCCTCTTCTTTCCCGCATCCCAATGACCGCACCGAACAATCGGGAGCGTATCCTCCCGCGGCTCATCCAGGACGAGGTCCGCGAGTCGTTCATCAACTACTCGATGAGCGTGATCGTGAGCCGCGCGCTCCCCGACGTGCGTGACGGCCTCAAGCCGGTACACCGCCGCGTGCTCTATGCGATGAACGAGCTCGGGCTCGTCCCGGGACGGGCGTACAAGAAGTCGGCGACGGTGGTCGGCGACGTGCTCGGCAAGTACCACCCGCAC
>SXGQ01201473.1_pt1 | contig 15611 bp, 3 predicted proteins | sample 3178371 | NCBI WGS metagenome assembly SXGQ01 (sample SAMN11356859, study PRJNA531348) | freshwater metagenome | isolation source: freshwater sample F1-20 | place: China: Fuxian Lake, Yuxi | collected 2017-12-25
GTCCTCTATGAGGCCTTGCGCCAACAGGGGTTCCCAAACCGGTAGAGGGATGGACTCACGCCCGTGGCGAGGTAAAGGCCAAAGGCCTGGAGGGGACTCGCACGGAGCCCGGGACCGGTGGGTGATGCCGTGCCCTGCATCACGGGGGCGCGGGAGCGCCCACTCGGGGTAGGGATGACCTCCGTGTCGTCCCTGACATTCCCGCGAGGATGTAGAACACCAGGGGGCCCAGCCGGGATCCTTGGACGCCTGAGATCCGTCACGCCTGGGGTGAGTGGCCGCTCGGAAGCGGCCAAGTTCCGCAGGGCACTGCAGAACCCACCGGTGCCATCCCGCAGGCCGCCCTTCTCTCAACACTCAACTCTCAGCTCTCAACTTTCCTCCCCCCAATAGCCTGAAAATAGCCCGATGCCGGCCTTGGTGGATCGGTCGGGTCTGAGGTAGTGCCCCAACCCGAGAAGGTGTCGGGAAATTCCAGCCCGGCAGTTCCGCAGAAGACCCGACCATGAACCGCCTCCGCTCTCTTCAAAAACCATCGGGATTCCGGCGTCCCTACTGGGTCTCCAGCCTCCGGGCGATCGTCGCCGCCGTCCTCACCTGTCTGGTCACCGGTTCCGCGTCGGCCGCCACCCTCACCCAGACCCTCACCCTTCAACAGGGCTGGAATGCCGTCTGGCTCGAGGTGGAGCCACGCGACGCCCAAGGCCAGCTCCAGACGGCGGACCAGGTCTTCAATTCCCCCGACTTCAACATCGACCAGGTCGCGGTCCAGTCCCTGCCGGTGGGCACCGCGGAATTCTCCACCGATCCCAGCAAGCTCTACGGACAGGCCGGCTGGATCGTCTGGTCACGGACCCCGGCCTCCGGGGAGTCCGGAACGGTCACCGTCATCGGCCGCCGGGCCTATCTCCTCCACGTCAGTGCCACCACGGGCGCCACGACCCCGGGAGCGCCGGCCGGTACCCTGGCCCTCACCGGGAACGTCCGCTTCCATCGTCCCACCTGGGTCCGTGGCGGCTACAACTTCACTGGATTCAGCGTCCAGGGGCGCCCGACCTTCGGGTCGCTGCTCCGCGCCGGGGTGGCTGACTTCGTGCCGACGACGATTGGCTCCCCGATCCAGAAGATGAATCCGGCGACCGGGCTCTGGGAGGATGTGGCGCCCAGTGATCCGGTGGAGTCCGGCCGTGCCTACTGGATCTCGGTGCCGTTCGACCTCGTGGCGCTCCACTATGGCGGTCCGGTTTCGGTCGACTTCCCCGGGGCCACCCTCGGGGGGCTCGACTTCGGGGCGACCCCGCCGAGCGTCGTTGTGCCCAACCCGTTGGCCCAGACCGGTACCCTGTCGCTCAATCCCGCCGAACTCACCCTGTCGAGCCTGGAGCCGTCGGGGCGTCCGTCGCGGACCGTGACGTTGACCAAGGTGACCGCCGCGTCGGACCAGGACCTCCGGTTGTTCCGGGTGGAACGGGTGCCGGACCAGCTGGCGTGGCGCACGGATGGGCAGGGGGTCTTGACCTCCTGGACGATCGGCGCGCTGGCCCCGGGCGAGTCCCGCACGGTGACCCTGGGCATGGACCGGAACTGGACATCGGGCGGCAACGTCCGGGAGCAGCTCTATCGGATCGACGTGGCCCTCGACGGCGGATCGGTCTCCTACCACCTGCCGGTGTCGGCCGTGAATGCCGACGTCCCCCCGGTCGATCAGCCGGTCGCGAACGCCGCGAGCTTCTCGGGACTCTGGCTCGGGACGGTGACGGTCACCGATGTGATCAGTCTGACCGAGACCAATCGGCCCATCCGCCCGGTCCGCTCCTCGGCCCAGCTGCGGCTGCTGATGCATGTGGGCACGAACGGAAGCCCGGTGCTGCTGGCGCAGGCGATGCGGATGCAGACCAAGACCGCCGATCCATCGGTGCTCCCGCAGGAGGTGCTGATCCTCGACGAGTCGCAGATCCCGTATTTCGAGGGGATCGAGCAGCGCGGCGGGAAGAAGGTGGGCATCCGATTTGAGACCGCCACGTTCGACATGCCCCGGAACAACAGCACCAACGCCCAGTCGGCCACCTTCCTGCAGTCTGTGGCGACCTGGAAGGGCTACGGCAGCGACCTCTCGCGGGTGACGGATGCCGATGTGGCGGGCTATCTCGAGATCCAGGAGACACGTCCGACGACGCTCAACGAGGTGTATCACCGGTCGTGGCCGCTGACCGGCACGCTGGGGCCGTCCAGTACGGTGTCGACCCCCGCCGGGGCACCACTCCGGCTCGATGCGTACCACCGCACGAATCCCTTCCGCCACGCCTACCATCCGCAGCACGGGGCGGGGTACAGCCTGACCCGGGCGCTCACCCTCCAGTTTGATGGAGCCTACCGTCCGGGCTCGGGCCAGCTATCCGGCACCTACGAGGAGGTCACGACCGGCCTGGCCCAACAGAGCCTGGTGGCGCGGGGACGGATCGTCCTGCAACGCGTGAGCCGTGTGGAGGCCCTCCAATGAATCCCTTTTCGGTTCTTCGTCGTTTTTGTTGGGAATCTCTCCAGGTCCGAGCAGGCCTCGATGCCGGAGGCATCCCAGCATGTAGCCGGTGGTTGAGCGCAGCGATACCACCGGTCACAGGATACAGATGCCGCGCATCCCGGCAGGGATGCCAGCCACCCCAGGATCCAGACCGGACCTCGTTGGGGTTCCGCGACGGAGTTTGTCTCGACGGTGCTGGCACCCCTCCAGGGTGCAGGACCATTTCGAGACGTCGGATTCCGGTGGTGTCGCTGCGCTCAACCACCGGCTACTGGCTTGGATCCCTCTGGGATCCGGCAGCTCGACCCTGCGAGGTCCATCCCCCCAGCACCGTACCGAAAGCAGCGAAGGCTCCCTTTATCCCGTCCACTCCGAAGAAGATGAACTGCATGACTGCCGTCCAATGGATCCATCGACTGGCGCTCTGGGCTCTCCTGGCCGTTGTCGGAGCGTCCCCCCTCCGGGCGTTCGAGCTGGACTATTCCCCGACCAATGAGCCGCCGAGCGAAATCTACTTCAATGGTGCGGCGGCGAGGGCCAACGGACTGTTCCTTCTGACCCCGGATGTGGGGTGGACCAATGGCAGCATCGTGATCGACACCCTGCCCAAGACGCCGATCACGGGGTTCACGGCCCGGTTGGGTCTCCGGATGACGACCAGTGGGGGCACGTTGGCCGATGGGGTGAGCTTCAACTTCGGGCCGAATATCGACACCAAGGATCTCGCCGATGAAAAGGGTATCACCAACGGGCTGGCCGTCGCGTTCGACACCTACAAGAACACGAATCCGGCGGATCCGGACTGGATTCCGGGCATCGGCATCTACTGGTACGGAAAGCTTCTGAGGTCGATCAACCTGAACGACACATTCAACACCCTCGCCAGACAGACGAATTTCAACGAGGTGGTCATCACCCTGGCACCTCCGGCTTCGGGCGATCCGGGCGGGTTGTCCACGTTGATGTTCCAGTTCCTTGGGAGTGCCTTCACCAACACCATCCCCTACACGCCGGGCACCAACTGGCGGATGATCCTGGGGGGGCGGACCGGGCAGTACCATTCCGAGCAGGCGATCAACCACCTCCATATCAGCGGCACCGCGTCGCGATTGCAGGTCGTCAGTGCCTACGGCGGCTCCCAGGTGTCGCCGCCGGCCGGGACCCAGGAGGTCCTGAGCCAGACCCAGTTCACTCTCCAGGCGCCCCAGTATGTCTATCTGGACCGCTATCGACGCGAGCTGGACCCGACACCGGACAACATCGGCTCCATTGCCCATTACCGGGCCCGACTGGCCGACACTCCCCTGACGGTGGATTCGCCCGGATCCACGCCCTCGAGTGTCGTCAACGGCAGCCGCCTCACGGTGGACAGCGACACCACCGTGACCTGGCACTGGGTGGTTGAGAACCTGGCCGAGGTGAACACCGGCACGTCCGCCAACGATGGCCTTTCTCCGACCGACATCACGGACGCCGCACATGTCGACACCCTGGGCCGCAAGTACCATCCGCCCGGGGACACGGGGTTCGATTCCATCGTCTATCAGTCGGTCCAGGCTGCGGTCCAACCGGTCGTCCGATTCGGGGCCCGCGGCTATGTGATGGAGAACGCCCCGGGTTCGCCCGAGCGGTTCCTCGAGCTCTCGGGGGAGGGGGACCACCTTCGCGGGGATTCCGGGACCAATACGGTGCTGACCCCGTCGACCGCGACCTACAGTGTCGAGTTCTGGGCGCGCCGGAACCGGACGACCTCCACCAACGACCAGGTCGTGCTGGGGCTCGGCTCCCAGGACGGCGCCGGGAAGCGACTCCTCGCCGGGTTCGGCGGGAACGGGGCGTTCTTCGTATCCGATGGGGCCAATCGCATCGCGGCTCAGCCGCAGTGGACCGATGATTCCTGGCACCATTGGGCGGTGGTGAACCAGTCGGCCAGCAACCAGGTCTCGATCTACCGCGACGGTGTGGTGGTGCAGCAGGGACCGGTCCTGTCGGCCTTCACCGGTGACACCACTGTGGTGGTCGGCGCCCGTGCGGCCGGTGCCGCGGTGGCCGCCCTGTATTCCGGCGGCGTCAACAACGTCCGGGTCTGGAATCAGGCCCTCGATCGTCCGACGCTCTACACCGCGCTCGCCACCGCGCAGTTTGGACAGACCAATCCCAGCGTCCTTCTGGAGCTGCCCTTCGACTCCGCCACGGTGAAGGGTGTCAACGGGGTGCATGTTGACCACCTCACCGGACCCAACCCGGTCACCACCTTTGCCGATCTGTTCCGCACGTATTCCGTTCACGACAGCTATCAGACCAACAACCTCATTCCCCCCATTCCCGCGCCGCCGGGAAGTCCAGCGACCAATGCCTGGCACTACCGGACGCGCTGGGTGCTGCCCCAGGGCCAATCGGTGCAGCTCAGATTGAGAGCTCCTTTTGGCAATGGCGCACAGTTGTGGCTGGATGGTCAGCCAGTCCTCGAGAAGATGATCAACGGCCCCGACGCGACGTTGACCACGAACCTGACGCAGGGAAGTCATCTGCTCGAGGCGTGGCTGCTGAATACCGAGGGGGAGGCGGGGCTGTCCCTGAGCGCCAATGGGAAACTGCTGCCGGACGCCCAGCTCTTCCCGACGGCGTCCGACGTTCTGGAAGCGGGTTGGGTGAGCGTTCCGTCCACCGAGGGACGCGGTCTGTCCCTCCAGGCCCAGGGTTTCCACGGGCTGTTCCCGGCCGGGACCTCGGCCTCCACCATGCAGGCCGCCATCCTCCCGGGATTCCGCTTCGGAGTCGCCCGCGCCGCCGGTCGGACCACGGTCAGCGTCGATCCCATCGGCAAGGCGCCGCTGGACGACTGGCGCCGGGTGTTCTGGGGCTGGGACAAGCAGTTCCAGCTCAAGCTCAGCGTGTCGTGTTCGGACGCCGACGGGATCGGTCTGGTGAGCAAGCTCCCGTTCTTCCGGGGAGAAGTGGTCGAGGCGAATGTCGACGGAGAGACCAGTCCGACCTCCGGAACGCTCGGCGGGGGGGTCGTGGAGGTGTTGGAGGTCTGGCTGAAGGAGGGGGAACCCCTGACGCTGGGTTCGATCTACCGCACGGCGGACCGTCGGTTCACCCTGTCCGGGATCTCCGGCAACCTGAACAGCTTCGGCGACATCAGCCTCGACAACCTGATCGACGCGTTCCACCGGAACCAGACCGCCCGGGCGTATGTGTTCCCCGGCGTGTTCGGTGCGGGGAGCCTGGTGCTCAAATTTGACCGGACGGTCCACCGGGTTCAGCTGCCGATCGGGGTCGGGCTCGACGTCTCCTCCCTGGCGGCACTCAACGCCCAGCTGGTGCCCCCGTTGCCCGACAGCGTGGTGGATCTCGCTCTCAGTCTCGCCGGTCCGACGGCGTCGCGGAACTCCAGCGGTGCCGATGGGACCATACCGGGCGGCAGCGGCACGGAGTCGATCTGGGACTTCGTGGGACGTCGCTGGCATCCGACCCGACCCGGCGTGTTCACGCTCACGTGGCCGGATCGCAAGGGCTACACCAACACGATCGAGGTCTCGGCCGCGTTCCCGACCGAGACCGAGGTGCGCTCGGGGTTCTTCGGATGGGAAGGGGCCAACGGGCTCCGGCTGGGGAGTCCGTCCCAGGCCAACCCCTCCCAGAACCACCGGTACACGAACACGTACCCGGCCCTCGCCTCGGTGTTTCGAGGGGCCCCGGGGGCGCATTACACCTACGCGGTCTCCCCCAACCCCAGCCGGCCCTATCCGGCGGATCTCGACGTGTCCCAGGGGGACAACTGGTTCATCAAGGAACTGGCCTTCGCGGAACGCAACACCGCGACCTTCACGAAAAGCCGCTTCTTCCAGGAGACTTCGGTGTCCAACCGGTCGGTGCTCGTCTTCACCACCCGTCCCACCGGCGTGGCGACCGGCAACCTCGAGCAGGAACGCGTCGTGGTCCGCGTCGTGCAGTCCACCGACACCGCCAACACCGCGTCGGCCGTCGTCGGCCAGCGGCTTCGGTCGGCGGACGACCTCGCAGGCCTGGGCTCCGGCCTCATCACCATGCCCGTCGCCAACTACAACGCGGGGGTCTACAACCGCGCTGCCGATCCGGGGTCCTGGGGGCCGATCTTCCCGGTGAACTGCAATGTCAGAAAAAAGGGGGATGGCAACACGACGACGGCCACAGACCAAACCTGGAATCTGTCGGTGGGCTGGTACTACAACGCGGCGGGTCTCGGCGTGTCCGGGGAACCCCCGGCCCTGTTGACGTCGGTCACCACCACGTACAGCACGATCGACTATCCGGTCGCTGCCACGGCGCCGGTGATCTATATCTCGAGCCAGATGGGGAGCGAGGGGGTCGGACAGGACATCGCCACGGACCAGCCGAACTACCAGCTCCTCTTTGATCCCGCCCGCTACGGCGACCTCACGATCTACAACCAGCCCGATTCCACGAAGGCTGGATACAATCCAAACGAGGAACACGCCCTGGTGGCGCCTTCCAAGGCCTACGCGCTCACGGGGGATGCCCGGTTCAATCGGGGGCAGAACGCCGTCTTCGCGTTGCAGAAAAATATCAACACAAAGAACGCGGTGAGTGATAACGCTGGTAATTACGTTTACACCTCCGATCCGTGGGTGCTCGTGCAGTACAAGGATCTGACCGCCACCAACGTCAACGACACCTATGGGATGGTCGCCTATGTGGTGACGGATGTCCGCAAGGGTGACACGAGTTTCCCGGCCGTGGATCCGACCACCCAGACGCCCTTTGCCAGCGACGGGACCCCGGTCGCCCAGCCCGCCAATCCCTCCTACCAGTTCCAGTATCAGGCCTTCGCCGGCGACGTCGTGGTCCCGCCCTATCCGCTCAACCTCGTCATCGGGAACGTCCGGCTGACCAACGACAAGGGGGAGAATCTGACCGTGGGAGGGAATCTGTTGCCAGACAGCAGCTTTACGACGAATGCCCAACGGATCCTGTGGCAGGACCGTGCCGGCACGCACTGGGTGGTTTCCGGGGGAGCCAAAGCCCAGTTCTTCGAGCGCTACTGGTATCCGCTGCGGTCGGACTTCTCGATGGGCACCGTGTTGCCTACCGGCACGCCGATTGCCTGGATGCCTCAGTCGCACGTCCAGACAGAAACGACCGATTTCACTACAGCCGATTTCACCGCTTCGACTGCCGTCCCGATCGGTTCGATCTACAACGCTTATTGGCGCACGGCGTATCCGTCTCTCAAGCGGGGCGAGACCCTGACCTATCCTGGTGGAGAATATCGGTCGGATCACCCGTCCAACCCCGGCCTTCCGGGCATCCTCAGCTGGGCCTCGGCCGAGCTCGTGTTCGACTCCAGTACGCCCTCGATGATCCTGACCACGAATGCCCCTAGTGATGGGGTCTGGTCTATCACGACTCTTTCCACTCGGGTGACCCGTCCGCTCGACCTGGTGTCGACGGCCATCGCGAAGACCGATATCCCCACCTCACTGCAGCCGTCCAACCCTGACGCCGTGATGGTCGTCGGCTCCCGCTGGTACTTCCGCGCCCTGACCGGCTCGCTCTCCAAACGGTTCTACTATGACAGCCTCGCCGGGGAACTCGTCCTGCGCGGGCGACTGAACAATCTCGAGAGCGGTGCCCCCAACCTCACCCAGACACCGGTCCAGCCCTACGTGCTGGAGCCGAATATCCTCAACACCAACGAGTTCTCAGCACTGCAAGGGTTGGATTCATCGAGTACCTCATGGGGTGCGGCCATCACCAGCCTCAATGCCGCAACCCAGACCCCATCCAGTCAGGGTGTGGTGACGACGCCGAAAGGTCAGGCAGCGATCGGCTTCTACCATCTGACGGGTGGCAATCCCAATACCGACCCCTCGTCCCCCTCGGGGTTTGAGAACGGCGTGGGCGACGCCGTTCCGATCAGCAGCCTTGGGATCGGATCCGCGCTGGTCGCGTCCGCGAACTCGCTGGCGACCACGGGCACGAACTACATCACTGTGGTCGAGAACAACGACCCCAAGGCCACGGGGGCCGTCACCCTCCACATTCTCCAGCTGGTTCCGGACCGCTATCGGGGCTCCATCCAGGTCATCACCCCCCAGGATGCCTTCAGCGAGAAGGTCGACCTGCGCCACAGCGCCGATTTCGGCGGCGACCCGTCGGGTGTCTATTATCAGTGGTGGGTCCATTCCGTCACACCGCTGAATCAGATCTCGTCGCCCGACGACACCACCAGTCCGACCGCCTCCGGGTGGCAGATCTACCAGCAGGGAACCAATCTCAACTCGATCACGTTCACCGGACGTCCGGATCTGACGCTCGCCGACACGTTCTTCTTTGTCCGCTATGCGGCCCAAGCCGAATTGCACAATGGAAGCGGCACAAACAACAGCAGTTGGCGCCTCGTTTCACCGGTGGACACGAACCCCGACTGGACCCCTGGCACCCCTGGCACCCCTGGCACCCCTGCGCCCTACCAGTGGGCAGGTGCGGCGAATTCCCCCCAGCTGCAGGCCGACGGCAGCCGACGGTTCCTGCCGCAGCTCGTGATGGGGTGGGTGAAGCGGGTGCTCGACCAGATCAACCTGTACGAGGCCCGGTACTCGGCCACGTTCAGCGGTTCGGCGCCGGCGACCTACAGCAGCCTGCTCCAGGCGGCGGGCGCCCCCTACAACGGGGCCGTCGCCCTCAACTCCGACAAGGACGCCATCGAGAACGTCGGGCTCATCCAGCTCTACGAGACCGTGCTCCAGCGGGCCAAGGATCTGACGGCCAACAACAACAACACCGCCGGCACCGACCAGGCCGTCCTGCTCGCCGCCACGCGGCTGGCGTTCCTGTATGAGCTGCTCGGCAGCGAGGCGTTCACCGATGCCCAGAACTGGGTCGTGCCGCAGTCGGCCGACGACTCCACACCGCTGCCGTCCTCCCTCTTCGCCTTCAAGAACGCCGTCGCCAATCCGCTCCAGGAGGAGCTCGCCTTGCTCCGGGGTACCGACTTCCTCAAGGCCTACCCGGTCTACAACCGGCTGTTCTGGAACTATTTCAAGGCCGATGGCGAGGCCGCCTACAACGCCAACTACAACATCCAGGACGCCAACAACGACGGGCTCATCGACGAGTCCGACGCCGCATTGCTCTATCCCATGGGCCATGGCGACGCCTGGGGTCACTACCTGTCGTCGGTGAAGATGCACTACGAGCTGCTGCGACGTCCGGGCTACCAGTGGCTGGCCCGATCGGAGCTCTACTCGCTGCTCGGCAACGTGCTGCCGGTGGACTACCTCGACGAGAAGTCACTGGCGACGGCGGCGGGCAACCGGGTCCGGACCGGGGCCGCGTTGCTGAAGGCCACGTATCGGGAGGCCTATGTCAACGACCCGGACGGGCAGTGGCAGGGGTATGAGGATGTGGCCCAACCCGCCCGCGCCTGGGGGGTCTCGGAGTGGTCGCGTCGCGTGGGTCAGGGGGCGTGGTTCGACTGGATGACCGCCAATGCCGTCACCCCGGCGCCGCCAAACAACACCGAAGAGGGATTGGACCGGATCGATCGCAACGCGACGAGTGCTGAGGTCTGGTCGGTGGCGGCGGGCCTGGCGGAGGTCCAGCTGCTGGTCGACCAGGCCAACCGCGGGGTGAATCCGCTGGGACTGGATGCCGACACGATGGCGTTCCAGACCGACCCCTACTACAACGGCATGTCGTGGGAGCGCATGCCGCCCTTCCGTCAGAGTCTCGACAAGGCCCGCAAGGCGGTGGCGAGCGCCCAGGCGGCCTATGAGTTTGCCAGCCGGGCCGACCAGCAGCTGCGACGGCGTTCGGACGACACCCGCAGTCTGCAGGAGGAGGCGATCCGACAGGATATTGACTATCGCAACCGCCTCATCGCGCTCCTGGGCACGCCCTACGCCGGGGCCATCGGTGCGGGCAAGGTCTTCGCCGAGGGCTACACGGGGCCGGACACGCTGACCTATATGTACATCGATGCGACGTCCCCGACCAACATCACCCCGGTGTTGCTGGGAAATTTCGTGTTCCAGAGCACGCTCGACGACATCAAGGGCCTGGCGAACAAGTTGGATTTCACGGTCGATTTTTCATCCACCGATGGTGGCGGCTTTAATCCTCCCTCAGGGAATACACTCTTCGAAAACCTCTATCTCAATACCGACAGCACGTTCTCCTCAATCGTTCTCAATCCCAACCCGAACGTCAGTGCGTCGGGGAAAACGGTGATCAGCAATTCGTTGCCGATCGTCGAGGTGTCTGAATATGCCTTCCAGGCTCCTCAGGACTGGGGTCGGCGCAGCAGCCCGGGCGAGGTCCAGGCCGCCCTCAACGAGATGCTCGCCGCCCAGATTGACGTCGATCTGGCCCTCAAGACCTACAACAGCTGGACCGAGACGGTGTCGCTGATGACGTACGACACCCAGCAGAAGCTCGTCTCGATCCAGAAACAGATGGAGTTCAAGGCGTACTATCAGGATTTGAAGATTGGTTTTGAGACGGCGGTAACTGTCATCAAAAGCATCGAGGAGAGTTATCAACAGACAAAGGTGATTCTGAACAGGAATATCCGAATTGGTGAAGCGGCTGTTCCAATGAACATCGTTGCCGTTGGTGGGGATGTTTTTTCGGTGTTGAGGGGCGGTAGTGAAATGTTGAAGGCGACAGTTGCGACCGCGTTCGACGGGGCCTTGTTTATAAAGCGTCTTGCCTGGAGTGCCGCGGAATTGGCCTCCAAAATCACCGAGATCGAGGAGAGCTCCGGCAAGGAGACATTCACCCTCTACAACGAATTCCTCGCCTCCCTGTATGAGCTGTCCAAGGAGCTGAACAACTCCGAGGTCCAGATCGGGGCCCTGACCGCACCCCTGCAGCGGTTGCACATGGCGTCGGACAACGTGCGGAAGGTCATCGCCGAGGCGGACCGGCTCCAGGCGGAGCGGACGGCTCTGAACCTGCAGATCGCCGCCAAGGCCCAGCGCAACCGCTATGCCGACCTCGTCACCCGGATCAATCACAACGAGGCGCTGCGCAAGTATGACCGCCTGCTCGACAATGCCGCCCGGCACGTCTGGCTGGCGATCAAGACCTACGACTACGAGACCAGCCTCTCCGAGAATCACCCCGCGTCGGCGACCGGGCTCCTCAACAGCCTCGTCAAGACCCGCGACTTCGGAAGCCTCTCGGACATCCTCGACCGGGTGGAGCGGGACTACGACGTCCTCCAGGGTCAGCTCGGTCTCAACAACAGCCTGGGCGAGGCGAACATCGTCTCGTTGCGCAGCGAGATGATGCGCATCAGCCCGTCGGCGACCAGCGACGCCCGATGGCGCGAGGCGCTGTCGGCGACCCGTGTGGCGGATCTCTGGCAGGTGCCCGAGTTCCGCAACCTCTGCCGGCCCTTCGCCCCGCGCGCCATGGGGCCCCAGCCGGGTCTCGTGATCCGGTTCTCCACGGAGATCACCCCCGGCAAGAACCTGTTCGGACAGCCCCTGAGCGGACTCGACCACGCCTTCAGCGCGGCCAACTTCGGCACCAAGATCCGGTCCTTCACCGCGGCGTTCCCCGGCTACGACAAGGATGCCTGGCTCACCGCGCCCCAGCTCTCGGTCAGCCCCCGCTTCTACCTCGTGCCCGCCGGACTCGATCGCCAGTACTGTTCCGACACCGCGGAGCCCACCGTGCGCACCTGGAACGTGCTCAGTCAGCGCATCCCGGTGCCGGAGAACCTGAACGCCGCCAGCCTCGCCGACCCGTTCTACCAGCCCTCGATGAACGGACTCGACGGCCACTATGCCGAGCGGATCCGGTTCGGGGATGCCCGGGCGTTCATCACCGATGATGGCCTGACGGGCGTGGACGACATGACGCTGTCGCCATTGACCCCCGATTGGAACTCCTCGAGCCGCCTGTACGGGCGCTCGGTCTGGAACACCCAATGGGTGCTGATCCTTCCCGGCGCCACGCTCAACGCGGATGCCGAGGCTGGCCTGACGCGGTTCATCGACACGGTGACCGACATCAAGCTGTACCTCGAGACCTACTCCAACCAGGGGATGTGATGCCGATGGACTGCCAGCGCCCACTCCTCCTGTCCTTCCTCCGGTGGGGTCGTTCCGACCTCTTCCTCCGGGTCGCCCCCCCGCGCCGTTCCGGTCCCTCCCTGTCTCTGTCCTCCGAGTCCCGATGAACCTCCAGTTCCTGAGTTGCATGAAGAATCCCCCGCAGCAGACGACCGAGCCGGCCGGTGCCGGTGTCCTTGCCCGTTTGGGTCGATGGGCCTGGTTCCACCGGACCACGTCGATGGCGTTCGCCCTGGTCGCCTTCGTGGGGATCACCGGTCTGTCGGGTCGCCTCGAGGCCGATACGATCACCGAGCCCGACGTGGTCCTGTTCGGCAAGGTCGTGAACCTGTCCGGCGGTGCGACCCGCCAGCTGTTCTCGGGGTCGCTCAGCGTGACCCTCGTCCATCCTACCCACCCGCAGCAGACGGTCACCCGAACCACCACGCTGCGTCGGGTGGGGCGGACCGGCGAGTACTCCTATCGGCTGTCGATTCCCCTGCGGATCCAGCCCGATGCGGTGGAGTCCGGCACCAGCATGGTCGTCGGAGCCGCCCCGGTCCGGTTCGGACTCCAGAGTCTGACCCTCGACGGGACCCCGATGCAGCTGCTGGATCCTGCGCAGGTGCGTCGGATGCTGATCGGCAGCGGGGAGCGGGGGCAGGAGTTCCAGGTGGATCTGCAGGTGGCTCGGGTCGAGAAGGATTCGGACGCGGATGGGGCTCCGGACTGGTGGGAGGACCAGAACGGGCTGAACAAGTTCAGTGCGGCCGACGCGGTGTTGGATCCCGACAACGATGCGATGCCCAACCGCCAGGAGTTCCTGCGGGGGACCGATCCGAAGGTGCCGAACACGACCCCGCTCATCCTCGAGACGGCCTTCCAAGTGCCGGTGGGTGGCACGGCGGGTGTGGTCCTCGATGTCGTCGGCCTGGGGACCGCCGGGGCGAACACCCTGAACGTTTCGGTCGCCCGGGAGGCGGCGGGCCTCTCGATGCGCCTTGACGGCGTCCCGGTGGCGCGTGGCGTGGAGTTTCCCTACCAGGCGATGCTCGACGGCCGGGTCGATCTCCGGGTGTCGCCTGATTTCGGCTCGGGTGTCGTGGAGGTGGACCTCCGTGATGCAACCCCGGGCCAGACCAACGGACCGGTGCGGTTCCCGCTGCGGTTCGAGGGCCTGTCCCCGGCCGAGGGGCTGGCCATTCCGGCGGCCGTGTGGCTCGACTCCAGGACGGTGGCCCCCGAGGGCTGGGGCATGGCCGACTGGACCGATCTGTCGGGCAACGAGTTCTCCCGCGATGCCTATCAGGGGTTGGCAGCCGCCCAGCCGCTGTCGCGGAACGGACAGGTGCGGTTCGAGGGAGGCCGGTTCTTCCATCTCGACGACCAGGGCCTGGCCGTGCCGCGGTTCACGACATTCCTCGCATTCGACGCCGACTCCGGCGGGGCATCGAGCCAGACGCTGTTCCGGATGTCGGACCTCCAGGTGGATGTCCAGACCACGGGCGGCGTGCGGTATCTCCAGACCCGGCAGCCCGGTCGCATCACCCTCTCCCCGCTGGCAGGTGCCGAGGGAGCCGGCGTGTACACGCTGACCGCAGGTGAGGGGATGACACAGGTCGAGGTGCCCGACGCGGGGGCCTCGTTGTCCTCGAACTCCTCGGCTCCGCTTCAGGCCGCGTTCTCGACCCTCGGCGCCCTGCTGCCGCTCGGGGCCACGACGCCGTCGAATCCCTTCGAGGGAACCCTGCGCGAGGTCATCCTCTTCGACTCGGTCCTGCCGCCGGTCACCCGAAGTCTCCTGCAGGACTACCAGCTGTCGCGCTGGGAAGGCGTCACGGTCTGGAACTACCGGAACCACGTCCTGGCGGTGCAGCTGACGGGACGGGACGGCGTCCGCAACAGCCTCCGGGGGGGTCACGGGGATGACCGCCTTGTGGGCGGCAGCCTCGGCGACATTCTTCGGGGTGGGCCCGGCAACAACGTGCTGACCGGATCCGGGGGACCGGATCGGTTTGCCTTCGAGCGTACCGGGGGCCGGGATGTGGTCACCGACTTCAATGCGGCGCAGGGCGACGTGGTCGACCTGGCTGATCTGGTGGACGTTCCGGGGGGACTGAAGGCACCCGACATCCGGGTGCGATCCCAGGTCAACCGTGGGACCAACAATCTGCCTCGGGTGGACACGGTGATCGAGGTGCGGCCGGACGGCCCGACGGGTGCGTTGAACCAGGCCATCACGCTCCTGAATGTGGCCCAGCTTCCGGATCAGGCGCTGCGTCTGCCAGCCGTGGGTGGGGTTCCGATCCCGCCGACCTTCGTCACGGTGGAGCCGGCCGGGACGGCGGTGGGGGATGCCGAGTGGAAGGCGGCTGTGCCGAACGTGGTGGATGGGAGCGTTGCGGTGGACCGCAACGGGGTTCCGGTGGCGATCGAGCAGAGTCCCGTGGCCGGCACGCGGGTGGGTCCGGGAGACACATCGATCCTGCTGACGGCCCGCGATGCGGCTGGGAATACGGCGTCGGTGACCACGGTCTTCCGGATTCTGGGAACGCTGGCCTGGGGAGCGGATGCTTCGGGCGGCCTGCGTCTGACGGTGCCGTCGGGTGCGGTGTTGGAATCGGCGTCGGATCTGTCGGGCCCGTGGAAGGCAGTTACCTCGACCCCGGGCCCGGTCGTGGTCCCGTCGGATCCCGCGCAGAGGGCGCAGTATTATCGGCTACGGACGGAGTAGGGGGGGAGTTGAGTGTTGAGAGTTGAGTGTTGAGGGTTTGAAACCGCAGACCGCAGGGATGCAGGGGTGGGTGATGCAGTGCCCTGCATCACGGGGCGCGGGAGCGCCCACGCCTGGTAGCGACCTCCGCGGCGTCCCTGACATCCCCGCGAGGGTACAGAACACCCAAGGGTCTCAGCCGGGATCCTTGGACGCGAAAGTGACCCCGTCCGCCCTCACGGGTGGATCGACGCGCAGCGGATCGAGATGGGGCCGCAAGGGACTGCAGCCCTACCGGGAGCGCCCA
>SXGQ01591550.1_pt1 | contig 15604 bp, 19 predicted proteins | sample 3178371 | NCBI WGS metagenome assembly SXGQ01 (sample SAMN11356859, study PRJNA531348) | freshwater metagenome | isolation source: freshwater sample F1-20 | place: China: Fuxian Lake, Yuxi | collected 2017-12-25
CAATTACCTTTAAATTTATCTTCTAGTCGTTTTATTTTTATTTCGAGAAATTATTCTTAAGAAGTTGTAAAGTTTTTAAGAATTTCTTACGAAGTTATAGTTTTTCTTAACAAACAAAAAAAATTGAAATGCTTTTTACCAAAAATTTAAAAGTATAAAATTATAATTAACACCCAGTTCAAACTTAAAACTTTATTAAAATGAGCATTAATCAACAAGTAGAATCAGTCTTTCAATTAGAACAGAATGTTCAAAAAGAAGAAGAGAGAAAGAAAACAATTAATTTACAAGTCGGTTGGGACACCGATATTGGCGGCTGTAATTACAAGCCAAACCAAGATAGAAAGATATTAGTCCCCTTTGTAGAGCATGACGGATGTTTAATTGGAATGGCAGATGGCCACGGCACAAGAAGTGAAGAAGTCGCGGATTTATGTGAGAAAATGATGATTGAAATGACAGAAACCAAAATGGATAGAATACTTATAAATCCTGTGGAGTTTTTGGAATTTGCGTTTGATTATATTCACGCCGAAATTATAAAGACTTATACTTGTGGTACGACATTTAGTCTTATAATTATATTGGGAAAAAAGATGTGGATAGCAAATGTAGGAGATAGTACCGGTATTTTATGTGCAAAGCATCCTATTTTCAAAAATTCTGACTTAGTGTTTGAAAAGGACATCGCAATTCCTGAAAAGATGTATGAAACTAAAAAGGCGGACGATGACAAACTGTCAAACTATATTATATTAACAAGTGAGGACCATTCGCCAGAAGACCCAGAGGAATACAAGAGGATGCGCGCCTTTAAACAAAGTGCAGAAAACCCGCTTCACGCTGAATTACTATGTATATATGATAAACAAAGAACAGCAAAAACAAAGTGTGAACTAGTGTTTGATATATCAGAAGACGGTACGCCGACTGTAAGAACAGATGTTACAGATTATTATTATAAGAATGTGAGACGTGAAAAGGCTACCTATGTATGTGGTAGAGATAGTCCGCTTTCTTTGGCTGGCACACGGTCTTTAGGTGATATTGAATTACATAATTTAGGTCTTACTCATAAACCTATAATACGGTCGATGGATTTGAATAAGGTATTTGAAGATTTGAGGGCTACAAGGCAAGCGGTAGCAGCAGTTGTGACAGAAGAAGACCCAGACCCAATGACAGTTTGCGTAGTGCTTGCGACCGACGGAGTCTGGGACAACTGGATATATGACCACGTCCAAAAGTTCGTGATGGATAAGAGCTGTTTGAAGGCGCTTGAAAAAGACAAGGTATCTGGAGCTCAGCGAGTTTGTAAATCGTTTATGTTGAGAAACCAAACATTTGGAAGAAAGAATTTCGGTAACAATTCCGATAACGCAACAGGTATTGTTTTGTATATAACTGAAGTATAAGAGCGTTAGCTCGACCGCATAAAGGACATTAGTCCGACTGTGTATTTTGTATAAGGGCTTTGCCCGACTGTGTATTTTGTATATTTTAAAATTTAAATTAAATTAAATTAAATAAATGGTGTGGTTTTCACACCTTTTTTATTTTTTGGAAAAAAAATATAATTTTTAAGTATTTTAAATTTTATATTTTTTTCCAAAAAATTGAAATGATTTTTGTTTTTTTAGTTAAATGTATTAATTTAAACCAAATCATTGTTTTAAACAAAGATATAAAAGATAACAATTAGAACGAAATGTCAGAATCTTTATCCGTTACCGAAGTCGATAGCTGGTTGAGATTCCAACTTATAGTAAAGCCGGAGCAGTCCGGAAAGACCTTTATAATGATAAAGGAAATTATTGGGGGTTTAACAGAACAGATAGATGGAAAAGAAATTATAAATTTTATATTATGTGACAACAATTTGCTTCTCACAATACAAACCGGCAAACGATTAAAAACCAACAAAAAATTACAAGAACACTTTATTGGTGGTGAAACCTATGTTGAGTTATCATCTCACGAAAGAGCAAAGTGTCACGATACGCAGGACGTCGTTTCGGCTATTGCCGTTGACGGTGCCAGAAATATTATCTGCTGTACGAACGGAAAAAGAATGGACGATATAAATAAAATTATTTCAAAAATAAATTCACAAATGTCCAGCTTGAAGGATAAATTCCATTTTAATATTTGGTTGGACGAAGCCGATAAGTTTATTACTTTTATCGAGAGCACATTACGTCCGCTTGTTAGAGAACATACGAACGTAAATGTTAAGTTAATTACCGCAACCGCGGACCCGCTTTTCAAAAAATATAAATATATGACTGTTTTCCCACTTGAAACAACAACTGAAAAAGACAAATATCACGGCTGGGCTGATAATGATTTAAGATTTTATGATAAAAAGGATGGTTTAGAGTTTGTTGAACATATATTAACTGAAGTAGCCCAAACAGAAATTAAACCAGGAACGAAGTGGTTTATACCAGCATCTACGAAAAAAAAGACTCACGAGGCTATAAAGAATATTTGTATAGCAAAAGAAATGGCTGTTATATGTGTGAACGGCGATGGTATTAAGCTGACGTTTCCCAAAACGCATCGCGTTATTCCTTACAAAAAGGTTGACGATTTTAATAAACAAATTATAGATATATATATCGAGAATGAACTCCATAATTATCCAGTCGTCATTACTGGGTATATTTGTATTGGCCGCGGTATTACAATTATATCAGAGGAATTTATGTTAGACTATGCAATTCTTTCACACTGTTCTGATAAGTGTGAGGTGTCACAGATCGCCGGTAGACTAAAAGGAAATATTAAAAAGTTTTCGAATTATAAAAAGCCTGTCGTTTTCACAACAGAGAAATTCAATGATATTGCAATAGAAATGGAAACTAAATCGAGAGAGCTGGCAATTCTCGCCTTTGAAAGAGGACAAAATGGAATGTCACTTGTTATAGGTAAGTCAGAATATGAGGGTGTATTAGAGCCTTGGATTGTAAGACACGAAGTTCTCTATGGTTCTTACGAGGATGCAAGAGATTTCCTTGTCAAAATGGAGAAGGTTATGGGTAAAAAAGTAAATATTAGTGAAGATGACCCTATTCACAATTGCGATGGTTACCTTGTTACATCTAAATTACTTAAGCGAGGAAAGAAAGTCGCTGATCTTACAAAGGAAGATAGATTCATAGATGGAAAGAATGATTTGGGAAATGGTTCTTGTATTTCAACAACTGGTCGTGGTAGTAGTTATTTAATATTGCCTATATATGATAAGGAAGATTCGCCTCCGGAATCAGTTAGATTCCAAGTTAGGTACTTTAATAAACAAATACACACAGAACATAAAAAAAAAGAGAAAGAAAGCGTAAAAACTGGAGGTGGAAGCGCCGTCGGAGGTGGAAAATAAAAATGTATATATTGTATTATTGTATTATTGTATTATTGTATTATTGTATTATTGTATTATTGTATTATTGTATTAGAGCTGTAGCTCGACTGAGTATATTTTAAAAATTAACTTAATTTAAATTAAATAAATGGTGTGATTTTCACACTTTTTTATTTTTTTCTAAAAAAATTGAAATGCTTTTAAAATAAATTAAGAAATGTATAAAATTATATTAGCACAAGTTTAAAACGAATTAAAATTAAAACAAAAATGGCAGCATTTAAAATCGAAACACCATTGGAATACGTTTATCTTCCGGTTACAACATTACCGGATTTCATATTGGAATCGGAACATTTTCGCGATTGGCAAGCCTTATGCTTAGGTGAAGAAACATTTCCAATTGATACAAGAATATATATAACAGATTTAAAAATAGAAACTAAGGAGGATTTTAACCGTGTTATAGATTGTGAAGCACAATTATTATTTAAAACTGCGGCACGTATTGAAATATTGAGAAACATCGATAATTTTTGGAGGACAAACCCAAATGCGTCAGGATTAAATCTTCCGAAGGCTAATATGTCGTGGTTTGCGAATCAAGTGATCTCATTATTTACTGAAAAAGGTGGTTATATGGTTATTATGAAGTGTATGAAACATAATTATATAGACCTATTTGAATACATTTATAGTCGCGATGGCGAACGCGCATTTCACACATCAAGTCCATTTGCGGTATTTCCATTATTGTATTATGCCATAATGAATAATAATATTGAAATATTGAAACGAGGATTGGAGTTAAACTGTCCTATAAAGTTTGATTTAATTGAATCAGCAATTGAGAAAAATAATATTGAGATAGTCAGAATTTTATTGGATGCGTTTAAAAAAAAAAATTTAGAGATCCGAAGTTCACCATTTAGTTATGCGGTGAAAAAGGCATCACACGACATATTTAGTTTGTTATTGGACGCATATGTAACAGATGTCAATGACTTTTGTTTTAACAGATGTCAAAAAAAAATTATTATACAAGCGTTGTATAATATTGAAAATTTCAAAATATTATTAGATAGAGGGCTTAGTATAGAGTTTTCGCGCGACTATGAAACTCTGGAATTGATGTTTTACGAATGTCTTGGAAAATCATTGTCATTTGAAACACTGTTATTTCTTGAAGAGCGTTTTGGAGTAAAAGTAGATGAGTTTAGAAAAGATAAAACCAAAAATACGAGTGGTTGGGATTATTTGTTTATAAATGCCGCAATTATAGAAAAAGACAATATAGATATGTATAATTATTTGCGCAGTCGTGGGTTCTATGTGCTTGACTTTGCGGAAGATATGGCAAGAGAACATAATTGTTTAAAAATTACACCAGGGTTAGTCCACTTACATTATGAGGAGGAGAAATTGGTTAAGAGATATAATATATGACTGGTTAACTTAAAAAAAATTTGTAAAAATAAAGAATATGTGAGTATTATTGTTTGTTTGCTTATAAGTATAATTATTAATGTATTATTTATCTAAATGTGTAAATGTCTAATATTTTGTATTTGTTTAATTATTTAATTAATTAATTAATTAAATAAAAATTTGAATTTATTTTTTTCTGAAAAAATTGAAATGCTTTTGTAAGAAATTATAAAAACAAAATAAAATAAAATCAGACCATTTTAAAATGATGTCATATAGAGATATAGCAAGTAAAAATGTATTTGGTTTTATACCAATAGAGAGAAAAGAAGAAGTAGAAGAAGTCAAAGAAGAAGAAATAACATGCCAATATTGTGGCGACAATATAGATTATTGGGAAGACGACTACTGCAAATGCGAGGAGTATACAATGTGTATAAAATGTTTCTGTACTTGTATGGAGTGCGGTAAATACGACGAAAAAGATTATACTGATACTTTGAATGGTTCCAACATTAGCAGGCCAATTTGCGAACATTGTCGTAATGTAACACCAATTGATATAACAGAGTCGATAGACTGGATACAAAATTCAAAACAAAAATTCTATATTACAGAAAAAAATAAAAGTCATCAAGGACCATTTTATATATCAAACTGGCTGTCTGATAAATTGTGTGTAGGCGGCTATCCAAAAAACAAAATTGAGTTAGATACATTATTGAGTGCCGGAATAACTACGTTTGTTTGCTTAAATGAGCCATCTGATAAAGACAGAAGTTATAAATATGAAAAAGATTTTCCAAAGGATAAAAATTATTTATTTATTAATGAACCGATTGAAGATATGAGTATTACATCTGATGTTAAAGTTCGCGCGTTATGTGAAAATATTGTTAAAAGAATATATAAAGGTGAAAAAGTGTATATACATTGTAGAGGAGGACACGGAAGAACAGGGACGATTGCAGCGATTGTGTTATATATGTTGTACAAATTATCAATACAACAAATATATGATTATTTACAGTATTCGCATGACCAGCGAATTGGAAACTATTTTGGCCCTTGTTTTTGGACAATGTATTTGGACCAAACTGAAGCGCAAAAAAAATGTTTTGCTATAGGTCAGGTCCCGACACCTCAAGCCAGTTGTCAGAGGCGACAAGTAGAAAAGATTATAAACGATATTACTAAGAAAAATAAAAAATAAAAAATAATTAAATTATTCCAATAAAATAATTTCGCATTTTATCGAGTTATATTTAGTATCAACAGAAAGCTTGAAGTCCTTTATTACTGGTAGATGATATCTGGTAAACGCAAAGTTATTTCTTTTTACTTTTGACATATATTCGTGTAATTTTTCTTCGTCAAAAATTTCGTCCAAATCCATATCATAATGGCGATATTTTTCGTGATCAATTGCTAAGCAATAACAGTCATTTGGCTCTAATATATTTCTCATATTGTAAATCATATACATCAAGTTATTTTTGATAATATCATTATTTTTTCTTACAATTTTAAAATTATCTGTAAAATGGTGTTGTTCAATCTGAAAATATCCTTGGTCAAGAGCATAAAAATCCATAGGTATTGGTTTATCAAAATCAAGTAATTCAAAACCTTCAATTTTAACATCATCTAACATTTCACTATTTGGTATACCGCAAATAAAATGAGACCACATTGTTACTGGGTATAGATCTTCCGCTTGGTTTACCTGCGCAATATAATTATTTTTATCTTCCATAATGACACGACAAGCTTGTTGTATTTGTTCTTCCATTTATAATATTAATAAGCCGAAGATTTTAAATTGTTTGTTTTGTGATTAATATTTTTTTACATTAAAAAACAAAAATTAAAATAATAATTTATTTGTAAAACGAATATAAAGAAACAATAACAATATAATTAATTACTAAAATGAATACACATTTAATAGAATTTAAACGCGTAAATGGAGATGAAGATGCTTTGTTGCCTTTATATATTACTAATGAAACAAAGGAAACAAATAAAAATATGATTAGTTATAAAAATAGTACAATAATAACAATATGGCTAATATGTTTTTTAATCACATCGGTTTCAATATATGATTTTATAAAAAGTAGAAATATCCCGCACATATTAACGAATGATTGTAGTACATATGATGACTTAATGTATATGGAGGATTGTATATATAAAAATTATAAACAAATATAAACAAATATAGTTAAATATTAATATATTTCTATTTTCTATTTTTACGCGTTTTATGGTTCTCTCTATGACTACATTCTAAAAATAAACCAGGTATGAACTTGCCTACTTTGATGAGTTCAACATGGTCATTATGAATGGGTTTTTTATTTGTATATATTTTTTTCCCTTTATGATATTTAGTAACACTTTTATACCCTTTGCCGTTTCTAATTGAAACCTTACGCATTATTTTACCACCGCCTCTCATAGTTTTAACTTCAGTATTATGATAATTGAAATCATTTGCGACCATTTATATTATTTTAAGATAAAAATAAGATAAAAATAAAATAAAAAATATATAGTTAATTTAAATGGAAATTAGCACATATGTTCATTTATTTCATATTTTAATTGTAGGTTCTCTCTTCCTATATGTAGGAATATACAGAACTTCAATATCATCAACAATGTATCCAATCTTGTTAGGTTTAGGTGTAATAGTTATATTTTATCATATGTACAAAGCATACAATTATATGAAACAAGGAAAAAGCTATTGGGTAAATTTAATTCATATATTTATAGTGGGTCCATTGTTAGTTTATATTGGTTATAATAGAGAGAAAACAGCCCGATTATATTTTGAGCTATTATTAATGTTGGGTTTTGCAGCAATTGGTTATCATGGTTATTATTTATTTTAATAAATAAATGTTCATTTTAGTTAACAATCATTTACAATCCAATTTTCATCTAAAACAGATTTAACACTTTCTAAAGCACCTTCTGTCCATCCTTGGTCTCTACTGACTACTTCACCGACCACAAGCATACCCTTTTCTGGATGTTGTGCTTTATAAACAAATTCATTTCTGGTTTTTATATGTCCTTTTAAAGGGTCGTAATAATGTGTACCGATAGGCCAATAATAATCCTTAATAGCCGTTATTTTCAATATTCCCTTTGGTATTCCAAGTGATTCTTCAATTAAATCGCAATACAAATCACGATTTTCAACAGTGTTATCCAAATACTTTTTTTGTAATGTAGCGTAATAGTTATCGCTATACGCTATCATATAAACACCCTTATTTGCGTCAATAGGAATAAGTTTTTGAAGTGGTCCTGGTACGATTGTATAACTTGTAACATATTTTTTCATAATCTCTGCCGATTCTTTATTAAACTTAGCATACAATCGTAAAAACGGTTGACCGTGTATTTGTTGATACAAGCTGGTTTTTTTATCAGCACCAGGTACAAGTTTCAGAATTCCAGTAATCGTAGTGGCAACAATTACTTTATTGCAATGATATAAAGTTCCGTTAGCGGTTTTAATCTGAAATAAACAAGGTTTTTCTTTAATTTTTTTTATTTCATCAACATCACTTGAAAATCTAAAATTATTTTTGCCGATTATATGATATAATTTATCTACCATATTTTTCCAAGGAATATGAAGACCGGTCCAGCCGCTTTTATTATCATCTATACCATAATTATATAAAGTTTCATATAGGTCAGCATTTTCATAATCGGTATAACCAGCAGAAATAATAAATGTTTTGTATAGTTTTTCACCCAAAGTTTTAATAAAAAAATCCTTGAATGTTTTATTATGTAGTTCTGGATGCTTATTATATTCGCCTTTTAATTTGTTAATAATTTTCACAATATCAACTGGAGTAAAAGTTTGTGAATAATTTATAGCAGTTTCATATTGTTTATATTTTACCCCAATCTCATTCATTAATTTAATCAAAAGTTTATCTTTTTCTTTTCTTCCAACACCGGCTCCAGTGACAACTTGCGTCCCATAAAACATCTCATTACTGGTTCTACCACCGATCCATTGTTTTTTGTGTTTTTCAAGTATTAGAAATGATGAATTGGGTGATATTTTTTTAATGTTATAAGCACTAAAAAGTCCGGCCATGCCACTACCAATAATAATAATGTCGTAATAGTTTGTAGTCATATATTAATTTAATATTAGATTAATATTAGATTAATTTAAATTAACATTATTTTCTGTTCTTTCGCGTAGTTTTTCTAAATGTAACAAATTTTTTCCCCTTACATTTGAACTTCCCTCGCGTGAATCCTTTTGTATTAATAACCGATTTAGTACATATGCCAATAGACCGCGACTCATTTTTGTCATCAACCTTCTTTATACACCGACAAAGCTTAGTAGATAATATTTTTTCAGCCTCCATTTTCAAAAGTCTTTTAGAACGCGGTATAGGTTTTTCATAAAACTCCAATATTTTTTTATAATCAGTATCAGTTATTTCAGACATATTTATAGTTATATAGTATTTACAAATATTTTAAATATTATTTATAAATTCTCCTATAAAATATTCCAACAATATTTAAAATTTATTGTAAAATCTAAAAGCTCAACATATATATAATAATGAAAATTGTTGTGTTTGATTTAGACGAAACACTCGGTTATTTTACAGAATTGGGCATATTTTGGGATTGTTTAAAACACTATTTAAAACAGGAAAATAAGCCAAATCTTACCCAATCGGATTTCAATGATGTTTTAGATTTATTTCCCGAGTTCTTACGGCCAAATATAATAAATATCTTAACCTACTTAAAGAAAAAGAAGGAATCGAAATGTTGTCATAAGATGATGATATATACAAATAATACTGGGGCTCGCGAATGGGCGCACCATATTATATCATATTTTGAAAGCAAAATCAAATACAAGTTGATAGACCAGCTAATAGCCGCTTTTAAGATAAATGGTAAACAAGTAGAAATATGTAGAACTACACATAATAAAACACATAATGATTTAATACGGTGTACAAAAATACCGGCAAGTGCCGAAATATGTTTTTTAGACGATACATTTTATCATGAAATGGCGAACGAAAATATATATTATATAAATATTAAACCTTACTACTATGATTTAAAATTTAACGAGATGATTCACAAATTTAAGAATAGCGTTTGTGGTAAGAAATTGATTAACGATGATGATAGTTTTGAGAAGATAATGAATGCTGAATTTAAACGTTACAACTATGAATGTTTAGATAAAAATTTAAAAGAATACGAAATAGACAAGGTTTTAGGAAAACAAATTATGACGCATTTACAGGAGTTTTTTAATAATTCATCAAAAAATAAAACACGTAGAAATACGATTAAAAAAAATAAGACAAGGCGAAAATATTAAAAAGTATTAAAAAATACCTCTTTTATTTTGCTGACAATATCAACTTCAACAAACTTCACATATTCATTTAATGCCGTGGAAGCTAAAATGAATAATCCGGCATTGAATGATATTTTAGCATCTAAATTAGTAAATTGAAACTTACTTCTAAGGGGGTTAAAACGCCATATTAAAAACGAGCAAATATAAATTTTAAGATAGTAATCTAAAGTTGATAAATATTCTGGCGCTTTTTGAGAGAAACCAAATAATGTAACAAGTAATAAAATAAATGATATTTTTATTACAAAATCAAATGTTTTCTCTTGGAAAATTAAAAATTTGTGATTTTCAAACATGTTTATATATATAAAAAGTTAAAATAAAAATATATATATTAAATATATAAAATGAATAATTGTAATCAACAACCGAATGTTTCCAAAATACATGAAGAAACAAATACGCGAATATATGACAGAAATATTCCGTCACAAATGTTACAGCCTTATATAGATGTGCGCCCTGTTATGACAAAGTATTCATATTTCCCAGTTGTCGACCCAAGAAAAAGTAACAGTGTACCTTTAAAAGTACAACCAACATTTAATCCTCATACTATATTTAACCCTGGCAACACTACGTCACCATGGTCTGGTTTTGCGTCGAACATAAATACGGAGTCAGAATTGAGAAACCAAATTTACGCTTTGCAAAAGTGTAGTCAATCTGTATATGTACCTTCAAGTAAAAGTGACCTCTACAATTATGGTTTCACACCAAAACAAACACCTCAATCTCATTCTTTGCTATTTGAGAAGGATTCATTTTCGCAATTTAATCCGAACCCTGACTCGAAAACAGTTGGAGCCGAAATGTTTTTCAACTCTACAAGGGTTCAAGTGCGAGATATGACAAAACAAAGTTGTTAGAACATCTGGACGCGTATAAAATTAATTATATATTTTTAAAGTAAAATATATAATATGTCGCAAGCCTTTGTAGACCAAGTCACTTTAGATTGTTTATTAAATAAATCACTTTTTAATACTCAAGTTAAAAATAAGAAAGCTCAAGCAGTCAACAAGGAAGATAAGAAGTTTTATAAAAAGCGAATATATAATTTGTTTAAGGAAATGTTAATCAATAAAGCTGAACCTGAAGATTTGTTACCAGATGTGAAATATAATTATGATAATTTTATTAACGCATCAATCAATTATTTTAAAACAATCGATAACAATGATTTATTGCAAGAAGAATATAAAACTTTAGACGAGCAAGAGGCTATAAATATTAACGATATTCCCGATTTAGGTGACGACATAACCGCTGAAGAAGCGGATAAACTTTTGATGCGTTCAATTAAAATTACAACGCCAACTTTAGACAAATATGTGAAACGTAAAAGTACAAAACCAGAAGAGAAGTTGATACTACCAAAACAAAAAGAAGTGAATCTTATGGATCCCGAATTAAAAGTAAAGGGTATACAAAGTAATAATAATAATAATATAAAAAAGAAAAATATCACTAATAAATATGATGAACTCATTAACACGAAAAAGGAAAATAAGGAAACGATTGACAAAAATGAAAATAAAAATAAATAAAACTAAAAAACACATTAAAAACCAAGTTGGCTCAGGTAAAAAGGATAAAACGAAATCAAAACTACAAAAGGTCAATTGTAGCCCTAAACAGAAAAACGAGATAAATGGTTTTAGTTGTTATACAGATAAGTCGTTATATAAATTAAGAGATTTGTGGAATTCGAGACATCCGGATGTCAAAATTAACACAAATGATACAAAAGAAATACACCGATTGTTGACCGACTATTTAAGTGATGTATGTAATAAGGAATCATGTTGGTTAAAACAACAAAAGGAGTTTGGCAAATTAGGTAGTGAAATGACGGATTCTTTTGCTCCCGTGTCACCGGAAGAATGGAAAAAAAACCCTAATGAGTGGTTATCGAGTGTCGATATAATGAAAGTAATGAAACAGTACGAAAAAGCATTTAAATGTTTTGATTTTATAGGTCCGACACCAATTGATTTTGATACAAGAAAAATGTATGGCGAATGCGTTTGGGAAGAATTATGTAATTTTAATTTAGCACAGCAAATCAAAGATGGTAAGACCAAAATAGGTATTATATTTAACACAGACACACACGATAAACCGGGCCAACATTGGATATCAATGTTTATTAATATAAAAAAGAAGCATATATTTTTCTTTGATAGCACGGGTGATGAACCACAGCCAGAAATAATGACATTTGTAAATAGAATTAAAGAGCAAGGGTTGGCATTAGACAAAAAAATAGTGTTTAAATTTGACAGCAATGAAGGTATAGAGCATCAATATGGTAATACAGAATGTGGTATTTATTCGCTATTTTTTATAGTCCATATGCTTGAAGACAAAATGACGGAACATTATTTGAAAACACATATATTGAAGGACGAGTATATGCAAAAATTCAGAAAGATTTATTTTAATGATAGTTTATAAAATTATTTATTTATAATATTAATATATAATGGTTAAATATTTAAAAACAAGAAAGGGTCACTTTTATAAACTATTGAAAAATGGTAAAAAAAAAAGAATATCACAAAGGGAATATAGGAAGAAGAAAACAAGAAAAAATATTAAAATGATTGGTGGAGAAGGAGGACCAATAGAAGAAAGCGATATTATGTATCAAGATGATTTAGTGTGTATATTAAAACCAGAAGTTAAAAAAGGGATAATAGTATTGACGAATTATGTACAACCACCAAATACGGAGAGTTTATGTATATCAGGATTAAAAACAGGAAAACAACTTCACAAAGAAGGTATAGAATTTGGTAGAAATATATATCATCCATATATATTTTTTAAAGCACCTTATTATTCAAGAGAGATTAATTATTCAACACCAGAAACAGAAATAGTTAGTTCATATGGAGAAGGGCAAATAGAAAAATCAGGAAGAGTTTATATTAGAGTTGACCCAGATAAAACATTTGTATTTTCAAGTGAAATTAGAGATGTAGAAAAACATCCCGAATGGTATGGAATAATAGATAATATTATTCAAAATTATAAAAAAACATTATCTGATTATTTAAAAATTATTAATAACAATCTTTTGATTGAAGAAAATGTAGAGGATGATAAAAGTATATGGTATAATTTATTTACTGGTGAAGCTGTTTTATTTTCATCAAATTATACTGGAAGATCACCATTTGATAGAGACCCAATAAATTATCATAGTGAAATACTTGTATCAATTCCACACTTAACACCAGATTATTTTGTATTATGTACTCCAGATAGAGAGCCAATATCATCAATTACAGCAAGACCAACATCATCAATTACAGCAAGACCAACAACACCAACAATTACATCAACATCAATTACATCAGAACCAAAAGGAACCTATGATGTCGAAGTTTTACGTTTAAGGGATGAGAAGGTATTTAAATGTCCTGCTTGTGGTACTATATCAGGAACATTTGCCGCGAGAAACCCGACACTTACACATTTATTTAAACATCATAAAGACCCAAATTGTCCTAATCAAGGCAAAATTCCTATAGAACCTTCAATTTAATAATTTGGTATTCAAAAAAGTCAATGAATTAATAAAATATATAAATTATAAGGGTATAAAAGATATATAATATATAACAAAATGATGACATTTTTCAAAATAATAAGAAATCTATTTACAAATAGAAATACATATACTTCTGTTCCGTTGGGTAGGTGGAATATAGATTATTGTAATAAAACACTTGATAGAAAAATTTATTTGGCAAATAACGATAATTGTGGAAAATTATATGTTCCTAAATAATAAAACATTATAAAAAGGCAGAAAATTATATAAATAGATTTTTATATAATTTATATATTAAATAAAATGAATACAACAAATTTTTTAAATAACGAAAATGTCAAGGTTCTATGGGATGTCGTAATTGATGAAGATATTATAAAAAGACAATCGAGAGAGTTCCACGAAAATATTCTTAAATTATTTAGAAGTAACCTCAAAGGCTTTTATGATGTTGAAAGTCAAAAAACAACTAATTTGGTTGATATGAATAAGAAATATATATTGTTGATTTTGAATTATGCGAATAAACAAATAGCGCAAAATGTAAAGCCTGAATATAGAAAAATTAAAATATTAGATGAATTACCTCAAAAAAAGGTAAATGAATTAATAACATATGAAGAAATACAAAATGATAAACGCAGTCAATTTGATAAGGATTTAAATCGGAGACAAGAGGAATTTAGTAATTCGATGGCATTACCAGTGCCGCCGGTGCCGAAATTTAGTGATAATTTAGAGGATGGTCCAATTAATGAAATAGAAAAGGCGATTAAAGAGTTGACATCCCAGAGGAATTATGATGTCGAACAAATAAACAGGAGCAATAATAATAGTTTAAGCTCGAATGTGGATAATTGGTTAAAGCCTCAAGAGACATCGGTGAAGAATGATAAGCTGACCCCACAACAACCTATTCAAAATGGTAGCAGACTAAAATATATTAAGGTTGATAATGAAAATGTAGAAAACCAAGTTATCAGTTTAGACAGGGAAAAACAAATGAGTCCAAAGAAGAACGTAACCTGGGATTTAAAACCTTATAATTATTCAAGTGAAATAAAAGACGAACTTTTAAATGAAGTATCTAACGAAGTAAGATTAACAATGGAAGAAATTATTAATGATAATGAAGAAGACGCGAATATTTTTAAACTTTTGAAAAAAGTACCGACTGTCAAAAGTGATAAAAGTGAAAATGACAATAAAATCGCAGTTCTTCAAGCTGAAGTAAAAACATTAAATAGCAAATTAGACCTTATTTTAGAGTTACTTAAAAATAAGAATTAAAAATTAATTTGGTAATATTTGTTTGTTTTCATTTTTGTAATCGACTATTTTATTTCTAATAATATAAAACGAAGATATGGTTAATAATGTTATTTCAATAGAACTTCTTAAAATCATAGGCAGATCATTCAACTTAACACTATAATAAACCCACATTCCAGATGAAATAATACTCAAAATACAAAATAATAACGATAAACTGTTGGTGCTTTTATTTCTATAAAGTAAAAACATAAAAATAAATCTACCAATAACTGATAATGATGTTGCTGTATATGGTATTATTTTTAGATCTGACTCATTCATAATTATATTTATTATTTATAAAACTTTAAATAATAAATTATTCTAATTATACAACCAATTGTTTGAACACGTCTTCACCGGCTTCATTCTTCTCCAGCGTTCCGATTTGCAAAGGTATAATTGATGGGTCTAATAAGGCCGCCTCATAACTGAGCTTATCATAAACATTCAATACTTTTTTGCTTATTCTACGATACACATA
>SXGQ01211760.1_pt1 | contig 15600 bp, 31 predicted proteins | sample 3178371 | NCBI WGS metagenome assembly SXGQ01 (sample SAMN11356859, study PRJNA531348) | freshwater metagenome | isolation source: freshwater sample F1-20 | place: China: Fuxian Lake, Yuxi | collected 2017-12-25
GCAATTGATGAAGTCTTAAAAAATTCTAAATAATTATGGAAATAAAAACTACGACACAAACTAGTATTAAGTTGACTGCTAGTGATGTAAAAGAAATAGTTACCAATTATCTTAAAGATAAAGGTTTTACTGTTGAAAATTATAGTGAACATATCAAAACCGTTTACGATGGTGGTATTCACGATTATGGTACTGAAGTATTTGATGGTGTTAGTATTACTGCTAACAAGATTGTTAAAGACGTTGAACTATGAGTACGAATAAACGTGTAAAAGAAACTTTTGATAAGTTGGGTAAAGATTTGGTGATAACTAAAGAATCATGTGATACAAAAAAGATGTTGAAAGACATCAAAAACAAAGTGGAAATCAAAAAAGCTGTTGGTGAAATAATTGATACACTAACAGAAGATTCTCTGATGATTGATACATGGTGGACTGACTTAACCGATGAACAAGAACAAGAAGTTTATGCGAAGTTGGAAGAAATAATTACCAGAAGATTTGGTAATATAAAAAATTATTAGTACATTTGTTAAAAATTTAAAAAGTAAAGATATGTCAGTTGTTACAAGAAAAATTGAAATATTTGTTTTTGAAACAGATACGGATAAAAGAAAAGAGTATTACAAGCAATTAAGAGATTGGTCATACATTTCTCGAAACTATGCTAATGATGTAATGAATGTGTTACAATCAGCAAGAGTGTTAGATAATCTTATGAAAGATACTGCGGAAGAAAACGCAAAAGGTCTTTCAGATTATATCGAAACATCAAAAAGAAATTTGGGTTACAAAATGTTGGCAAACAAATACAAAGAAACTTTGCCATCAACGTATAGAACTTGTATTAACTCATACGTGTTCTCAAACTTTAATAACACAATTAAAGAAGTGTTGAGAGGTGATAGAGCAATTAACTCTTATAAAAAAGATTTCCCTTTATTGTTTATGTCAAAATCTATCAGAAACTTAACATTAGATGATTTGGGAGGTTCATTTGAATTTTACTCAATACCATTTAGAATTAACTTTGGTAGAGATAAATCAAACAATAGAAGTATTGTTGAAAAAGTATTGACCAACCAATATAAAATGTGTGATTCATCAATCAAATTTGATGGTACTAAATTATTCTTGTTCCTTGTTGTTAATATTCCAGACAAGAAAATGGAACTAGATGAAAACAAAGTAATGGGTGTGGACTTAGGGATACAATACCCAGCTTATGTGTCAATCAATAGTGATAAAAATTTCAGACAATCTATTGGAAATGCTGAAACATTCTTAAACGTAAGATTATCATTACAAAAACAAAGAAGAAGTTTACAAGCAAATCTTAAATATGCGAAAGGTGGTAGAGGAAGAAATAATAAACTTGCTAAACTTGATGACATCAGAGATAAAGAAAGAAACTTTGCTAAAACAATGAACCATACGTTCTCAAAAGAAATTATTGATTTGGCAATCAAAAATAACTGCGGAACAATTAACATTGAAGACCTAAAAGGTTTTGGTAAAAATGATAAAAATGGTTTCGTATTGAGAAACTGGTCATTCTTTGAATTGCAATCATTTATACAATATAAAGCAGATAAGTTCGGTATCAAAGTAAATGTGGTTAACCCAAAATACTCATCACAACGATGCAGCAAATGTGGACACATTCACGAAGATAACAGACAAACACAATCAAAGTTTGAATGTACAAGCTGTGGGTTTACTGAAAATGCTGATTATAACGCATCAAAAAATATTTCTGTTGCTCATACAAAAGAGTATAAAAAAGAAATTGAAACTCATACCAAAAATAAAGAAAAAAATAAAGAAAAAGAGTTGCAAATGTAAAAAATTGTTTGTACATTTGTAATATAAATAAAAAGAAAAAGTTCTTTGAAATTTGACAGAAATGTCGGGGTGGTTGGACACCCTTAAATTGAGGTGATGAATATAAAAACATTACGAAAGTATAATAGGTAATGTTTTTCATCGCACTCGATAAATACCAACAAATAGGTAAAAACCCGACAATAATAAATTGGTATATTCAACCTAATGAAGTTAAAAAGATAAGTAATTTAAGTTCGGACTTATCCTAATTTGAATGGTATATCCAACTAAAAGTGAAGAGTGATATATCAACACCCGTTGGGACTTATCCTAATTTGAATGGTATATCCAATGTCGCAATAACATTCTTCAACTGTTTTTACGTTGGGAGTTATCCTATTTTGAATGGTATATCCAACACAATTACTTTTCTTCTGTTCATGAAAGTGTTGGGAATCATCCTAATTTGAAAGGTTTATCCAAGAAAGTAGACAAAATATCTCATAATATGATAGTTGGGAGTTACCCTATTTTGAAAGTTATATCCAACGTTATGATGAATTGAAACGGTTGGGAGTCATCCTATTTTGAAAGGTGTATCCAACATTATAGCAGATTTTGAATGGTATATCCAACGTAACAGAAAACGTTACTATTTAGAAAACAGTTGTGGTCATCCTATTTTGAATGGTAAATCTAACTAAAAATTAAAAATAAAAAATATTTGCAAATATAAAATTAAGTTTGTATATTTGTACTAGATTAAGTTCTTTGAAATTTGACAGAAATGTCGGGCTGGTTGGACAGCCTTAAATTGAGGTTATGTTTTAAATAATATAATGTAAGATAATAGATTATATTGAACATCGCACTCGATAAATACCCGACAATGATAAATTGGTATTTCCAACGCACGTATTTGCTATGATGTCTTTATATTATTGAGGTTATCCTAATTTAAAAGGTATATCCAACTATTAAGCGATGGTTATTAATAACCCATAAGTTGGGACTCATCCTAATTTGAAAGGTATATCCAACATGAAATCTAGTGTCAGCTGAATTTGATAAACTTGGGACTAACACTAATTTGAAAGGTATATCCAACTCCATGAATAAATTCTTTACATCAAAATACAGTTGGGAGCCATCCTATTTTGAAAGGTATATCCAACCCATAGCCTTCATGTTTTAAAATTATGTATATCCAACAGCAAATATGCTACAATCAAAAAATAAAATAATATGACAAAAGAAGAAGCTGATAAGCTGAATTTAGAATCAGCAAAAGATAACGGAAACGCATTAGCATTCCCAACTAAAGATGCTTTTGGTTTTTACCATTATGGTTTAACTAAAAGAGAACACATGGCAACTCAACTAATGGTTGGTTTGCTATCATATGGACACGATACTAGAACCGCTGTTGAGTATTCGGTAAAAGCAGTTGATTTATTATTAATTGAATTAAATAAAAACAAATGATTACATTATATATTTTATGTGTATTATACACATTCTTCGGTTTTAGAAGATTTAAAAAACTCTATGGTGACTACAATCTATTTGATGAACCACCTATGGTATGGACTTTTATATTGGTATTAACAACTGCTCTTACTGTTGCTACTAGTATTACGTTTTGTATAATATATCTACCATGACACCAGAAGACTATAAACAATTAGAATCATTGTTGGGTAAACTTAATCTTGAAATTGGATATGATAAAAGATTATGTATCATACCTAACTATGTTCATGATGGTTATTGTATGGGAATATACAATAGTAGCACTGGTCATTTTGAAGATGAATATGTCGGAGCAACAATCGAATCAATTGTACGTAAAATTAAATCACCAATGATATGGAAAAATTCGTAACATACCAACAAGCAGTAGCACTTAAAGAAATTGGGTATGATAAATACTCATGGTTTGGTATGGAATGCTCATTGTATAAAGCAGATGGCAATCATACTTTCTATGCAAATGGTATTGGTGATGAAACTTATATCTCAGCACCACTTAAATCAGAAGTGATGAATTGGTTTGAAACCGAACATCAGTTATTTGGTGACATTCATACTGATTGCACAACTGAACCTAAGTTTTGTTATGTTGTTAATAAATTCTTTGGCAACCCAAATGATTTAACAGAAAAAGAATGGGGATGGGAACTTGGTATCTATTCTGTTTTATATAGAACAAGAGAACAAGCACAAAATGAACTTATAGATTATCTAATCGATATAGTTAAAAATAATTTTAAATAAAATAATATGGAAGGTTCTAATAATATTATAGGTTTAATCGTTGGGATAATTATTGTTGGTTGTTTATTTACACTTATTGGTGTTGATATACATAAAGACCTAACAGTTATTGATACACGTGTAGAAACAATTGATGGCAAAACTTATGATTGTACTGAAGCATACGCAAATGATAATGGTATGACAAGTATAAGAAACCCACACTATATGCAAATACCAACAAAAACTGTTAAACTACTTAAAAGAATAGATTGATGAAAACAAGTGATATTAGAATAGGTGATATAGTGTCAGTTGATAACTTAACTGAATGCAAAGTTATTGAAATAAAAGAAAATCATCTTAGAGTTGAATACATACGTGAAGATACACAACTACCACATAGACCCCTAATTGAAATTGAAAGAATATCTCCAGTGCACGTATACGATATGGAAAAAGAAACATTAGAAGAAGCTGCTGAAAGGTATGCTAAACAATTTGATTATGCTGAAGATTCATCACCACAAATAGATTTTATAACTGGTGCTAATTGGCAAGCTGAAAGAATGTATAGTGAGGAAGATATGATTGAATTCGCTATATGGGTATTCTTAGAAGTGGGTTCTAATACTGGTAAAGATAGAACCAACAAAGAGTTATTCAATGAATGGTTTGAACAATTTAAAAAGAAATAAGATGGAGAACTTATCAGATACACTAAATGCCATTTTTAACTCTGGCCATTCCATCAGATTCCAGAATGTGGTTAGAAGAAAAGATGGTGAATGGTATAACCAAATCATATGGGAACATGTACAACAACCTACTCATTCAGTAATTAAAAGATGTGATTGGTTCGGATTTGAAACCATTGAAGAAGCAGCAGATGATTGTTTAACCTATTTGGCAATCTTAAATATAGAATAACAATGAGACATGTTAAATTTACTTTTCATGATGATGAAATAAAAGAAGGCATAATCGTTGAAGATGAACATTTCGCTGGTGGATATAAAGTAGTGCACGAAAAATGCATCCTAGCACTACACCTTGTTACCATAATAGAAGAACAAACATCTCAACCCAAAGAAGAAGAAGAAAATAATCAATAATATCAATGTATAAACAAGAAACAATATTCTACCCAGATACATTCCAATTACATATAACAAAAGAATATGTAAACAATATTCTAGTAGAAGAAAAATACTATACATTAGATAATAAAGTTTATTACTATAAAGACCATATAGGAAATTATATGTTTAAAAGATTCTTCTTCTATGATAAAGAACTATCTAAACAATTTACTGAATACCATTATATAGTTACACAAGTTGATGATGAATGTAAACTAAAACTATATACAGAAATTGATGGGATAACACTAGATGTAAAAACAGTAAATAAAAAATATATAATGACCCCTAAAACATGTACACAATTGTGTACATTGAATAACGATGAAGCAATAGACTTTATACGAAAGTTTATAAAAATACAAATACTAGAAGAGTGATGTCACATGATAAAAAATACATAAAGAAAAAGTTTAAAGTATTTTTTGGTAACATGATTTCACCTACCATGTATGCAGAACTATACAATGGCAAATATACAAAGACCTACCAGAACGAAGACAAAGAAATAGTATCTGCGTATATAACAAAAGATGAATACGCATCAGCACTCGCCCATATACTCCTAAGAGAAAATGGATACAAGTATTTCGAAAATAAAGACAATAATCCCCCACAAAATATCTAAGATATTCTGAAACAATAAGGTATAAAATACCCATGCAAACATAGTAGACCCATATGTACACGAAAGTGTACATGGGGTGTCCCATGCGTACCTTTTCGTACCTACATTAGCACGTAGATATTCACCAGCGATTTTGAGCTGAAATCCACGATTTTGTGGTAAAAAGTGGGAAAAAGTGTAAGTAAATGGTGCAAAAAAATAGTAAATGCCGTTTTTGAGCAAATACGAGGGTATAAAAGCATAGTAAAGGAATATAAAAAAACCTTTATGCTCTGTAAAAAAACACGATGATTTTTCAGCCCAAAATTTTTGGGACAGCAAATTCCCACAATATCCCACGATGTTTCACGTGGAACATTCCAGAAATCTGGGTGTGCGAAATCGACCCAGTACTTACGGAAAGGGTGCGACAAATTGACCCACACTAAAAAGTAGGGTTGCGATGTCACGACCCAGTTCCTACGGAAAGGGTGTGCAAAAATGATATGTCAGATTTTCACTGTTACATAGGCATACAAATTATATGGTTTAAAAATTTCATAGTACAAATGTAGTGAATAAAATCGAATCCACCAAATTTTTTTGTAATTTAGAATGAATCTAAATAAGCAGAATATAAGGTAGGTTGGAGTCTACCCTCTGCGAGGGTGTTTCCCCCGAACCCGTATCTCTTTCGAACCTACAATACAAATGTAGGAATAATAAATTTAATATCCAAATAAATTTTATTTTTTTATTAAAAATTTTTTTACTATATTACGTGCGTGTGCGTTTCTTTATATAAAAGGGTGTGAAAATTTTTTTTAAAATATTTTTATAATATAGTTGTATATTAAAAAAGAATTACTATATTTGCATATCGAATTTAAGCAATGAAAAAAAAAATAAAAAAAAGTTGCTAAAAAATTTGCAGATTAAAAAATAAGTGTTATCTTTGTATCACAAATCAATTAAACAAAAAAAAAAGTTATGGGAACATTATTGACAACAAACAATGCTAAAACAATCAAAGGTGAAAAATTAGGTTATATTACCTATATCTTGTATATGTCGCCTTTTACAGCAAACAGCAAAGGTATTAACGTGTGTAGTCACGCAAGTAAAGGTTGTGCCGATAGTTGTTTGGTAGGTAGTGGTAATGGTGGTATGTTTGAGGGTGTAAAGCAAGGTAGGGTAAAAAAGACTGAATATTTTTTACGTGATAGGGTTGCTTTTTTGCACCAAATCAAAGATGAAATTGCCAAAGCAATTAAAAAGCACCAGGGCAAAGCAATTGTTACTATTAGATTAAATGGTACAAGTGATTTACCTTATGAGAAGTACAAAGTATTTGAGGGTAAAAATATCTTTGAGGTTTATCCTAACGTACAATTTTACGATTACACTAAAAACTATTTACGTTTTGACAAAGAATTACCTAAAAACTATCATTTGACTTTTAGCCGAAGTGAAACGAATAATGACAAAGCAATGGAATTATTGGAACGTGGTTTTAATGTTGCTATGGTGTTTGACAAAGTGCCTACCGAATATAAAGGTTTTAAGGTTATCAATGCCGATGAGGACGATTTAAGATTTTTAGATGAGAAGAATGTTATTTGTGGTTTGAAGTACAAAAAAATGACTGGCAAAGGGGCAAACAATAAAATTGCTTTTGAGAGTGGGTTTGCTATCAAAACACAAGCAGACGTTGTAAAAAAAGTTAGATTAAAAAAGGTAGCCTAAAAACTACCTTTAATGTTTCACGTGGAACATTAAAAAAAAGTTTAAAAAACCTGGTAAAAAATTTGGTAGATTAAAAAAGAATATCTATATTTGCTCTATGAAACAATCAAATAATATAACAATGGAAAAAGGAACATTTAAAGCAATCAGCAGAGTGATTGCAGTTGAGTTAATCAACAAGTCGAGAGGACGTATTTTTAGTGTTACGTTTAAAAAGAAAGATAACACTATTAGAGTAATGAATTGTCGTTTGAGTGTAAAGAAACACTTAAAAGGGGGTGAATTGGCTTATGACCCTACATTGAAAGGTTTGAAGTCTGTATTTGATATGCAGAGCAAAGAATATCGAATGATTAATCTTGAAACAATCAAAAGATTGTCAATCAATGGTGAACATTATATTGTTGACCCTTTTTAAAAAAAAGGGGTTAACAATTTGGAATTGTCGAAAATAAGTATTAAATTTGTATCATATTAATCAATTAAATAAAATAAATTATGGGACGTTATTATAGTGGTGACATTGAAGGAAAGTTTTGGTTTGCTTTACAAAGCAGTGATTGTGCCGATAGATTTGGTGTATCGGGTTATCAACCAAGTGTATTAAACTATTATTTTAGTGAGGACGACCTCGAAGCAGTTGAGGAAGAAATTGCTAACATTGAGCAAAGTTTGGGTGACAAAATAAAAGTCATTGATGAGTTTTTTGAAAAGAATAATGGTTACAATGACCAAATGTTAACCGAAGCTGGAATTACCATAGAAGAATTGCGTGAGTATGCCGATTTAGGTTTAGGTAAAAAGATACGTGATTGTATCAAAGAAAATGGTGAATGTAGTTTTGAAGCAGAATGTTAACCTCATCCCCTACTATTTTGTAGGGGTTCTAAAAAAAAATTAAAAAAAGTTTAAAAAAAATTTGGTAGATTAAAAAATAAGTATTACATTTGTATCATAATCATAAACACAAATAATATGAACACACAAGACAGAGTACAAGAAATTTTAGTAGCAAACGGATTAGACTTTGCTATCGAAAAAGCACCAATGTTTGCATTGGACAAAAATGGCAACCAAGTTGCAAGTGAGTATTTTGGGTTAATCAACACCAAAACAAACGAAGTGATTAACACCGTAAAAGAGGGTTACTCAGTGAGCCAAAACGAAGAAGTGGTGGATTTGGTATTGAGAGGTATTGAACCTTTTGGAAACGACATTAGTGTTACCAAAGGTGGTGCATTGAATGGTGGTCGCAAAGTATTTTTGCAGTTAGCAATCAATGGTGACGGCAAGGTAGGTAATGATACGATTAAGAAGTACATTACAATCATTGATAGTAATGACGGCAGTACGGGATTGTCGGTAGGTATCGGTGATTTGACAATGAGTTGTCAGAACCAATTTTTTAAGTTTTACAAAAGTGGTCAATCTAAATTTAGACATACGGCAAGTTTGGAACGTAGAATTAAGGAAATACCTTATCTTATCGAAACGGCTTTGTCAGAGAGCTTAAAACAGATTGAAATCTATAATAGATTTGCGAGTACGCAAGTGTCACGTGATTTGGCACACAAAATGGTTAAACACCTATTAGGGTTTGACAAAGTTTATACAAGTGTAAATGACTTGTCAGAGAAGTCAACACGTAGTATCAACAAAATGGAAGCGATTTATAACGCAATAGAGCGTGAAATGAATAGCAAAGGTGATACGTTGTGGGGATTACATAGTGGTATTACATACTACACTACACACGAATTGTCAGCACCAAAACGTGACAATGGTAAAACTGAAATCTTGTTACAAGGTAACGGATACAATTTGAACCAAGCGAGTTTGGACTTTGCATTAAGTTATTAACAATAAGGGGTGGATAACACCACCCCAAATTGTTCAAAAGTTTTTGTTTGTTTGTTTGTTTAATTGAGAAGAAAGTCGTATCTTTATAGGTACGGCTTTTTTTGTACGTATATGTAAAAAAAATATAAGGTAGGTTGGAGTCTACCCTCTGCGTGAAAAAATTTCACGAACCCGTCTCGATATCAATCATTGACAAAACAAAGGTAATAAATAGAATTGACATTTCCAAATAAAATAGTAAAAAAAAAATAAAATTATTTTCACCAGGAATTTGGTGGATTAAAATATTATATCTATATTTGCTCTATGAAACAAAAACAAACAACTATGGCAACTTTGAATGATGTAAAAAGAATGGCTGAAACACTAATGAATAAGCAATTTACGTTTAACACGTATTTTGGGGTTTATACATATAGTGCAAAGGATTTGGGTTACCGATTTGAATTTGATAACGCAAAACGTAGATTTGGGGCTTGTTGGTATGTACAAAAAAAGATTACTTTATCTATGCCACTATGCGCTGAAAATTTGGATAAGATTGAAACAAGAATTACCAACACTATGTTACATGAATTAGCACACGCATTTAGTGTACAAGTGTATGGTATCAGAGAGGGCAAAGGACATGGATATAATTGGAAACATATTGCAAAGCAAATTGGTTGCGATGCTGAAAGATGTTATGACGGAGAAACTGTGAATAAACCACAATCAAAATACACGTTGGTTTGTGATAGTTGCAAGAGAGAAACACCAAAACACAAAAGGGTTACAAAAACCTATGCTTGTGGCAAATGTTGTGAGAAACACAATAACGGAAAGTTTAGCCACGATTATAAATTAAGATTAGTTGTAAATTACTAATCAATTTATTTGGTAGATTAAAATAAAAGTATTATATTTGTCAAACAATTAAAACAAAACAATATGTATAGTATCGTAAACAACATCGAAAACAAAGTAATCGCTACAATTGATAGTGATAGAGAATTAATCTATGTAGTAGATAATATAAGAGTTGAGAATGAGGACGTAGATTTTAGTGTATTAGGTATCAGTGATGCCAAAGAATATATTGAGGACTATTGTGATAATCTAGATTTGCTTATTGATAGCGAAGTAGAACAATTTTTAGAAGACCACGCAATTGAGGTAGAAGCCAACGAACCCGACCACTATGTAGAGTTGATGATGGACAACCACAAATGTACTGAATGGAAAGGTAAACAATATTACATTAGTGATAGTTTAGATTTGTCAGAGGACGAAGAAAAAATCTATGACGTGTTGGTATATGCATTACACGTATAAAATAAATTAAAAATAATCCACATTATATTTGGTAGTGTGGATTATTATTCTTATCTTTGATTTAACAAAACAATAAGCAATGAAAGATTTATTTGAAACACCAGAGTTAATACCAAATGAGGTACAAGCAATATTGGAAACCTTTGATGAAAATTGTGATAATACCTATTTGGAATTAGATAGGATATTAGGTGAAATAGAACCATTGGGTTATACCTTTGATTATTATTTAGACGCAGAGCCTTATGGGTTAAGACCTATCGGTATGGAGTTGGTAGAGTTAGAGGGTTGGGAACATATAAATAATTAAAAATAAATTTACATTTATTTGGTAGATTAAAAAAGATTTATTATCTTTGTATCGTTAATCAATTAAACATAAAACAATGAGAGCAGAATTTAATAACTTGTATAACGCAATAATGAAAACCAACTATGGACAAGAAGTGGTTATTGCTATGGAAAAATTAGAGCAAAAGATTACAGAGTTTGAGAAACGTATTGAATGTGCAAGACGTAGTAATCAAGATAGCAATAGTGTTATTATGAGTTTGGTTAATAGTTATCAAGATTTAGGTAAAACGGAAGAAGAATTAACCTATGGTGATTTTGAAACATTACAGAGAGGTGTTTATGACGTTGATATTGCTTTGAACTTTAATGACAAAGAACCAATAGAGAATAATTGGTATGGGTTGTTTGATGAACCTAAACAAGAGGAATTATCAAATGGTGGAATACCATATAGATATTGTCATCATTGCAGTATCAAAGAAGAAGAAACTGTAATGGGACAAGTGAATGGATTTTGGTTGTGTTGTGATTGTCACGATGAAACCAAAGATGACGAAGAAAATGTTACACGTGAAACATTGGAAAAAATACCAACAAGTTTGTGTAATGACAAGTACAAGTATGGTGTTGTTGATTATGTTATTGCAAAACTCAATGAGATTGATGTTGACGGAGAAACTATGCAGTATATCATTGAACAAGTTGGAATGACAGACCAAATGTTAAGACAACTTATAATGAGCAACCCCGAAAGTGATACCAAAGATTTGTTAGATGAAAAGATAGAACTTAGTAATAAGTCAGTTAGAGGTTGTATTGAAATTTAATTAAAAATAAACCATATTACATTTGGTAGTATGGTTTATTATTCTTATATTTGTTCACACAAAACAATAGAACGTATGAAGAATTATGAATTTAGTTTATTTGATAAAGCAAACTATTTGATTGATAGTACATTGATTGAGAATTGCAAAGATAGGGACGAAGCATTATCAAGGGTAAAAAGATTAATGATGTATCAAGGGTTAAGATTATCTAATTATAAATTTACATTAAAAAAAACAAATAAAGTGAAAATTTATTTGGTAGATTAAAAAAGAATTATTATCTTTGTCTTATAATCATTAAAACAAAATATTATGAAACATTTTGCAAGAATTACAATCTTCAATGAAGATAAAGTAGAAAAAACTGAATTAGTTGAAATCAATGAAGATTTGGTTTATCGTGATAGAATTATCAACGAATTATCTTTAATGGCATTAGAGGTTTGTCCTTTTATGAATATATCAGAAGAGGATAAACATAAACCATTAATTAGTATGCCACACATTTTTGAACATAGTGAATACGATGATATTAATGATGTAATTGATGTTAAGGTAGAAGAATTTGAAAAACTTATGGAACCAATTATTTTAAAACATTTTAATATTAGATTAAAAGAAAATCAATGGGTGTTTTTTAATGAGTCTTATCAAATGACTAAAAAAGAATTAGATAATGGTATTGCAATGCATTATACTATTGAAATAGTTACAGAATAATTTGGTATATTAAAAAAGAATTATTATCTTTGTCTTATAATCATTAAAACAAAACATTATGAACGCAGAAGAAATCAAAAAAAACATTAGAATTGTCGAAGTTAATACAACGGCATTTGAAGAAGAAAACTTTGTGTTGTTAACAGATTTGTCAGATGAACAAATTGAAGAAGTTATCAGACCAATAGTTGAAGCAGAACGTAACGCAACGGAAGACGATGATGATGATACGTTTTATGACAATGAGGAATTGTTTGGAGCATTGCAAGAAACGTATCCTAATAACATTGTTATCTTTTATAGTGATACAGATTTTGATACAATAGAAATCTAAAATAAATTAAAAAAGATTTGGATAATAGAAATATTATCCTTATCTTTGTGTCACAAATCAATTAAATATAAAACAATGGGAACAAGAAAAGTATCAGTAACAATCGAAAGACATTACTCAAAACAAGCAACTATCGAAGTTGAGGTTGATGAGAATATTGTAGGTGAAGATTTACAAGCGTTTTTAACGGAGAGTGAAGAAATTGATACACTTTTGGAGAACGCATTAGCAGAGGACGATTTGAGTGGTGATGACACTATCTATGAGTATAGTGACCCAACAAATGGTGACGGAGGACATTTGTAAAATAAATTTAAAAATAATCCATATTATATTTGGTAGTATGGATTATTATTCTTATCTTTGTTTCACAAATCAATTAAATATAAAACAATGGAAAACAGAAAATTTGAAGTCACTAGTGGTAAAATGGTATTATCAGACCCTTGCTATGAATTAGGTACTTGGTGTCAAGGTATCGCTGAAAATGTAAAGAACGGAACTTGGGTTGGGGTGTTGGAACAATCAGATGAGGGTGCTTGGGGTGTTAGGAATAGTATCTTAATATCAATGAATGTTGAAGCATTGGAGAAAAATCCTTTACTAGAAAGAGAATTAATGTCTAGTGGTGATTTGATAAATTGGGGTGGTGTTGATAGTGGACAATTTGGACACTTTGACTATGCTAACTATCGTAAAGATGAGAACGCAATTGATGTACCAAAGGTATGGGAAGACGAATGGGAAAGTCAAGAGGGTGATAAGTTTTATCGTGCTTGTTGTTACCAAACACTTGAAACGGAAGATAGTTTTGGTGTTGTACCATTTGGTGTGTTATCTAGTAGTGGATATGGTGACGGAAGTTACCCTACATACGGAATCAAAGATGAGAATGGTGAGTGGGTTGGTTTTATGACTATCTTTATCGGTGATGAGGATGAGGACAATGAGTGGGAAGAAGAATTTGAAGAAGAAGACGAAAAATAATTTAAAAATAACACTATCAAAATTTGGTAGTGTTATTTCTTTTTATTATCTTTGACCTATAATCATTAAAACAAAACACAATGGCTAGTAATGACATTAAATTAGAAATCGGTTTAACAATCTACAAAGGTGATTGGGATGGTGCACAATGGACTATTTGTGGTAACCCTAAACAATCTATGACTATTAAAGAGTTTGAGAGTGCTTATGACTTTGAGGAATTTATACAAAAGCATATCAATTGTAATGGGATTGAATTTGATAGTGAGTTTTGTCAGTTTTTTGCTTATGCAAAAACAAAAGCAAGTGCGATAGCATTTGGGAAACGTATTGAAAAATATTTTGAAAAAATTAGGTTAAAACTTGCATAAGTCAAAACTATATATTATCTTTACACTATAATTAAAAACAAACACTATGAAAACAAAAAGACAATTAGCAGAAAAACAAATTGAGTTACAAAACAGAGTGATTGCATTAGCAAATATCAACATTGTAACGTGTGGACATTGTGGTAGTGTATTATTACACGAACTAAATGATAAACCTATTGAGTGTGCTTGTTGCAAGTCAGAGTTAGACCAATCTGATTGCCCCGATTTATGGTACGAGGGTTGTCAAAACAATAGTGAGTTTGACGAAGAAGAAATACTAACAAAAGAAATTAGTGTAGAGGACGTTGTTAAGGTTGCTATGGATTTGGGAATGAACCCAAGTATTGCAGAGATTAACGAAGTGTTAAAATACTACGATAATGAAGTAGAGGAAGACCCAACGGCAACATGGGATTTGATTGTAGAAAACTTGTTATATAATTGTGTTGCACCAAGTGGTATAAAATAATTTAAAAATAATTGCAAAAAGATTTGGAATATAGAAATATATTCCTTATCTTTGTTTCATAATCAATTAAAACAAAACAATATGACAACAAAATTTGACTACATTATTTTAACGGAATTTAATGAATGGGTTGCAACTGGTAAACAAGAAACTCAAAAGGTGTTAGACGATGAAATAAAACGTCTTAAAGATGAAAACCCCGACATAGAATTAGTTATTTTTAAGGCTGAAACAATGATAATGACAACCTATTAATCTCAATCAATATGACAACAAAAGAACTAATCGAAAAAATGGAACTGATAGGTTTATCGGTTAACCACAAACCAATAAGGTTTAGCAAGTTTAAAGAGAGAGCAGATGCCCACCAATACGGAAACCGAAGTAATAAGATTTACATTGTTTATTGTGGACACCCAAGAGAAAATCTATTTGGGTTTTACCCACCACGAACCACCAAACAAGAAAGTTTGCAGATTGCATACCAATATTATTTGAGTGTGTTTGAGAGTGAACACCACAACGAATTTACCTATGGTAACATTGCGTGGGGAGTGAATGGTTATACATTATCTTATAGAAAATTAAGTTAAAAAGGGGAAACCCTTTTTTCTATAATAAAAAAAATATAAAGTAGGTTGGAGTCTACCCTCTGCGAGGTGTAGTCCCTCGAACCCGTATCGGCTATCAACCATCTACAAAACAAAGGTAAGGATAATAAATGACATTTCCAAATAAAATAGTAAAATAAATTTAAAATTATTTTCACCAAAAATTTGGTAGAACGGAATATTATACTTATATTTGCATTGTAATCATTTAACAAACACACTATGAA
>SXGQ01896419.1_pt1 | contig 15600 bp, 12 predicted proteins | sample 3178371 | NCBI WGS metagenome assembly SXGQ01 (sample SAMN11356859, study PRJNA531348) | freshwater metagenome | isolation source: freshwater sample F1-20 | place: China: Fuxian Lake, Yuxi | collected 2017-12-25
CTGAAGGACGGATCGACCATCGCCCAGATGGGCATCACCGACATGCGGCTGCCGATCCAATATGCGTTCGCGTACCCGGAGCGGTGGGACGCGCCGGTGCCGTTCCTGGACCTGACCACCGTTGGGCCGCTCGAGTTCCAGGAGCCTCGCTGGGACGATTTCCCCTGCCTGCGCCTGGCGTTCCGGGCCCTTGAGGCAGAGCGCAGCCTGCCGATCGTGTTGAACGCGGCCAACGAGGTCGCCGTATCGTCTTTCTTAGCGGGCCGCCTGGCGTTCACCAGCATTCCGGTGGTGATCGAGCAGGCCATGGACGCCCACGCCCCCGAGGCCGCGGCCACACTGGCCGAGGTCCGGCGGGTCGATGCCTGGGCCCGGCAACATGCCGCGGAAACGGCCGGGGAGTTAGAATTGAATCTGCAATGACGACGTTATTGGCGTTCCTGTTCGTGCTTGGTGTGCTCGTGTTCATCCACGAGCTGGGTCATTTCCTGCTGGCCCGCTACAACGGCGTCAAGGTCCTGACGTTCTCGCTTGGCTTCGGCCCGAAGATCCTGAAGTTCCAGCGGGGCGATACCGAGTACTGCATCAGCATCATCCCGCTTGGCGGCTACGTGAAGATGGCCGGCGAGAACCCGGACGACCCGAAGACCGGCGCGGACGATGAGTTCCTGTCGAAGTCGAAGTGGCAGCGCTTCCAGATCCTGATCGCCGGCCCGGCGATGAACCTGATCCTGGCCGTCGTGCTGCTGGCCATTGTCCTGATGCAGGGGGCCGACGTGCTGGCGTACCTCGATCAGCCGGCCATCGTCGGCGCGGTGCAGGAAGGGTCGCCGGCCGACCGGGCGGGCATTCGCCCCGGCGACACGATCATCAAGCTCGGCTCCGCCGACATCAGCACCTGGGAGCACCTCGACATGGCCGTGGCGGCGCGCCCCGAGCGCGAGGTCGCGGCCGTGGTGGTTCGCGACAGCCGCGAAGAGCGGCTCACGATCACTCCCGATCTCACCGAACTGCGGACGCGCGGCAACGCGCGGTTCGAGGTCGGCACCATCGGCGTGCTGCCCGACGTGAACCCCAGCGTCCAGTCGCTGCAGGCCGGCTCGCCGGCTGAAGCGGCCGGCTTCCAGCCCGGCGACCTGATTCTCGCCGTCGATGGCCGGCGCATGGTGTTCAGCTCGATGGTGATCGAGGCGATCACCATCAAGAAGGGCGAGCCGGTCGAGTTCCGGCTCCGCCGCGACGGCGTCGAACAGTCGATCACCGTGACGCCGAGGATGGAAGGCGACTCGCCGCGCATCGGCATGTTCATGAGCAACGCCACGCGGCCGTTCACGCCGACGCCGATCGAGGCCATTGGCCTCAGCTTCGAGCGCAACTGGGAGATGGCCGGCCAGATCCTGGCCACGCTGCGCGACCTGGCCACCGGCGAGGCGTCGCCCAAGCAGCTGATGGGTCCGGTGGGCATCGCCCAGTTGTCGGGTGAGTCCGCGCAGCAGGGCTGGATTTCGCTGCTCATGCTGATGGCCGGCATCAGCCTGAACCTCGGGCTGCTCAACCTGCTGCCAATCCCGATTCTCGACGGCGGCCACATCTTCATCATGGGCATCGAGACGATCTCGCGCCGCGACTTCAGCCTCCAGGTGAAGGAGAAGATGCTGTTCGTGGGCTTCGTGCTGCTGATGACGCTGATGGTGACGGTGATCTACAACGACCTCACGCGCATCACGTGGATCGAAAACCTGATGCCCTGGCGCTAACGCGCCAAGGTGCCTAGTTGCTCTTGAAGTAGGCGGCGATTGCCTCGGCGAACGCCGCCAGCGAACCACCCGGCAACTGAATCGCCGGCGTCACGTGGGCCCGGGTCACGGCGTCCGCCGCCGCGGGCCCCAGGGTCGCCACCGCCGTGTGCGCGAGCAGGTCCGAGGCCTGGTCGGCGCCCACGCTGGCCAGGAATCCCAGCACTGCCGACGCGCTGGTGAACGTGACCACGTCGACCTTCCGCTCGAGCAACTGCCGATACACGTCGATGCCGGCATCGGTGTCGAGCACCACCGCGGCGCCCTGCTGTTCCAGCAGCGCGGCCACATCGTCGGGCTGCTCCTTCGAGTGCATGACCAGGGCACGGCGCCCGAACAGCGGCCGTGAATCGAACCAGCGCAGGTGTTGGCGGAAGTTGACGACGCGTCCGACGATCAGGATGGCCGCCCCGACCGGATTCTCCTCGACCGCCCTGGCGAGCTCGGCCAGCGTGCCGGTAATGGTGCGCTGCGACGGGAGGGTGCCGTTGACGATGATGGCCGCCGACTCGTCGGCCGGCCGGCCGTGCGCGACGAGCGCCTCGATCATCTTCGGCAGCTGCTTCGGGCCGGCGTTGCAGACCATGGTGCCGCCGAGGCCGGCGAGGTGGTCCCAGTCGAGCCGCGTCCGCTCGCGGCCATCGTCATCGAAGCCGCGCACGAAGGTGACGGTATCGCCGCCGCCAGGATAGGTGATGGGAATGCCCGCATACGCCGCGGCACCAATCGCCGACGGCACGCCCGGCACCACCTCGAACGGGATGCCCTGCTCGTGCAGAAACAGCGCCTCTTCACCACCGTGGTCGAACAGGAAGGAGTCGCCGCGCTTGAGGCGGGCCACGACCTTGCCCTCGCGCGCCTTCTCGGCAATCAGGTAGCAAATGGCATCCTGCGCGCTGGCATCGGGCGCGGCGCCACCCACGTCGATTCGCTCTGCCTGGGCGGGCGCGTACTGCAGCACGTCGGCGTGGACGCGGTGGTCGTAGATCACCACGCCGGCCCGCTGCAGGCAGTGACCGCCGCGCCGCGGGATCAGATCCGGCGCGCCCGGGCCGGCGCCAATCAGGTAGACGATCGATCGCACGCGCTGATACTAGCGCAGAAGCGTGATGCTAGTGCGACGTGGGGCCGTAGTAACCGCGCTTGGTGCGGGCGGTCACGTTGGGCCGGCTGATCTGGACGACCAGGCGGCGGAAGGCGCCGTCGCGCTTGGTGTTTCGCGACGAGTAGCCCATCGAGTACTGGCTCGACAGCTCGTCGGCAATCTGGCCATAGACGTCCTTCAGGTCTTCGACTTTCTGTGCAAAAAACGCCCGCCCGCCGGTTTCCTGCGCCAGCTGGCGCAACACGAACTCGGCTTCGCGGAACCCGCGCAACGCCGTGGTTTCGCGCGGCTGCAGGCCAATGGTGTAGATCGCCGTCTCGGACCGCTTCGCCAGCTCGAGCACTTCTTCAAAGCTGACCAGGCTCGAGGTGTCTTCGCCGTCGGACAGCACGACAATGGCCTGGCGACGCACCTCCTCCGTGTTCTTCGCCCTGATCTTGGCCAGTTCCTTCAGCGAGATGTAGACGGCGTTGTGCAGCGCGGTCGAGCCGCCCGGCGAGGTGTTGCGAATGGCGCGCTCGAGCTGGTCGAGCTGGTTCGAAAACGTCTGGCGAATCTCGACCCGGCTGTCGAAGTCGATGACCTGGGCGAGGTCCTGCGGCCGGATCTTCTGGGCAAAGCCGATCGCAGCCTCCTGCGCGTGTTCCATCCGCTGTTCCATGCTCGCGCTCGAATCGATCAGCAACGACAGGGCAATCGGCAGGTTGCTGCGGTTGAAGTACGACAGCTCCTGCCTGGCGCCGTCCTCGAACACGCCGAAGTCCTCTTGCGCCAGGTCGGTGACATACCGGCCCTGGCTGTCGACCACGGTGACGTTGAGCGACACCATCTCGACGCCGGCGCGGAATACCTGGTTCTTGTCTTGGGCGGGTAGGGCTTGCAAGGCGGGTGGGACCGCTGCTGCGGAAGCCGACAAGCGCGCGTGCTGCGGCATCAGGGTCGCCACGGCGACGGCAACGACGACGGCTGCGCGCAGGGTTTGCGACATCGGCTTACCGGGCGGCCTGGCCTCGGGCCGGCGCCCCGCTGGCGACCTGGCCTGGCTTGGCCGCCGAGACCGCGACCTTCTCCGGCGGAATCAGGGTTTGCGGACGGGCGTAGACCACGCGGTGCTGGCTCTTGAGAATGGCCGCCAGTTCCTGCAGCTTCACTTCGAACGCCTGGCTGGTCAGGATATCTTCGCGGGTGCCGCCGCTGGCCTTGGGGCCGAGGTCGAGCACCGACGCGCGATTGCGCGCCTCGTCATCGAGCGCCGTGCCGCCCGGCCCGCTGAGCACCAGCGCATGCATCATCGCGCCGCCCCTGGCGAGCTCCTCCAGCACCTCGCGGTAGTGCCGGTTGCTGAACTCGCGATTCTCGCCGGTGATGATCACCATCGCCGCGCGATCGGTCTCGCGCTTGGCCAGGCCCTTGCTCACCTCGACGACGGCGTCGAGCAGGGTGGCGCCCGAACCGGGCATCGCGAAGACGCGGCCCACGGCATCCTGGAGCTGCTTCTGGTCGGTGGTGTAGTCGCGCAGGATCGTCGGCCGGTCAGCGACGCTGACGAGGGCGACCGGTCCCAGGCCGTCGAGCGACTTGACGAAGGCCGCGAGCGCCCGGCGCAGGTCGGCAATGGTGGGCGTGGCGGCCTGCGAGTTGTCGACGACGACAGCAATCGACATGGGCGAGGTCGCGGGCGTGACGCGCAACACCTCGCGGGCCAGCCCGTCTTCGCGGACCGCGAAGGCGTCGGGGCCGAGGCCGGTGATGGGGGCGCGGGTCTTCTCGTCCCACACGCTGACGTAGAGCACGCGCTCCGCCGACTGGGCGAGCACGGCCGAGGAAATGAACAGGGCGACGGCGCCCCCGGCTGCGAGACGAACGATCGGATGTCGACTCATGAGATCCTCACCGAACTGCGGCCGAGGCGCATCGGGCAGCTGTCTGCAGCTTACACTAGACCCATGGCGCCGACGTCTCCGTCCACCTGGCAGCTCATCGGTCAATTGAGCACGATCGGGATGTCGTTCGTGTTTGCGTTGGTGCTGGGCTTTGGCGGCGGGTACTGGCTGGATGGCTGGCTGGGCACGACGCCCTGGTTGTCCTTCCTGGGGTTCTTCCTGGGGCTGGCCGCCGGCATCTTGAACGTCTACCGCGTGATGCAGCTCGCCAACCGCCAGCCGTGATCGCGCGCATCAGCCGTGACACGGCGCTTGTGTGCGGCGTCCTGGCGCTGGTCGCGGCGCTGTGGTTCCGCAACACCGCCGTGCCCTTTGGGGTACTTGGGGGCGGGCTGCTGATTGGGCTGTCGTTCTGGGCCATCCGGGGAAGTCTCGAGGCCTTCGTCGGGGTTCGATCCGGTGGCGAAACCGGTGGAAAAACGGCACGTTTCCACTTAGTGAAGTTTTTCACAAGGCATGCTATGCTGGCTCTCGCCGCCTACGGTATGATGGTGCGTTTGCAGCTTGACCCGGTGGCCATGCTTGTAGGTGTGACGTCGCTAGGCGTTGCCGTAGCCGTAGAAGCGGTGAGAAGTCTGAGATGGAGGCGTTTTCCGTGAGAACAAGTCGGTTTGTGCTGTCGTTGATGTTCGGGTTCGTGGTCCTCGGTCTGGCCTCACCGGTCTATGCCCAGGAAGCTGCCGCAAGCGCGGCTGATTCCGGCTTGGTCCAGTGGTCGATCATCACCGCCGGTTTCGCGCTGGCCATCGCCGCGTTCGGCGCTGCGCTCGGCCAGGGCAAGGCGGTCGCCTCTGCCGCTGAAGCCATCGCGCGCAACCCCGGCGCCGCCGGCGAAATCCGCGGTTCGCTGATTCTCGGTCTCGTGCTGATCGAGTCGCTGGTGATTTACGTCCTGCTCATCTCGCTGATCCTGTTCTTCCTCAAGCCGTTCGGCGGCTAGGGAACGTAACGGCTCAGGGTTTCGAGCTCAGGGTTTTTCGCAAACGGGAGCGCGCCACGCGGCGCCGCTCCCGTTTTCTCTGTACGGATACAATTCCCGCTTGGCCTTGACCCTCCTCGACGGCGCGCTGCTGCTGATGGTGCTCATCTGGGGCAGCAACTTCTCGGTCGTCAAGGTGGCCTTGCGCGACTTTCCCGAGATCCCATTCAACGCCATGCGGCTGCTGATTGGCAGCGCGGTGTTCCTGGGCGTGATCTGGTGGCAACGCGACAGCGAGCGGCAGCAGGCGCCGCTCTCGCGCACCGACTGGCTGCAGCTGTTGTTCCTCGGCGCGGTCGGCACCTTTCTGTATCAGCTGTGCTTCGTCGGCGGGGTGCGCCGCACCAGCGTCGCCAACGGGTCGCTGATTGTCGGCTGCTCGCCGATCCTGATTGCGCTGCTATCGGCGTGGGCGGGGCACGAGCGCATCAAGCCGGTGCGCTGGGTTGGCGTGTTCCTCGCTTTGGGCGGCCTGTATCTGGTGGTCGGCCGTGGCGCGGAGCTGTCATCGCAAACGTTGTACGGCGATGCGCTGATGCTCGCCGGGGTATCGTGCTGGGCGGTCTACTCGGTGGCGTCGCAGCCGATCCTCAAGCGCCACTCGGCGCTCACGGTGATCGGGTTGACGTTCTCGATCGGCGCGGCGATCTACGTGGTGATGATGGTTCCCGTGCTGCTGCGGGTTGACTGGTCGGCGATCTCGGCGCAGAGCTGGGGCCTGATGGTGGCGTCGGCGCTGCTGGCCTTGAACCTGTCCTATTACATCTGGTACACGGGGCTGAAGAAGCTGGGCGGCTCCCGCACGTCCGTGTACAGCTACCTGACGCCGGTCGTCGCCATGGTCGTGGCCGCGGCGTGGCTGTCGGAGCCGATTTCGGCGAACCAGGTGGCGGGCGCCGGCGCGATCTTCACGGGCCTGCTGATCACGCGCTTCGTCAACTGACCCCGGGGCCAATTCGCGGCTCCGCGCTAGCCGATTTCAGCCCATCCCGGCTAAACGACCGTTCAAACCGGCTGTTTGCTATTTGTCCCTGAATGTATGTATCTTCTTGAGCTTGTCGTGCCCCCGGTTCCGGGTCGAGGGTACCTAGAAACACGCTCGTCGGGCACGTCGGTTGTGTTGTTGGCTATGTAATTTTCGTCGGGACCTGGCTCGGCCAGCCCCCACCGAAGTATTGAGATTGAGGAGGAGAAGCATGAGGCGTTGGACTTTGGGCCTTTTGGCCCTGCTGGTAGCGCTGTCGTATAGCGCCCCGGCGTTTGCTCAGGGCGGCGGCGCCAGCAGCACGGGTACTATTCAGGGACGCGTGAGCGATTCGCAGGGAGCCGTGCTTCCTGGCGTCACGGTGACGGCGACCAGCCCGGCGCTGATCACCCCCCAGACGACGGTCACGTCGGAGACGGGTAACTACCGTTTCCCGGCGGTGCCTCCCGGCAGCTACTCGGTGAGCTACGAGTTGGCGGGCTTCAATACCCTCAAGCGCGACGGCATCGCGATTGGCCTGGGCTTCACCGCGCAGGTGAACGTCGAACTGTCGCTGGCGACGCTGCAGGAGACGGTCACGGTGAGCGGCGCCTCGCCGGTGATCGACACCAGCACGACGCGCGTGCAGCAGAACTTCAAGATGGAGCAGCTGCAGTCGATCCCGAACGGGCGCGACATGTGGGCGCTCCTGGCGGTGACCCCGTCCGTGCAGATGGGCCGCATCGACGTCGGCGGCAACCGCGCCGGCACGCAGACCGGCTACACGGCCTACGGCATGAGCGGCCAGGTCCGCGTGCTGATTGAAGGCATCAACACCACGGAGGGCACCGGCGGCGCCGGCTTCTACTTCGACTACGCCTCGCTTGAGGAAGCGTTCCTCGGCACGAGCGGCCAGTCGGCGGAGATGCCGAACCCCGGCGTGCAGTCGCAGTTCATCGCGCGCAGCGGCTCGAACCAGTTCCAGGGCGAGTATCACCTCGACTGGTACAACAACGCGCTGCAGGGCTCGAACATCCCGGCCGCGTACACGGCGCCGACGGCGTTCAACAACTCGCCGATTCGCGCCGGCAGCAACGAGATTCAGAAGTACTACGATCAGGACATCAACCTGGGCGGGCCGATCAAGAAGGACAAGCTGTGGTTCTTCGCCACCTATCGTGAGCAGTTCAACGCCGTGGCCCAGCCCCAGTTCACGTTCGACAGCACCTTCAACACCAAGCTGTGGAACCCGGTCGCGAAGATGACCTACCAGGTGAACCAGAAGAACAAGATCATCGGCTACTACCAGTGGGGCCAGAAGGAGCAGCCGAACCGCCTGCCGTTCGGCACCTACACCTACACCTCGCCGGAGCAGACCAACCTGCAGGATTCGGGCAGCTGGGTCTACAAGGGTGAGTGGAACAGCACGGTCAGCGACAAGATCTACCTCGAAGCGCGCTACGGCGATTTCGGCTACTACTTCCCGCTGATCGCGAACTCGGGCGCCAACTTCTCGTGGCGCGACAGCGGCCGCGCGGTGGTCGAGGGCGCCAACCAGATCTGGCAGCTCGACCGCGATCGCAAGCAGTACAACCTGGCGAGCACCTACTTCCTCGACACCAGCAAGGGCAGCCACACCTTCAAGGCGGGCGCCGAGCTCCTGAAGGAACGGTCGTGGGAAGGCTACCTGCAGCAGTACGGCGGCAACATCGACCACGTCTACAGCAACGGCGTGTCGAACACGGTGACCTTCACGTTCCCGACGGCGACTGATGCCGGCAAGCTGAGCGCGCACGATGATCTGACCGCCAAGGCCAATCTCGATCATGCGAGCGCCTTCATCACCGACACGTGGGCGGTCGGCCGCGCGACCATCAACCTCGGCTTCCGCTACGACCGTTACAAGGGCTGGCTGCCCGAGCAGCAGCAGCTGGCGGGGTCACTGGCGCAGTGGGCGCCGCAGTTCCCCGCGCTGGCCAACCTGGTCACGGCCAAGAGCTTCCCGGAAGTCACGTTCTTCACCTGGAACGTCGCGGCGCCGCGCATTGGCGTGACGTTCGACCTGACCGGCGACGGCAAGACCGTGCTGAAGGGCAACTACGGCCTGTACTGGCACAACCCGGGTGCGGGTATCGGCGGCTCGGGCAACGCCAACACCGCCGGCAAGTCGGCCAGCTATACCTGGAACGACCTCAACGGCGACCGGCGCTGGCAGGCGGGTGAAGAGGGCGTGCAGCTGTCGGCCTCGCTCGAAGGCGCGATTGGCGTCGATCCCAAGATCAAGGCTCCGTACACGCACGAAGCCAGCGGCTGGGTCGAGCGCCAGCTGAGCGACACCATGGGCCTGCGCGCGGGCGTCGTCTACAAGACCGAAGACGACCTGATCGCGACCTATCAGCCAGGCCGCGGCCTCGATGCCTACACCGTGCCGTTTAACTTCACCGACATCGGTGTGGATGGCCGGGCGGGCACCTCGGATGACAAGATCATCCCGATGCGGGGCTTCCCGAACTCGGCGGCCGCGGCGTTCTCGAACAAGCAGGTCGTGATGAACGTGCCGCGCTACTCGCGCTACACGACCTACGAAGTGTCGATGAACAAGCGCTACGGCAGCCGCTGGTCCGGCTCGCTCGGCTATGGCTTCACGCAGATCACCGACTTCCCGAACGGCTATCCGCAGAACCCGAACCAGCCAGGGGTCGAGGACCGCAGCCAGTGGAACTTCAAGGCGTCGGGTTCGTACGATGCCATGTGGGGCATCCGCCTCTCGCCCGTGCTGCGTCACCAGTCGGGCGCCAACTTCGCGCGCACGGTGACCATCGCCGCACCGGCCTCGGCCGGCTGCGCGTGCTCGGCCACCGGCACCGCCTACGTGGAGGCGATGAACGCCAACCGCGAGGACAACATCTGGGTGTTTGACATCCGCGCGGAGAAGAACCTGACGCTGACCAGCCGGATGCGGCTGCGGCTCTACTTCGACGCGTTCAACCTGGCCAACAGCTCGGCGTCGGAAACGATTAGCCGCGCGACCGGCCTGAGCTACCTGAAGCCGTCGGCCATTCTCGCGCCCCGCACCGCGCGCGTCGGCTTCCGCTTCATCTTCTAGGCACCCCAGGCACCTTAGGCACCTTGGGCACTTAGATCAACCTCGACTCCTGTGGGGGAGTCGTTAGGCGGGAGGGCGCTACGCCGGCGCCCTCCCGCCTTTTTTCATTTGGCGGGTTGGTGATTTCGGGATTTGGTGATTTGCTGTGGTGATGGCTGATGAAGCTGTGACCTATGGGAACTACCTCGCCGTCGACGAGCTGCTGGCCCTGCAACGGCCGCGCTCCGCGGGGCCCGAGCACGACGAGATGCTCTTCATCGTCATTCACCAGGTCTACGAGCTCTGGTTCAAGCAGGTCCTGCACGAACTCGACCACGTGGTGGCGCTGCTCGATGCGCGCGACCCGTTCCGGGCGCAACATTCGCTCAAGCGCATCCTGACCATTCTCAAGGTGATGGTGGCGCAACTCGACATTCTCGAGACCATGACGCCGCTCGAGTTCCAGTCGTTTCGCACGCGGCTGGAAGCGGCCAGCGGGTTCCAGTCGGACCAGTTCAGGCAACTCGAGTTCGTGCTGGGGCAGAAGTCGCGCCCGGCGGTGGACCGCTTTCCGGCCGGCAGCCGCGCACAGACCGCGCTGCTGCGGCGCTTCGAGCAGGGCACCCTGTGGGACGCGTTCTTGCGTTACCTGTCGCGCGAGGGCTACGCGGTGCCGGCGGCGCTGCTGGTGCGCGACGTCACGGCGAAGGTCGAAGCGTCAGAGCAACTGCAGGCAACCTTGATCGAGGTGTATCGCCGCGACCCCATGCGTGCCGAGATGTGCGAGCGGCTGGTGGATCTGGACGAAGGCATCCAGGAGTGGCGCTACCGACACGTCAAGATGGTGCAGCGGACCATTGGCGCCAGGATCGGCACCGGCGGATCGGCCGGAGCGCAGTACCTGGTCACGACGTTGATGACGCCGGTGTTTCCGGATCTCTGGGCCATCCGTTCGGCGCTGTGATCCAGAGCGCTGGAGTGGCGTCTTTCAATCGGTTGGATTCGCCACATCTTATGGCCTGACAGCCTTCAACTTTCGGCCTGTTTTGCACAGATCGGCGGTGCCGTGGCCCCGGCACGACGCTTGCTGTATAGAGGGTGAAAGTTTGACGTCCCCCACAGGAAGTCATAAGAGTTTGAGTCAGGCTGACTAGGCCACTGGCTCAAGGGGCCCTTGTTTAAGGGCCCCTTTTTTTGTTCCGCGAAAGATTGCGCGGAGCAATCACCGTAGCTCGCCAGAAATGCCGAGCGAAGGTGGATAGAATATTTCGGTATGACCCGCGGGACCCGGCTCGTGTGCGTTTCAGCAGCCGTGCTGCTGCTTACGCTGGTCGTCCGGGCGGCTCCCCAATCCCCGGGCGGGCTGAAGCCCGCCCCTGCGGCCACCACCGGGACACCAGACACGTCGTTCGTTGGCTCTGCATCCTGCGAGCGCTGCCACGTCGAAGAGCACGCCCAGTGGCAAGACTCCCTCCACATCAAAATGGCCAAGCCGATCGCCGACGCCACCATCGTCGGTGACTTCAGCGAGGGCACCACGTTCGCGGCTCATGACCGCGCCTATACCTTTGGCCGCAAGGACGGCAGGCCGTTTGTCACCGTGAAGTTCGGGCAGGCGCCGCCGGAGACGTTCCCGGTGGACTTCACACTGGGCGCCAAGCGCTACCAGGGGTATCTGTCGATGCTGCCCGAGGGCCGCATGTTCGTGTTGCCCATCTTCTGGCACGTCGAGCACAGGCGGTGGATGGACTGGAAAGAGATCACGCCGATTCCGGATGGCGCGCACGACATCCGCCAGATCTGGAACGTCAACTGCTTCAACTGCCACGCCACCAATATCGTGCAGGGCTACGACGTCGCCGCGAAGCGCTACAACTCGTCGTGGACCGAGCTGGGGATTGGCTGCGAAGCGTGCCACGGTCCCGGCCGCGAACACAACACGCTGATGGAGGCGTGGGAGAAGAACCCGGCGCTGAAGCCGGCCTACGACAACAGCGACCAGAACCGGCAGTTGAGCGACACGCTGAAGATTCTCTCGACGCGCAGTTCTGATCCCAAGCGGACCTTCGATACGTGCGCGTATTGCCACGGCAACAAGAACAACGTGTTCGTGGGCTTCACGGCCGGCGACAACTACACCGACTTCGCCACGCCGTTCCTCTTGAGCACGCCGATCCCGGCGAACGATCGGCAAGGTGAGTTCTGGCCCGACGGCCGCCCCAACCGGTTCAACCGGCCGCAGGCGCTGACCATGAGCGGGTGCTTCGAGGCGGGAGCCATTTCGTGCGCGAGCTGCCACCTGTCGCACGGGTCGAAGTACGAGGCCTCGCTCAAGGTTGACATCCACGATGGGCGCAAGGGGGATGAGCTGTGTACGCAGTGCCATTCGACCCCTGAACGCGAGACGCCCTCGGCCCGTCTGCCGGCCTTCATCCTGGCGAAGGACGCGCCCGCCGCCTTTGCCGGCGACGGTCTTGCGAAACACACCTTCCATGCGCCGCAGTCGGAGGGCAGCCGCTGCATCAACTGCCACATGAGCGACGTCAACTGGCGGTTGCTGATCCGGAAGCGCGATCACACGTTCCAGGCGCCGGTGCCCGAGAACACCGCGCGGTTTGGCATTCCCAATGCCTGTACCACCTGTCACGACGACCGCTCGCCGGAATGGGCGGCGCGGCAGATGGACGAGTGGTGGGGCGACGCCGCGCGCCGCGACAAGTCGGTGACGCTGGCCGACACCATGTACCGGGCCGGCTCAGGCGATGTCTCGACCTTGCCGGGGCTGGCCAGGCTGGCGGTGGATCGCTCGCAAGGGTTGCTGGTGCGCGCGAGCGCGGCCGAGTACATCGCGCGGTTGATTTCAGAGGGGCGATCGGATTCGCAACCGACGGGCTCGATGCAGACCCAGACTTCGTTTGCCGGAAGGATGGGCGCCTCAGGTGCCTCGGGTACTGGTAGCGCATCGAGAGCCGTGAGTGCGCCGGCGCAGGTGACGCCTGCCATCGTGAACGCGCTCATCGGCGCGGCGGATGATCCTGAACCCGTGGTTCGGGCCGCGGCGGTCAAAGCCCTTGGCACGACTGGCGACCGCGAGCGGGCCCTGGCGCCGGTGGCGGCGCGCCTGGTTGATTCATCGCGTGTCGTGCGCGCTCGCGCCGCCGAAGTGCTGGTCGCGTTTGGCATCGTGCAGCTTCCGGGGCCGGCCGGCGAGGCGCTGCGCAAGGCGCAAGAGGAGTACATCCTGAGCCTTGACACATTCCCGGACACTGCGTCGAACCACGCCGCCAAGGGTTGGCTTGAAGCCGAGCGTGGCAATACGGTGTCGGCGCTCGATGCCCTCAACAAGGCCACGGTGGTCGAACCGAACTACGCGTTTCCGTGGGTGGTGAAGGGTGTGCTGTCGGCGAGGCAGGGTCGGTTTGCCGAGGCGGCGGAGCTGTGGAAGAAGGCCCGGAGCATCGAGCCTTCTTACCCCAATATCGATCAGCTCATTTCTGAAGCCGAGAAACGGAAGAACTAACCCTTCTTGAGCTGCGCAATCAGGCCCTTGGCCTGGGCCGCTTCCGGCGAGTTAGGATCGACGACGATCACCTTCTCCATGATCTCGAGCGCGCCGGCCATGTCGGCCTTCTGCAGCTTGGCCAGGCCGATCTTGAAGAGCGGCTTGGCCCAGGTGCCATCCATGTCGAAGGCGCGCTGGTACTGCTTCACCGCCTCGTCGGTGTCGCCCTTTGCGAACTGCACCTCGCCGAGGCTGTAGAACACCTCTCGGCTGGCGCTGGTCGAGGTCGCGACTTCGAGCAGCGACTTCTCGGCGTTGGCGAAGTCGCCCTTCTCGAGATAGGTCATGCCGATCTCGATCTTCGACTTGTCGTTGTTCGGATCGGCCGCGAGCACCTTCTGGTACGACGTGATGGCGCCGTCGTAGTCCTTCTTCAGTCGCTTGACCTGGGCGATCTGGCCGTTGAGCATCGTCAGCGCCGGGGTCTTGACCAGCAGGGCCTCGTAGGCCGCGATGGCGGCGTCGTGCTGGCCGCCGTTGGCGAGGTCGATGGCCTTTTGGATTTCGATCTGGAGTTCCTTGGTGTTGACCCCGGCCAGCGCGCCGGCCGGGCCGGCCGCACCCGGCGCGAGGACGAAGTCCACTGGCGGCATGGGCGAGCCGAGCGAGCGGACCGGCACGTTGCCCGACGAAGGCGAGAAGCCCGGCGCCACGGCCGTGACCTTCCAAGTGCCGGTCCTGAGGCCGATGATCGAGTAGCGGCCACGGTCGTCGGTCGTCGCCGTGAAAGACGAGGGCGACGCCGCCGGATTCTCGGCGGTGATCGTGGCGCCCTTCACGGGTTGGCCCTGAGGGTCCTTGATGGTGCCGCCAACCCGGCCCGTCTGCGCGGCGGCCGGGAGGGCCGAGACCACGAGCGCCAGGACCAGAGCCGCCGCCGAAAAGATTGTCTTCAAGTCACGCATTGCTAGCTTCTCCCTTAAAGGAACCACAACCAAATCAGTATATTAACCCCATGGGCCTAATGCCAAAAAAGGCTTGGGGGGCTTGCGCCCTGCTCGTCCTTTCCTCGCAATCGGTGGTTTTCGGCCGTCAGGCGGCACCAGCGTTCTCCCGCGTCGATGTCCTCGTTCAGGAGGCCATTGCCGCTAAAGCCGCCCCTGGCGCCGTCGTGCTGGTCGGTCGAGGCGACCAGACCATCTACGAGAAAGCCTTTGGCGCCCGGGCGACGGTTCCTGCACACGAGCCGATGACCCTGGATACGATTTTCGACCTGGCATCGTTGACCAAGGTGGTGGCCACCACCACGGCGGTGATGACACTGGTCGAGCAGGGCCGGCTGCGGCTCAACGACCCGGTGGCCGCGTTCGTGCCTGGGTTCGATCGCTACGGCAAGGGCGGTCTTACCATCCGGCACTTGCTGACGCACGTGTCGGGGCTGCGTCCCGACGTCGACCTTCACCCGTGGACCGGCTACGACGCGGCGATCGCCCTGGCCGTGGACGAGGTGCCCACGACGCCGCCCGGCGCGCAGTTTGTCTACAGCGATATCAACTTCTTCCTGCTCGGCGACATCGTGGCCCGGGTCACGGGCGAATCGCTCGATGGCTACCTGCAGCGCGCGGTCTTCGCGCCGCTTGGGATGCGCGACACCGGCTTCCGCCCGGCGACGGCGCTGCTGCCGCGCATGGCCCCAACCGAACGGTGCGCCGAACAGGATGCGTGGCCCTGCAAGCGCCCCGCTGCGGCACCGCTGCGCGGCGTCGTCCACGACCCCACGGCCCGCCGCATGGGCGGGGTCGCCGGGCATGCCGGGCTGTTCGGCACCGCGCGCGATCTGCAGCGGTTCGCCCGCATGTTGCTCAACGGCGGCGAGCTCGATGGCGTGCGCGTGCTGTCGGCTGCCACCGTGGCCCGGATGATCGCGCCGGTGCCCATGCCGGCGAATGCCGGCACCCGGGGCCTCGGCTGGGACATCGACACCTCGTTCTCGTCGAACCGGGGCGATCTGTACCCGATTGGCTCGTTCGGGCACACCGGCTTCACCGGCACCAGCCTGTGGGTCGATCCCGCGTCGCAGTCGTACGTGATCTTCCTGTCGAGCCGCCTGCATCCCGACGGCGTGGGTGATGTGGGCGTGCTGCGCAGCCGCATCGCAACGGTTGCCGCCGCCGCGCTCAGTGGCAGCGGCACGGTCCCTGAGGTCCGGCCAAAGCCGGACCCGAC
>SXGQ01142021.1_pt1 | contig 15599 bp, 28 predicted proteins | sample 3178371 | NCBI WGS metagenome assembly SXGQ01 (sample SAMN11356859, study PRJNA531348) | freshwater metagenome | isolation source: freshwater sample F1-20 | place: China: Fuxian Lake, Yuxi | collected 2017-12-25
GACTCGGTGATCCTCATGGTGCTCTCCTATTTCTTTCTTTTTCTGGGTCAGGTCACTTGACCCTGACCGCCTTGACAGGAATGCTGTCCCAGGTCTTCACGGCCTGGGACAGGAGCTCGAGGCGCAGGGCCTCGTTGGGCCGGACCCGACCGGGCTCCGCGGCGTGCTTGCGGCCCAGGGACCTCTCCTCCCGGGTCACCTCGCTGTAGAGGGAGTCGATCGCCTCATCGGCAGTCCTCCAGGACACGCCCTTCTTGCCGTGGGCCATGTAGAGGGCGCCCGGGATGCCGGCGACGCCGCCCTCGAAGGCCTTGGCCACCTCGCCCGGCGCGGGGCCGGACACGTAGAGGGAGGCGTGGAACCCGGCTGGGACCCGCTTGGTGACGATGGTGAGGGCGCCTCGGGCGCCCGCGCGGCGCCGCGGCATCTCGGTCAGGGCCTGGGCCTCTTGGCGGATGATCCGCCTGAGCTGTGACTCGGTGATTCTCATTGCAGTGTCCCTACTCTAGAGTCAGGGTATGTTGGCTGCTTGAAGGCGCGAGCGAGCGGCCCTCGCAATGTCTCGGGCGTCTTCTTCCCTGAAGTCCATCTCGTAGGCGCGATTCTCGATGTAGTTCACGATGTCCTCGCCGGTCATTCCCATACCACTACCCAGCATGCTCCCGACCGCATCGGCCAGGGCGGCTTCGACCTTGGCATGTGTGAGGCCCTTCGCCGCGGCCCGAGCGCGCTTGAGGTCCTCCTCCGCGTTGGTGACAGCGACCAAGCGGCGCCACTGGGACAGGGCGCCGTCGATGTTCACCTCGGTCTGGGTGCCCAGGAGGCTCCCGGCGGCGACCGCGTCCCATGCGAATTTGCTGCCCTTCTTGCCGGGGCCCTCGTGGAGGGCCCGAACTTCCTGTCTGATGATTCTGCGTAGCTGACTCTCTGTGATTCTCATGGTGATCTCCTACAGTGTGATGTTTGTGTGAATGGAATGGTGTCCCAGGCACGATCAGTAGCCGGCGAGCACCCACAAGCGTTCCATCACATCTCTCTTGATGTCTCGAGCGACGGTCCTGCTGAGACCCATATCTAAGGCGCGATCATAGACGTGTTTCAAGAGCGCATTGTCGTCCATTCCGAGCCTCCGCATGGCATTAATTGTCTTGTCTACGGCAGCGCCCGACACCGGGCGCCCTGGGTCGCTCAACTGGGTGATGAGATTGTCGGCGCTCGGGTCGACAGGGCCCCGGACCTCACGCAGTGACCGAACTTCCTGTCTGATGATCCTACGTAGCTGACTCTCTGTGATTCTCATGGTGATCTCCTTGGGGGGGCAGGGCCCTTTTATAGAGCGCTCTGGGCGCTGCATCCATAACTATTCAGCCCAAACAGTTTTTGCCTCGAACATGAGGCAGAACCTGCCCCCTCCTCCCGAGAGGCCTCCCGACGTCAAAATTCTCCCGCGAAGAGAGACGGGAGGGTGGGCCCCTTACCCTGCGCGGTCGGCCCACCTTTTTGCTGGCGGCGGGACGGGGGAGTGGCGCGGTGTGCGGGGATGCAGTTGAAGTGAGAGTGACTTTTTTCTCCGGAAGAGAGCGGGAGAGCGGGTACTAAGGCCCTAGCCCCCAGGGCCCTCCCACTGAGTATGCGCAGGGGGCCCTGCAGGGGGCCCATCAGGGGGCATTTTTAGGGGGCCCGAGAGGGGGGCCCTGGAGGGGGCTCGGGTGGGGCCCCCTGCCGTCCCAGGGCACGCCGACGGGGCGCCCTCGTGCCGCCCCCCGGGGAGCACACGCCCCACAGGAGGAGTACCCCCAGGATGATCCCCCCTCCCGGCACGCAGCAGATCAGCGCCCCCATGAGCAGGGCGCAGGCTAGTCCCTCGGTCCTCACCCCCGCCTCCCCTCGGCCCGGGTGGCGTCAGCGTCTGCGCCGGGCACCGTCCCGTCGGTCGTGGTCGTCTCCCGGGCGTCCCGGGCCCCCCGGCCCAGCAGCAGGGTGGCGGCGAACAGGCCCGCGGCGATGAGCCCGGGCACGAGCGCCCCCCAGATCACAGCGGGGCCTCGGGTACCCGCGCGGGGCAGAAGAGCTCGGGGGTCTTGGGGTACCCCCCGTCCGCGACCGCCACGGCGGCCCAGACCCACGTGCCGTGGTAGACGCTCCGTCGCAGTGCAGCGTCGGCGATCCGGACCATGTCGCCCGGCTCGAGGTCGAAGTCCCCCTGCGGCCATCGGTTGACCCTCATCCGAACACCGCCCCTGCGAGGTCGGTCAGCTCAGAGCGGATGTGGTCGCGGACCGCGTGCAGCTCATTCACAGTCTCCTCCCCCAGCTGGCCGTACTTGATCCGGCCCCGGAGCATCTCGTCCACCGAGACGATCACTGAGGCTAGCGCCCCGGCGTTGACGGTCAGCAGCATGTCTCGGCGGTCGTCGGGCACGCCTCGGTCGAACTCCATGGTCAGCGTCATGTTCTTGCTCACTTGTCCTCCTCACCGCGCGCGAACTGCGACGCGTCCGGGTCCTCCAGCTCCTCGATCCTGTCGCGGGCGGGGTCGTAGCACTCCACGCAGCCTAGGCGGTCCTGCTCCGTGTAGGTCCTGCAGGCGCCGCACCACACCGTGCCCTCCTCCGCCTGCTCCCACTTCCGCGGCTTCACTGGGCCTAGGCCGCCCTCTCCGCGTCCCTTTACCTTCATTGTCCTTTCCTGCCTTTCGTCTCTTTGGGTGACTCCTAGGTATACCCAGGGTTCACGGATGGTAAACGGCGCCTCAGGCGGCCGCCGTCGGTACAGCCACCCCGTCCCGCTTCATCTTGATGACGAAGTCGCGCTGCGAGGGCTTGAACACGAGCTTCCGGTCCGGGACGATCACCCAGCCCCGCTTGAGCTTCGAGGGACCGGGGTCGTCGCACTCGCCGTCGGACAGGATGAGGTAGCCATCGAAGCGGTGCTTGTTCTTGTTCGCGTGATCCGAGGCGGCCTTGAAGTCCGTTCCACCGCAGCGGGTTCGAGCGAGGCCGGGGTTCTTGTTGCCCTTCCACACCCGCTCCGACGCCTCGTCAACTTCCGTGTCGAAGTTGAACAGGGTGAACTCGGTGTGCTTCGCGAGCTCCATCAGGTTGCCGAAGAGCAGCTCGAGGTCCTCGTCGCCCACCGAGCCGGACTGGTCCACGTAGACCGCGATCGAGGACGTGTAGTTGCGGTGGGTGCCGGGCTGGATGGCCGGGTACTTGCGGTTGAGCCGCTTCACGTTGGTGGTGCGGTCCGCGCGGCGGGTCATGCCGCAGAACTGCTTGAGGACCGACTTCCAGTCGATTTCCCGGGACAGCATCTCGCGGATCTTCGCGCGCGTCTCGGCGGGGACCGAGCCCCACTGGCCCGAGGAGTCGCACTCGCGTGTAGCCTTCTCGAGTGCCTGGCGGACCTTGCCCTTGATGAGCTCCCGGTCCTGGTCGTCAATACCGTCCCAGCCCTCGTGGTCGTCCATGCCACCGGGGACGATCGAGACCGGGTTGCCGTCCTTGTCCACCAGGTTGCCGTTCTCGTCCACCCGGACGTCGCCGTCCTTCAGCGCCTGGCCGAGCGACTTGCCCTTGCCCGCCTTCTGGATGTCCTCCGCCACGTCCTGGAGGAGGGCGAAGTACTGCTCCGCGGAGAGGCCCTTGGGCAGGGACGCGATCTTCTGGCTGATCCGCTCGTGCCGCGCGCAGGCCTCGGGGCCAATCTTGGCCGCGACCTCCGGTGAGAGGGGAGCGAACGGCTTGCCGGGGATCAGGCCGCCCTCCGGCAGCTCCTCCTCCGGAATCATGGAGTTGATGGCGAGGTCGGTCGCGTAGTTGTGGAGGAGGTGGGGCTCCATCCGGCGGGTGGTGGTGTGCTCGAAGACGAGGTGGAAGCACTCGTGCTTGAGGAGGCCCTTCACCTGCTTCGCCGTGAGGGAGGCCACGAAGTAGGGGTTCCACCACATGTTGATGTCGCCGTCCTTGGCGAGGACGCCGGCGGTGGGAATCTGCTCGGACCGGACCTTGGTCACAGTGCGGAGGACCTTCGAGAAGAAGGGCTCGTCCCACATGAGGTTGATGAGGTGGGGGTCCAGGTCGAAGGCGTCGGCCTGGGCCTTGGTGACCTCCGGGCGGGAGGCGGGGAGGTCGGTGGCAGTGCTGTTCTTGTTAGCCATGATTCTAGGATACCACATCCGCGGCCCCATTGCACTGGGCGGCGTCACTTTTTTTGGGCCGGCGCAACCCCTTGATTTGTTTGACTTTTCTGTTACGGGTCTTCCGGACCTTGGCGGCCTTGCGGCCGGCCCGCGTCTGCTGTTTCTGGACCCCGGCGATCCACTCGATGTAGGTCATCAGGGCAGCGTTGGCGTCCCCGTCGTACTTGAACATGTCGATGTACATACCCTGCCTCTCCGCCCAGGCGCGGCCCCGCTTCCAGGCCTCGATCTCCTCCGCGATGAGGCCGATGCGGTAGGTCTTGCGGCGCTGGCGGCGGCCGTCGACGGCGCCGTCCGGGCTGTCCAGGTAGTTGGGGTACGCCATGGAGAAGCGCTTCCAGTCCTTGCGAATCAGGATGTGGCCCACCTCGTGGAGGAGGGTGTAGAACTTCGTCTCCGGGTGGCAGGCCGAGTTCACATGCACAGTCTTCGCCCCCAGGTCGACGCACTCGAGCGCGCCCGAGTAGAGGACGACGTCGTAGCCCCACGGCTCGATCAGGGCCTCCACCTGGGCGAACTGTCTGTCCCAGAAGTCCTTCCTGAGGGTGCCACGAGGCATCGACCGCTTCAGGTCGGCCTGGGCGGGTGCGAGCTTGAGGTACCTTGCGACGTCCAGCATGTTTGACACGGTGTCTCTCCTTGTGACGGTATAGCCTCACAGTAACACAACACGCGGCAACATTGCACTGGCGGTCTTCGGAGCCCCCTGTCAGGATTGCACTGACGACATCCTCATTACAAGTGAGGTACTCTACTACTGAGCTAAGGGGGCGATGGAGCGGGTGGACGGACTTGAACCGACGACCGGCGGCTTGGAAAGCCGCAGCTCTACCACTGAGCTACACCCGCATGTCCGAATTATATCTATTGGCTACGCGATGTTCATCCACTCGAAGATGGCACCCGGCAGCGCCTGGGCATCAGCGGGCAGGTCACCCACCTGGTTCAGGTGGGTGAAGACCTCATCCGGACCGAGGTGGCCCAAGACGTCGTAGGTGATCGGGGTCGTGTAGCAGATGTCCCAGTCGTGCTCCCCGGCGCTGTTGAAGCGGATGACGGCGAGCTCCCAGAGCGCTGCTCCGTAGGGCTGGGAGATGCTGTTCTGGACCACCGAGGCGCCGTAGCCGTTCCGGAACCGGTAGACGAACTGGACGTCCCCGGGCCGGTTCTTGGTGGGTGTCACCTTGAGGAGCATGGGATGTGTGTATGAATCCAGCAGTGGGGTCACTTGATTACCCTCGGTTCGAACCTGAAACAGTAGCGGGCGTCGTAGAAGCCCTCGTTGTTCACGTAGAAGTACTGGAGCTGGTCGTCCCCCTCGCCCATCCGCTCCACCACCCACTCGAGGGGAAGGGACCTGTTGACTGCCGGGGTCAGTGGACCCTTGTAGAAGATGCTGTCCGCCGGGGATGATTCCCAGGCCACCTGCTTGCGCGGAAGCTTGAGGAGCACCTTCATGCGCTCGTCGTCGATTGTCTCAGGAGTCAGGTTGTCCCAGAAGGCCTCGCAGCGTGCGCAGAGGTTGGCGAACAGGTTTCTCGTGTCTCGCATGTCTCTCTTTCTCCTAGCTCCAGGGGTAGGGATCGAACCTACATATAACTCATTAACAGTGAGGTCCCTTACCATTAGGGTACCCTGGAATGTTTATTTACTAGTCTTTAGTGGATCGGGTGGGAATCGAACCCACAAGTGCGCCGTGCAAAGGCACCAGTTTCCCATTAGCTTACCGACCCGGAAACTCTAGTTATATCTCACACGTCCATCGATCGCCTGATGAAGTCGACAATCGCGGACAGAACCATGAGAGCCGATACTGCAGTCACAATTGACATGCCCGACTCATCCCACATAGGAGGCCACGGCGATTGTGAGTGCCAGTGCGACAGTGATGATAATGCTCATCGTGTAATCCTTTTCCATCTTCTCTCTCTTTCCAGTGGGACCAGTGGGGCTCGAACCCACGACCGTCAGATTAAAAGTCTGCTGATCTACCGCTGATCTATGGTCCCGTGTTTTCTATTCTATCCGTTGCCGCTGTGATGTTAGCGGAGCCACCAGGATTCGAACTCATGAAGTTATACTGTCTTGGCACCCTCGGAGTGATTCGAACACCCGACCTTGGCGGTAGAAGCGCCTTGCTCTAATCCACTGAGCTACGAGGGCATTGTGTGGGGTGGCCGAAGCCACCCCGTCAGGGTCAGGCAACCTCGCGGCCGGCCTTCACAGCCTCGACCACCCGCTTGCCAATCTTCTTGTGGACCTTCTGGATGTTGGGGAGGTTGCCCGAGGCCGACACCGCGTTCCACAGCTGGACCAGCAGCTCACCCGTGATGACGCCCGTGAAGGCACCGACGTTGTTCGCCTGGGTGACCGTCCACACGTTCTTCTTGCAGTGGTCGGCCAGCTTCTCGATCACCGAGGCGAGGCCCGAGGCGGTCGACGCCTTGACCCGGTCCTCGACCGTGCTAAAGCGGTCCAGGACGTCCTCGGCCGAGAGGACCATCTCGTACTTCGAGACGAATTCGTTGAAGGCGATTGCCGCCTCCGTCCCGACGAAGCCCTGGGCGACCGGGTAGAGGAGGGGGCTGCTGTGGCCTGCCGTCGCGGACGGGGCCAGCTTCATGTGGGCCAGCGCCTGGTCGAGGCGGTGCCACGACGCGGGGTTCGGGCAGACGGTGCCTGCCTCGACCTTGGAGGGGTCGACCCGGAGGTGGGCCGGATTCTGCCGGATGAAGTCGACCAGGATCGGGTCCAGGCCGGCGTCACCTGCCCACTTGATGAAGTCCTCGTGGGTGGGAGCGAGGTCGACCACCCAGAAGCGCCGGAGGAGGGCGGGGTCCATGTCGTTGACGTCGTATTCCGAGCCGTGGTTGACGGCCGCGAAGACGCGGGTCTCGGGGTGCAGGCGGTAGGGGACGCCGTCCTCGTCGTTGCCCAGCTCGCGGTCGAGGACGAGCTGGAAGAAGGACTGCTGCACGCCGGGGAGCGAGCGGTTGAGCTCGTCCAGCATGATGACCACCGGCTCACGGCAGCCACGAATGAACCAGCTCGGCATGCAGAACGTCATGATGCCGTTCTTCTTCATGCCCTCGATGTCGGGGTAGCCGCCGGCGTCACCCTCGGACATGGTGGAGCCGCGGACGTCGATGAACGGGAGGCGAAGCTCTTCGGAGCAGGCCTTGGCGAGGTGGCTCTTGCCGACGCCGGTGGGGCCCCGCATGAGGACCGCGAGGTGGGGTGGGAGCTTGGTGGCGATTGAGGTGAAGGTCTTGATGTCCATGAATCTAAAGTACCACAGCTAGGTCCCCTTTGCACGGGGAGCGGTTTCTTTTTTTACTTTGTTCTAAGCCGTTGAAATGATTGGACTATTTGTCAGTCGTCGGAATCGGACTCCTCGACCGCACGAATGACGGACTGCGGCAGCTCCACAACGGCACCTGCCATCATCACGTGGCAGAGGGGCGCGTGCCGGGCGGACCGGGTTGGGCGCGCCCTGGTGCCGTTGGAGACGAGGTCGCGGTACAGCAGGACGCCCATGTCACCCTTCTGCAGGGGGACGTAGGGATTGACATCGGCGCCCAGGCGGAAGCCGATCGCGTTCTTGGACAGCTTCACCAGGGCGCCGTCGACGAGGTTGAACTGTCGGACGGCAGGTGGCGGCAGCGCCTCGGCCACGGCCGCCTTGACCACCTTCATGGGTCGAGGTCCCCGCTCGCGGAAGGCCTGGCGGGCGGACAGCCGCGCCTGCTTCAGCTGCTCACGGGCGCTGGGCGCCTGGGGAGGCGGCGGCTCGCCGGCCTCTGCTGCCTTGCGGGCCTCCTCGGCCTGCGCCGTGAAGATTTGCCGCTTCACCTGGGATAGGGTCTTCTTGCTGATCGACATGTGTCTCCGATGGGACCCTGTGGGTTACTGGGTGGCAGGTCCCGTGCCACCTCTCACCTCTAGTATAATATAGATGCGCCCTAAGTGCACGCCGAGCCGCGCAATTAGTGGGACCGCACAAGTTTCAATGCCAACAATGCCCTCTCGGGCACGGGGAGTTATAATCACCCCCCGAGGAATGTTTACGCAGATCCCCCGATGGAGGACCGCCATCCCAGCTGGGACAGGGTGATCGCCCCCTCGACGAATCCCTGGGCGTCGTAGCCCTCCGGGAGGCCATCACCCTCGGGCTGGAACTTCGTGTACACCCGGCCGGGCATCGTCTCCAGCAGGGTCCACAGCGTCATGAAGCCCTGGTGGTCCGGGGTGATGCGGAATCCGCTGATGCCCTGGGTGGGGTGGGACACCTCGAACTCTCCCTCTCGGGCAGTGATCAGGTACATGTCGAACATCGAGTCCTCCTCAGGCTGCGGTTGTCTGCGATTCTTGCGCTTCTTCGTCATCGTCGTATGTTGTGCTGGACAGCATGATGGCGCCCATCAGCTTGCCTGCCCGGGACCGCTCCTCCTCCAGGTTCCTGCGTCGCTGGTCGAGTTCGCGCTCGAGCTTCGCGACGTCGACCTGCAGCTCTAGCACCGGGCCCTCGATGGCGGCGGTGTTCTTCGCCATCGCCTCTGCAGCCGTGCCCATGCGCTCGAAGGTGACGTAGGGGCGCCAGTCCGGGAGTGCGCCCATCATGGGGGCGACGAGCGCCGCCTGGGCCTCCACCTCCGCGCGGGTGCTCGCGTAGAAGAAGATGCCGCGGCCGAGGATCGCGCGCCAGTTCGCCTGTGAGTACTTGGCATGCCAGATGCCTGTGGTGCCGTGCACGCGGATCCAGTCGAAGACCGGCTCGAGGCGGATCCAGAGGCGGCGCCCGTCTCGGCGAGCAGCGGTGCGCGTGGTCTCCGGGAAGGCGACACGCACGGCAGCGACGCATTGGGTCTCATCACGCAGGCCCATCTTGTAGAAGTCGACCGGGTCGTAGCCGAAGAAGGGCTTGCGCTCTGCCTCGACGAGGCCCGGGCCCACGGCCTCGCGGATGCGGGGCACGGAGGTCTCGCGCCTGTAGGCCGACACGTACTTCCTCACCAGCTCGTAGTGGCTCTTCAGGAGGCAGCCCCGCGGCCCCTTGGGGTACTTCTCGACGAGGTCCTGGATGATGCGGATTGTGTTCTTGTCCAGATTCAGTGTTTCCATGTTGTCCTAACTTCTCAAGGATACCACAGGTGCGCCCTGCCTGCACGGGATCCCGTCACTATTTTCTAAGTGGTTGAAATCATTGGGGATTTCAGTCACCCACGCTTGTTGTCGTTGTCCATGGTATTCACAGGAAGAAGGTGAGGAATGCGAGCACCGCGAGGGCACCCAGGGTGATGCCTGGGAACACCACCTCCAGGGCGAAGTCAGTGAGGACACCCCGCTGGGAGCGGTATCCCAGCTTGCGCTCGAGGTAGGTGAGGCGACGGTTCTTCTTCATGGTCAGCTCCCGTAGGCGCAGATGTCCCGCGCCTCCGACTCCGTCTGGGCGAGACGGTCGGCCAGGCGCTTGCGGCGCTCCTCGTCGGTACAGCCCAGGCTGCTGATGGCGGCCTGGAGGGTGTCGTAGTCGTCCCGCAGCTGCGCGAGGCGGATGTCGATGTCACGGGAATTGCGAAGATTTGCCATGTCTGTGTCTCCTTGCTGGGTGAATCAGGACGCGCTGACGCGCGCGACCTCCTTGAAGCCGCCCTTGCCGAGGCTGAGGAAGAAGGTGTGGCCGCAGCCGCCGAAGCGGTTCTTGACGGTCTGGAGGATGCGACACCCCTTGAGGTCCTCGTCCTTCTCCTCGATGGACAGCTCCATCATCGCGTCGACCATGTGCTTCAGCTTCTGGGTGCCCGCCATCTTGCCGGACTTGTTCACCTGGCCGATGACGATGCCGTTCGTGTAGTTCGCCTTGCACCAGTCGGTGATGAGGGCGAGCGACCGCTCGGCGGACCGGGTGTTAATCTGCCCGTCCTCGTAGTGGCCGTCGTCCATGCACTGGAGGGAGTCGACGAGGATGAAGAAGGGCTTCGACGCGTGCTTCTTGCGCAGGGCGTCACACTTCTTCAGGAGGGAGGGGACGTGCGTCTCCTGGCCGACCGCGAAGCCGGACTTGAGGCCGAGCCGCTCGGCGATGAGCTTCACCTGGAAGAGCGACTCCTCCGCGGTGTTGAACACCACCGTCACGCCCTGCTTCGTGAGCCGGTCCGCGAGGGTCAGCAGCATCGTGGTCTTGCCCGCACCGGGGGTGCCGGTGAAGAGGATGACCTGGCTGGGGGTGAACCCCTCGCCGCCTAGGGCGCCGTCCACGAATTCGATGCCGGACTTGATCTTGTTTCGGAGCTGGTCCGGGACCTTGATGTCGAGGACGTTGGTGCCGAAGGTGACGGAATCGTTGCGGACGTTGAGCTTCACTGGATCTCCTGGACCGGGCGCGCCGGGGGTCGTTGTTGCCTACTTGATAAGCTTACCACAGCGGCCGCCCGTTTGCACAGGGCAGCGGCACTATTTTGCAAGTCCATGTTATGATTGAACAATCTGCCGGCCGTTGCGGCCCCGCTTCCGGGCCGTCCCCTCGGTGTTGAGGGAGGGCGACTCAGCCTTGATTAGGGCCATCTCCAGGGCGTGGGCGGCCGCCTTGCTGGGGGCCACCTCCACCACCTGGACCAGCCACGGCTCGTCGCCACGGGCGCGGATGAGGTCGGCCAGCGGCCCCTCCCGGCCTGCCACGCGGGCGTGCCACAGGTGCTGGGTCCACCGCTTCCGGACGGACCGGTCGGCAGAGCGGCCCTGCTGGGCGGTGATTCCGATGTACGTGCCGCCTGTCCCAGGGTGGGTGAGCCGGTACACGAGGTGCTTCCGGACCGCCCGGCCCTTCCGGCGGGGCTTCTTCGTTTCCTGCATCGTGCCTATAGGCTACCACATCTGCGGCCCGTTTGCACTTGCCCGCGTCACTTTTTTCACAATTGTGCCGTCTCAGGGGCTGCCCGGGGCCCCGACGGTACAACCCAGATGTCACCCAGGGATCCCCCGTTCCATCCGGGGGTGGGGAGCCAGGTTGACCTAGGGGCCCCCGGGGAGGGTGTCCCAGACGGTCACCTGGTGTCACCTATTAGGGACCGTGGGAGAAGGCAGCCGGGACTGTGTATCACTGTTGGTACCCTGCCACTCGTTGAGCCTGTCCACCAGCCCCAGGATGTGGCGGCACTCGTCCAGGCCCAGGCTCTGGAGCTGCATGAGCCCCATCAGCTGCAGGCCCTCCAGGTCCACGGTGAGGTCCCCCTCCCCGGTGGTGATCACCATGGACTTGATCGTCATTAAGGGGAGAAGCTTGGGGCCGTTGGGCAAATTGCCCTCGATCCGCTCGACCGCCGCCTTCCCCTCGGCCAGGCCGCAGCGCGTGTGGTTCCGGATGACCTTGATTGCCGGAATCCGCTGCCCACTGCGGACGAGCTCCCGCACCTCCTGGATCGCCGCGATGGGCATCCTGAAGTGGGTGGCCGTGCCCCAGTAGGGCACGTTCGGATCATATGTCGACACGTAGGTCACGCGGCGTCCTCCTTGCGGCTGCCGTCCTCGTTGAGCCAGGGGCAGGCGCGGTTGAACATCGCCTCGGCCTCCGGGCCCAGCTTGCGGACCAGGGACTTCGCCTCGCCCATCTGGGCCTCCCCGCGCTGCCACACGCTGTAGTCGTCGCTGTAGTGGGAGTACCAGTCCATGCGGCCGAGGAGGGTGCGGAGGCGCTCCATCGGGGTCTCCACGCAGGCCTCCCAGGTGTCGAAGACCTGCTCGTACTGGTAGTGGAACCGCCAGGAGCAGACGATGGGTGCGATCTGGGCGGCCGCTGCGTCGACCACCTGGCGCTTGCGGAGGTCGATGACGCGCCACGCAGGGTTCACGCGCTCCGCGAAGCGGCGGTCCGGCTTGCCCGCCCTGGTCAGGCGGATGGGGATCCGGCGGGGTACCCCCTCGAGCTCGGCCGCGAACAGGGCGTCGGCGTCCTCGCGAATCTTGTTGAGGAGGTCGTCCGCCTCCTTGAAGGCGGCAGTGTGGGCGTCCATGGCGTCGCGACGGTACAGCATCCGGGCCTCACGGGTGCCGATGGCGGCGTACTCGTCGAAGGTGTGGACTCGGCCGTTGATGGTGAACTGGGTGACGTGGGGACGCATGGATCTGCCTCTGGGCTTGGGGGTTGGTTGACTATTCTAGGGTAACACAAGCTGGGAGGTCAGTGCACGGGCTCGACGACCTGGCGGTCGACGGGCCAGATCTGGCCGGAGGGAAGGAGGACGTCGATGAGTCGCCGGGAAGAGGCCGGGTCCCTCGTGGGAGAGACTGCGAGGCCGACGGTGCCCGCCTTGATGAGGGCCTTGCGATCCTCGCGGACCTCGATGTCGCCGCCGGGCTCGTCCTCCACGGTCTCGTAGACCACGCTGAAGAAGTTGCGCTTGAGCCGCACCACCTCACCGATCAGCCTCCGACTGGGCACCTTGCTCTTGGGCTTGGCCATGACATCCTCCTTCCGGCACCACGCCGGCCTGCTCACTCCGCTGCGATGGGCTGGATGAGGTGCTGCGTCTTCGCTGCTGCCTCGAGGGCCTCGTCCAGCGCCTCGTCGAGGGTCGGCAGGGCAGCCGCCTTCTTCGACACCTTCGTGGGCTTCGCGGCCTTGGGGGCCTTGGCAGCCTTCACCTTCTTCGCCTTGGGCTCGTCGACGATGCCGGCAGCGGCCTTCGCCTTCTTGCCGTGGACCCGCTTCGCGGGGGCTGCAGCGCGCATCTGACCGATGAGGTCCTGCGCGTCGTGGGCGTGCTGGCGCGCCTCGAGCAGGAGGTCGCCGATGGGGGTGCTCTCGTCGATGCCCTCCAGGAACTGGCGGCACTCGGACGCGAGGGCGAGCGCGCGCTTGAGGCGGTACTCGATGTCGCAGGGCTTGTTGGAGACGGCGGGGGTGAGCTTGATGGTCTTGGGGTCGGTCATGGGATTTCTCTCTGTGTCTCTCTCAGGGTCGGGGTCTGTCTCTGTGGCCGGGCCATTCCTGCCACATCTCTAAGCTTACCATAAGCGCGGCCCGTTTGCACGGGTCCGCTGAACTTTTTTCAGGTGTTCCAGATGAACACGCCGAGGGTGGCCGCGTTGTGGCGGCAGATCGGGTCAGGCTTGTAGAACCAGCCCGCCTCCGGCCGGCCGTTGAAGAACTTCGAGGGGGAGATGAGATCCGTCAGGTTGAAGAAGGCGGACTCGCCCGTGCGCTGGCTCACCACCTCGATGCGGCGGGGCATGGGCAGGCCGGGGAGGAGGCAGAGGGTGGAGGCATCCGCGTGGAAGCGGCGCTCGGACTTCACCCAGTGGAGGTTCTCGGAGCGGATGGTGTGGGTCATGGTGCTCATCTGCAGTGTGGGATGCGGGCGGGTCAGTCCCGCCAGATCAGGACCTCGTCGGTCAGCGCCGCGTTGGGGCACTGGATGTGGGGGGTGTAGGTGAGGCGGCCCAGGCGGACCGACTCCTCGACGTCCAGGATGTAGTGGGCCCGGTCGCCCGAGCGGGCGCTCACCACCGCCAGGTACCGCGGGGGCGGGCTCAGCGGGATGCCCAGGGCCGAGGCGCGGCCCGTGAAGCGCCGGCCGGAGCGGCTCCACACGAGGAGCTGGGAGGGGACTTCGAAGTGGGGGTTCGTGTTGGTCATGGTGTTATCTCCTTGGGTGGGGTCAGCGAATCGTCGCCGTGCGGCCGGTGCGGCTGAGGGACACCTTCTTGCCGGAGGCCTCGAGGGCGCGGAGGCCCTGGTGCCACAGCTCCCGGATGAGGGTGGGGGTCTTCTCGACCTCGGTCACCGTCACCTCGGAGCGAGGGAAGGACTTGCTGCCCTCGTGCCGGGTGCTGAGCCCCTTCGCCTCGGCGACCTCGCCCCAGCAGTGGACCCGGTCCTCGGCCGGGGTCTTGCCCATCGAGATCTGCTGGACGAAGTACCGCGTGGAGGTGGGGTTGTGGGTGGCGATTCGAACCGACTTCGTTGTGTTCTTCATGGTTATAGAGTACCACAGGTGGGTCAGAAGTGCACAGGGGCGCAGATAATTTTGCAACCCCTGGAAACCATTGGACTTTTTGTCAGTGGCCGCCCTGTCCGCGGCCGTAGACGTCGGCCTGGGCCTCCATGATGTCACGCTCCCGGCGGCTGTACTTCACGCCCGGGCGGACCACCTCCAGGAAGCAGAGGTGACGGCACTTCGGGCAGCGGACGTACCGCTCGATCGGGGGCACCTTGAAGCGGGGGCCGTCGTTCTCCTGGCGGCCGTTGCCGTTGAGGACGATGTCCCGGCAGTCCGAGGGGACGTAGCTGAACCGGGCGCCGCAGCCCTTGCGGCCGGGGTAGTCCCGGAAGGCGTTGCAGTCCATCTCCTTGCGGACTCCACGGGGTTTCTTGGGGGCGATGATCTTGGCAGCCATCTGGTCCTTCCTTTCCTTTGATTCAAGGATACCACAGACGCCGCCTAAGTGCACAGGGGCGCGCACTATTGCGCAACCCCTGGACACTATTGGACTTTTTGTCAGTGGCGGTCGCGAGACTTGGCGGACTTCTTGGCCTTCTTCGGGGCCTTCACCTCGGGGAACTGCGGCTCGGGGGACTTGGCCTCGACCTTGTGGCGGGACCACTGGGCCTCGAGGTACTCCTCATCCTCCTCGAGGTCGAGGTCGTCCTCCTCCTCTTCCTCCTCCTCGTAGTCGTCCTCGTCCTCACCGACGTAGGAGGCGGGGCCGCTGCGGAAGTCGACCGCGGCGACCATCTCGGTCATGACGGTGGTCACTGCGACGAGATGCAGCTCGACGTCGTCGCCCGGGTTGATCTCCCGGATCTTCTCCACCAGGAACTCGGCCGCGGTGCGGGCGTCCTCCTCGGAGTCGAATCGGGCAGACGTGCCCAGGCGCTCGAGGTCGCCCACGCCCTCCTCGACGATGATGCTGGCCCAGCTGCACTCATCGATGTCGCAGGAGTCGTACCGGGTCAGGTACTCATCGGTCGACTGATCGTACACCGTCCAGAAAACGTTGGAGTTGTTGGGGTTGATGCGGTTGTTGGTCTTTCTCATGGGGTCTCTGTCTCCTGGTCTGTGGTGGCCGCGGCCACCGGTTTGAGTTGACTGCGCTTGACGTAGATCTCTTGGCCTGTCCGGGTGCTCACGGTGAGCATCCAGCCCGTGGATTTGCGGTTGTATATGTCCGGCGGCCGGGACCGCGCATTGAGGACGTGGAGTATCTCCCCCGGCATAAGCGTGACGTGGGTGCTCATAGGGGGAATGCGTGGCTCCCCAGCGGAGTCAATGCCGTAGAAGAAGGGATCGTCGCAGACCTCCTTATACTCCGCGGCCGTATAGACGTGTATGCCCATGGGACGGGCCGAGGCCGAGTCCCTCACCTGCGCCAGGTCACCCTTGCGGTACAGCCCCATCAGC
>SXGQ01610749.1_pt1 | contig 15599 bp, 13 predicted proteins | sample 3178371 | NCBI WGS metagenome assembly SXGQ01 (sample SAMN11356859, study PRJNA531348) | freshwater metagenome | isolation source: freshwater sample F1-20 | place: China: Fuxian Lake, Yuxi | collected 2017-12-25
CCCATTCTCGCCCCGGCCCCTTGTTCCCCCTCCCCTCCAAGCCAACGAAAAACCGCATTTGAAGACTCCTAAAAACACGCTTCCCAAAAGAAAAAACTTGAATGACTACATGCCTGTCATCCGTGGTTCCCTACAGAAACCAAAGCCCTCAACCAAATTCTTCCATCCGTGTTCATCCGTGTCATCTGTGGTTGAAATCCTAACCTTTTCCCTAAGCCCTAGCTCGACCAACCAAAGATTGAACCACAGATTTCACAGAAAACTCAGATGGTTGAAAATTTGGATTCTTCTCCACTTCATCCGTGCAAATCAGTGTTCATCCGTGGCTCGAATTCTTCCCGCCCCTGGTGTAGGAGCCCTGCGATCCCACTCGATTTTGTCGGCTTGCCTGAATTTTCGCGGAAGGAAAGAATGTCCCGCCGCAGGATTCGCCATCGAACCATGAAACGCCACGCCCTCACCCTCATCTTCGCCCTCACCGCCATCGCAGGTTGGGCCGTGGTATGGATGCAGTCGCAACAACGCCCGGCCACCACCCGCACCCTTTCAATTCCTCCCCCGCAATCCCCCGCCGAGCCATCCTCAAACGGCGCACCCGCCCTCTTCTCCCTGTTCCCCCTCGATGCCCCCGGCCTCGAAGGCGCGGCAATCGGCTTCTGCCTGTTAGGACCCGATGGCGATCCCATCCATGAGTCGCCCCTGTCACGCACCGCACTCGCTCCGGCATCGGCACTGAAAACCGTCACCACCGCCACCGCACTCGATCTGTTAGGTCCGGATTTTCGCTTTGAAACCGAATTGCGATCCACCGCAAAACCAAACGCCGCAGGCACCATCTCCGGCAATCTCGTCCTCGTCGGTGCCGGCGATCCCACCCTCACCCCCGACCAACTCACCGCGATGGTCGACAAACTGGCCGCACAAGGCGTGAAATCCATCACCGGAGGACTCACCATCGACTCCTCGGCTTTTCCACACGATCCGATGAGCGAGCATTGGAACTGGGGCGACGTCGGAAATGCCTACGGAGTCGGCGCATTCGGCGTGAACCTCAACCACAACGTGATGAACATCCGCCTCAAGCCCGGCCGCGCATCGGGTGATGCCGCATCCATCTCAGCCCACTCCCCCACCCTGCCAGACCTCACCTGGATCAACCAACTCCGCACCGGCTCCCCCGGCTCCGGCGATGGCGTGATCGTTTATTCGGAACCCTACGGACGACGCATCACCCTCCGCGGCACCATCCCGCCCGGCGATGAATTCTCGGTCCGCGCCGCCTTTCCGGATCCTCCCGCACTGGCCGATTTCACCCTGCGAGAAGCCTTGAAAAAACACGGCATCCGCCTCGGCACCGCCCCTTCTAACAAAAACCCTGCCTCCCATACCCTCGTAACCCACCGCTCCGCCCCGCTACCCGCCATCATCCGCCACTGCCATCAGGTGAGCGACAATCTCGAAGCACAATGCCTCTTCCTCACCGTCGGAAACACCACCGGCAAGAACCCCGTGGAATCCATCCGTTCCCATTGGAAATCCAAAGGGGTGAACTTCACCGCATGGCGCTTGTTAGACGGCAGCGGCCTCGCCCGCGCCAACATGATCCGCCCCCTCGATCTCGCACGCATCAACCACTTCGCCCGCAAGTCCCGCCACGGACAAATCTTCTACGAAAGCCTCAACGCCTCAAGCGATGGCAGCGTCCGCTCCAAGCTCGGCGCGATGTCCGGCGTCCGCTCGGACACCGGATTCATCCGCAAACCCGACGGCACCATCCTCACCTTCGCCCTGATCGGCAACGGCCTCGGCCCCCAAGCGGATTTCTGGGCCCTCCGCCACCGCCTCGTCGCCGAAGCAAAACAATTGCCCTGACACACCCTATGCCTTGAGGCTTGCCACCGGCATGGCCCCGCCGTTCCATTCGCCGCATGTCCGATTGTTCCGATTCCATCTCCGCCCGCCTCCAATCCCTCGGCCTCACCCTTCCCGCCGTGCCCGCCCCCGTCGCCGCTTACGTCAACTGCATCCGCACCGGCAACCTGCTCTTTCTATCAGGCGGCCTCCCCATCGATGGCGACCGTAAGATCCTCGGCAAAGTCCCAACCGATGTCTCGATTGACGAAGCAAAAGAAGGCGCACGCATCATCATCCTCAACCGCCTCGCCGTGATTCAGGAGGAAATCGGCTCCCTCGACAAGGTCCGCCGCATCGTCGCCCTCAACGGATTCGTCAATTCCGAACCGGACTTCTACGGCCACCCGCAAGTCATCAACGGCGCGTCCGAACTGCTCGTCGAAATCTTCGGCGATAAGGGAAAACACTCGCGCACCGCCCTCGGCGCCGCCGCCCTACCGCTCAACGTCGCGGTGGAAATCAACCTGATCGTCGAAATCGAGGATTGAACGATGCCCGGATGGATCGACGCCCACAACCACCTCCACGACCCGCGTCTTGGGAGTGACCCGGGCACCCTGATCCTCTCCATGCGCGAAGCGGGAATCACACGCTGCGTCGTCAACGCCACCCGTGAGGAAGACTGGCACCACGTTCTCGATCTATCCAGTTCACTCCCGGACTTCGTAATCCCCGCGCTGGGCATCCACCCATGGCACGCCCACACCGCAACCCGCGGCTGGGTCGAACGCCTGAAATGTTTGTTAGAAAACTACCCCGCCGCCGGCATCGGCGAGTGCGGCCTCGACCGTTGGGTGGATACGCCAACGCTCGATACTCAACTCCCGATCTTCCTCCAACAAATCCGCCTCGCCCGCCAACTCGATCGCCCACTCACCATCCACTGCCTCAAAGCCTGGGGTGCACTCGACGAGGCCTTCGCCATCGAGCCTCCTCCGCGCCGATTCCTCATGCACTCCTACGGCGGCTCCCTCGAAACCGCCCGAATCCTCGCAAAACAAGGCGCGTGGTTCTCCTTTTCCGGCTATTTCCTTCACCCAAGGAAATCCGCAGCGCTCAACGTCTTCCGCGCCCTCCCGTCCGACAAAATCCTGTTAGAAACCGACGCGCCCGACATGCTCCCACCGACCGGATTCATCCACCACCCCATGCCCGACGGCATCAATCACCCGGCCAATCTCCCCGCCATCGGGCAAGGACTCGCCGATGCTCTCGGAATCACGATCGCCGAACTGCGCGACCTAACAAACTCAAATGCGGAACGCTTTCTCGGCAGACAAAACAGCCCGCCTCATCACGGCTGACCTTCCGGCTTCCCAATCTCAAGATTCGGCTTCCGCCATGGAGGAATGTCCTTGTAGAGCCTGACCACCGGCTGGCGCGTCTCCGCCGAAAAACTCGTCACCACCCAATCCCGCTTCTGATCGCTCGCCTTCCACGACTGGGTGGAAACTGGAACCCACTGGTCAGCCTTCACCCCGAAGTCGATCCTCGCCTTGAACATGTTCCACTCGTCCACCGTCTTCACCATCGGATAGATCTGCATTCCACCCGGCTCAATCGGCGGCAAGTCCTTCTCAGCAATCGCCAACCGGACCGGAAAAGTCGCCAGATTGATCAAACGCGTGGCTCCCATTGGGAAAGCAGACTCGCGATCATCAAAACAAAGAATTCGATAGATTGGCCCGGATTTCTCACCGGTCGGAATCAGCAAAAACGCCTGCCGTGGTGAATCCGCCAGTTTTCCCGAAGCCAGCACCTTCCGGCTCTTCGTCCCATCCGGCCGCGTCTCCTCGACAAACAGCTCCGCCTTACCCGCAGCAAAAACACCCTCATGCTCCTCGGAAAAACCACCCGTGAAAAGCACCACCTCCTTGTTCCCCGCGTCCGCTCCTGGTTGCGCAACCCACAATGCGTCGATTCCATCCCGTTGCTCGAAACAAAGCAAACGGAACACCACCTTCACCCCCTCATTCTGGGCGACCACATGGGATAAAGTTAGAAAGATCGTTAGGAAGAGCGCGCGCAACATGGTCTTTGGATAGTGGAGGTTCACCCACGAATCAAACTTCTTCCGAAGCAAGCCAGCGGAATGACACCACATGGAAACGACGTCCGAACACCTTGTTCACATCCGTCGCGTTCGCGGGTGCCACGGTGGCCTCGTTGGTCGGATCCACATAGTCCGGAACCCGCTGCACCACCGCCTCACACCATGCCCTGGCCAAAACCTTCGTTCCCGCAGTGTCGCGAGCCTCACCATACGCACGGATCGTGAAGGTATCCGAGCGCACCGAAATGTGCGACCCAATCATGCTCAAGATGTCGCCCTGACTCAGGAACCCGGGCGAGCCCTCGGCGCTGTTGCCTGTCCCCGCGATCGTGGAAACATAACCACTCGCACCAAGATTGCCCGCACCAAGCTCCACACCCTCCGACTTACTCGCGTCATTGATGGAAGTCCTGTCAATCGCCGCCTGCAACGCCCCTTTCAAATTCACCGGATCACTTTCCGGTCCCAACCCGCGGTTCACGAAATCACCCATCGAAAGAAACGGTCCGCGCGTGCGGATTTCCCGCGTGATCTCCGTCGCAAGCGACCGGATCTGGGCATCCGTCAGGCGGCGGTATCCCTGCCAACGATTCTCCCTCACCACAACCAACTGACTATCCATCGAGCCCTTGGCAGGCCGACGAACCCGCGGGAACGAACTCATCCCATCGGCACCAGCATCCACGGTTTCATGCGTCTGGATCGCCTCCTCACGCAATGCGGACAGAATCGCCACCCAAGCATCCACCGACGTGGAGTTCACATTGAATGAACCATTGACCAACAAATGCGCGCCAAGATTCAAATAGCCATCCCGTCCGGCAGTTGCAACCGACGACGGAACACTCGTCGAACCAGGATTGTAAGGCGTCAAACGCTGGTTCAGCAGCAGTCCTTTTCCAGAAAAGAAATCAGCCAATAGAACATCCGCAGTCTTTCCAGACGCACCGAAAAGGGGGCCTTCCTGATTGGCCGCTGTGGAAAGGAAATAGGAATCCCAGAGCGCCTCGTTAGCCGACCACGTATGGTCGACCATTTGAGTTCCATCCCGCCAGGTGCCCGCAATTCCATTCGTTCCAATCTGCGGATGCGCCCGAGACTCGCCCACCGTGTAGGTCACCCGCGGCATGAAACCGAAACCCGCCAGATTCGCATGCCGGAACTGTGCGATCGACTGCAATGGAGCATGCGGAATCTCATAAACCGTAGCCTGACGGCTTCCACGCAACGATCCGTGACCACCAAAGAAAAAGCCCTCTCCAGTCGCCCGGTCATCCTCGACCGCAGCATTGCCATTCCGGATCGGCATCATGACCAACTCAACCGGAATCCCTCCCACTGGCTGGTTCACAGCCGAGAGATCAAACTTGCCCAAGCTCTGAACCGGGCTGCTGTCGGCAATCACACGGGATGGAGTGAACGACTCCTGCGTCGTCTTCCCTGACATGCTGAAGATCATGAACGGCCTCGCACGGGTGTAAGCGGAAATCGGAGTATTGTTGGCCTCGTATAGATCAGGCACGGTCAGATTGGGATCCACACGCGGCTTGGGGAAAGTCTCGGGAAAAGCCCGTGACTCCGGAAACCGCAGGGACGTCCCCTGCTCAACAATTTGCTTCAGTCGATCCTGCGTTCCATAGCGAACTGCGAGCGACCCAGCCTTCACCAACGTTCCGGATCGAAGCACCTCCACATCAACAATGAGATTCCCGTTTGAGGCAGGTGGCATATAGGGACCATAATTCACCCCAACCCTCTCGGTTCCACGAAGGGCGACAATTCCTTCACCGTGGGAAACTTCGACTCCCTTTGCGGTTTTCAAACTCCCGCCCCCTGCCGGAACCAGCCAGTCCACATCAAAACCCATCCCCGTAGTCGCGTCCGCCACCAAACGCGGAACCATTTGGAAATTCGAAGTCTTGTCGTTGCGCCAGTCAAACAATTTGATGCCGTCAGAACCCACACCCGGTTGCTCGTCAACCCACCGCCAGGTTGGAGCGACACTTGGAGTGCCGAACAATTGCGTTTGACCGGGTGCCAACTCGATCCTCGTATTCGCTCCGCTAGAAAACGAACTCTGCAACGTAACGGCAAAATCTTTCGATGCACCATCGGTCCCTTGTGATCCGACATAAAGTTGATTGAGCGGAACCAACTGTGTCGTCACTGGTTGACCATCGATCAGGAACTGAAATCCAACAGGCAGATTCTTGAACGTCACCTTGAGCCCGTCAAACATCAGCGGTACATTGTAGGGATTGTGAAGCGTGACGATCGGAAGATACTGCATATGCAGCATGTAAGGTTTCCCTGCGGCGCGAAGACCCGCAGCGCGCCCTCCGTGAACATCCCGCGTGATTAAAGAAAAAATCGTATCCACCCGCACAATCGTCGGCATCAGCACAGGTTCGGTCGTTGTTGCGGGAAAAGCCACTTCTGCATTGAACACCCGGTCCACCCTCGTCGGAGTATATCGCGTTGGCACCCGCTGCGTGATTCCGTTCGCCTGGGGCGTTAGAGTGCCTTCACGCTTGCCGATTTTTCGATAGAGATCATGGAAATTCAGCAAATACGACCAGGAAGGGTCCGAGGCACCGGTGGTCAACCCCGGCGTGCTCTGATAGAGCTTTGCGGAGGTCATCGAAGTCGGCAGCCCCCGCGAAAACATCAGCGACAGATCCTTCTTGAAACCACCCGCAACCACATCAGTCAACAAACCGGCCGAGTGAACCGTTAGATCGCTGTGATACTCCTCGAACGCGTCATCCGCCGGCCCTTTCGCCAGATCGGTGCTTTTCATCGAAATCAGGCGGTTGGTTTCCGGATCTTGCGAGTCGAACTTCTCCAAACCATCCAGCGCGGAAATGCCATCCGTCGGAGGCGCTCCAGCGGTAATCACCGGCGAAACCGCACCGAGCGTCGTATTCTTCGACAAATCCAGCCTCGCCTTCGCCGATTCATCAACCACCGCCCATGCCATCCCACCGACCGACCGGCCATTGCTCACCCGCGTCGGTTGCAACGAAATGCGCTGGCTGAGACCATCCTGCTCTTCGCCCAGCGAACCCACATCAAGAAGCTTGGCCGCACCCGTGGTTCCAGCTGCCACCAACGGCGGATTCTCCGGCTGATTCGGCACCGCTCCGTCCACGGTCGAAACCAGCCATCTATTGAAGCGCGAGGCTTTCGCAGCCTTCGTGCGGGACAGGCGATCTCCCGTCTCCCACGGAGTCCAGACCCCTGTCATACCTTGCGGGCGGGTCTCGTTGATCACTGATGCCGGAGCGGTGATGGCACGATCCGGTCCAGCCCCTTTCTGAAGCTCTCCAAGCGCCATCATCAAACCCAACCGCGCTTGCTGCCGAGCCTGATTCATCGCATCACCGCTGCCAGCTCCGCGCAGGGAAACGGACGACAAGGTAAGCATGCCTACAGCAAGCAGGGTCAGCAAAATCATCAGCGTGACCGTAATGACGAGCGTAAAGCCTCGCCGCTTTGCTCCAATTTTGGGTTTACGAGCATTCATGTTGAAATCGGTTGGTTTTTGGAAACTATCAAAGCAAACAAAAAGTGTCACACGGAAGATGCCCGCGGTGATGATCATGTCAATACACAATCCATCCAACTGTGTCGACTACCCCATCCGGAGGAGGAAGAATGCCGGACAGACCGAATCCGGCTTGCCCCCATCCATCCAACGGGGCATGACGTGGGTGTGACGCGTGATCTAACCGCAGACCCGGCGTGGAAAGAGGAGGACCTGGGGATTCCCCTGCCCGACTCTCCACACGCCTGTTCGGTGTGTTTGCCCACCTGGGATTCCGTGATCGGCTACGAGGAATCACGTGACAAGGTCGTCCGCCGCATGCAATCCGGTTACCCGAGGTTCTTCCGCCATCCGGTGGTCGAACGCCTCTTCTCCGCAGCCCGCGCGGAAATCGCCGGCGAGGGTGAGGACGTGCTGGTTCTCCCCACCCGCGGCTCGGTGCAACGCGCTCACCGCTGGGTCGAGCGCCGCGCGGAAGCGGCGGTTAGAATCGCCAGTTTCCACGGCCTTCAGGTGTTGGTCTATCCCATCAAGGCCCAGACCGAAGCCAAGCTCTACTGGCGTTTCGCAGGCGAGGTGGTGAGCAGCCGCCAGGCACAGGATTACCTCGACGGGCACTTGCGCGAGGGCACCAAGTCCCACCTGATCGCACGCGCCATGTCTAAGCACATGGGAATTCCCGCATCCGACGTGTTTGTATTTTCCAGCGGCATGTCCGCCGTCAGCGCCGCGCTGCGCGCACTCCCGGGCCTTCGCGAAGGACGCAAAACCCTCCAGTTGGAATTCCCTTACGTAGACTGCCTCAAGGTCCAGGAGCATTTCGGAAATGGCGTCGTCTATCTCAATGACGCCACTGGCGAATCGTTCGATGAAGCCCTCCGCAGGATTCGCCAAGGCGAGTTCGCCGGCGTCTTCACCGAGGTCCCGAGCAATCCCCTGCTCCGCACCGTCGATCTCATCCGCGTCGCGGAAGCCTGCGCGGCAAGCTCCACGCCGTTGGTCGTGGATGACTCCGCCACCGGCCCACTCAATGTCCAGTTGATGGATCACGCCGACATCGTCACCAGCAGCCTCACCAAGTGGGTATCCGGCAAAGGCGACGTCATGGCAGGCATGGTCAGCGTGCGTGCCGGCTCTCCCCACGCGAAGGATTTCCGCGCCTCGTTGGAGGTCGATTCCAAAGAGGTCGCCCCGCTCTACATCGGCGATGCCGAGGTCCTCCTTTCCAACCTCAAAACCTACCCGAAACGCATGACCGCGGTGAATGCGAACGGCACCGGACTCGCAGCTTGGCTGAACCAACACCCGGCCGTCGCCAAAGTTTGGCACCCATCCCTCGTTCACACCACCTCTTATGAAGCCGTCATGCGCCCCGGCGGCGGATACGGCGGACTTCTTTCCTTCACCCTGAAAGCCCCCAAAAAAACCTCAAAAGTCTTCGACGCCCTGCGCGTCAACAAAGGCCCGAGCTTCGGCACGCCTTTCACCCTCGCTTGCCCCTACACCCTGCTCGCCCACTACGACGAACTCGAATGGGCCGAAGGATGCGGTGTCCCATCCCACCTCCTCCGCGTTTCATGCGGCCTGGAACCGCTCGAATCCCTGATCGCGGTCTTCAGCGAAGCCCTTGCCTTCGGCTGAAATTCAGAAAATCCCCAGGATGTCATCGTCGAAATCCGTGTCATCATCCGGCCCCCGGAAATGATCACGGATGAATTCCCGCCAGATCTGCCGGCTCTCTTCTGATAGACCCGCCGTCACCTTCGCGATGCATTCGCCGCAGATCAGCAACGGCAGCGCACCGTTCACCAAGTGCCCTCCAGAATCATACAGCGCGGAAATCGCAAACCGCCTCATCTGATCCCGAGGCGTCCGACAGGAAATGCACGCTCCAAACCGCTCCACCGGATTGGCCGCCATCATGAACTCCCTCGTCCTCGCCTCCCAATCGATCTCCGCTTCAAGAAACACCCTCACCGACTCCTTCGACTCCTCCGAAAACCGATCCGTCACCGAATCCCGGCACGGCTTGCAAATCGCATACTCCAGCACGCACTCGCATCCCACATACTCCTTGTTCACCAACCACGGCGCCGCAATCTCCGCCAACGGCCAAGCACACCGCACACATCGCGAAAACGGCGCACCCGTCTCCTCGGAAAAAAGCCATCGGTTGATATCATCCACAGCCGGATTCCAGCAGACGTGCCAACCCGGGAAAACCCCAAACGTCACCAATCCCTCAGCCAGTGCTTGCCGCGTCCCAACCACGGCGCTACTCCTCCCCCATGCTTGATGCCATTCGCGCGCTGTTGATTCTGCAAGACCGTGACCGCCGCCTCCTGGCGATTGCCAAGGATCTGGAAAAAATCCCTCAGGAAGAAGCCCGCGCGAAATCCAAACTCGCAGGCGACGAGGCTGCCGTGAAAAAAGCCCACGACGAACTCATGGAAGCCGGCCTCCGGGTCAAAAAGGCCGAACTCGACGCCCAAACCCGCCGGACGACGATCACCCGACTCAAAATGCAACAGTTCGAAACCCGCAAAAACGACGAGTTTCAAGCAATCAAACACGAGATCACCCGATACGAGGCCGAACTCGATGCCTTCGAAACCAAGGAACTCGAAGCGATGGAGGAAGTGGACCAGTTCCGCATCAAGTTCAATCAAGCGGAAGCTGCACTCGCCATCACCAAAGGCCTCGTCAACGAGGACCTCGCCCGCATCAGCGAACGCAAGGCCCGCGACGAAGCCGAACGCAAGGAACTCGTCGAGGAACGCACCAAACTCGCCGCCGGAATTTCCGATCAAATCCTCCCGCTCTACGAACGTCTCATGCGCAGCAAGGACGGCCTCGCCCTCGCCCCGCTCAACGAAGGCAAATGCGGTGGCTGCCACATGAAACTCATCGCCTCCACCGTCATCAACGTGCAGTCTGAACAACAAATCACCCGCTGCGAAGACTGCGGCCGAATCCTCTACGTCGAAGGCTGATCGCCCGAGTCAATCGTCCGAGCCAGCGCGGATCCCGCCCGATCAGTTCGCGGTGAAGTATTCCTTTTTCCGCTCTTCCACCACCACCAGCCAGTTCATCATCGTCACCGGCGGCAACTCTGCCGGGTGAAGGATCGGACGAAGATTCACCGTGATCCGCCCCGAATTGATCGACTGCCCGGATGCCCCTTTCGAGTCCAGCGGCCTCACCGGGTTCGCAGCATCCTCGCCCACCAACGACCCGATCTGACCTTCCAGTTGGATCGCAAACGGATCCATCTCCACTCCGAACCGCTTCTCCGGAGCAAACAACGAACACGGCGGATAAAACACCTTGCCGGCAGGATAATTCGGCGGCGCCGTGGCAGGTGTGATGTTGAAGTCATCACCGATGTAAAGCCGCAGATTCGTCACGACGGAAAAGCCCTTGGTAAAAGCTGATAGATTCGCACATTCCTCAAGAATCAACCCGTAATCCAGATCCGTGCAGGGAATCGATGGCTTCCTCAAACGGACGCTAGCCGCATAATCCACATTCGCCACGATCGAGTGGTTCACAGCTGGACCGTCCGCACCAATCATCGTCAGATAGGCCGGAAAACGCTCCGGATAAACCGCAATACAGGTCTTCCCTCCCGGTGTCACTTTGACTTCATACGGCGGACTCGGTCTGAAATATCCCCCCTTGAAAGTCCCGACAATCGGATCCCCGAACCGGGCATTCGTAAACGCCACGGAACCAGTTACCGCCTTCTGGAAAAAAAATCTCCCGTTTGCACCATACGCAACATCTACCACCGAGTTGAATGTATAACTCTGGTTCTCATCACAGACCTTCACATATCCCGGGGGCAAGCCGGAAACAATCCCGGTCACCTGCGGCTCCACCACCGTCTGCCGAGCGCCGTTTCTCATATAACTGAACCGCAACACCGTCGGCGTCGGATTCGTCGTGCTCACACAATCCGTGATATCAATCCGCATCGCACACTGCAAGGCTCCCACGGAGTAGTTGTTCCATGAGGTGGTGGACACCGTGGAACTTTCCGCGGCATGGGCAATCCGGTCGAAGTAGTCCGCACCTCGGTTGATTGGAATGAATGCCGCGCGTCCGCTTTCCGATGGCAAGGATACCGGGAAAAACTCCCCGGTGGTCAGCTCATGCAGCTCCCGCACACCTGGAGCGAAGGCATTCGCACCGATGGTATGCCCGCCAATCTGAGAACCCTCGGAAACCGTCATGCTGCGGCGGCTCGTCAAACCCGTCAGGGAAGTCCCTCCATTCACCTGCGCCTTGCCGGCGAAAACCCCGCCTGCAATCGTGACATTCTGCCATTGATCACCATTCGAATACGTCCCCAATGACATGAACGATGACGCGGAAATCGCCAACTGCGACGGAATTTCATAAATCGAAAACACAAACTGCCTCCTGAACCGCGCTGCACTCGTCAGGTTATCATCATGATCCGCAACATCCATCTGGAACATCCACCAATTGCGCTTCGCAACAAATGGCTCCCCCGGCCGACAATAACCGAAATTGATCTGCGGATAATTGATGAGATTGAAATTTGGGTAATTCCCGGTTGGCAAACCGACCATGCCCTCCGCCAGAGATCCATAAACCTTCGAGTTCGTGATGATCGGATAGGTGATGTCACGACTGCTCGCCGTCGTATCGGAGCATGTCAAAGGAGCCGGATACCCCGCACCCAATGAACGGTTGATCCCGGGCGAGACGAATCCCGATTCGTTCGTCGCCGCTCTGAAAATCCGGCTGACCGTCCCCAACGATGAGTCGCCGGTGTTGCCAAGCCTTGAGTTCGTCAGATTCAGTGATGATACCAAAGTCGCATCAATCGACCTCCTCGCGTTGGACTGATCCAACGCATCGCCGAAAATGTTCTGCCAGCGGAGCGGATTGCGTGTCGTGGTCGACGCATCCGATCCACTCTGCATGGCACGCATCGCCCGATTCGGCGCAATCGCCACAATCGACCTCAACAATGCCTCTTCCTTCTCCGAGTAATCGAGATGCAACTGGACATCCGCCTGCACCGATTGGGATCGAGCTGCGGATCTGTAGGAGTAGATCATCATCAAAGACAAGATGGTACCCGTGGACATCACCATCAGAAAGGAGATGTAGCCTCTCAGCCCGCGACGGATGGGTGTGGTTTTCATGGTGTTTGGGGGAATCGGATTACAACTGCATTGTGCCGGAGTAAGTGATGCGTTCACCGTTAGGCCCATCGATCTGCATGCGAAGAATTCCCTGATCGACGAAAAAACTCACGTTGCTGGCCTTCTTGGTGACCGCCCATTGCGGTTCCCCCAACACTCCGCTCAAAGGAACGATGTAATAATACAGCGCGGGGCCCGTCCCACGGTCTTCATAAGCCAAAATGGACGCCCTGACCGTGCCATCCGGCTGGCGGAAATTCATCACCATCACTGGAGAATTGGTGAGACGCGCATTCGTCCCGGCGAGCGCGTCGCTCACCGAAGCATGCAACCGAAATCGCTCTGACTTGCCGACCAACCGACCCACATACAAACTGATGATCGGTGCCTCATCGCTCAAGAAGTTCTGCGCGCTGAAAATCCGCAAAAACGCGATCTGCTGGTTCACCAGCGTAAGTGTCATCACCGCCACAGCCATACCCACGCTCATCGCGAGCGTCAGCTCGACCAATGTGTAGGCCCGACGGAATCTGGAGGTTCGGACAATCATTGTGAGCGCACCACGGTTCGGGATTTTGCATAATTGCGGCCACTGATCTGATAGGTCAGCACGCTCTGCAGCCGCCAGATTTTCATCGCCGCCGGATTGTTGACCACAGTCCCCGTGCCGCCATCGACAGGATAATTCCCCGGATCAGGCATTCGCGTCCGAATCACTGTTCCAATCAGTGGCCTCCCTCCCGGCAAACGCCCCACCTCAACCTGGGTGCTGGTGGTCGCCGGATGAATCGGCCATGGCGAAGTCCCGGATGTGATGGTCTCGAACGGAACCCGCTGGGCATACGCCCTCTCATAGGTCAGGTAGGCATCGGTAAGAACCTGCTGCAAAGTCCATTGCCTCGGATGCAACACACCCAGCGAAAGCTTCAACAACCCCAGCCCCAACACCGTCAGCAAGGACAACGCCAGAGTGGCCTCCAGCAAAACCATGCCGCCGCGCGCGCATCGCGCCTTGCGATTAACTCGGCGAATGCCAAGATCCCGCACATGTCCCGCCACTTGAACAGCCTCCTCATCGTCGCGTTTGCGATGATTGGGACGATCCTGTCGGCACACGGCCAAGCCATCCTCAACCCGCCTTTTGGGCTGCGTTGGGGAGATTCTCCGGAAAAGTTGATTGATTGGGCTGCCAAACATTCGCTGGACGTTAACATTGTCCTCCCGGGAGATCAACCCGGATTGCGCCGCCTCAAAATCCAACCGCGCAAAGGCTTCCTCCCCGGCACCAAGGCTGGGGCAATCGAAGGGCATTTCCTCTCCGGAAAACTCTACGAATTGACAGTCCACTACTTCGATCCCGAGGCCTCCGCCGACCTCATGCGCTCCCGCTTCGAGGAACTGAGTTCCTCATGTTGGCCATCACGGAGGTTGAGGACTTGTTGAGACAGTCCCGTGAGGCCAGGTTTTCGTTGATATATCGCAATGACAATTTCAGGAAGGAGTTGCAGGAAAGGTTGCCCGGATCACCGACCGGGCGTTGAAAATCATTCGATCGTGTGCACTGCGCCGTTCACCTCAATGGTCCGGTCCACCACAAAACTGACATGGGCCAGACGGTCGATTCCGAATGGAGTGGCGGTGAGAAGCTCCATCGTCCACACCCCGTCGGAATTCACCAGGGTATCCCAGTTGTTCACCGTTAGAACCCGATTCTGTGGAACGGGTTCATAAACAATCAGCGCGGACCCCGGAACCACGGTCCCTACAGTCCCAAGCTGCGGAGAACCCTTGTAAACCTGAGCGTATGTCCGGCTGTCCGGATAAAGATCATTCAAGGTGAACGTGAGCGACGGCAGATTGAACCGCACGATCTGCCCTTGCGTAATCCCGGCAATCGTTCCGTCCGCCACCGGCCAGATCTGAACATACAACGAAGCGATCTGCGATTCCGGAGCCTGATAGTCTTCCAAAGAGAAAACCGAAAACCGCTCCTCTCCCCGCACCTTCGAGCGATTCGAACCCGGCACCGAGTTCACCCCATACGCCAAACGGTGCACCGCATTGTTCGTAAGACTAACCTGATGGATCAACGTGGCCTGGTTGCGATCAATTCCCGCCCCGGTTCCGGTCGCGCCGTAAGATTGCACATGGCGCAGCAACTTCACGCTCTTCGATGCCGCCGGAGCCGATGCCTCGGTGCGCAAACCGGACGTCGTGATATCCACCGTGAACGGACGGTCCGCACGGGTCCTCGGAACCATGCCATATGGATCCTCGGTGATGATCTGCACCGTCGCCATCGGTACGTAGGTGCCCACGTAGCGGGTATCTAACAAATAAACGGTCAGCGGATCCGCTTTTGCCGTCCAAAGTTCGAATCTCGCGCCGCCGGGATTGATCGCCAAGGCCGACAACGATTGACCAGTCGGAAGAACCGAAACGTCCCAGATCACCCCGGTCGGAAGCTGAACCTGGCGGACGAAATTGGTGTAGGTCGTGCCCGCCTGCCCGAAAGACGGGGCAGCGGAAAAGACCAGTGCGGAAAGGGAAAGCAGCAGGGATTTCATGGTTGTGGCTTGGTTTGGGCAGTCTCAGGGTCAACCGCCGGTTCAGGATTTTTCAATGGAAGCACGGAAATGGGGCCGGTCATGAACGTGGCAACCACCAGATTGGTGGTAGTGTCCCCTGAGTCGTTAAAATTGGTTGGTGGCTGGTTGGCCTCATGCACCAGCATGAGGGCGCTAAAACCAAAACCAACCAACCATCGTGATCCACGAAAAATTGAAAGAGGCCTTCTTGCAAGGCGAAGAAAAGGAAGCCGCGAATTTGTTCCGCCAACTGCTTCGGCAGAGTGTCCGGGCCGGGCTGCTTGAAGCCATGGCCGAGGAAGTCGAAGCCTTGTGCG
>SXGQ01407921.1_pt1 | contig 15598 bp, 12 predicted proteins | sample 3178371 | NCBI WGS metagenome assembly SXGQ01 (sample SAMN11356859, study PRJNA531348) | freshwater metagenome | isolation source: freshwater sample F1-20 | place: China: Fuxian Lake, Yuxi | collected 2017-12-25
GTTTGCTCCTCGTGGGAAAGAATTCAAATACTACGCTCAGGTATTTCAGGCCTTGAGGATAGAAGTAAATGACGAAATGGGTGCCTTGGAAGAGTTGCTGCTCAGCGCAGTGGAGCTTCTCAAGCCTGAAGGTCGTTTGGTGGTGATGAGCTACCACAGTTTAGAGGATCGGTTGGTCAAAAGTTTAATGACCAAAGGAAAGTTTCAAGGAGAAGTGGAGAAGGATTTCTATGGAAATCTCCTTCGTCCACTAGAGCCCGTCAGTCGAGGAGCGATTACCGCTTCGGAGGAAGAGCTAGCCCTGAATTCAAGAGCCAGAAGTGCCAAATTGAGAATTGCAAAAAAAGTAGGAAAATGAGTCAAAACACCTTCAAAAACAAGCTGAAAGAAGAGAGCCGCCCAAAGGGGCGCTCAGGGAAAACTATTTTTTCCTGGATGGAAGAAAATCTAGATGTAAAAAAGATCCTTGGTGAAGGCGTACCTATTCAATTGGTTCCTCCAGTAGGCTTTGTTGCGCTATTGGCCTTGATCTACATCTACAGCAATCTACGTGCAGAGAATAAAATTCGAGAAATCGACAAGGCCAAGCAAGAAGTGGCGGACATCAGAGCAGATGTGACTACCCTCGAAGCCGAATACATGAAAAGCAGCATGCAGTCTGAAGTATCGAAGCGCGTAGCTGCATTTGAACTCTATGAATTGAATCAACCACCAGTAAAATTAGAACTGCCTAAAAAGTGAACATCAAACGCTCCATAGTGATCCGAGTTCGGGTGATCTTCATCCTGGTGGCTTTGGCGGCATGTGCCATTCCGTACAAGGTAGCGGTGGTTCAGTTGGTGGAGGGCGAGAAGTGGAAGACTAAAGCACAGCAAGTTAATTTTCAATTCAGGGATGTACCTGCCACCCGAGGCAATATCTATGCTGCTGATGGAAGTTTATTGGCTACAAGCCTGCCTTTTTACCAAGTAGCCATCGACCCAACCGTAGTAGATGAAGAGGAATATAAATCTGGTATAAATGCCTTGGCAGAACAATTGGCCAACTTCTACAAGGACAAGAACGCAACTGCCTACAAGCGAATGATCAATGATGCTCGGTCCAACAAGAAGCAGTATTTGATGATTAACCGGAAGCAGATCAACTACCAAGAGATGCAGGCCATGCGGAAGTGGCCAATTTTTAAAGAAGGAAGAATTGACGGTGGGGTAATTTTTGAAAAGATTGAACGACGCTACCAACCATTTAGCTCTCTTGCAAGCAGAACTTTGGGAACATTAAACCAAGATGGAGTAGGTTCTGGAATTGAATATAGTTTCAATACGTTTCTTAAAGGACAAAGCGGAAAAGCCTTATTTCAGCGGCTTTCCGGTGGTGTATGGAAGCCACTTTTCGATGAGGACGATATTAAGCCACTTGATGGGTACGACATTCAAACCACCTTGGATGTGAACATCCAAGATGTAGCTGAAACTGCCTTAAGAAAGCGATTAAAAGAAACAGAGGCTGCATTTGGCTCCGTTATCGTGATGGAAGTGGCTACAGGATACGTGAAGGCTATTTCAAACCTAGAAAGAAATGCTGCTGGCACGGGCTATGTAGAAAGTTACAATTATGCAGTAGGCGATATGGGCAGTGTGGAACCGGGTTCAACCTTTAAGTTGGTATCCATGCTCGCCTTGTTGGAGGAAAACAAAATCAGTCCCAACGACATGATTGAGACTGGAAATGGGGTGTATCGCTTTTATGGTCAATCGATGATCGATGCAAAGAACGGAGGATATGGAACTATCTCCATTCGTCAGGCATTTGAAAAATCTTCCAATGTGGCAATTTCCAAATTGGTAGACATGCATTTTGGATCTAGTCCATCCAAGTATTTGGCCTACCTAGAAAAAACGGGCTTAGCTCAACCGTTAAATCTCCAGCTTATGGGGGAAGGGAAGCCCTATTTTAAAAAACCGGGCACGAAAACTTGGTATGGCACTTCGCTCCCATGGATATCCATCGGATACGAATCCAAATTGAATCCTATCCATACCCTTGCCCTGTACAATGCGGTGGCAAATGGAGGAAAAATGGTAAGGCCATTATTTGTGAAGTCAGTCAGCAATGGCCCTCAAATCATTCAGACTTTTGAGCCTGTTGTCATTCGCAAATCCATCGCCTCACCAAAAACGATTACCCAACTTCAAGAACTCCTGCTTGGAGTGGTAGAAAATGGGACCGCGCGTAACATTAAGAATCCAAACTATAAAATTGCGGGTAAGACAGGGACTGCTCAAAAGTTAATTAAAGGGAGCTATCAAGAGGTTTATTACACCAGTTTCGCAGGCTACTTTCCTGCGGACCGCCCTAAGTATAGCATGGTAGTGGTGATTGATAGTCCCAAAGGTATTGCTGTTTTTGGAGGGGATGTTTCTGCTCCAGTCTTCAAAGATATTGCGGATAAAATTTATGCAACCGATTTGGATCTGAGTGTAGTCAACCAATCCAAAATTTCTCCTGCACAAACCATTGGCGCTAAATTTCCTTACATCGCGTCAGGTAAATCGGAGGAACTACAAAGCATTTTTGATTACTTGAAATTACCCTTTAAATCTACTTCTCAGGGAGATTGGGTAATTGCTGCCAACAATGCGGGCCAATTCCAACAAGTAGAAACAGAAAAACCCATAGTGCCCAATGTATCCGGCATGTCACTTCGTGATGCGCTATACATTTTAGAAAATAAAGGCCTGAAAGTGAATTTTAACGGTAAGGGTAAAGTGCTGAACCAATCCATTACTCCAGGAACACGCTTGACCCCAAATGCTACCATAGACCTTGTACTTGGATAAATGAACGTGCTCAAAGACATATTGTACAAAGTATCGCTGATGGCAACCTATGGAGACATGGAGCGAAAGGTGACTGAGGTGGTCTTTGATAGCCGTAGGGTGGTTGAAAATTCTGCGTTTATAGCCGTAAAAGGAACGCAGGTGGATGGGCATGATTTTATCCCGCTAGCCTTAGAAAAAGGGGCTACTGCAGTTATTTGCGAAACTCTTCCTGGGTCATTAGCCGAAGGAATTACCTATATCCAAGTGGTAGATTCGGCCAAGGCTCTAGGCATTATTGCAGCCAATTTTTATGGGAATCCTTCCGAAAAAATCAAGGTAGTAGCTGTCACTGGTACCAATGGTAAAACCACGACTGTCACCTTATTACATCAGTTGTTTGTTTGCATGGGCTATAGCACGGGGCTCCTGTCTACAGTAGAAAATAGAATTAACGAAGAAATAATCCCTTCAACCCACACCACTCCGGATGCAGTGAGTGTACAGGCTTTGCTCCGCAAAATGGTGGATGCAAGATGTACCCATTGCTTTATGGAAGCTAGTTCCCATGCTATAGTACAGGAGCGCATCGCGGGATTGAAGTTGGCTGGAGCGGTATTTACTAACATCACACACGACCACTTGGACTACCACGGCACCTTTGAGGAATACATCAAGGCCAAGAAAAAGCTATTCGATGGGCTTCCTAAAGATGCCTTTGCCCTAATAAATGGAGATGACAAGCACGGATCGGTGATGGTACAAAATTGCCGAGGTACACTACAGACTTTTGGACTCAAATCTGCCGCAGATTTCAAAGCGAAAATCCTTTCCAATACCATCGAAGGCTTGGAGTTGGATATCAATGGAAAACTCATCTGGTTCAGAATGATTGGCTCCTTCAATGCTTACAATTTGTTGGGAGTACTCGGCACTGCAGTGCTGCTAGGTGAAGACGAAGATGAAGTGCTTCGGGAATTGTCTGCCATCAAGGGTGCCAAGGGGCGCTTTGATCGAATCTCCATCGGTGGGATTACCGCCATCGTGGATTATGCGCATACCCCGGATGCATTGGATAATGTATTGAAGACGATCAATGGTTTTCGTACGGGCAGCGAACAACTCATTACGGTAGTAGGCTGTGGAGGCAATCGTGACAAGACCAAGCGTCCAACCATGGCCAGAATAGCTGTTTCTGAGAGCACTAAAGCTATTTTCACCTCCGATAATCCGCGATTTGAGGAGCCGGCTGAGATCCTTAAAGACATGCAAGTGGGTGTAGGGCCCACAGATTTCCGTAAAACCTTAACCATTGAGGACCGAAGAGAGGCCATCAAGACTGCGCTTCTGCTCTGTCAAAAAGGGGATATTGTCCTGATTGCCGGTAAAGGGCATGAGGACTACCAAGAGATTAAAGGCGTAAAGCACCATTTTGATGATGCCGAAGTTGTGACTGAATTATTAACTCAACTGACAGGAACCTGACATGCTGTACTCACTATTTGATTACTTCGATCGTGTGTTGGACATCCCAGGAACTGGGGTGTTTCGCTACATTTCGTTTCGTGCAGGGATGGCATCCTTGGTTTCCTTGATTATCACCATCACCTTCGGACACCACATCATCAACTGGATTCGCAACCGTCAGATTGGGGAGACCGTTCGCGATTTGGGCCTAGAAGGACAAACCCAAAAGAAAGGAACCCCTACCATGGGCGGCTTGATGATGATTGCAGCCATCTTGATCCCGACGCTACTATTTGCCAACCTCAACAATATCTACATTCAGCTCTTGTTGATTACTACCGTTTGGTTGGGATTGATTGGATTTTTGGATGACTACATCAAAGTATTCCGCAAGAATAAGGACGGTCTCAAAGGGCGCTTCAAAATCGTGGGTCAAATTGGAATCGGCATCATTGTAGGTGCTACGCTGTATTACCATGACGATGTAGTGATTCGGGAGTTTTCTACCCCTGTGTCTGTAGAAAGTGGAGTGATCGAAACTCCTTCCTTTCAAGATACCAAAGCCTTAAAAACAACCATTCCTTTTTTCAAAAACAACGAACTCAACTACGAAGATTTCCTTGGATTCTTGGGTGACTCCATGACTCCCGTACTTTATATTTTTGTTGCGATTTTCATCATTTCGGCAGTATCCAATGGAGCCAATATTACCGATGGCATTGATGGGCTGGCGGCAGGAACCTCGGCCATCATCGGTTTGACTATTGCCATTTTTGCCTACTTGAGCGGTAACGCTATTTTTTCCCAATACCTCAACATCATGTACATCCCCAACTCCGGGGAACTGGTAATCTTCGCCGCCGCCTTTATCGGTGCCTGTGTGGGATTTCTCTGGTACAACTCCTATCCGGCCCAAGTATTTATGGGCGATACAGGATCCTTGATGCTAGGGGGGGTGATCGCTGTATTGGCTTTGACACTTCGAAAAGAACTTCTTATCCCAATTCTATGTGGGATATTCTTGTTAGAAAACCTGAGCGTCATGATTCAGGTGGCCTACTTCAAATACACAAAGAGAAAATATGGGGAAGGGCGCCGAGTCTTTCTGATGTCCCCACTCCACCACCATTACCAGAAAAAAGGAATACACGAATCCAAGATTGTTACCCGTTTTTGGATTGTTGGGATTCTGCTTGCAGTAGTCACATTAGCCACCCTCAAACTAAGGTAAGACCATGAATCGCCTAGTCGTCCTCGGAGCCGGAGAAAGTGGGTTGGGAGCAGCATTGCTCGCCAAGAGGGAGGGCTTTGCCGTTTTTGTTTCCGATGGGGGAAGCATTGGAGAGGCTCGCAAAACGCAGCTTCGGACTGCAGGAATTGAATTTGAAGAAGGCAAGCATGACGAGGCTCGCATTTTAGCTGCCGACTTGATCATCAAAAGCCCAGGGATAGCTCCTACTGTTTCAATCGTCCAGCAGGCAATCAATCGAGGGATTTCCATAGTGGATGAACTGGAATTTGCCAGTCGTTACAGCAAAGGAAAGGTGATTGCGATCACCGGAACCAATGGAAAAACGACCACGACCTTATTGACCTACCATCTTCTGAAAGAAGCGGGATGGGATGTAGGGCTGGCTGGCAATGTAGGCAAAAGTTGGGCTGGACAATTAGTAGAACAAGATCATACTTGGTGGGTAATTGAGATTTCCAGTTTCCAGATTGATGGCTTGGTGAGTTTGAAACCACACATCGCCCTGTTGACCAACATCACTCCTGATCACCTAGATCGCTACAATTATCAAATGGAGCGTTACATAGATTCCAAGATGGCCCTATTCAAAAACATGAATCGGGACGATGCCGCCATACTCAACTTGGAAGATTCCTTTACCAAGACTGGACTTGACCGAGCGCCTATTCAAGCTTCGAGGTATGGGATTTCTTTGGAAGGAAAGCCAAATCAAGGTGGATTTAGTGATGGAGATGGGTTGGTATTCGATGTAGCAGGAGCTGAAGCAACTATCCCTGTTACTACTTTGACGATTCAAGGGAAGCACAATTTGCTGAATGCTTTGGGTGCTGGAGTCGCTGCTCTTTTGGCTGGATTGTCTGAGAATCAGTTGCTCAATGGCTACCAAACCTTCAAAAATGCTGCGCATCGCATGGAACTTGTTCGGGTCGTGGATGGGGTTCGCTATGTAAACGATAGCAAAGGTACCAATGTAGAAGCCACATTTTATGCATTAGGCAGCTACAAACAGCCGATGGTATGGATCGCAGGAGGAGTAGACAAGGGGAATGATTATTCCGTGTTGATTCCCTTGGTGGTAAATGGCCAGGTCAAAGCTTTGATCTGCTTGGGCAAGGACAATATGAAGTTAAAAACTGCATTTGCTCCACACATTGGTCAAATCCGAGAAACACAAGATTTGCGAGAAGCAGTGTCTTGGGCACAGGAGTTAGCTACCGATAACGAGGTAGTACTCCTATCTCCAGCTTGTGCGAGCTTCGACCTATTTAAGAATTACGAAGATCGAGGAGATCAGTTTAAAGGAGCGGTAGCCGCATTACTTCAAAAACAAAGCGCATGAACCAGGTTAGAGCATGGATTGATGAGCAATTCAAAGGTGATCCAATCATTTGGGCTATAGTGATTTTGCTGTCTATTTTGAGTATTCTGGTGGTGTATTCGGCAACCGGCACTTTGGTTTACCAGGATAAGGATGTGGATACTGAGCAGTATTTATTCAAGCACTCCAAACTAATTCTCGCCTCCTTGGTGGTGATGTGGCTGGCTCATAAAATTCCCTACCGAAAGTATGCGCTCTATGCGCGTCTATTCATGTTTCTATCCATTCCCTTGCTTTTGGTCACCTATTTGTATGGCTCTACCATCAATGATGCCAATCGCTGGTTAGTAATTCCTGTAATCAACCAGGCTTTTCAACCTTCGGATTTGGCTAAACTTTCCCTAATTGCGGCTTTGGCAGCCATGCTTGCCAAGCGTCAAAACAACATTAAGGATCTAACCGGAACGTTACTTCCTATCATCATTTCCATCGGAATCATCAGTGCCTTGATTGGGATGGCCAATATGTCTACGGCAATTTTACTCCTGATTACCTGCTTGTTGATCATGTTTATCGGTCGGGTGCCCATGCAGCACCTTGCTTTGGTAGTGATGGTTGGAATCTTAGGACTTTCCGTAGCCATCATGACAGGCCAACGAAAAGACACCTTTATGGCTAGAATTGAAATCTTCTTGGATTCCAAAGACGATGACAGTAAGGTTCCTTTTCAGGCCGAGCAATCTTACATAGCCATTGCCACAGGAGGAATTACGGGGAAAGGGCCAGGAAATAGTGAGCAGCGAAATACCTTGCCACATCCCTACTCTGATTTCATCTATGCCATCATCTTAGAGGAATACGGGATGGTCGGTGGGGTATCTGTACTCTTCCTATACCTTGCGCTACTCTACAGAGGCATGCGCATCGTGGCCAATTCAAACAAGGCTTTCGGTGGCCTACTTTCAGCAGGCTTGAGTTTTGCTCTGGTCATCCAAGCTTTGGTCAACATGGCCGTGGCAGTAGGATTGGGGCCGATTACGGGGCTTCCCCTTCCGCTACTGAGCATGGGAGGAACCTCTTTGATATTTACAGGTACGGCACTTGGGATTATCCTGAGTGTTAGCCGTGGGGACCATCAGGAAGAGGCTCTAGCTGCTTCTGAAAGTGCCAAAAAAGAAAATCAATTACGAACAGCATAAACGAAAACGTATCAAAACTGAAACAACATATCGAATTCTCATTAGTGGTGGAGGCACCGGTGGACACATTTACCCATCCCTAGCCATTGCCAATGCCTGGATGGAAAAACATCCAGACTCGGAGATTCTATTTGTTGGTGCAGAAGGTAAAATGGAGATGCAAAAAGTTCCGGAAGCAGGATACCCGATTAAAGGTCTTCCAGTGGCAGGACTTCAACGAAAATTAACGCTAGCCAACTTGAGTTTTCCGATTAAATTATGGAGAAGCCTTCGCATGGCTTCTGGCATTTTAAAAGAATTTAAACCCCAGCTAGTGGTGGGTGTTGGTGGCTATGCAAGTGGACCTGTGCTCTATGCCGCACAATTCAAAGGCATCCCCACCCTCTTGCAAGAGCAGAATTCCTATGCTGGGTTGACCAACAAGATTTTAGCAAAAAAGGCAGCCCGAATTTGTGTCGCCTATCCCGATATGGATCGCTTTTTTCCCAAGGAAAAAATCAAGCTAACGGGCAATCCAGTCCGGAAGGATTTGCTGGACTTGGCTGGAAAAAAGGAGTTGGGGCAGCAGAAATTTGGTTTGGATGCAAGTCGCAAAACTGTCTTGATTTTAGGAGGATCCTTGGGTGCTCGGACACTTAATCAGGCGATGCTCAAGCACATGGTTGACTTGGAAAAAGAAGGCTATCAGGTGCTTTGGCAGAGCGGAAAATTTTATTTCAAGGACATGGAAGCAGCCTTAGAAAAGGCGGGCTTGCCACACATCCATTTGCGGGAATTTATCCGCGAGATGGATTTGGCCTATGCTGCAGCAGACGTGATTGTGTCTCGCGCAGGAGCGCTATCTGTTTCGGAACTCTGCTTGGTAGGAAAGCCGGTGATCTTTATTCCATCTCCCAATGTTGCGGAGGACCATCAAACGAAAAATGCAACTGCTTGCGTGAAGCAAGGGGCAGCAGTGCTTCTTCCAGATGCAGAGGCAGTAGCAAAGTTTAAAGAATACATCGACGACTTGCTGCAGCAGGAGGAAAAGGCTCAGGCGCTAGCAATTTCAATCAAAAAATTGGCGATGCCAGATGCGGCAAATGACTTGGTAAAAGAACTTGAACATCTTCTAAAATGACATTTAAAGGGCTAAATAGCATATTTTTCCTCGGAATTGGCGGCATAGGCATGAGTGCCTTGGCACGCTGGTTTCAGCAGGAAGGCTATGCAGTGGCGGGATACGACAAGACCCCTTCACCTTTGACAGATGCGTTGGTGGAGGAGGGGATGCAGGTCATTTTTGCGGACGAGGTTGCCGCGGTTCCTACTCAATTTAGGTCTAACCCCGATGAGGTCTTGGTGGTTTGGACCCCAGCTATTCCGAAGGACGCTGTGCTGCTTCATTTTTTTCAGCAGGGCTTTCTTATCCAGAAAAGAGCTGAAGTGTTGGGGATGATCACTAAGGATCAGTACACGATTGCTGTAGCCGGTACCCATGGCAAAACAAGTACATCATCCCTTGTTGCGCATCTTTTAAAGTCTGCAGGGAAGCCAGTTACTGCCTTTTTGGGTGGAATTACCCAAAACTACAACAGCAACTTGATTCTTTCAGGTAAGTCTAAAGAGGCGGTGGTAGTGGTAGAAGCAGATGAGTTTGACCGTTCGTTCCTTCATTTATACCCAAATGAAGCGGTATTGACTAGTGCAGATCCAGACCATTTAGATATCTATGGGGATGAGCAAACGATCTTGGAAGGGTTCCGTCAGTTTTTGTCCTTAGTGGATAAAAAGGGGAAAATATACATACAAAGTCACGCACAATACCGTTTGGGCGATCAGGGCATTACTTTGGCAAGCCTGCGGGAGTATGGACTTCGGTCGGATGGCATTCATGCAGAAAATATAGTTGCCAAGCCCAACTCCTTTATTTTTGATTACATCGGAAGTAAAAATCAGCTCAAAGGCTTGGAATTGTCTATCCCTGGATTCCACAATGTGGAAAACGCATTAGTCGCCATTGCCATCGCATTGGATCATGGGGTCAGCGAAACGCAAGTTCGTGAGGGAATCAAAACCTTCCTCGGCGTGAGACGGCGCTTTGAAATTCACTCCTCACAAGCAGGAAAGATATACATTGACGACTACGCACACCATCCAGAAGAGATCAAGGCTTGCTTAAGTTCGGTTCGAGCGATGTACCCATCTCAACGGTTGACGGTGATTTTTCAACCGCATTTATTTACACGAACTAGGGACTTTGCTCTTGGATTTTCGGAAAGCCTTTCGCTCGCCGATGAAGTGTTGCTTTTGCCCATCTATCCTGCCAGAGAGCTTGCGATTGCTGGTGTAGAGTCTGAGATGCTTTTGGAAGGTATTCAAGCCGCGAAGAAGGTTTGTATCCCGAAAAACGAGATAATGGATTATTTGAAATCAGCTGGCCCGGAGGTGCTGGTCACCTTAGGAGCAGGTGATATTGATAGGCTTGTGCCTGGCATCGCTGCATGGACCAATTCTAGACCTAACCCAATGAACGCATGAACAAGGCAAAGGTGAAAAAGGTACTTGGGATCGTGTTGCTCTTCCTTGTGGCAGGAGGCTATATTGGATTTGTGGAAAAGCAAAACCAAAGTAAAGTGTTCAGCAGCGTAGCGTTAGACCTAGAGGCTGTGAGTGGGGTATATTTTGTAGAAGAAAAAGAGATTTTAACCATTCTATCCTCTTCTTTCCCAGAGTTGAAAAAAGGCCTTCCTTTAATGAAGTTACCCTTAAGGGACATTGAAAAACGCTTGTTGGGTCACCCTTTTATTCGAACAGTGGAGGCTTCAGTGGATCAGCAAGGGATCTTAAAAGTGAGTTTGACCCAGCACGAACCCATGGCTCGAATAGCTAGGGCACAAAGTGCAGATGGGTACATTACCAAGGAAGGATTCCTGATAGCGACCTCTCCCAGCTATACAAGCAGGGTTTTAATAGTTCATGGTGTGTACATCGGTTCATTGATGGATCAAGGGAGAATTGATGCGATCCCCGAATTGATCCCTTTGATTCGCTTCATTTCGAAGGATAAATTTTGGAGTGCGCAAGTGACTGAATTGGAGGTCAATGGTCGAAATGATATACGTATTCACCAGCAAGTTGGAAAGCAAGTGATTGAATTTGGGGATGCTCACGACTATGAGAGCAAGTTTGAACGAATAGCATTACTCTACAAGGAAATATTGCCTCGAAAAGGCTGGGACGCTTACGAGCGGATAAGTGTAAAATATAAAAATCAAATTGTTTGTGAATAAAGCTTGGATATGGAAAACGACAAACTTATTGTAGGTCTGGACATTGGGACGACCAAAATTTGCGCCATCATTGGCCGAAAAAATGAATTTGGCAAACTAGAAGTCTTGGGAATGGGCAAGTCCGTATCGGATGGGGTAGAGAGAGGGATAGTGACCAATATCGACAAAACTGTTAATGCTATTGTAAAGGCAGTGGAAGAATGTTCCAACATGGCCGAGGTGGACATTGCAGAAGTGATTGTAGGAATTGCTGGGCAGCACATCCAAAGTAAAATCATGCATGGAAGTATCATGCGTCAACCTACAGAGGATGAAATTACTGTTGAAGATGTGCAGCGACTGACCGCAGACATGCACAACATTGTCGTTCCTCCTGGGAATAGTATCATTCACGTGATGCCTCAAGACTACACGGTTGATTATGAGGGAGGGATCAAAGATCCTGTAGGGATGTCAGGTAATCGTCTGGAGGCAGATTTCCATGTCATCACCGCCCAGACTACGGCCATTAACAACATAAACAAATGCGTCAAGCGTGCACAGCTCACCTCAAAGCAATTGATTCTTGAACCCCTGGCGAGCTCCCTTTCTGTTTTGAGTGAGGAAGAAAAAGAGGCTGGTGTTTGTTTGATTGATATCGGAGGAGGAACAACCGATATCGCTATTTTCTATGAAAATATTATTCGTCATACGGCTGTGATTCCATTGGGGGGCAATATCATTACTGCCGACATCAAGGAGGGCTGTATGCTCATGCAAAATCAAGCAGAGCTCTTGAAAACTCGTTTTGGAAAGGCCATTGCAGCAGAAGCCAATCCCAATGAAATTGTGTCGATACCCGGATTAAAAAACCGGGCCCCAAAAGAAATTTCCATCCGCAATCTAGCTTCCATCATTCAAGCACGAATGGAGGAGATTATTGAGATCGTCCAGAACGAAATCATGCAGAGTGGCTATTACAAAAAACTTGCAGGAGGAATTGTCCTCACCGGAGGAGGGTCGCAAATGCAATTTATCTCCCAGCTCTTTGAATACATGACAGGATTGGATACCCGTATCGGATTCCCAAATGAGCACCTTGGAAAATCAGTTTTAGATGAAATCAAAAGTCCAATGTATGCCACTACTGTAGGACTAGTTTTGGCGGGCTTCAAATCCCTAGACATGCGGGAAGAAATGTACAAAAACCGAGTCGCCAACACAGGAGAAAAACCAAAAATTCAAGTGAGAGAGGGTATCTCCAAAGATTTCTTTAAAAACATCGGTGAGCGTTTGAAGGGAATTATTTCAGACGATATCGGCGATGATACAGCCTACGGAAATTAAAATATATTCAACTCATTACTTAAAGAGTACCCTAGCCTATAAATAAATTCACCACTTATACATATGTCAGATAACATGAAAGATTACAGATTTGATCTCCCTAAAAACCAAAAGTCCATTATTAAAGTCATTGGAGTTGGTGGCGGTGGTAGTAATGCCGTCAACCACATGTATAGCTTAGGAATAAAGGATGTGGAATTCGTAGTAGTCAATACCGATGCTCAGGCCTTGAAATCTAGTCCTGTGCCTTTGAGACTCCAGCTAGGAGCCAACTTGACAGAGGGTCTTGGTGCAGGCGCTAACCCAGAACAAGGGCGACGCGCAGCATTAGAAACAGAAGATGAAATTCGAGAGCTCCTTGCGGACAACACCAAAATGCTATTTATCACTGCCGGTATGGGTGGAGGTACAGGTACAGGTGCTGCGCCGATAGTTGCTAGGATTGCCAAAGAATTGAATATCCTAACCGTAGGCATTGTCACTGCCCCCTTTATGTTTGAAGGGAAAAAGAAAATTGCTGTAGCTCAAGCAGGTATTGAAGCACTTCGTGAAAATTGTGATACTGTACTGGTTATCCTCAATGATAAACTTAGAGAGATCTACGGAAATTTGGCAATTCGTACAGCTTTCAGAAAGGCTGACGATATTTTAAGTACTGCTGCACGATCCATTGCCGAAATAATTACCATCCACCAGGATGTAAACGTTGATTTTGAGGACGTAAAAACAGTAATGAAAGATGCTGGTGCTGCCGTGATGGGATCTGGAACTGAGGAAGGCGAAGGTCGTGCCATCCGTGCTGCAGGCCATGCTATTTCTTCTCCTTTGCTTAATAATGTAGACATCAAGGGAGCTCAAAAAATCTTGTTGTCCATTATTTCTGGGGAAGAGGAAGAACTTTCCATGGATGAGTTGAGCGATATTACTGAATACATCCAAGAAAAAGCAGGAGACAATGCAGAGGTGATTTTTGGGCAGGGGATTGATCCTGAGTTGGGTAGAGCGATTCGCGTAACTATCATTGCCACAGGCTTCGAAATGGATAATCTTACAAGCGCACCTTTAACAAACCCAAATGCAACCCCTATTTCTGCCTTTTCTAGCCCAGAAGTGCCAACTCCAGCGCCTACCCCAACTCCGGAGCAAATCAAAACGGTGATTCATCTGGACTCTGGAAAATCTGCACAAGTAATTGAAGAGCCTATCGCTGAAGGAACAACCTTTACCTTCAATTTCCCCAATGCTCCAGTTGTAATGCCAACTCCTATCCCAGAAGAGGAGTTAAAAGAAGAGATTAAAGAAGAGATTAATGAAGAGATAAATGAAGAAGTGTTCGCTTTTGATCCTCAACCAGTAGCTGAAAATTTTCTTGTGGAAGAGCCTTTGGAGGAAGAAAAAATCGTTGTAAATAGCCTCTTCCAAGAGCAAGCTACTCCAGCAGCACCGGTTGAACCTCAGCAACAACCTACCCCGCCTCTATTTGCGAATGACTACTACGAGCAAATGAAGTTGAAAGCGATTCAGCGTGCTCACGAAAGATTCGAAAAACTTAAAGGAGGCCGTTCGCTAACCACTGCTTCAGATGATTTGACTGAGCAAATGGTGGTGCCTGCCTACCAACGCAAAAATGTGATTTTGAATGAACCACAGCACAGCTCGGAGACTAGCCTAAGTAAATTTAACCTAAACGAGGAAAACGAAATTTTAGGCAACAATAGATTTCTGCACGACAATGTGGACTAAGTCCTAAAAATCGAGCAGCATGTCTGCCTGGGTATGTAGTAGTTCTACATACAGCCTGTTGGTGAGCAGGTTATCTGACATATTTTGCTCTATCTTAGCCAATCTTGGCTTGAGCGCAAGAACATGCATACCCAAGTAATGGAAGATGTCGGTGAGGTGGCTCATAGCGATGCCACCCCCGCCAATTCCTGATGAAAGCCCTACTAGGGCGCACTTTTTATTTAAGAATGCATTGGGATAGGCCATCCCATCAATGAATGTTTTGAGGATTCCTGGAAAGGATCCATTGTATTCAGGAACGATAAACACAAACTTTTTTCCTTCCTTCACACGGTCATGAAACGCATTGAACTTTGGATTTTTACCATTGTTTTCGTAGAGGGCAGTCGCGGTAAAATCTGAGGGTAAATCTGAGATATAAAGAATTTCAGCAGCTGCTCCCTTTTCTTTTAAAATATTCTGATAGAGGAAAGCAAGCGTACTTGAAACTGAGTTTTTACGGTTGGTACTGACTATAATCTTTATCATGAGGTGAATTTTATCCCCTTTATACACACAAGTGCCCAGAAAAGTTCGAACAATTTTTCAAACCCCTATCTTTGACCTACATTAATTAATTTTTAGATGGACTACAAGCAGCAAGTGGAACAGGCTACGGCCTACATCCAAGGGATTCATCCCGATCCCGTGGCAGTGGGAATTATTTTAGGAACCGGACTCGGGAATTTGGCTTCCCAGATCCAGATGGACTTGGAAATCCCTTACCAAGAGATTCCTCATTTCCCGATTTCTACTGTTGAAAGCCATAGTGGCACCTTGCTTTTTGGCCGTTTGGCAGGAAAAAAAGTACTGGCCATGATGGGTCGATTCCATTATTACGAAGGCTATTCCATGAAGGAAGTTACCTTCCCCATTCGGGTGATGAAGCAATTGGGGGTTCAGATACTCCTAGTATCCAATGCCTCGGGTGGTCTTAATCCCAATCAACAGGTAGGAGAAGTCATGGTGATATCGGATCACATCAACCTATTTCCAGAAAACCCCTTGCGAGGGAAAAATTACGAGACCTGGGGACCACGATTTCCAGACATGAGTGTGCCCTATTCCCAACGATTGATTACCTTGGCCTTACAGATTGCACGGGAAAAAGGCATCAAGCTGCACACAGGAGTCTATTGTGGTGTGGAGGGTCCAAACTTGGA